>Ga0099364_10007613_pt1 | contig 15412 bp, 14 predicted proteins | sample TergutTh196P3_FD_73070 | JGI IMG/M metagenome (GOLD analysis project Ga0099364, IMG submission 73070) | Microcerotermes parvus P3 segment gut microbial communities from Pointe-Noire, Republic of the Congo - Th196 P3 | ecosystem: Host-associated > Arthropoda: Insects > Digestive system > Gut ... | reverse complement strand
AAATGAAGCCCCGTGGTAGGCTCATCCAAAAGGTAAAGTGTTTTTCCCGTAGACCTCTTGGAAAGTTCAAGTGCAAGTTTTACCCTCTGTGCTTCGCCGCCGGACAGGGTAAGGGCGGACTGGCCTAGTTTCACATAACCCAATCCTACTGAAAGCAGGGTGTCCATCTTTCTTGCTATCTGGGGTATGGGAGAGAAAAAGTCTGCTGCCTCTTCTATGGTCATGTCCAACACATCTGCAATATTTTTTCCCTTGTAATAAATGTCCAGGGTCTCCCTGTTGAAGCGTTTCCCATTACATACATCGCAGGTAATATAAACATCGGGGAGAAAGTTCATCTCTATTTTGATAGTTCCGTCTCCTTCGCAGTGATCACATCTACCGCCGCGCACGTTAAACGAAAATCTCCCCGGCTTGTAGCCCCGCATTCTTGCGTCAGGAAGGTTGGAAAAAAGTTCCCTAATTGCAGTAAAGCCTCCAACATAGGTAATAGGATTGGAGCGGGGCGTTCTCCCTATGGGGCTTTGATCTATGTCTATGATCTTGTCAATATGCTGCGAACCCTCAATTTTTTTATGTTTTCCTACATATAAATTGGAACCTATTAATTTATTGTAAAGGGCAGGGTAGAGCACATAGGAAAGAAGAGAAGATTTTCCTGATCCTGAAACTCCCGTTATGCAGGTGAATAGACCAAGGGGAATGTTTACATTTATGTTTTTTAAATTATTTTCTGATACGCCAATTAATTTTATCTCTTTGCCGTTTCCTTCCCTTCTTTTTTTTGGTATCTTCATAGTCAGCTTCCCTGAAAGAAACTGCCCTGTAACGCTTTTCTTTTCGTTTATTATATCCCGGGGAGTCCCCTGGGCGACTACATAACCGCCGTGCACACCTGCTCCGGGACCAAGGTCTACAATGTGATCCGCCACGCGCAAAGTCTGCTCATCGTGCTCTACTACTATCAAAGTATTGCCAAGGTTACGCAGGTGCATTAATGTGTCAATGAGGCGCTGGTTGTCTCTTTGGTGCAGCCCTATGGAAGGTTCATCCAGTATATATAGCACACCAACAAGGCTTGAGCCTATCTGTGTCGCCAGGCGTATTCTTTGCGCTTCCCCCCCTGAGAGTGTAGAGGCTTTGCGTTCAAGGTTAAGGTAATCAAGTCCAACGCTCTTCATAAAGCCAAGCCTGTTTGTAATCTCTTTCAAGATCTGCCTTGCTATTGTTTTTTCAGTATCTTTTAAAGCGATATTCTCAAAAAATTGCAAAGAGTCAGATACCGATAGGGTACAGAGCTCCCAAATATTTTTCTTTCCTACTGTTACAGCCAAAACTTCAGACTTAAGCCTTTTACCCTTGCAGTCCTCGCAGGGTCTTTGGTTCATGAATTTTTCAAGCCAGTCTTTTACACCGGGGGATGAAGTTTCAGCATAACGCCTCTTTAAATCTTCTATAATGCCCGGGTACTTGGTACTGTAGTCAAAGTGATTAGTGCCGTCCCTGTTAATGTATTTAACGCTTATTTTATCATTGCTGCCGTAAATAAGGGCATCCATTGCCTTTTTCGGCAGTTTTTTAAGCGGCGTATCCAGGCTAAACTTAAAATGCTTTGCCAATGCCAAAAACCTGCTTCTATACCAGGCAGAATCAGGGTTATAGGGCAGTATGCCGCCTTCGTTAAACGATAATGAGAGGTCAGGCATAAATAAATCTGGGTCAAACTCCATCCTGATTCCAAGACCTGTGCAGGAAGGGCAGGCGCCAAAGGGATTGTTAAACGAAAAAAGGCGCGGTTGAAGTTCAGGTATGGAGATCCCACAGTCAGGGCAGGCATTTTTCTGGCTAAAAAACTGCTCCCCGTTTTCTGTTAACAAAAGCATGATGCCGCCCGATGCATCCATTGCAGCTTCCGTGCTCTCGGCAAGCCTTTGCCTTATGTTAGGCGAAATTACAAGCCTGTCTACTATTATTTCTATTGTGTGCTTTTTTTGCTTGTCAAGTTTTATATTTTCTTCAAGGCTTACAGGAACTCCATCCACCCTGGCACGCGCAAAGCCTGCTTTTTTTGCATCTTCCAGTATCTTCTGATGCTCTCCTTTTTTGCCTCTAATAACAGGGGCTAATATCTGTATTCTGCTTCCTTCGGGCATTTGCAAAATTGTTTCAGTTATAAGATCAATTGGCTGTTCTCTAATTTCTTTTCCGCATTCAGGGCAATGGGCTATGCCTATTCTTGCAAATAATAGACGGTAATAGTCATAAATTTCTGTTACTGTACCTACTGTGGAGCGGGGATTGCGATGTGTGGTTTTCTGCTCTATGGAAATTGCAGGGGAAAGCCCCTCTATGTAGTCTATGTCAGGCTTGTCCATGCGTCCCAAAAACTGCCTTGCATAGGCGGAAAGGCTTTCCACATAACGCCTTTGCCCTTCAGCAAAAATTGTGTCAAAAGCAAGGGAGCTTTTTCCCGAGCCTGAGAGTCCTGAAATTACTATAAGTTTGTCCCTAGGTAGTTCAAGGTCTATGTTTTTAAGATTATGCTCCCTTGCGCCCTTGATGATGAGTTTGTCCATTGTTTTCTAGGATAGCCAAGAAGAAGCATTCTTGCAAGGGTAGGCTCTCTGTTGGTGAGGTTTGTGAGGTTCGTGTGGTTCGTGTGGTTCGTGTGGTTCGTGGTCTGGGCTTGCTCTATATATTTCCTATATAAACATGGCCTATCTTTTCACCGGCTTTTGCCGCTATTTTTCTTAAAAAGGAGGGATCTGTCCTGGGTGCATTGTACTTATAAGCAGGATGATAAGCAGATAAATGCCAGGGTACCATTCTGCCGCCTTTTTCCAAAGATGCCACATAATTAATACAGTCATCCAGTTCATCCTCACTGTCATTCATACCGGGAACCACAAGGGTAGTGAGTTCCAAATGAACATTCTTTTCAAGAGCAAGTTCTATGAATTTTTTCACTCCAGCCAAGGCTAGTGAGCCGCCAAGTATTTTGTTGTAAGTTTCCTCTCTAAAACATTTAAGGTCTATATTTGCCGCATCTGTATATTTTAAAATTTCCTCAGCAGCCGCAGTATTCACAGAACCATTACTGACAAGTACATTTTTTAAGCCATACTCATGGGCTTCCCTCATGCACTCAAGTATATATTCAATATGAATTAGGGGTTCAGAATATGTATAGGCAATGGATTTTATCTTTTGATTAGGCATAGAACTAAAGGCAGTTTCTATCAGCTCTTTGGGGCTCATTATTTTGCCCCTCTTAGTATTAAATTCCTGAGAAATTTGCCAGTTCTGACAAAAGGGGCAGGAAAGGTTACAGCCGGCCATACCCACGCTAAAAATTTCAGAGCCTTTGTTATAGTGGTAAAGCGGCTTTTTTTCTATGGGGTCAACTGCCATGGAAGTAATAAAGCCGTAGTAGGGTAAGTTTAGCTTGCCATTACGGTTCTGCCTTACTCCGCAATGCCCGCTTTCCCCATGAGCGAGGCTGCAAAAATGAGGGCACAGCTCACATTGTATAGTGAGCTTCTCTTTGACTTTATGAAAAATCAGGAAGCTCCATTGGTGCTGTATTTTCTGGGATTGGGAAAGCGCATGGGTTCGTCAACCTCGAAAGGCTCAAGGAACATGCCCCTTGCTCCCTTTCGTATCCATAGCTTAACCATGGGAACGCCTTCTCCCTTTTCGGTAACAGCCTGGGGCAGCTCCTCTACAAAAAGCAGGTCTTCCATGCGGAATTCCAACACGGCAGGAGTTTCTCCCAGGGGATCGTGAATCAGAATTAGCTTATTACTCTCCGCCGGGTGCTGCTGAGGATAGCCGGTAAAGGAAATCGCGTCCTTGGGCGGTCCCTTGGAATATTTTGCAATTTCATTCAGCGGCAGATACTCAAGTTTAGGTCCAAAAGCATAAGGAATATTCATTTTCGTCCCCCAATTAAAGTATATACCCATATTGAATATACTTCAACTTGAAAGAAAAAATTGCTGATGCTAAAATATCTTATGATGGAAAATCAAATGAAAGACAAAGCCTACCTTTTTCAGGGGGGAACTTTACTGGCAATAGAGGATACTCCTGATACTGAGCTTCATATGGAAATAGATATCAAATTAATTGATGATCTTTTAACGCAAAATAATATAAAAAGCGATGCAATAGACCGTTACACGATAAAAGGTCTTGGAGACAGGGCCTTTATTGACTGCATAGGCATTTCCAGCGGAGAAGTCCCCAAAGGTTTCAAGGCAGTGCCAGTCCGTCAGGTAATGAACCTCCTTTGCAAGGGCAAGATGGCAGAGGGCTCCGGTCCCATAGGTCAGATATTCCGATGCTGCCACATAAACCAATGGAGAAGGGAGAGCCGCTTTTGCGGGAGCTGCGGCGCACCGAACAAAGACGCCGACAAGGAAGATATTGCAAGACAGTGTACAGTCTGCGGCAGGCTTGAGTTTCCGCGCATCTCCCCGGCAATAATTGTCGTAGTGGTAAATGATAAGGACGAGATACTCCTTGCAAAAAACGCCAAGTTTACAGGCGGAATGTACAGCCTAATTGCAGGATTTAACGAGCCCGGAGAAAGCCTGGAAGATTCTATACTTAGGGAAATTAAGGAAGAAGTAAACGTAGATGTAAAAGATTTACGCTATATACGATCCCAGAGCTGGCCCTTCCCCAACTCCCTCATGCTGGGCTTTACAGCGCGCCATGAGGCAGGAGAGTTAAGACCGGACGGTATAGAAATAGAAGATGCCAGATGGTTTACAAGGGACAATATTCCAAACATCCCAAACTACGGCTCTGTTTCCCGCTATCTTATAGATCTTTGGTATAACAAGCAGCTAGCTTAAGTTGGTAACTTAAGTTACTTAGAACTCCAGCCTTACTATATCATTAATACGCCAGGAAGTATCCCTGTGCCAGATTAGCTCCAGAGTATCCCTATACCTTGTACTTTCTGGAGGAATAATCACTATCCTTGGGTCTAGCATATCAATGTCGGAGGGATGATAAATTAATTCCACATAACCGGGCATCCATAATAGATAATCAGCCTCTATGATGATAGTTTCTTCTTCTGATCTTAAAATGCGTGTTTCAAGATCCGTTACGCCAAATACATTTAAGACATCTTCCCTAAAGCCAAGCTCTTCCCATCTTCTGGCCGATATATAAATAAATTCCGGCTCTTGCGCCTGACGGGTTCTGATTGTTACATAAAGCGTTATTACCATATCTATGTCTCTTCTGCCCACTCTGCCCAATACACATGCTTCCATAAGCATATGATCAAGTCCGCCAAGGGCATTGTAGTAAGTATCTACCACTTCAAGAGCGCTCATTCCTATGGTATTGGGCAGGGTAGCCTGATGCCTGTGATAGCTCTGTACGCCAAGAAATATTGCTATAACAAGCGAACATAGAACAGCAATCCTTGTACTGTACTGCCTTACAAAGCGCCTGTTTTTTACTCTGCGCTCGCTCTTTTTTATGAAAACTTCCTTTTCCTGTTTATAGAGTGTTACACTTTCTTCGTTTAAATTGTTAAACCACGAAGAAAAATCCTTTGAATAGGGAGCGCCTATAAAATCCCTTAAGTTTTCAGGGCTTGGCCTTATCTGATCCTCCCTTAGGGGAACAGGGATTTTCTTTTTTCCCTTGGTCTTTGGCTTAATGACAGGTGCCATAGACCTGTTTATTAAATCGGCAAGTTCCCCATCTATGCCCGGGGCAGCAAGTTCCGGGGGAACAAAGACAGCCTCCCTAATATCCTGTCTAAGGTTATCAAGCATGGGGGATCTTTTTTCTTCCCCTGAGTAACTTGTAATTTTATTTTCCATAAAAGGATGTGTTCCGCATAAAATGCGGTATAACATTGCAGCGCATGTAAAGGTAATTCCATCATTATTTTTTTCTTCTCGCCTGGACGCCGCTTTCTCTTCTATGTCAGGATGTATATAGCTTACAGCATTTGCAATTGCTTCCTTACCTTCCATATCGAGCAGTCTTTTAATGATAATTGCAGGGGGAAAAAACACAGTCCCAAGAGGAAAACTGGAAGAGCTGTTGTTTGTAATAATAAGAGCGCCAGAAGGTCCCGGATAGGAACTTTCCTCGGTTTCTGTATTTTCAAATATTATACGTGCCTTTAGCCAATAACGCAGGAGCTCAAGCGCTTCTTTTTGACTTGAATTATCGTTTATTATGTCAATTAAAAGTTCTCCGGGGAAAGTAGGCCCCCAGATGATCATGCTGCCGTCCCTGCTTCTGTCTATATCGGCTACACTTTCAGGATGCCAGCTTTCGGTCTCACCGTTAGGGAAAATTATCGTTCCCGGGCGGCATAAGACTTGAGCAAGTCTTGCCTGTGCGGTTATTTTGGCATTTAAACCAGTATCAAAGCATAAAACAGTCTTTCCGTCTAATTCGTATTCATAAATGCGCTTCTTCAATATAATCTCCTTACCTGCCGGACGAGTAATGCACTAGTTAGGCAACCAATTAGCGGCCATCAACAGAATAGAGGAACCTGAAATAATCCATATCTGTAGACAGAGCCAAATCAAAAGCAGGCATCGTTAGTCTATAAGATTCCAGAGCACGCCAGAAATAATAGAAGTCCCTTCTTCCTGCATCCAGGTTATGGGCATTGGTATAGATCCTAGTTGCTTCGGCATCGGCAGCAGCTCTGATAGACTGGGCTTCCAGTTCTGCAGATGACATAATGGTAACCTGATCTCTTTCCATTTCGCCGTAAATATTTGCCCTTCTTCCTTCACCTTCTGATCTTATTGCCTGGGCTATCTGGTTTCTTTCCCTTATCATTCTTGCATAAACACTTTCTGTAAGTTCATCACTGTAGCGTATCTGCCTTGTAACAACGTCTATTAACTCTATGCCGTAAACAGGAGTCATAACCCTTGAACGGTTAAGTATCTCTTCAGAAAGGGATCTTCTGCCCCTTGTCACAGGCTCATGTCTTACTTCGTTTTGAATGGATGCAGTAATCTGTTCAACGTCAATATCTAATGCGCCAAGGTCTTCCACCTGTTCCCTGCCAAGTATGAAGTTAGTAGACCTTACAGATTCGCGGAAGTAGTTCTGCGCAACTACAGTTCTTACTTCGGAGTTAATAACATCAGCCAATATATCGTAAGCCCTGTTAATGGTACCTATAGATTCATAAAAGATCTGAGGATCTACTATGCGCCATCTTGCAGTTATATCTACGACTATGTACTGCCTTTCAAGAGTGGGTATGCCCCTTTGCTCTCCGTTCCACGCAAGTATACGTTTGGGATATTTTACAACTTCGTCAATAAAGGGGATCTTTATATGAAGCCCCGCTTCTGTAACAACATTTGTTATACGCCCGAACTGGACAATTACCGCCTGCTCACCTTCGTTAACAATGTAAAAGGGACCCATCACAAAAAGTGCAATGAGTATAACTGCAATAATGACTAGTGTTTTAATAAATTTATTCATTATCTTCCTCCCGGTACGCCGCTGTTAATGTCCCAGAAAGGAAGGAAGTTATTAAACCTCCTGTCTATAAGGGCTGCACTGCCATGATCCATGAAAACTTCTTCTACCATTTCGTTGTAAAGCCTCTGGCGTGTAACGTCAGGCGCAAGTCTGTATTCTTCGTAAACTGCATTAAAGCGGGCGACATCCCCCCTTGCACGGTTAACCCTTTCTATCGCATAACCTTCTGCAACCTGTATAAGCCTGTCGGCCTCTCCTCTTGCACGGGGTATAGCTTCGTTATAGGCCTGTCTTCCTTCGTTTATATATCTCTCCATGTCCTGTATAGCCCTGTTTACATCTTCAAAGGCAGCCTGAACCAGGGCAGGGGGGTCTGTATGCTGCAACTGTACTGTGATAACTGTTATGCCAAGGCCGAATTCCCTGAAAGTTTCGTTCATAAGTTCCAAACCCTGGTGCTGTATTTCGTTTCGTTCAAAACCCATTACATCCATTATGGTTCTGTCACCTACAAGCATATTAATTACAGATTGAGAGACGTCTCTTATGGTTTCTCTTCTTTCCATTACATTAAAGGTCCAGGCAACAGGATCTGTTATGCGATACTGAATGATCCAGCCCACGTCTATCATGTTTAGGTCTCCAGTAAGCATGGTAGACATTGCAGTGTCCTGCGCATACCTCGCCGATACACCCGGTGTAACAGTACGGAATCCGAACTGTTCGGTTTGTACCACCCTGGTTTCTACTATATAGGCCCTGTCAATTCCAAAGGGCAGCCTGAAACGCAGCCCGGGACCCGTTGTGGTAAGCAGTTTTCCAAAGCGCGTAATAACTGCCTCTTCCGCCTGATCCACCACGTAAACACTGGTACCAAGCAGTATAAGAATTCCGACCAAAATGATAATTGCAGTTATGGTCTTTGGTTTAAGCATCTTGCCCACACTAGGCGGCACAAAACTCGACATGAATAACCCCCGTATTTTTTACAAATGTAGCTTAAGCACATGAAACGCTTAGGCAATAGTACCTGAAATCTAAAATATAGTCAAAGTATGCCTCACTCCCTTGAAAATCATGCGACTATATTACAAAGCATAATAATTAAACTCACGGGAACAGCGGCCAAGCAACTAACCAAGCTTTACTGAGTTTGTATAATACATTATTACTAAAACGGGAAGAGTGGATATAAAAAATTTGTTGAGCCCCAAGTCTGTTTAGCTACCGTAAGGTGCGAAACCTTTTTTATGGCCGCTCTTCCCGCTTTTTTGATTTTTATGCTATTAATATGATAAACTATAACTGGGTGGTTAGTTACATAATGAATGACAAAATTGATGATCATATACTCTTTTGGAACAATGAGAGGGGCAAAAAGGTTCTGGTCTCTTACCGCCTGGGGAATAACTTTTTTGCAACCCATTATAAGGCAGCAAAACCTCTCCTTGTTCAAGGGAAACGTATAGTCCCCGAGATGCTGGATGTGGATGCCTTTATGGAAGATTATGAAAGGCAGTACGAAGAAATCACCAGGCTAGGGCAGAGCGCCCTCTGGACAGCCGAAGCATATCCTGCAATCCCCTGGATGGAGGCATTCTTTGGTTGCGACATAATTGCCCAGGAAGAGAGCTTTACAGCCATGCCCTTTATAAAGGATACAAGTGAACTTGATAAGCTCAAGTTTGACATGGAAAATCCCTGGGTTAAAAAGTTTTTTGAGTTTACCATCAAACTCAATAAGCTCTCCAATGAACGCTTCCCTGTCGGTGCTCCCATACTGCGCGGGCAGGGCGACACCATGGGCGCTCTCCTCGGTCAAGCAGAATTCATATATGCCATGTATGAGGAAGAGGAACTTGTTAGAAGAAGCCTGGATAAGATCACTACTTCTTTTTTACAGATTTATTCAGAGCTGCATAAACAGGTAACAGTAAAAAATAAAGCCTTAGGTTTTTACCATATTTATACCCCCACAGAGGGGCTTTGGTTTCAGGATGATATAGGAGCCCTCCTTTCTCCTGAGTTTTACAGAAACTTTATCCTGCCCAACGAAAAGATAATCTGCTCAGAGTATGAGTATAACCTCGTTCATCTTCACCCTTCTGCCTTTCATTTACTGAATGATATCCTAAGTAACGATGAGCTTAAGGCAGTACAGATCAATAAAGACCTAGCAGGTCCTTCGATTAAGGAAATGCTCCCTCAAATGGAAAAGGTCTTTCTCTCAGGTCGCCCCCTTGTCATCTGGGGCGACCTTTCCATAGAAGACATCAGGCTCTGCTACAGCTCCTTTGATGAGCTATCCCCCGGTCTATTTTTTAATATAGTCAAGAATAATTTTAAGAGCGCCAAAGAGTTTAACCTGCAGCTGGAAAGTATTTAATTCCTAGATGACATAAGGCAGGCTGTGAAACATATCCTGGAAATCATGCGACTTTATAATATCAAACCAGCGGGAACAGCGGCCATAAAAAAGGTTTCGTACCTTACGGTAGCTAAATAGATTTGAGCCTCAACAAATTTTTTATGTCCACTGTTTCCGCTGAAGTAATGTATATATTACTACAATGTCAAGCTAGCCAGTGCTAACACCCAGGTTAAAATTTGTAATACTTTAAGATGCGTTTATATAGGCCGAACAAGACGTAAACCAATATATTCAAATCTGATAAAAGGAGCGATACCGCCACGAACTGCAGAACGAAGACCCCTACCATTATTGTTCCAGGCTCCGCCTCGAACAATACGGGTGGTTCCCCCAGATGGACCTGTAGGATTGATCTGCGAATTATTAGGATAATCCCCATTCCAGTCCCAACACCATTCATAAACATTTCCATGCATGTCATATAAGCCCCAGGCATTGGCAGCTTTTTTCCCAACCTCGTGTGTTTTATAATCACTGTTGTGAGTATTCCAGCTTGTGTGATTAAGGGCAGGTCTGTCTTCCCAGTCATCATTTCCATCATTAAATGCTGTCGTAGTACCAGCACGACAGGCATACTCCCATTGTGCCTCTGTTGGTAAACGGTAACCGGTTGATCCAGGTACAATCTCTACGGCGTCCCAAGTTGAGTTGTAGTCTGTTGGCACTACACCCCAATCAGCAGGATTGGTACTACCTTTTATCCTGTATGCAGGGCTAAGACCATCTATGACACTTAAACGGTTACAAAACACTAATGCGTCATACCAACTTACACTTTCCACAGGCCTTCTACTTTGCAATTCACCTGGCTCTGGTGTTGTAAGTATAAGAGATGTAATATATAGTTTTCGCCCAGTATTGTCAAAAAAACTGGGGTTCATATTAATACCGTTACTATTATCAACCATTACTGTAATCCATTGCAATTGTGTTACCTGATATATGCTCATATAAAATGAGCTCATAGTTACCTGACGTTGAGATTCATAAATATAACGACCCTTTTCAGATGCAGGGCTGCCCATAGTAAAAGTTCCTGAAGGAATATAAGTCATAGATATGCCTGTAGATGACATTATGATATCGTCGTTATTTGGATTATTTGTTGTTGTCATACCATTGTCACAGGCAAAAGTAAATATTCCTAAAATTACAATTAATAGCCAGGTTTTATTATTCATATTAACCTTCTCTTTTAGTACCCTATTAGACATTAGTAAAGCTTAAGGTAAATATAGGTGGATTTTAGGAATTTGACAAGCGAATTTTTACGAGAATATATCTGTTTTTGGAGTATCATTATCCGATCTTCTTGGAAATGCATACATAATTGTATTACATTATCTGCACATGGGAAAAGTGGACATAAAAAAGGTTTCGATCACGCCTCTGCAGGCTGTGGAAAACACCCTGAAAATCAAGACCTACTAAGTTTGTATAAAATATCATTAGCACAGCGGGAACAGTGGTCATAAAAAATTTGTTGAGTCTCAAATCTGTTTAGCTACCGTAAGGTGCGAAACCTTTTTTATGACCACTGTTCCCAATCGTTTGATCATTATGCTATCAAAGATTTTAATAAACACAATATCTCCACAAGCATATATTTTTTAATAAAAAAAGTCTCCAAATGGAGACTTTTTGATTTCCATGATTTATACTTGATTTATGAGGTTAACTTATGAGAAATACAGAATTTTGGAAGCGAACAAAGGCCTTGATTAAGGTACACAATATGACCCAAAAGCAGTTTGCAGATTACCTGGGTTTTTCCCGGCACACTGTAAGAGGATGGATATATCACAATAGAGTACCTCACCTTAATGCAGCATATGACATAGCATTTATCCTGGGGGTCACTTTGGAATATTTAATAAGTGGTAAGGACAAGGATATAGCTGACATGCGTCTTAAAGAACTGGAACTAAGAAAGTCCTCCGCCAGAATACTTGAACTTATAGATAATGCCCAGAAGGAGCTGCAGGGCATGCGCCCCTTGGCGGAGCATTGGGCAAGGGAGTCTAGTTAAAACTTAGTTTTCAAAAATATTTTGATGTCTTAATTGTTTAATAGTTAATTTACTGTATACTGATAAAATGCCTAAGAATATTGTTTTTTTAATCATATTTATCATATCGCTTTCAAGCTGTGTAACAACAGATCAGGAAACTTATCAAACTGTCTTGCTGGATGAGGCCATTAGAGACGCGGCAGATCACCTGGAAGGGAGTCTTGAACAGGGTACCATAGTTGCACTCCTTAATTTTACTTCTCCATCCGAGACCTTCTCTGCCTATGTTCTGGATGAGTTGACTGACTACCTTGTAAATGGGAGAAGGCTTATAATCGTTGACCGTGCAGAGCTAGACTTGATAAGGCAGGAAGAAAATTTCCATATGTCAGGAGAAGTCAGCGATGCTACTGCAATTTCAATAGGGCAAAAATTGGGCACACAGATTATAGTGTCTGGTTCTCTTGTCGGTATAGGACAGACATATAGAATTCGAATTAGGGCACTTAAAGTAGAGACTGCCGTCATAAGTGTTTCCCGCTCCAGTGATATAAACCCCAGGGAAGAAAGGGTTAGGGCTCTGCTTGGCTGGCAGACGCCTGATGTGGAGATAGCGGGGCAGGGTTCAGCTCAAACCCAGACATCAGGCACGCAAGGAACCGCAGCCCGGGTAGTGATTGAAAGTGGCAGCCAAGGATATTTTAGATGGGAGCGAGACAACCTGGGCGTTACTATTACTAGCTATACAGGAAGTGGTGGTGTGGTAACAATACCATCAAGTATAAACGGAATTCCGGTTATAGCAATTGGAGATAATGCGTTCAATGGAAGCAACCTGTCAAGCATTAGCATCCCCAATAGTGTTATTACCATAGGGGTATTTGCATTTGGTGGAAATGAGTTGATGACAATCAGTATTCCCAATAGTGTTACTTATATTGGAGAGGGAGCATTTATATTTAACCAACTAACGAGTGCACGTATCTCAAATAGCGTTACTTTTATTGGAGAGGGTGCCTTTGCTTATAATAGACTCACGAGTATCAACATCCCCAATAGTATTACTTCTATTGCGTGGATGGCATTTGCAGATAACCACCTAACGAGTGTCAATATTCCTAATAGTGTTACTACCATTGAGGGGAGTGCATTTCACGAAAACGGTCTATCGAGTATAATCATTCCGGAAAGTGTTACTTCTATAGGAGAGTATGCTTTTGCGGGCAACCGTTTGACTAGTATAACGATAGGTGCAAATGTATGGCTAGGGCAAGATGTTTTTGGTATAGATATGTTTTTCTTTGAAAATGCTTACAACGGAACTGCAGGCACTTATACCAGAGCTAATGCCAATAGCAGCAACTGGACAAGGATGTAGAATAGAAATATGGAAACAATTAAAACTTTCAAACATAACTGTATGATTATAAGGGTGAGACCGGAAAGCATTAAAATACGCGGCAGTTTATACGAAGCAGTACACCGTTGTTGGAAAGCCAAAAAACAAAATGCAGAAAAAGCCGATTATGTGCTGGCACTTGTAGGAACTATTAAGAATAGGGATCTAAAAGTTCAAGCAGTCTATAAACCTGAACGCTGGTATTATCCTGTAAGTGAAGGACTTTGCAAAGAAAAGAAAGATGAATGCAGCAAAAAATATAAAGTAGATCCGCAACAATGCCAAAAAAATCCAAGAATTGGCTTTGAAGGCAAAGAAATGAAAAATGACACTGACTATTTGCATAAGTTAATACCAGAAAAATATTACCCTTTTCAAAATCCAGTTCGTTATAATTATAAGTAAAAACTATTATTAAAGCCCTATTTACCAGCCTGCACCAGTCTCAATCATAAATTGATCATTTACCTTATCGTAAAAAAGAAAATAGTTTACTAGCATATGATGGGATATTAGCTTGACAATGCATACATAATTGTATTACAATATATTTGTGGATGAATACAGGATTGTATGGGATGAAACCAAGAATGCCGACAACAAGCAAAAACATAAAATTGGTTTTGAGGTGGCTCAATATGTGTTTGCCGATCCATTACGAGTATGGAGACTTGATAAGAGTGAAAACAACAAATCCGGTGAAACTCGTTGGCAAACAATGGGGAAAGTAGGGAAAACCTTCTTTGTGGTATATACGGAGCAAGACGAAGGGGATTTGACTGAAATTCGCCTTTTATCTGCACGAGAAGCAGAAAAGCATGAGAGGAGAAGTTACAATGGCTACTATCAAATCGACAATAAAGGTTGGACAAAAGATACCTAAAGAAATTCTGAAACTGGCAAAAGAGCAGAGCAGAGAAGCAAAGAAAGGACCTAAGCAAAATGATCCGGATTGTCCACCATCAACACCGGAAGCTCTAGCTGAATTTGCGGTAATGGCGCGGGAATTGAGGAAAAGTCACCGAAATCCATCTCAAGTGGTAGCGCTTAGGGTTAAACCGGAGGTGCTTTTAAAATACAAGGCACTTGGCAGAGGTTACACAAGCATAATGGCAGATGTGTTAAATTATGCAGCAGATAACCCGGAGATTCTCACAAAAGCTCTTAGATAAGCCCTATATTACCAGCCTGCACCTGTTTCTATTATGAATTGATCATTTACCCTGTCATAAAAAAGAAAATAATTTCCAGAGCTATGTCCATATGCAAACATCCCATTGTCATAAAGATACTGTACTATGTCCGCATGCATTTCCAGTGCTTCGCCGCTTATAAGTAGAACGTATCTACTGTTATATGGGTCATCATATTCAATTTCATAAAAATTATCTTCATCCATTATAGTATTAAGGTAAAGTCTAAAGTTTTCCCTTAATACAGGATCAAGATTTGGAGTATATAATTCTCCATTTCTTTCACCCAAAGTAAGATCAATAAGCTGTGAAAAGGCACTCATTGCAGTTGCAAATAATAGAAGGGTAATCAAGAAAATTACTTTCATTTTGGTGGTAATAAATTTTGATTTAAGCATAAAACCCCTAAGCTAAAGCGCTTTGCGCTTTAGTAATGGAGGTGAGGGGAGTCGCCTTCCAGTCACAAACATCCTGTTTGCTCCTTCCAGGCCACCTACGCCGCTAAACCGCCCTCCCTGGCGGTTTGCCTCTCAGACCCTGCACCAGTTCGGGTCTTCGATGCCGCGCCTCCGTTTCGACTCCCCAAACTTGCGACATGGAGTTTCACATACTGTGAAACTCCCAAGCTAAAAATCCGTTGGATTTTGAGCAATGGAGGTGGGGGGAGTCGAACCCCCGTCCTATTACGCGATGTACAGACGTCTACAGGTTTAGCCGTTTATTTGGGTGTCGGCTTAGGCTTGGCTAAACGGCGCGCGGCTAAAGCTTATTTCGGGTGTTCTCGCAGCATTGCCTCCGAAAGCGGCAAGGCGGCCAGCTCTGATTGCGACGCGGAACTCCTTCCTCAGAGCGGCGGAAGGGTTCCACGCAATTACGCA
>Ga0099364_10007612_pt1 | contig 15413 bp, 16 predicted proteins | sample TergutTh196P3_FD_73070 | JGI IMG/M metagenome (GOLD analysis project Ga0099364, IMG submission 73070) | Microcerotermes parvus P3 segment gut microbial communities from Pointe-Noire, Republic of the Congo - Th196 P3 | ecosystem: Host-associated > Arthropoda: Insects > Digestive system > Gut ... | reverse complement strand
ATTTAATGAACATATCTTGTAGTTGTTTTTCTTGCCCCAAACACCATTGTTTAAAAGACAATACGGTTTCTGTAAATTCCTCATCAATCAATACTCGCCCCTCACTGTCTATTTCAGTGTCAAATGTATTATAATCTATTTTGTAAATTGGCGAGAAAAATTTTACACGCTTGCTTGTTTTTACTTCGTAGCCAACTTTGTCAATGCCTCTGAAAAAAACTTTATAATTTTGTTCTTTAAGTTTTGCTAGTTCTTTTTCTTTTGGTTTGTATGCAACAATAACAGAAGTATTTACCCCTGTTTCGCCAAATACGTTTGCAGGCAAATCGAAAATGGCAACAATTCTCATTTTTTCCATTAACCATTTTCTCGCTTGTTTGTGCGAATCTATTGAGGCGATTGAGTTAGACAAAACAATTCCCATTCGTCCGTTTTCTCTCAAAATGCGGTACGCATTTTCTAAGAAAACAACACCCAAATCAATTTTTCGTCCACCGTACAAATTCCATAATTCATAACACTCAATCAGTTCTTTTTCTTTTGCATCTTTTGGCTCAAATGCTCTATCTTCTCCAAATGGCGGATTTGTCAAAACAATATCAAACTTTTTAAGTTTGGTATAATCATTTGTTTTTTCCCAATCACCGCCTTTGTGCATTTCTGGAATTAGAGAATATAATTCGTTATCTGTGTTAAATTTATGAGAAATAGAACCTGTACCTGATTGAAATTTTAAAGTTGATCGTCCATCGCCATTCAAAAGCATATTTAATTGTGCTAATTGCACCATTTGTTTATCATTATCTACACCAAATATATTTTTGTCATTAATTTCACTATCCGACTTCACATACGAAACTGACAAAAAATCGCCACTTCCACTTGTTGGGTCTATTAAGGTTTCGCCGTCTTTGGGATTTACGATATTTACTATAAATTCAATTAATGGTATTGGTGTCAAAAATTGTGCTTTTTGAGTTTTTGTAAAAGCATTTGCAAATTGATAAAAAACAATTTGCCACAAATCACTTCCGCTGGATTTTGTGAAAGAAAAGTCTTGTAAACTATTTACAATAGAAGAAACAACCCTTACCTGCGCTTCGTCTCGTAAATCCATAATTGATTGGCTCAATATTTCTTTATATGTTGTTTCTGCTTGCTCTCTCAGTTCTGCAATTCGTTTTGTAAAACTAACTACATTTTTATCGTTCAAAGTTCTGTAATCTCTCTCATTAGGTTCAATATAAAATTGTAGTTTTTTAATATCCTCATACTCTTCATTTGTATCATAATATTTTAACCATTCATTTTTCTTCTCGTCAAAAATTTTCAGAGCAATCATTTGAATAAGAATTTCATATCCTCTTTGATTCATTAAACTTACTCTATCCATTGTGCGCAAAATAGTAGAAATACCGTCAGTAAGTTGAGTGCTATAAACACCACTAATTACCTCCAAATCATCAATAGTTCTTTGGCTACGGTCTATTTTCTGTTTTAATACCTTTTGCTTCAATTGGTAGTGGGTTGGGATAGTATTGTATGAATCTGTTAAATGAAGTTGTAAATCTTTGGTTTGACTTTCCTCTTTTTTGGTGTTGTAGCCTTCACTTAATCGTAAAAATTTACCTTCTTGTTTTTTGAAAAGATAAAGTCTTTCTGTGTCGTACAAAATGCCAAGACAAAAATCATTTTCTGATTCTTTGAGTGCAGGTTTTAATTGTTGATTCCAAACAGCTTCAACATCTTTACTGTTTTCTTTTTTGATTTCTATTACAGCAATAATATGCTTCCTTAACCAATCAAGTGCCTCTTGGTTTTTGTTAGTGTGATATTTTTTGTAATGCTCAAACCAATCTTTATTATCAAAAATTGCTCCGTCAAATTTTATTGGCGCAGAATTCTTGTTCCCTTTTGGGAAATGTACTTCCGTGCCAATGTAATCTTTTGAGTACATTCCCGAATAAACCAAAGAATAAAAGAACTGCCATTTGTAATATTGTTCGTTATTACTTCCGTTTTTTTTCTTTAGCGTTGTTTTTTTGTAACAGTCAAATGCTCTGGCAAAAAATTATCAAATTCAGTTGTAGTCGAATATTTTTTGTCAAAATCTAACTTTACTTGTGAAAATGACTTTACCATATTATTGTTTTTTAGATGTTTTTACTTTGGACTTAATGTATGCCGCTTTATCTTCGGCTACTCGCAAAGAAGTACTATCAATATTTTCTTCAACAAATTGATAGGCAAACTTGTCCGTTGTTGCCTCAAAAAATAAAATTTTGCTATCAACATTGAAAATTTTTGCAAAATTCTCTATCATTTCATTGGAAGGTTTTCTAATATTTCTCTCGTATTTAGACAAAACAGATGTGTCAATTAATGCAGCAATTTTCCTCTGAGGTAATTTATTCTTTAACCTCAGTTGTTTTACGGTTTCTCCAAATGTTGTAATATTTATTTTTGACATTTTATTGTATTGACAAAATTTTGTCCAAAAGTAGATAACAATTCTCCACTTACAAAATTTTCAGCAAAAAAATATTTCGACGGGATTTCTGTCTTTTGTCCGTTGATGTTCGCATATATCACCCAAACATACGCAACCTTTTTTAAAACTCCAAATTTCCTTTTGGGAGAGGTTTTAATTGCCATTTTGGCACAAAAAAAAGATGAATTAATGTCAAAAATAACGGTGTTGCATTAATTTTGATGTATCAAAGAAACTGTTTTATTTTGTATATTGCATATTATTTAAACAAATTGAAATGAGATGAAATTAAATGTAATGAAATATTTTTTAGCAACCCTTGTGGTTTTGACCTCCGCTTACACCGCAGCCACGCCGCCGCCGTTGCTTCAAACCGAACTTGCGAGTTCAACGAAGTTAAATCTTTGTGTTAATAGTATTTTTCAATTCCGCCAAATCCTGTTATCATCTTATTTTGTTTCGTTTTACTTATAAAATGGTTTAACCGCTTCTCAAATTCTTCAAGACGTATCCTCGCCGCTTCAATGTATGCAATTCGGATACGCTTATATGTGTCGGAAAAATGTTGATAGTTTTTCCATACAGTTTTATCTTCTTTCAATTTGGCAATTATATCATTCGGGAAAATGAAAGGTGCAGACAAAACATTTCGTATTTTACCCTCAAATTTAAGGTGTATCATTTTATTTTCCAATAGCCATTTTAGTCTTTCTTTGTTTGCCTGCGAGTAAGTACTTTTGGGGTTTCTGGGTGTAAAACGCTGAATTTTATGTTCTTTGTCAAGTGATTTTATCGTGCTGTCAATCCACTCGAAACAAAGGGCTTCTTCTACAGCGTCATTGTATATAATGCCTTTTTTGCCTGACGATTTATTGGGAAATACGAACCAAATCTCATTGGCGGCGTCAAAGTTGTCAGTCAGCCACTTTCGCCAATCTTCTCGATTTTCAAAATACTTGATTTTATTTTCTGTTGCCATAACAAGTCATTCAAACTAATTATTTTACCGCCTTTATTTTCATAACGTTGCAGCATTTAGTTAATTTTCCATAACATTAAATTATCCCACAAAAATACTTTTATTTAATAAACAAAATATATTTGGGTAATATCAGGTTTTACGGGTGTGCCGCAATCTTTACATAAATATCTTTGAATCTGTCTTTTATGTCAATACGGGCGACAAATCCGAATATATAGCCATCAACCTTGATGAACTATAAGCAATAAAAAAGCCGGAGAGCTGAAAGTAACCCTCCAAGAAAACCAATAATATTAATCCTTAGGATTTTACCTTTTCAACAATAGCTTTAAACGCTTCGGGGTGATTCATCGCAAGGTCGGCAAGGGTTTTGCGGTTTAATGCGATTCCTTTCTTCTCTAAATTGCCGATAAATACCGAATAGCTCATGTCGTACTGGCGAACGCCGGCGTTGATAACACCAAAAGCGGAACGGCGGCGGTTACGGTAACAGAGGGCGGCGGCACAAGCACGGAAGACCCGAACTTGGCGAAAGCTCTTTTAACGCTGCGATATACGATACAGGTAAAAAATGATTATGACAAGGGATTAAGACCAAGCCATATAACCGGCAGCGGAAACAATGTTTTGGCTCTTATCGGTTATATGCCGAATAATGCACTTGATTATATAACTGTCACTGGTGGTTTTAGTACAATATGCAACTATAGTCAGCCATTGATAATGTGCAACGGAAGAGACAGGGGTTTTATAATTGAGAATGGAATAAACGACTTTACAGCCGGAAACGGAAATTACGACTATGCTAACAATCCCGCAGGTGCTGTAGGTTGTTTCAGTGTGTCCGGTGCGTTCAGTTCTCTGGAAAAATTACAGCAGGTTGCAAATAACACCGCCATCACCGAGGAATTGTACAACACTATATCAAGCCACAACGTCTCCAGATTGATAGTATTTGGAAAAAACAGTTCGGGGACGCTAATAGGGAAATATATCATATTGACGACAATATCTCCGACACAAGTTAATTGCGTGTATATTGATCCCGATGATTCAGAATTTGGAAACATAAAGAATAAAACCTTGCCTGAGACTCTATAATCCAAAGCCTGCAAGCGGGCTTTTTCGTTTTTGTCGCAATGGAATCCCCCTTTGGCACGCTTTTTGTATATATTATTATATGACGTCAGTTGCAATGTGACTGACGGTGCGTGAGCTGTGGGCTTTTTTTAGCATGTTCACCGGATGCAAAAAATAAATTTTAAACAACCTCTTAATGTACAACATGTTTGATAAACTAAAAAATTACAAAGTAATATTAGCTTCAGGGTCGGAGAGGCGCCGGCAACTGTTGGAAGAACTCGGAATTGATTTTGAAGTCGCAGTCAAACCTTATGACGAATCGTTTCCCGATAATCTGCGCGGCGAACAGATAGCCGAATACATTGCCGCCTCAAAAGCAAAGATGTTTGTAAACGACATAAAAGCCAATGAGTTAATTATTACTGCCGACACTATTGTATGGCTTGACGACAAAATATTAGGAAAACCCTCAAATAAAGCAGACGCTTTGAGAATGTTGAGGGAAATTTCGGGAAAAACGCATGAAGTTATTACCGGAGTCTCCATTCTTTTCGGCAATAAAATCACTACTTTTACCGACACCACTAAGGTTACATTCAGGGAGATGACTGATAATGAACTTAACTATTACGTTGAACGTTATTTGCCTTACGATAAAGCCGGAGCCTACGGAATACAAGAGTGGATAGGACTTGCGGCATGTAGCCGTATCGAGGGGTCGTTTTATAATGTAATGGGATTGCCTGTGGAAAAAGTATATAGTAAGTTGTGCGATATTGTTTTATAACTCGCAAGATGTTGTTTGTAATTCAAAATGTATTAGAAAATATGCGTATATAAAAATATTTTTCATTTTCGGTGTAACAAATTTCCATTTGAATCGTCTTCAATAAAAACAGATACAATTTCAGAAATCAAAATTTAGATCTATTTTTGCTAAATGAACTAAGAAAAAACAAACTTAACTAATCTTGAACCTAATTTTAAAACAATGAAAGGGTTTTTACGTAATTTCAAAAAGCAACGCACAGTCGGTTTGCTTAATATTAGCGGGCTTTCGCTGGGCATCATGGTATGTGTAGTCGTAGGACTATGGGCGATCTATGAATTGAGTTTCGACCGCTTCCACCAAAATGGCGACCGGATATACCGCATCATTCTAAACGCAGACATCGGCGGAAATCCTGTCAAATTAGGCTCAACCTTCCGTCCATTGGGCGAACAGGCTAAAGAGGAATTGCCTGTGATAGAGGACTTTTGCAGGGTTATTGTCGAAGAGGCGGATATACGTATTGATAATGTACTGTTTACTTCGGTTGCGACTTTTCTATCAGACCCGAATATCTTTTCGTTTTTCAATTTTCCGCTTGTAGAGGGTTCGTTTGACCATGCTCTTACAACCCCTGACCGCGTTGTTATCAGCCAGTCGGCGGCAACAAAATATTTTGCAGGGCAAGACCCTATTGGTCAGATCATCAGACGCGAAGGCGTGGATTTTATCGTAAGTGGTATAATGAAGGATATACCGAAAAATTCGAGCCTGCAAGCCGATTTTGTTTTTCCGTTTTTTGGTTGGAGGGCTGAAAGTGGTTGGGGAAATAATGACAATTATATCACTTTTTTTCTGTTGCAGGAAGGAGTACAGGCAGAAACGCTGGAAGAACCTTTGACGCAACTTTCGTACAGAAGATTTGAGTTGTTCAAAAATTTTGGGGCGACATATACGTTGGAACCGATGAATGATATGCACTTCAGTTCGGGAATGTTGATGGATCCTATCGTCAAAGGAAACAAACAGTTAATGATGGTATTTATCGTAACAGCCTTTGTTATACTGATTATTTCCTGCATCAATTTTGCCAACCTGTTTGTATCCACCTCTTTTATCCGCGCAAAAGCAATCGGCATCAGGAAAACACTCGGAGCAAAGAGAATAAGACTGATGCGCGATTTTTACATGGAAACCGCCTGTTATGTCATTCTTGCGATAGGAGCCGGATTAATACTTGCGACAGCAATTATCCCAACGTTCAATAATTTCACGCAATCGAATCTGATACTCGATTTTGGTTCTCCGCAGATATATATTTTTCTTACGGTATTGTTGGTATTTGTGGTTTTTCTTGCCGGTTCCTTTCCTGCGCTGTATATGACACGGTTCAATGTTCTGGAAACCCTGAAGGGAAAATTTAAGGGAAAGAAAATATCATTGTTGCAGACTTGTTTGGTGATTACTCAATTTACCGCTTCCATCACGCTGTTGATTGTGGTGGCATTTATGCAAAAACAAGTGAATTATATCCTCGAATACGATTTGGGTTTCAACAAGGAACATGTCATGTATGTGCAGGCACAACAAGGTTTTCGCCAAAACTATAAAACGCTTGAAGAAGAGTTTCTTCGTGACCCTTCAATTACGGCTGTAAGCAGAATAAACGGCAATCTTATGAATTGGTCGAATGGCTGGTCAATAAAGAGGGTGCCGTGGGACGATACTCAACCCGTTTTGATGGATATTTGTTGGGTAAACCCAAACTATTTTGATTTTTTCGAGATGAAAATCATTGACGGCGAAAATCCGTTTTTCAGCGAAGCGTCACTCGCAACCGATGTGCTTATCAATGAAACCGCCGCACGATTATTGAGATATGAAAATCCTGTAGGCGAAATGATCCAATCGGATGGCGATGATAGATTTTTTACAATCAGAGGCGTTGTTCGCAATGCACATACCACATCGCTTCATCAGGAAGTTGACCCTCACGTATATTTCAAAATAACCGACAACCAAACGTGGAATACTGTAATATTCTTCAAAATAAGCGGCAATCCTCAACGCGCCATCACATTCATAGAGCAGATATGGAAAGAACAGGAAGCCGATTATCCGTTCAACTACCATTTTTTAGACGACACTTACCGTCAATTGTACACCGCAGAAATGAACGCCGGCAAGGTATTTGCCTTTGCCATGTTTGTTGCTTTGATGATCACCGTTGCCGGATTGTTTGCTATGGCATACTACGCCACGCAACGCCGCCTGCGCGAAATAGCCCTGCGCAAGGTGCATGGCGCTAGTGTTCGGGATATTTTCGTGTTGCTCAACAAGGATTTTTTGCTGTGGGTGCTCATTGCCTTTGTGATTGCCTGTCCAATAGCATATTACGGACTGCAAAAATGGTTAGACGGATTTGCCGTCAAAACGTCGTTAAACATTTGGGTGTTCCTGATGGTAGGCGTAATAGCGCTGTTAATCACCTTGTTCACTACCGGTTATCAAATCTGGAAAGTGGCGACGGCAAGTCCGATGAAGTATTTGAAAGCGGAATGAATGTGCAAAATTATGTTCTTCGGACAGTTTCATTTGATTTTTTTTTATCTTTGCGCTTTCTTAAAATTAAAGACGATGAAAGGAATAGTATATCTTGCAATGATTCTGTTGCTGGCGGGCGTTTCGGCTTGTGGTCAAAGAGGCGCCTCGAATGGAAACGGCAACCATGATGCTTTTGGAATTGACAGCACGCTGAAAAAGACCACGTTGAACTTTCTTGCCGTTGAACACGATTTCGGTCAGGTTCGGGAAGGAGAAAAGGTAACGCACGTTTATGAAGTTCAAAATACGGGCAAAGCCGATTTGTTGCTTCAAAGCGTCCGACCTTCATGCGGCTGCACCACGCCCAAGTACGAAAAAAAACCAATCCGCCCCGGCAGAAAGGGTACGATTGAAGTAGTATTCGATACCAAGGGACGACCGGGAATGCAACGCAAAAGTATTTTGGTGATCACCAATACCGAGCCGCCCAATACCGTATTGTTTTTCAATTGCGAAGTAATGCCGGCGGAGACAATGAACAATTAAAAATTAAAAATTAAAAATTAAAAATTTTTTTATGACCTTTTCATACATTTTATTGCAGGCTCAAGGCGAAGGAGCGATGGGCGGATTAGGCGCCTTTTTTCCATTGATACTGATCGTCGTAGTTTTCTACTTTTTCATGATCCGACCGCAGATGAGAAAACAAAAAGAGTTGAAAAACTATCGCGAAGCGCTCCAAAAAGGCGACAAGGTAGTCACCACAGGCGGGATATACGGTAAAATAACCAGTATCAGCGAAACCACAGTGGATGTGGAAATAGCCAGCGGCGTTACCATCAAAATCGACAAATACGCGATTCTGAAAGATTCTACCGATCTGGCGAACCAAAAGTAGTATCATGTCTTTCGCTGTTTTCAGACGATGGGGTCAAAAGATTAAAGAGAATGTAAATCATGATTTTTTGACTTATTTGGCTTTTTTGTTGATTGCCATTGTCATATGGTATCTGAACGCATTAAACAAGGAATACCATACCGACCTGAAATTTGCGGTGAAATATACGGATTTGCCCGAAGATAAGATTTTGGCAAACACGCCGCCCGAATATCTGAGTTTGAACATCAGCGCGCAGGGTTTTACGCTGTTGAAGTACCGCTTGGGATTGATATTCAATCAAGTGAGCCTCGAAGCCAGCTACCAGACCTTACGGAAAAGAAGCAATTCCCCGCAAGGAGAGCAATATTATCTCGCCACACAATCCGCTTTCGACAGGATCGCCGCGCAGTTGAGTTCCGACGTCAGATTGAGATCTATTGTACCCGACACGTTGCACTTTCTATTGAGCGAAACTGTCAGAAAAAAAATACCTGTGAAATCGGCGCTGCAAATGGAATTTGAAAAGGGCTTTTTCCCGAAAGGCGATATACAGATAGAACCGGCAGAGGTAACGGTGTCAGGACCAAAGATTATCGTCGATACCATGCAATATGCGTATACCCGAACTAAAGTTTTCAAAAAACTGAAAGACACGCTCAAGGCGTCTGTCGAATTGCAATCCGTCTATCAGTTGCGGTATTCCGAAAGCGAACTCAGTATTGTGCAAGTCATAGAACGATTTACGGAAGCAAGCATCACGGCGCCCATCGAAACCATCAATCTGCCGGAAGGATTGACCATGAAGGTCTTCCCGGGAACGATCACCATCAGCTGCATGGCGCCCGTTAGCGATTATGAAAAATTGCAGCCCAATATGTTCCGCGCCGTCGTGGATTACACTTCTGTGACGGATATAACGGATAACCATACAAAAGCAAGAGTAGCCCTGCTGCGAACGCCCGAATACGTGACCGATGTAAAGTTCAATCCCAGAAACGTGGATTTTATTATTGAAAAATAGCATCATGCTCAAAATAGGAATTACCGGAGGGATAGGCAGCGGTAAAACAACCGTCTGCAAACTGTTCAAAACATTGGGCATTCCGGTATATGAAGCCGACACGCAAGCCAAACTCTTGATGAATACCGATCCCGAACTGAAAGCCTTATTGGTCAATTCTTTTGGAGATGATATGTACCGTGAAGGGATGTTGGAACGGCACAAATTGGCAGAAATCATTTTCAACGACCCGATAGCGCTCGAAAAGGTCAACAGTTGGGTGCATCCTGCCGTAGCCAAAGATTTTGATAGATGGTGCGCCCTGCAAACAGCGCCTTACGTACTTGAAGAAGCCGCCATCATTTTTGAAAGCAAGATCGCCTACCGGTTCCACAAAATAATATTGGTAACCGCCCCCGACGAGCTACGCATCGAACGGGTGTGCGTCCGCGATCATGCAGATGCGGAAACGGTTCGTAAACGCATGGCGCAGCAAATGCCCGAAGAACAAAAAATAGCGCTCGCCGATTATATCATCTATAATGACCATCAACGCCTGATCACGCCACAAGTGATGGCAATACACAAGAAATTATTATCCAACCTTAAATAAATCAAACAATGACAGAAACAATCAAACAGAGTCTTCGCGACTCAAAAACAGCCCGCTGGACAGCCCTGGGGCTCGTTGCATTCACCATGTTTTGCGCATATTATTTGCAATATGCCATCTCGCCCCTAAAACCAATGCTCGAAAGACTGTTGGGATGGGACAGTTCCGATTTCGGTATTTTCCGTTTTGCCTACGGATGGATGACCGTATTTACGTTCGGACTGATTATCGGAGGAATTGTCCTCGACAAGTTTGGCGTGCGAATAACCGGTATTGCCGCAACAGTCACCATGCTCGTCGGCACTTCGTTAAAATATTGGGCTTTCTCTTCCGAAGCCTTAGTAGGCAATTACTGGACTATCCTCTGGTTCGACATCAATGCGCAGGTTTTTATGGCGTCCATCGGATTCGCTATATTTTGTCTGGGTTTGGAGGTGATCGGAATCACCGTGTCGAAAATCATCGTCAAATGGTTCAAAGGAAAAGAGATGGCGCTTGCCATGGGACTCGAAATGGCAATAGCGCGACTAGGATCAGGCTTGGCGCTCTTTGGCTCGCCCATGATAGCCGAAAAATTCGGCTTGCCCCGACCCATCTTGCTGGGACTGCTTTTGCTGACCATCGGCTTTCTTGCGTTCATCGTGTATATCTTCGCCGACAAACGATTGGACGCTTCCCTGAAAGCCGAAGAAAAAACGACTGACGATAAAGAAGAAGGCTTCGCATTATCCGATATAAAGGTCATCATCAAAAATAAAGGCTTTTGGCTCATCTCGATTCTTTGCGTACTGTTCTATTCCGCTGTTTTCCCCTTTCTCGATTATGCAGCCGATTTGATGGTCAATAAATTTCATATCGCCGAAAAAAATGCCGGCATCATCCCCAGTTTGCTTCCGTTCGGCACCATTTTGCTGACGCCGCTCTTCGGAAATCTTTACGACAGAAAAGGAAAAGGCGCTAGTATTATGATGCTTGGTTCGATAGTACTCATCTTTGTTCATGCCGTATTTTCCATACCCTGGCTCAACTTTACGTTTGTTGCCGTTGCGTTGATCATCCTTCTGGGAATAGGATTTTCATTAGTGCCTTCCGCCATGTGGCCCTCCGTTCCGAAAATCATTCCCGAAAAACAGTTAGGCACGGCTTACGCGCTGATATTTTGGGTGCAAAACATCGGTCTGATGTTTATTCCGTTTTTCATCGGACAGATTTTGGATAAATATTGCGTGGTAGAAAAAATAGTTGTCGACGGCGCAAACGTCACCCGCTACGATTATACGCCGGTAATGATCCTGTTCACCTGCCTCGGTATTGCAGCGCTGTTTTTTGCGTTTTTGCTGAAAAAAGAAGACAAGAAAAAAGGATACGGTCTGGAAAAGCCGAATATTAGTGGTTAGTGGTTAGTGGTTAGTGGTTAGTGGTTAATGATTAGTGGTTAGTGGTTAATGGTTAATGTCAAAAAAATCGTAATTCGTAATTCATAATTCATAATTTAATAATATGTATTTGCAAGACAAAACAGTGGGGCAGTGGTTGGAACATTGGGCAAGCGTCACGCCCGACAAGGAAGCCCTCGTTTATTCCGACCGAAACCTGCGTTTCACATGGAAGGAATTAGACCGGCGTGTAGACCATATGGCAAAGGGATTGATGTCCATTGGCGTAAAATACGGAACGCATGTGGGTATCTGGGCGACCAATGTTCCCGACTGGCTTACGTTCCTGTACGCCGGAGCCAAGATAGGCGCCGTACTGGTGACTGTCAATACCAATTACAAGCAAAACGAATTGGAATATTTGATGAAAGATTCCGACATTCACACCCTTTGCATCACCGAAGGCGTTTTTGACGGCAGTTATGTAGATATGGTGTATGCCATGATGCCCGACCTGCGGATCGCGCAACGCGGATTTGCCCGCAGCGAAGCGTTTCCCAAATTGAAAAACGTGGTGTTCATCGGGCAGGAAAAGTTTCGCGGCATGTACAATACCGCCGAACTGCTATTGCAAGGACAAAATATAGCCGACGATGCGCTCATAGAAGCCAAAAGCAAAGTGAAACATACCGACGTGGTGAACATGCAGTATACTTCGGGAACCACCGGTTTCCCGAAAGGCGTGATGCTGACGCATAACAACATCGCCAACAACGGCTATTTCACCGGCGAAGGAATGGGCTTCACCGCCGACGATAAACTGTGTTGCTGCGTGCCGCTGTTTCACTGTTTCGGCATCACCTTAGCCACGATGAATGTGTTGACGCACGGCTGTACGCAGGTCATGGTTGAAAAGTTCGACCCGTTGATGGTGCTGGCGTCCGTACACAAGGAGCGCTGCACTGCGCTGTACGGCGTACCTACCATGTTCATCGCCGAATTGAACCACCCCATGTTCGACATGTTCGACCTTACGTCGCTGCGTACCGGCATCATGGCAGGCGCGCTTTGCCCTATCGAACTGATGCGCGCCGTGACCGAAAAGATGCACATCACACACATCACCAGCGTATACGGACTTACCGAAACATCGCCGGGCATGACGCATACGGTACTCGCCGATTCGTTTGAAAACCGCTGTACCACCGTTGGACGCGAATATCCCTTCACGGAAGTGAAAATACTGAATCCCGAAACAGGAGCGGAATGTGCCGTTGACGAACCGGGCGAAGTCTGTTGTCGCGGTTATTTGGTGATGGACGGTTACTACAAAAACCCGCAGGCTACGGCAGAGGTCATCGACGAAAACGGATTCCTGCACAGCGGCGATCTGGGTACAAAGGACAAGGACGGCTATTTCCGCATCACAGGACGCATCAAGGATATGATTATTCGCGGAGGCGAAAATATCTACCCCCGCGAAATAGAAGAATACCTGTACCATCTCGAAGGTCTAAAAGACGTACAGGTGGTTGCCATAGCATCGCCCAGGTACGGCGAAGACGTGGGCGCGTTCATCATCCCCCGCGAAGGAACAACGCTGACCGAAGAAATAGTTAAAGACTTTTGCCGAGGACAAATAGCGCGCCACAAGATACCCAGATACATCTTCTTTGTAGATTCGTTCCCTCTGACCGGTAGCGGTAAAATTCAGAAATTTAAGTTACGCGAAATGGCGCTCGAATTGTTGAAAGAGCGGGGCGTGGAAATTGTGTAGGGATGTGCATTTTTATGAACTACTGCAACTAACATTCGTTCCATCATCTTTTCATCAGCATGAGAGAGATTGTCAGGTCTTATCGTGGATTTCAGAGTTTTTACTACATCTACCTCCAAGGTAAATTATGCTTTTTATACGAGTCTTTTCTGTGCTTTAATCTTCTTATATTCACAGTATTGGTCGCAGTATCGTAATAAAATAAGTATCTGTATCTACCAAACCGCAGTCGATAATAGGGTTCATCGGTTCCTTCCATTGGCTCAACATTATCCAATTCGTTCAAACTACTTGCAGCCTTCAATTTCTTAATCTCTTCGGCTGCCATGAGTTGTACATGTATTGGAAGTTTTTCAGTCTCTTTCTCAACCCGCTTTTTTACTTCAACCCGCATTTTGCTCTTTCGTATATGGATTTTAAATAATCGTCAACGCTTATATTTTCATCTTTTTCGGCTGCTATCGCATCGGCTAAATCAGAAACTTCGTCATCTTCAAATGATGCACAAGTCAAGTAGAACATGTTTTTACCGCGTTTGATAAAAATTCGCTCATTCAACGCCATCCCATAAAATTTTTTCTGATTGGTGGCGAACTCCTTACTATTTACAACTGTCATGGTCCATTCATTTTTAATTACCGCGCAAAGATAATACTTTTTTTAACACCCTATATTTTTTGTTGATCATTTAATTTTCTACTTCATTGTCGATACGGTACTCAATTTCACTTTATCGATGTCTTTTTCGTTCAACGAGGATAAACAATATCATTTTCTATTACATTAATCTCTCCCTTCCAAGTCATTCTAAAATCATGAAGTCTATCATCATTTTCACGATACAGCGACGTCTTTCCTGTTAACGTGATGTCGTAATCGTCGCCGATTTTATCAACTACCATTTTCGTAACGGGCATTGTCGCTGTGTTGTATATGCCTTGTCTTTCATAATTATTTATTGAAAGTTCAACAGCAAGATTTTCATACGTCCCCGTAAGCAATTCGAGGATTGACCCCGTACTAAATACATTGTTGGAAACTGTAACGCGTATATGATGGTCGGAATACTTACCATCAGTGTTATAAAAACTTATATGTGAAGGAGGCTGAGTCTCATTTTTCCTTTTTTTCGAACGACTCTCATTGAGCGGATAACTTTTGCCTTGAAACTCTATAGTACCTATACCCTTTCCCCCTTCTTCAATGATGTCTTCAGGCTCTTCTGGTATATTGGCTTTGTCCCCGCACGAAGAAAGAACTAACACTGCACCTGCGGTGATTACCGCAGTCTTTAAGAAATTTAATCTTGTCATGGCTTTTAATTTTAAATTATTGATTTTAAATTTGTTTGTGTCCTTGTCGGACGGTTGCTATATTTTTCTACTTTATTGTCGAATTGTACTTTCTTTTCGAGGCGATACTTTCTCGCCGCTACTCTCGCCGCTTGCAGCCGACCCATAAAAATGCGCAACTGTTCTCTTGCAGGCTTTGATTGTTTTGAGAAATGCTCTTTTCATCTTCAATTCTTCAACTGATGAAGGCGCAAAAATACAACATTTTTTTGAAATTATAAAAAAATGAAAAAAAATTTCCGCCAACCGCACACTGAAATTTAACCCGGAATATTTACAGAATTACATTATATATAACGCGGGGCAGGATCATCCTTCAAAAATCGGGATTTTAGCGAGTTTATGCACATTCGCCGATATTTTTTCTGCAATTTTTTTGTCTGTTTCTGGATTTCCTGATGTGCCATTGATGATATAGTCGTCAATCTGCGCGTAGGTCATGCCTAATTCATCTTCGTCGGTTTGTCCTTCCCACAGCCCTGCGGACGGTTGCTTCTTGATGATGCAATCCGGCGTTTCCAAATATCGCGCAAGCGTGTATACTTC
>Ga0099364_10007611_pt1 | contig 15413 bp, 11 predicted proteins | sample TergutTh196P3_FD_73070 | JGI IMG/M metagenome (GOLD analysis project Ga0099364, IMG submission 73070) | Microcerotermes parvus P3 segment gut microbial communities from Pointe-Noire, Republic of the Congo - Th196 P3 | ecosystem: Host-associated > Arthropoda: Insects > Digestive system > Gut ... | reverse complement strand
GATCAATAACGCTTCACCAATCGCCTTGTTCGTCTGACCAGCGTCGGAGCGGGCCAGGGCACGGTGACGTAAATCCTCTGAATAAGGTCGTGTCATCTGCTCTCTCCTTGCGTTCCAATTTCGAATCATATCTCTCGTAAGTTCAGTATAGTAATTCTATTGAAAGACAGCATGCTCTAACCGGACTTGCCAACGGCACGATGTTTCAATCCACGCGCCCGTAAAGGCGCGACTGTATGTTGGACAATCTTGATAGGAAAGCGCATGTTTCAATCCACGCGCCCGCAAAGGCGCGACGTCGCTGATTTTTCGAGGGCGGCGCCTGCCTTACGTTTCAATCCACGCGCCCGTAAAGGCGCGACCTCATACACGCCACCGGGGGTCATACCTTTTAGCGTGTTTCAATCCACGCGCCCGTAAAGGCGCGACGCCTGTGCCTCAAATGGACGCGCCAGGACACAATTGTTTCAATCCACGCGCCTGTAAAGGCGCGACGTCCACGCCAGCCCGCAAGGTATTGGAAACACTGGTTTCAATCCACGCGCCCGTAAAGGCGCGACGGTTCTGACCCGCATGAAAACACTTGATGATTTTGTTTCAATCCACGCGCCCGTAAAGGCGCGACGGCGCGTGAATTGAAACAGCCGCTTGTGATTGGCGTTTCAATCCACGCGCCCGTAAAGGCGTGACATTGTGGCCTAGAAGCAAGCCTATGTCATCAATTGTTTCAATCCACGCGCCCGTAAAGGCGCGACCTACATTGGCGGTTTTATTAACTGTAATGATTTGGTTTCAATCCACGCGCCCGTAAAGGCGCGACCGGTGTTGGGATCAGTAAACGGCAGCTACAGCGGGTTTCAATCCACGCGCCCGTAAAGGCGCGACACGCTCTACGATCTTATGCCCAGCAAATATGAATGTTTCAATCCACGCGCCCGTAAAGGCGCGACCTTTGTCTCCGATGGTGGGGAAAAAGCGGACTATCTGTTTCAATCCACGCGCCCGTAAAGGCGCGACAACTATATTACGCAATATCCAACGTCTTACAGATGTTTCAATCCACGCGCCCGTAAAGGCGCGACGTGCCGGGTATACCGCGGCATACTATGCCGGTTTGTTTCAATCCACGCGCCCGTAAAGGCGCGACCTGCATCGACAACGTGAATGGCGTCATCAAAAACGTTTCAATCCACGCGCCCGTAAAGGCGCGACTCTGCTGTTTTCCTCAACGCTCCTGATTGTTTTTGTTTCAATCCACGCGCCCGTAAAGGCGCGACGGCGGTCTGGTTGCCTACCCACATGGACGACATGTTTCAATCCACGCGCCCGTAAAGGCGCGACCCCCGGAAGCCTTGGCAGAAAAGCATAAGCCGGAGTTTCAATCCACGCGCCCGTAAAGGCGCGACTTATACGGGGGTTACTGTTGCTCATGTAAGTTTTGTTTCAATCCACGCGCCCGTAAAGGCGCGACCGCGCACACAAGTGAAACAACCGATACTGCAAGGCGTTTCAATCCACGCGCCCGTAAAGGCGCGACGCGCGAGTTCCAGAAATTCATTGACGATCTTGTGTTTCAATCCACGCGCCCGTAAAGGCGCGACATAACCCGCGCTGCAAGGTGTTGAACGAAAAACGTTTCAATCCACGCGCCCGTAAAGGCGCGACTTCCCATACGATCTTTTGGTCAACGCTGCCGACCGTTTCAATCCACGCGCCCGTAAAGGCGCGACGAGCGTAGCCAGTGGCAATCACTCATATTGGAAAGTTTCAATCCACGCGCCCGTAAAGGCGCGACCAGCGCGTATGGTCTGCCATCAAACGATACTGACGTTTCAATCCACGCGCCCGTAAAGGCGCGACATGGTCTTCCCGCATAGAGGACTGGATACGATCAGTTTCAATCCACGCGCCCGTAAAGGCGCGACCTTGCAGTTTAGGAACGTCGTTCTGGTTGTTCGCTGTTTCAATCCACGCGCCCGTAAAGGCGCGACTTCCAACGCGGCCTCATAGACGGTCTTTCCAATATGTTTCAATCCACGCGCCCGTAAAGGCGCGACCATGCGGGGCAGTCTCTTCCGACAGTTCCGAAAGGTTTCAATCCACGCGCCCGTAAAGGCGCGACTACACCTTCCCCTTCAAGTCTCCAGACGACCAAGGTTTCAATCCACGCGCCCGTAAAGGCGCGACACGGCCAGCGCCTACGCAATAGCAGTAATTCCGGGTTTCAATCCACGCGCCCGTAAAGGCGCGACCCTCACTTACGCGCCCCTTACCAACCAATTGATTGTTTCAATCCACGCGCCCGTAAAGGCGCGACGCGCGATGGCAATGTTGCATACCCCAGCTCGTTTGTTTCAATCCACGCGCCCGTAAAGGCGCGACGTCCCCGGCATCGTAGAGCTACGCGAAGCATATGTTTCAATCCACGCGCCCGTAAAGGCGCGACACTGGCTTTGTCAGGTATTGACACAGGAGACTATGTTTCAATCCACGCGCCCGTAAAGGCGCGACGAGTAGGGAGTACGCACCTAGTTGCGCGTGATGTGTTTCAATCCACGCGCCCGTAAAGGCGCGACGTGGCCGACGATTACGGCATCCCAATCGCCAGTGTTTCAATCCACGCGCCCGTAAAGGCGCGACGGGCAAATTCAATGTCGAATACAACCGCGCCTATGTTTCAATCCACGCGCCCGTAAAGGCGCGACCTCGGTAATCATTTCAGAGCCTCCGATGCGATACGTTTCAATCCACGCGCCCGTAAAGGCGCGACTCCTGACGATAGGGACAAGTGGATTCGCCAGCAGGTTTCAATCCACGCGCCCGTAAAGGCGCGACGCGAGGCCGTTATTGTGTGCTTAAAAGACGGCGTGTTTCAATCCACGCGCCCGTAAAGGCGCGACCTACGAGAGGTTCACAATGCCACGCCAAATCTTGTTTCAATCCACGCGCCCGTAAAGGCGCGACGTTTATTCCTCCCCCAGAACCCGGCACACCTGTCGGTTTCAATCCACGCGCCCGTAAAGGCGCGACCTATTGAGAAAGATGCTACTTCGACACAGCAGGTGTTTCAATCCACGCGCCCGTAAAGGCGCGACAGCCGTGTTCGCGGCCTGCAAGGCGCATCAAATTGTTTCAATCCACGCGCCCGTAAAGGCGCGACTGTTTGCAAATCAGCCGTTTTCCAGGTCATGGGTGTTTCAATCCACGCGCCCGTAAAGGCGCGACCCGTGCCGATGGTGTTTGATACCAGACCACTAATGTTTCAATCCACGCGCCCGTAAAGGCGCGACGCTTCAAATTATCAGGTTTAAGGGGCGGAATCATGTTTCAATCCACGCGCCCGTAAAGGCGCGACCGCTCGACGGCGGAAATCGGCAGGGTTTTAGACAGTTTCAATCCACGCGCCCGTAAAGGCGCGACATGAACGCACTTACTAATATCCAGATTCTGAATGTTTCAATCCACGCGCCCGTAAAGGCGCGACGTCAAGCGTAACCAGAATTGCAGCCGGGTTATCGGTTTCAATCCACGCGCCCGTAAAGGCGCGACATTTGCCGGTCTGCAATGGCTTTGTCATGGTCAAGTTTCAATCCACGCGCCCGTAAAGGCGCGACATCGGTATACCGAAACGAAGTCACAAATGGCGCGTTTCAATCCACGCGCCCGTAAAGGCGCGACCCTAACCCGGCAGGTGCGGGTAACGAAACAGTTAGTTTCAATCCACGCGCCCGTAAAGGCGCGACGGCAGATAACCGAGTACAAGAGTTTAGCCTGTGGGTTTCAATCCACGCGCCCGTAAAGGCGCGACGTTTTGCGTTGCCTTCTGTTGGTTTCCAGTAATCGTTTCAATCCACGCGCCCGTAAAGGCGCGACGCGTTTAGTTGTAATCACAGATGAACAATCGCATGTTTCAATCCACGCGCCCGTAAAGGCGCGACCCTAGCCAACGCTCTAAGAAATTTTGCTCTGTCGTTTCAATCCACGCGCCCGTAAAGGCGCGACTTCCGTGCTGGCGCTCAATGCCCAATACACATAGGTTTCAATCCACGCGCCCGTAAAGGCGCGACCAGTGCGGAAATTAACGGTCATGGTCATAGACTGGGTTTCAATCCACGCGCCCGTAAAGGCGCGACGCGGATGGAGACAGGTTTTGTTTGCGGCAACACGTTGTTTCAATCCACGCGCCCGTAAAGGCGCGACCTTTGAAAACGCCTCTGTAGTCAATCTCACGATTGTTTCAATCCACGCGCCCGTAAAGGCGCGACAGCAACCATGTTCAAATGGTCTTCCCGCATAGAGGTTTCAATCCACGCGCCCGTAAAGGCGCGACCCGACTGGCGAAGTCACCGGCTTACTGGTGCTCGTTTCAATCCACGCGCCCGTAAAGGCGCGACTCTTCTGGTTTATCATCACGCGATAACCCATGCTGTGTTTCAATCCACGCGCCCGTAAAGGCGCGACACAAGCGTCTGATTGTCATCATCCTGAACGAACGTTTCAATCCACGCGCCCGTAAAGGCGCGACCTGCATACTCCGTTTTTCCTTGTTGACGCGCCCATGTTTCAATCCACGCGCCCGTAAAGGCGCGACGTGAGGATGGATCAATCATGGATAGGCCGGGATACGTTTCAATCCACGCGCCCGTAAAGGCGCGACATCTGATGGCACAAACGGCGTAAAGCTCTATACCGTTTCAATCCACGCGCCCGTAAAGGCGCGACCTATATTTCTCCTTACCGGAAGACGCAGAATTTGTTTCAATCCACGCGCCCGTAAAGGCGCGACCATTGTGCAGAAGTCCTGGAATACCTTGTAAGGCGTTTCAATCCACGCGCCCGTAAAGGCGCGACGTTACGGGAAAACTGCGCTGGAAAATATCTGCAACGTTTCAATCCACGCGCCCGTAAAGGCGCGACAAAACTGGCCTGTATGCTTGTTGCCAAACTCCAGTTTCAATCCACGCGCCCGTAAAGGCGCGACTCCACGATCACGGCGCATGTCGTCTATGAGAATGTTTCAATCCACGCGCCCGTAAAGGCGCGACTCCCGTGCCAGTACCGTTTGAAGAGGTCTACCTTGTTTCAATCCACGCGCCCGTAAAGGCGCGACTTGAAGAGGCGGATGCTTTACGTGAAATGTGTTTGTTTCAATCCACGCGCCCGTAAAGGCGCGACATTGCGCCCCTGATAGCCTCACGGCGGCACAGATAGTTTCAATCCACGCGCCCGTAAAGGCGCGACAAGCAAGCGACTGTTGACGCGGCCAAGCATTTGCAGTTTCAATCCACGCGCCCGTAAAGGCGCGACCTTGCCAACGTGCATACCCGCGAAGGCTATCAACAGTTTCAATCCACGCGCCCGTAAAGGCGCGACCAGCACAAGGGTCATCCCACGGAGACCGGCCCTAGTTTCAATCCACGCGCCCGTAAAGGCGCGACCTCTACGCCGAAGGCTTTACTCCTATCGTGGTTTGTTTCAATCCACGCGCCCGTAAAGGCGCGACATCAGGGATGCTCTTGCCAGCGGTAATAGCTCTAAGTTTCAATCCACGCGCCCGTAAAGGCGCGACTTTCGATCCATTGCCGGAATTCATGTTTCAGGCTGTTTCAATCCACGCGCCCGTAAAGGCGCGACCACCACAGCGCATCATATAATCCATTGCTCTTTAAGTTTCAATCCACGCGCCCGTAAAGGCGCGACGTTGGCAGCATTGGTGTTGTCGCCGCATGGACGTTTCAATCCACGCGCCCGTAAAGGCGCGACGTTGGGATACTACAACTGGCGATCCAATGATCGTTTCAATCCACGCGCCCGTAAAGGCGCGACGTCAGGGCTTGCGGGTTCAATCGGCTATTGACCGTGGTTTCAATCCACGCGCCCGTAAAGGCGCGACATACTGCTTTTACCCCCTTGATCCGCCAAGAGATTCTAACCGATTCTTGCGAATCTCTTGGCGGAGGGACAACAAAGTACAACAGACCACCTACCTTGGTGCCAAAAACATAACAAATTCAAATTGTTAAAGAGCCTGCGAACCTCCCTGGATTTTTCCGACCACTCCAGGTTCGCGCTGGTTGAAATCAGAACACCAATGGGCCATGCAAATCCAGCACAGCTTTGGCCCCAGCGTGTTCCACTCGTCGTTGCCAATTTTTGCCCAAAAAATAAAAACGCAAGCTATCCCGCTCCAGATCAACTTCACTCAATAGTCGTGCCTTCAACTGTGTCCACTGTGCTGGATCGACCTCGATTTCGAATACAGAATACTGTACACGTTGCCCGAAGTCCTGACAGGCTCGCGCCACTCGGCGCAAGCGCCGAGTGCCATCGGTTTCGCTGGTGGCAACGTCGTAACTGACCAGAACCATCATAAGCGTTGTTCCTTACTTCCATAAAAACGGTGGATAAGCGTCCAGATCAACACGCAAATGTCGGGCCAGTAGTTGTGCTTGCAGATACGGCAATAGGCCGATCGGCACTTTTTCATCGAGAAACACGTGCCTCAGTTCTTCCTGTTTGCGCTCCTGATAAGCCACCAGAACGGTTTTGCGAGCATCATCGTTCAGCAATACGGCGCCATTGTCCAAACAACGAAAACTGCGCTCGTTGACTTGCTTGCGGTTGATCAACGACAACGCCAGTCGATCACCCAGCAGTGGCCGCAATTCCTCAGCCAAATCAAGCGCCAGACTCGGACGCCCCGGCCTGTCGCGGTGCAGAAAGCCGACAGCAGGATCGAGTCCTACGGTTTCGAGCGCCGAGCGACAATCATGCGTTAGCAAGGTATAAAGAAGTGAGAGCAGCGCGTTGACGGCATCGCGCGGTGGTCGACGATTTCGTCCGCTGAAGCGCATCATCGGATGATCATGACGAATGAAATGATTGAAGTGCTCGAAATAGCGTTGCGCGGCTTCGCCTTCGAGTCCACGCAAGCCGTCGAGGCGTGGCTCATGCGGCAGTTTGTCGATGATGCGCATGAGCAGCTTCTGAGTCTGTTGCAGAGCGGCGCGCGCGGGTTCGTCAAATTCATAATCGCGTAATACGCGGCTGACAACGGTGCGCTGATTGTGGATTTTGCCTGCTAACAAATTGCGCGTAATGGCGCAGCAACGCACCTCGTCGTCGCTTGCGCGATATTGCTCACGGCGTAACAGCACGTTGCCAGAGACCGGCCCTTCAACACGAGCAAGGAATTTGCCGTAGGGCGTCAGGTAACTGACACGAATGCCCTGCTCGGCGCAATAACCGAGTAGCGGCGGCGAGACCAGCACACGCCCGAAACAAACCAATCCCTCAAGCATGTGCACGGGAAGCCGCGCCTTGACTTCTTTGTCGACCTCCATGACCAGGTTGGCACCGTCTTTGTGTAACCAAGCGCCTTCGGTGGTGACGTAGATCGTGTTGAGTTGGCGGCGCATGCTTATTCCCTGAGGGTTTCTTGTAGCCACGCATTCACGTTGCACCCATGTGCCAGCAGCTTGGGTTGGCAGTCATCAGTGAGGGAACACGCATCGCAGCGTTTGGCCTCATATTTGGCAGATGGCGTTTTGCCGCCCTCGATCAAAGCGCGTGTGTCGATGATGACTTGGCGGGTCAATGCGCGTAGTTCGTCGTCGAACGTTACCGTTTGCCGACGCCGTGTTTTTCCGTAATACAACGCGCCTTCCGGGCAAGGTTGCCCCAACATTTCTTCCAGGCATAACGCTTGTGCGCAGAGCTGTACTTCGTCGGCGCGATGCGCTTTCGGCTTGCCGCGTTTATATTCGACCGGATACGAGCGCTCGCCATGCGTGGTGGCGTGAAATTCGACGACGTCAGCCACTCCCGTGATACCCAGTGCCTCGCTCTCCAACGGCATCGCGGTGACGGTTCGCACGCCCTTGCGCTTTTCCACCGCCAGTTGGTTAGCCTTGTCATGTAGCAAACGTCCTTCAGCGGTGAAGCGGTTTTCACTCCAAATTTGCTCAATGTGAACCAAAGCACAACGGCGCGGGCAATAGAGATAGTGCTGGAGAGCGGAAATCATCACCAAAGCATTTTTGCCGTACAACGACGAATCGAGCGTCTTGATGCCCAATTTTTCCTGGTCAGTATCGGCCATATAATCCTTCTTTGTCAGCTTGTTTTAAGGAAAACTATCATATGATCGCAAAACCGTCTTGGGCTACTTTCTCCAGTTTCAGCACGGCTTCCATGTAGCCAAGAAATGGTGAATATTCAGCATCCCACAGCCAGACACCGGGATACCGGCGAGATTCTTCTATGGCGAGCTTGACAAGAATTTTTTTACGGACATGGATACTACTGGATTGAATTTCGCGCCACGAAATATCCTCGAAGTTTCGGAGGCGTCGAATCAACTCCGGGGCTACCACCGCTATTTGTGCATCGTCTTCAATAACTCTAAACTCTTTTTCTACCGTCTTAAAGGCAAAAATACCCTCCTGTTTAACCAGTTTTTCTGAGACGCTAATGCTCTCGCGGACTTCCCGTTGCATAGCCTCAGTGCATAAATCCGGTGATATTTTTCGCCCGCTTGCAAAAAAATCTTCCAAGATACGCGATGAGGTGTTGAATGCCGGATTTTTTACCACGCCACAGTCATTCGTGTTCAGCGTCACAGTCCAGACATCCGCCTTCTCCTCTTCTGCGTTACGGTTTACACGCCCAGCGAGTTGCAACAAGGAAAGCAGCGAGGCGGATTCCCGCACACCGGTTCTGAACGACAAGTCCACTCCAGCCTCAACGCAAGAAGTTGCAATCAAACACCATTTTGTATGCTCTTCGTCTGTCAACCGCGCCTTCACTAGATCCAGGGTGATTTCACGGTCTTTTGGCATCAATGAAGTTGAAAGGTGCAGGACATTGCCCTTACCGAAAACATGTTCTGCTGCTTTTGCCGCAGCTGCGGCGGTATGCACCGTATTCAGTACGACGATTACAGGCCCCGCCAGTTGTTTCAGCCATGCGGCCAGATTAGCAAGACTCATGGTGTCCGGGTTAAGGCGATAACAGATACGCGTTCTTTCGAAGTCTTGCAACGTTTTTTGGCCTTCATCTGGCAGGATGTTGAGTGGTCGAATGTGAGACTCGCCGAACTCTTCTAGTGCCCAGAAATGGCAAAGAGATCCGGATGCCAGTACCCAATGACATGACCATGCGGATGCGGTGTGCTGAATCCATTGCCAAGCCAGAGGCAACAGTTTCGCAGGCAACATGGCGTGGGCTTCATCAAGAAAAACCGCGCTGCCGGGAAGATTTTGCAAACGGCGTAAGGTGGAGGATGTTGCCGAAGCCAAGGTTTCAAAAAAGGCGACAGCCGTGGTAATCACAATTGGCGCGTCCCACAAAGCAGTGAGTCTGCGGCTGGCTATGTTCTCAAAATCGGCGCGATGATGAATTTCCGCCACCACGTCCTCACTTCGTTCGCCAGGCAGCACCAAAGCTTGGCGATAGACTTGCACCGACTGCGTAATAATATTGGTAAACGGCAGAACAACGAAAATTCGCCGCAGCTTATGGCGGGTTGCCGTGGCTAACAAATTCGCCATGACAGCAGTAGTCTTTCCAGTGCCGACCGGCGCGTCACAAAAAGTGATGGCGCTCTCTTGCTGCCCATTAGAACAATCCGAAAAAAAAGCGGCTCTCAGCTGATTGCGATTGTTGTCGTCTTTTCCCAAGGCCAGTTTGTCCACATAACGCCGTAAAACCGTCAGGCGTTCGGATGCACGCAACTTCGGTGGTGTCGTGTGTCGCAGCTCCTCACGTGAGGCACGGGCAGCGTCGCCGTGGTCAGCATGGGTCAAGCAAGAGAAGAGGGCGCGGACGTCGAGTGGCAATAATGCCGGCATTTTCTCTGGCAGTGTTTTGGTCAAAATAGTAGGGCGGACGCTCGCCTCATGCCGAGCTAAATAAGTCGGAAGCGATTGGTCTATGCGCTCTTTGACTTTGGCATTGCGCCAATCTTCGATTTCGTTCAAATCGGGTAAGCCAACATGATGCGCGAAGGCCATCAGCATGGACTGATAGGCCTCCTGCGACATCAAATACGCCACCCCAGCATCAGCATGGGAAACTGGCAAAGGTGACGCCCGTTTATTTTTATTCCAAGGCAAAGCCAGTGTCCGCTGGTTCTCATCATCGAGCTTGCCAAGGTCGTGGTATTCCGCCGCAAGCTCATAAACACGACAAACTGCCTTGGCGTCCCAACCCACCGCATAGCGCAGCACCTTTCGCAGATAACACCGACCCCGTATCAGCACATGCCAGACGTGCTCCAGGTAACTTTGAGGCAGTGCGTGTTCAGATGCCGCACTACGTGCGAGCCAAAGCGCGGTCACTGCGTCATCAAATCCTTGCAGTCGACTTTTTTACCCAATTCATCGGGTAATTTCGTTGGCACCTCGTAATCTGCCCATGAGGTGGAAGGCGTCATTGGGTCACTCCCTTTGCGCTTTGGCGTCAGGGCATCAATCAACAGGTAGTCCGGACAACTACCCAGTGCGTCTTTATGTTCCATCCACCAAGCATGACGAATACGCACATCCGGGCGGATGGCAGAGCGCGTGTGCTCATAGGCGTAGGGAATCAGGCGTTTTAGCAATTCTACATCACAGGGTTTGCAGCCAGATCTATTTGCCAAACTGGGATTGATGAAAAATGGCATAACATAGACGCCGTGTTGCACGACGCGGTAAGCCAAAGGTGCCATGCCCGCAGATTTGCCTTCCTGAACACCAGACTTGTTTGTATTTGTGTGCCGCTGGATAGTGACCGACGAGATGGAAAGCCCCATGCCAAATTGGGCAATACCGGTTTTGATGTAGCCTTTTGCGCCGCCATCTTCGAGGAAAGTGTTGCCGAACAACCGCGCATCCCAATACTTTTTGACAAACCTGCTTTGCAGAAATTCCCCTTCGTCATACTTTTCTTTGTCACCCATCTCTTTTGAAATTTCCTGACGGTTACGTCCACGGGATTCCAAAACCCCGAATTCGTAATCACTTGGAGCACTTGGAAGACCCCGTGTTACGGTCTGAAACACCGGCCCTTGCGTTAGTTCCATCAGATCACGCAGTTTTCGTTTATACGAGACTGGAGAAATCTCTCCTTGTCCATTGTTGCGAATACGAGGATCGCTTTCCTGATCCGGATTCCCATTGGGGTTGGAATTCACCGCTTCAATAACCAGCAGCCCTGTTACACGCTTAATGGCATTACTCATCTTTTTCTCCTTGCTCGTTCATGCGATCAGAACCCGCCTGATCGGTTGCAGTTGACATCTCTCCTTTCGGAAAGGAAGCCAGATACCCAAGGAAAACTTGGGCACGCTTTTCCGGTGTTAGCCGTTCAGGCCATTCCAGTTTATGGAGTTGGTCAGCAATTGTTGACCAGTGCCTCATCCAATAGTGAACCAGCCCGCCTTTTTCATCGCCATGGTAGGCGCTAGCCCACCTCACATAGGGCGCAGAACGCATTGCAAGCTGGCTTAAAGTGGTAGATGGAGACTCCATCATGCTGACTAGAAAAGAACTACCGCACAGCTCCGGTGGGAAGTCCTTTTTTCGCACCACTTCGCAATACAAACGATGAATCTCGTCCGCGACCCGCAAACAGCGCCCCAACAGAAACGCGCTTTCCTTCATGAAAACCTCCTTCTCGTTTCCTGTGTTGAACAGCAATAACCCCAAAATTCCAAGATAATATTCTTTTTTTGGTAGTGATGTAACTTCATTTTTCCCTGTGCCTCGACACAGCGTCAGGAAGTAACCTTGTGCATGCTGCATGAAATGCGAGAGCATGTGCGAGGCCAAGGTATTGCTAGGCTTGTCCAGCAGCAAACGCATGCCGTCCGTCGGCGTAAATATCTTGACCTTACTTTTGCCTGTGTCCGCTCTCTGACCATCATGCTTCCAAATCGCGTTCAAATAGTGACAGAGTTTGATTGGGAAGACTGTTTGCTCTTCCACGAGGACTGGGTATGATTTCCCAGTTTTTTCATTTTTATCCTTGCTCCAATCTCGCACGGTTAACGGTGGAATATTCTGACAACCTGTGTGCCACGCAACGGACATCTGCTCCAGAGAGGCTACGGTAACGTTGCGATAATAGACAACCTTCGTTCGTGCTTTATCCATCTTTCGCAGAGAGAAGATTTCAAGTTCAGCCTTCGCGCTTTCCTTCCCAGATCCTTTTAGTTGCTCAATGACGCTTGACGAGAGGCGTTTGAAGCTGTCTTCTTTTTGATAGGAATCATCTTCCTGTGCGCCGAACATTTTAGTGAGAGGAATTTTTTTATCCGGCAAAATACGCGGGTAGGCGAACAGCAATTCATTGTCTCCAGCAGTGCCAAATGTTTCGCCCGCCCGCTCTTTGTTGGCCAGCCACTCCAGTGCACGTTTGGTTAGCTTGCGCGATTCAGCTCCAACTTTGAAGGTTTTCGATTCACATAAGCCATAGCGCGATTGCGCGGGAACCGCTTTCACCTGTGAGCGAAGTTTGATCCCACCCAAAACCGGTAACAACACTTCCGGAAACTTTTCGTCAAGTGCTACGTTATCTAGTCCGTAGGCGTCAATACCGTAATTCTCTGGAGTTGTTATGCATTCCGCAACATTTCTGCTCATTAACATATTTAGCCGCTCAATGGTTTTTGGGTGCGCAACAGGGTAGTTGTTGTAGTCTTTGAGGTCGAGAAAGACGGAAAATTTTGGCACCTGCTCGCGTGAATTGGAATCCTCTTTTTGTTTCTTTTCTGTTGTCACAAAATAACACATCAGTGCTACTGGCAATTCGCCGTCCATAATTTTGCTCTGCAATTTTACGCTGTAGTCTCTTTGAAATTGCTCCACATCTATTTTTCTGACGATTTCAAAAAATTTTCGAAATGTTTCTTCTTCGCTGAGATGAGCGCCACAAGATTTTTCCAAATCCTCTCGTACTCGGCCAAAACATTGTATCAATCCCTCTCGCGTTTTCTCCCAAAAATCATTGCCTGCCCGATCATCCTCGCAGGTTTCCAGAAACTTTTTTGTCCATTCTGCCTTCAGTTTTTCTCCCGCCTTGCCTTTACCTGCTTTTTTAATGTCGTCATTGGTTTTCACGAGACGGTAAAGCGGACGAACATTGAAGCCAGGGAGAGACTTACCATTATCTGGCTCGAATTTTCGAAGTTGTGCGGCAAATTCGGGAGATAGAGATTCAATGTCATGGATACGACCATCGTCTCTTAGCCAAATACGAATACAAGGAGTTTTGGCGGTAACTTTGGGCAACGGTTTCAGTTTGGGATGCCAGTCTTTTGCGGAAATACCGGCATCTCGCATTGCATGAGCGGCTTTGACCAGTTCATCAATCATTTTCTACCTCCGTTCTCCTCAGCTTGTAGTGCAAGACACCCTCTTCAATTTGGACATTCTGGTCATAGGTAAACTGGAGCGGCGAGTTGTATCCCTCCGGAAAGACTTCCCGCACCATGGATGGCAAAACCGTGTTGATACGCGCCTCGACTTTTGTGTCCTCTCGAAATGGACCAAGGTAAGATGGGGTAAATTCCTTCCAGCCAAGAAACGGCATGGTGAACCATTTGCCACTTTTAAGGCGTCGTTCAAAAATCGCCGCATAGGCATGTCCCGGCGATGTGGTTTTCTTGTCCCACATTCGTGCGGAATTTGGTAGGGCCTCTTTTTTTCTGGCCGGATAGACATAGGCGTAAAGTCGGTAACAGACATCCGTCAGCACTGTTGCCAAAAATTGGTAAGCACCATCCGTTCCACTTTTTCGTAGTGGCCCATTGTGATTAGTGTTGTAACTGTGAAAATGCAGCGGTTTGCAGATTTCAGTTTTAAATGGAATAACATCCACCGCTGGCCCCCATAGAACCGACTCGAAAATCCCTTTCGCGGCTGAAAAGGTTGGTGCGGGATAGCTGACAGGACAATCGCCAGTGTCTGGACGTGTCCACATGGCACAAGACCCTGCGACCTCAAGGCATATAATATATGGTTTCATGAGAACCCTTTCTGATTTTCCGGACATGCCGTAACAGTAACGCGCGTTAAATGCATCGAACATGGTTGTAGCTGTACTTGCTCACTACCCCTGCCCCCCATACCCCGGAGCCAACACCGCACTCCTGACCCCATAAACCGCCAGCGGATCCCTCAACCACAACCGATACTCCGGCCCATCCAGATGATGATCCGCCGAGCAGTCAACACTCCACTTGCGCAGGACATACCCGGCGATTGCCGCGCGTAGCTTCATGCGCAGCACGCCATCGCGCATGCCGTAGTCCATTTCGGTAATTTCCGGGTACGGTCGATCCGGGTGCGGCACCAATTCCAGTTCAACAATCCGGGTCCACTGGGTGTCCTGGTCGCTCAGTTCGTGCGACTCCGGCTTGTCCTCCCTCAGCAGGCGCGGGTTTTTGATTCGGGTAATCACGAAGTCCCGGAACTCCTGGCTCTTGCGGTCGAACGCGCGGACATGCCAGCGCAGGCCATTGTCGATCAGCGCGAAAGGCACGATCTGACGCGCCGACCTGCCGCTCGAGATCGAGCAATACTCGATGGCTAACGGGCAACCCTGATGGATGGCGCGCGTGACGCCCGACAGAACCCCCAGATCGGGGTGCGTCAGCCGGGAAGTGAGCGCACTGGAGACCCACGCCTTGTGCCGCAGGGGTTCACCATCGCCGAACCCCTGAGTCAGCCAGGACAGGACTCTTTCAACCGGGTAGTCGAACAGCGGGCGAAAGTGGTTGCCAATGACGTATGATTTGCCTTTGGAGTCGTAGTCGATGTTGCCTGGGGCCAGTTCCTTGTAGAGCGCCAGATCCCTGGTCGCCGCCGCAGACTGGATGCTGAAGCGTGTCACGAGATCCTGTCGGCGTATCTCGCCAACGAAGCGCATGCGCAGTTCCACGAATGCAAGGCGGTCGCGCTGGGGTTGAGTGAGGTCTGCAAGCGGGTTCATGAGCATCCTGTGGCGCTTGTTCGGGTTGCTGAAGACTGATGGTGATTATTTTGCGAAGTATACAAGCTGCGATAAGGTTTTTCAAGATAATCATCAGGGCAATCGCATGAAAGCCATGTCAAGCCGAGCAATTGAGTGCGGTAGGAATCGGAAGTTGCGGCGATGAGGCGGCTGGCTTTAATGCCGCCCTTTCGTGGCGTAGGGTCAAGGCGGATGAGGTTCAGGGTGATGTGCTTGAGCACGGCGAGGTTGTGGGCGGCATGTCCGGTACGGGCGCGCATTTGATTGTCGGCGAAGACAACATCCGTGCCCTAGAGCATGCTGTCTTTCAATAGAATTACTATACTGAACTTACGAGAGATATGATTCGAAATTGGAACGCAAGGAGAGAGCAGATGACACGACCTTATTCAGAGGATTTACGTCACCGTGCCCTG
>Ga0099364_10007610_pt1 | contig 15416 bp, 3 predicted proteins | sample TergutTh196P3_FD_73070 | JGI IMG/M metagenome (GOLD analysis project Ga0099364, IMG submission 73070) | Microcerotermes parvus P3 segment gut microbial communities from Pointe-Noire, Republic of the Congo - Th196 P3 | ecosystem: Host-associated > Arthropoda: Insects > Digestive system > Gut ... | reverse complement strand
AATGCATTTACTGCTGTGACTAATGCTATTGCTTTAGATTTTGATTTGTTTGCAACTAACATTTCAGGTGCTACTTCAGTAAATGTAAACACATCGAATATATACTCAATAACTGTTCGTAATAGAGGCTCTGAACCTGCAAATGGTTATGTAGTCAATTTAATGCAAGAAGGAAATTCTACTCCTTTTGCTACAGAAAATGGTGTGTATTTAGCTCCTCAGGAATCCCATACATTTACTTTTATTTGGTCTTCTTCAGAGACGGGTTTATTTCAATTGTATGGGCAAATTGTCTGGGAAATGGATGAAAATCTGAATAATAATCAGACTAACTTGCACAATGTCAATGTGTTACCGGCAGGGTTAAATGAAATAATCGTGGGAAATCCAAGTAGTGCTGCTTTATCAGAAGAGTCTTTTATAAATTATTATTACCAAGACAGCATTTCTCAAACTATTTATTTGGAAAATGAATTGATTTCTGGAACTATCTACCAGATGTCTGTCAGATTTTCAGCTGGTACTCCTCTGGTACCACCTGGTATCATAGTCAAACTTTATATGACCACCACTACTCAAACGACATTTGGAAACAACACAAACTGGATACCTTTCGCTCAATTTACAGAAGTTTTTTCAGGAACATTATCTGTGACTACTGCAGGGATTTATGATGTAGATATTGTTTTTCATACTCCTTATGAATATGTAGGTGGCAATCTCGTGGTAATGGCTATCAAAGATTATAATGCCTGGTATGGTCAAAATAATAGATTTCAAATCACGAATACAACTGGTCAAAATAGGACTATCCACTGGAGATCAGATTCAGCAGGTTCACCAAATACCAATCCTTTTCCTACTGCTAATGGACGACTTGCTAGCATCACAAATGCAAAATTTTTGATACAAACTATGTTTTTTGCCCCACCAACAAATTTGGAAGCTACTGCTGATTTTGGAGTAGTAAATCTGACATGGGATTCCCCTGATTTTGGAATGGAAAATGGTAAAGAGATAGGAGTTTGGAGTGCGGAGTTTGGAAAAGATAATGCAACCTTTTTCGGTCATAAGATTTACCGTGATGGAAGTTTTTTAACAGAAACCACAAACACTTTTTATTCTGACACTGATGTTGAACATGGTATCTTGTATAATTACTGGGTAACTGCCATTTATAATGACCCCAGTGGAGAGTCCGGAACTTCAAATATCGTGTCTATCAGAACCCCTGATAATATCCTACCACCGAGTAATTTGCAGCTAGAGATAGTAGATGTGGATAATGTATTATTGACTTGGGAAGCACCTCGTTTTGGAATGGAAAATGGTAAAGAGATAGGAGTTTGGAGTGTGGAGTTTGGAGAAGATAATGCTACCTCCATTTATTCTGCAGCTACTGAGCTTGCGTCTGTCCAATCTACTCAGATAAATAATCAAAAAGTCCTCATTGATAATTATCCATTATCCATTATCAATTATCAATTGGAAAATCGTGCTTTTCTCAATTATCGGGTATATCGAGATGAACTATTATTGATAGAAACTACTAATTTATCTTATGTAGATGATGATGTAACCATAGACAATCAATATACTTATTCTGTCTCGGCAGTATATCATAGTGGGGAGTCAAATGCCCCAGAAGTCTCTATCATCATCCCTTTATTCAATGAACCCTTGAATTTGCAAGCTATAGATGTTGACGGAATTGTAGGTTTGTCATGGGAAAAACCACTCGACCAAAACTATGGTGAAGTGATAGGATATAGCCTTTTTCGAGCTATTGAAACAGATGAATTTTTCGCTATTTCGGAAAGTATTCCAGTAAACACTTTGATTTATACTGACGATGAAGTGGAATTTTATACAGAATACACCTATTTTGTGGTAGCTCTTTATGGAGGTGATATAGATGGAGTATCTGGACCTTCAGAAACTGTTTCCATAATGCTGGAAGAGGACATTTTACCACCTAACGAACTCGATGCCGATGTTGATGGGTTTGATGTTACTCTCCATTGGACAGCACCAAATAGCAATCCAAGAGGCTACAATGTTTATCGGGATGATGTTTTGCAAACTTTTGACCCCATCACAGAAACTACTTTTACAGATAGTGGTGTTCCGGTCGGAGATTATATTTATAGCGTTAAAGCTGTATATATAAAAGGCGAATCAGACCCAATTTTTGTAGAAGTAAAAATAGTTTCCGAATACGATATAAACGACTTACCTATTATAACAGAATTATTTGGTAATTTTCCTAATCCTTTCAATCCCGAAACGACTATCAGGTTTAATATCGGTGTGGAATCAGTTGTCTCGATTGACATTTACAACATTCGGGGACAAAGGATAAAGAAACTTTTGGATGGACTTTATGAAAGAGGCTCTCATAGTGTGGTTTGGGATGGACGCGATGATAGTGGTCGAGAGCTGGGAAGTGGGATGTATTTTTATCGGATGATGGCAGGGGATGTGATAGAGACGAGGAGAATGGTGCTTTTGAAATGAGAAATAGATAGGAGTTAGATAGGAGTTTGGAGTTAGGAGATTGGAGAAGAGATAGGAGTTTTGAGATAGGAGGAGGTTTACTCGCTGGATAGCTTCTCCAATCTAAAATCTACAATCTCTTCTCCAAACTACAATCTTCAAACTCCTATCTATATTTTCATTTCTTATTTATTAAAAAGGAGTAAACTATGAAATTTTTTAATACTGAGGGTCCTGTAAATCAACCTATGCACTATAAATTAGACCCGCTAAATCGTTGGGATTTAGAAGAAATAATGGATTTGATAAATAAAAATAAATACTTTATTCTTCATGCCCCTCGTCAAACAGGAAAAACAAGTTGTCTGCTTGCTCTGAGAGATAAACTCAATAATGATGGTGATTATTTTGCAATATATACAAATTTTGAGATAGGACAGGCATTTCGTGAGGATATACATGGGGCGATGTCGTCAATTGTTGGAGGACTGGCAATGAATATTGATAGATTACTAGACTCATCAGGAGAAATAGAAAAATATTTTGATGAAAAAATGAAAAACTTTGCACCAGGTAAATCATTAAGTAGCTTATTAGGATTTGTTTGTCAAAAGGTTCAAAAGCCAGTTGTTCTTTTGATAGATGAAATAGACGCCTTGGTTGGTGATACACTTATATCTGTCCTCAGACAACTTCGTGCAGGTTACAACGATCGACCTGATTATTTCCCTGCGAGTGTGGTATTATGTGGTCTTAGAGATATAAAAGACTACCGCATCCATCTCGGAAAAGACATTATCACAGGTGGTAGTCCCTTTAATATCATAGCAAAATCATTGAGACTGGGAAATTTTTCACGAGATGATGTTGTTAATCTATATGGACAGCTCAAAGAGGATACTGGTCAGTATTTTACAGAGGAATGCTTTGATCTGGTGATGGAATACACTGACGGACAGCCTTGGCTTGTGAATGCTCTGGCGAGAGATGTGGTTGAGAAATTGAAAAAGGATGCAGACAAGATGTCTGCGTTCCCAGTAAAAACAGAAATCACACCTGATATGCTCGAATACGCCAAAGAACACTTAATTTTAAGGAAAGAAACTCACCTTGGACAGCTCACAGATAAACTCAAAGAACCAAGAGTTTATAATGTAATTTTGCCTATGATATTAGGTGGGGACCTCAAACCAAACGAGGATGATGCTCAATACTGTATAGATTTAGGTCTTGTAAAAAAAGTCAATGGTAGTTTAGAAATAGCAAATAAGATTTACAAAGAAGTCATCCCAAGGACTTTGACAGAGGACACCCAGTTATCAGTTCCTCAAAAATACAGTCCAGCTTGGATAAAGGATGACGACACCATTGACACTTATGAACTTCTCAGGCAGTTTAAAGAGTTTTGGAATGAAAACACAAGTATCTGGGCAAGTAGCATAGCAGGCTACCAAGAGGCAGCTCCTCATCTCGTCTTGCAAGCATTTTTGCAAAGAATGATAAACAGCGGTGGCTATATCAATAGAGAATACGCACTTGGTCGCAGAAGCACTGACCTCTTTATCAAAAGGATGTATACAAAAAACGGTGTTAACTACACTGACAAAATAGTCATCGAAGTGAAAATAATAGGCAAAAAACAAAAATATGAGACTGTCAGAGAAACAGCTATCGAGCAGACTGCTAAATATGCAAAATACATTGGAGTAAATGAGGCTCAAATCATTATCTTTGACAGAGACCAGAGCCAAGACTGGGCTGCAGACGAGCCTAATGAGCAAGCAGAATATGATGGGGTGAAGATGGTGATTTGGAAGCTGAGGTCGGGAGAAGAGTAGAGAAATAATAGGTTTATTAACACAGAGGTTTACAGAGAAGACACAGAGCACACAGAGATAATGGAAAATGGAGAATGTCAAATTAAATTATTTTGCTATGAAATTAGCTAGAAAATTACCTAGCTAAATCCCTACGGGATAAAGGTTGTGGTGCCATAATTTTCTACAAAGCCTTAAATCCTACGGATTATGTAATGTAAACATTCTTGTTGACAAAAAACATCGAATTAGAAAATTTGATTTACAATTTGACAAATAGTTTCGAACTGAAAAGTTCGATTTACAATAAGAAAAATGTCTCGAACTGAAAAGTTAGATTTACAATAGGAAAAATAATCTCGAACTGGAAAGTTCGATTTACCATGGAGGAACACAAAATGACAAAGAAAATGATTTTTAAAGCGATATTATTTATCGCTGTAGCCGTGCTATGTTTCAGCTTTTTAAATGCAGAAACCATAGCCGAACAACCCTCAAACTACGACGACCCAGATGCAGGCACTGAAACAAACCCATACCTCATCAGCAATCTGGCAAACCTGCGATGGTTTTCTGAAAATTATGAGGACTGGTATATAAATCTCTATACGCCAGTTTACTTAACTCAAACAGACGATATCGATGCTTCTGAAACAAGATTTTGGAACAATATAAACGGATTTCAGCCGATAGGAGCACCTGTTTTGCCACAGAATAGAAGACTATTCGTAGGCGTTTATAACGGAGCGGGTTATGTTATCAGCAATTTATATGCCCTTCGTAATGGTTATGCAAGTTTGTTTGAATATATCGAGGATTCTACTATAATGAATTTAGGAGTTGTTGATGTTGATTTAGGTGGAAGCTCTGTATATGGCATAGCTGCTACTGCGACGAATTCCTTAATCCGCAATTGCTATACCTCTGGAAACATAAATTCAGAGGATACATCTCAGTATAATATGGCATCAGCAGCTGGAATAGTAGGGAGTATGTGGTATTCGACAATTATGGACAGCTATTCATCTGCAAACATAACCGCTCGTGGAACTTATGGACATTCAATGGTAGGTGGTATTGTAGTCCTGGCAATACAATCGACTATAACAAACTGCTACGCCACAGGAAATATCACCGGTATTCATGTTTCTGGTTTCTATGCCGAAGCTGGTGGAATAGCTTCTAATTTATCAAATAATAATATCGTTCAGAATTGTTATTTTAGCGGCAAGGTTTCTGGAACTGTGCAGGTCGGAGGCATTGCTGGTGAAATGATGAATAGTTATATTTTGAATTGTTACACTACAGGATGGGTTGGAGGCACTTTCAATACAGGCGGGATAGTTGGTGTAACAGGCGGGGGCATAATAGAAAACTGCTATGTCACCGCGTATGTGAATGGACCAGGTGCAGCTATATTGGGTGGAGCTTATGCTGGTAGTAATGTTTTTGTAATAAACAGTTATTTTGACATTGAGACCGTAAGTAAATCAATTGTTGTAAATGATACTGGTATTACTCAAATCATAAATAGCTATGGTTTACCCACCTCTGAAATGAAACAAATTGAGACTTATGAAGAAAATGGGTGGGATTTCGATTCTGTGTGGTCTATAGAGCCTATAGTAAATGATGGATATCCATATTTAATGACAATACCACCGTTTTTGTTTTATCCACCTAACAATTTATTGGGAGTATTAGAAGAGATTTCCAATCTCCAATACTCCGACAAATCTCTTTCAGAAATAGCTGTCTTTTTAACATGGGAAAGTCCAGACAAAGGTAGTAGTGGAGTTTTTGACTACTATAGAGTATATCGTGATGATGTCTGCATATCAGATAATAACACAGAAAATAGTTTCATAGATTTTGATGTAATGCTTGGTACAGTTTATACATACTATGTTACCGCTTATTATGTAGACAATTATGGTGTGTCTAACCCTTCAAATGTAATAACCATAAAAATTGAAATTGAAAGAGAAGTAACACCAAACCCTGTTGTGTTATTGACACCTGAGAATGAGGCAGTCGAGGTTGGTTTGAGACCTGTATTTAAATGGACATTGCCTACTGAGGGGGGTGAGATTGCGGGATTGAGGTTTTATATTGAACCTGTAGGGAACGCATTTATTCGTTCCGAAAAAAGATTAGTTTTGAAAGAATATATTCTGTTGCAAAATGATCAGGTCTCGGAAGGGATAATTGTGTTCCCTACAATTCTACCTGCAGATACGACTGAATATATTCTTGAAATAGATTTTGACTATGAGACGACATACTATTGGCAAGTCATCGCCTTTAATGAATTTGGAGACTCTATTGGCAATGAGGTATTTAGCTTTACTACCATAAAATATTCCTCAGATAAAGATGAAAATAACTCACCCATAGTTACAGAACTACTCGGCAATTTCCCTAATCCTTTTAATCCAGAGACAACTATTAGGTTTAATGTCGCTGTAGAGTCAATAGTCTCGATTGACATATATAACATCCGCGGTCAAAGAGTAAAGAGACTATTGGATGGATTTTATGAAAGAGGCTCGCATACTGTAGTCTGGGATGGACACGATGATAGTGGTCGTGAGCTGGGAAGTGGGATGTATTTTTATCGGATGGTGGCAGGGGATGTAATGGAAACGAGGAGAATGTTACTTTTGAAATAATAATTTCTGTATCCTACATCAGAACTGATAAATCAGTTCCTTACATATTTCTAATTTCAATATCGCACTCCATTTTTACCTTGACTAAAAAGCCTCTTTTAAATATTTTGTTTTTAAAAAAATCAATAGTATAAAAGGAGATTAAAATGAAAAAAATAATTATTTCTTTCATTTTCGTAATGTGTATAGCTGGTTTATTATTTGCAGAGCTTGATTTCTGCGATAAAACAGTTTTGGTAGTGCTGAGACCAGAATTCAGCGAATATGCAGGTAGTAGAAGTGCTGACTTTTTTGGAAGCTTTGAAAAAGTGTCAGTAGAAAACATCTTTCAGATTCATAATGAAGCTACAATCAGAGCTTTAAATGAGCGAAATCCTGGTGAGTTTAGGTCAATTTATAAGATCACACTCCCAACAAATGACAAGGCGAAAGTCCTAGAAGCAATCGAAGAATTGAATACCATCGAGGGAATAGAGTCAGCAACTCCAGATTATATCACCACGACAACATTGATACCAAACGACGAGTATTGGAATCATCCAGGACTCTGGGCTTTGTGGGGAACACACGGCGTCAAAGGTCCAGAAGCATGGGACATAGCAACAGGCTCACATACTGTCCGTGTTGGTGTTTCTGATACTGGTATTGCAAATCATCCAGATTTAAATGCAAACATTGATAGAACAGTGGGCTGGAATTTTGCATCAAACAACTCAAATACTACTGATACCAATAGTCATGGCACTCGTTCTGCAGGCATAGTCGGTGCAGTAGGTAATAATGGCATTGGCACAGTAGGTATAAACTGGAATGTTACTTTGATACCTCTCAGGATAGCTGAGGGTAGCTCTTCAAATGAGTCAATCATGACAGCAGCTTTAAATCATGCTGCGAGTTTTTGGGGAACTCCTGATGAAATTCAAATAGTAACAATGAGCTTTTCAGGTTATGGTAGATTGACAGGACTCCGTGCAGCTATAAACAATTTTCCTGGTCTTTTTGTCTGGTCAGCTGGAAATGATGGTGTTGATATAGACTCCAGACTCCCTCAATTTGGCAGTTTCAATCTCCCAAATCTCTTAGCAGTAGGTGCTATCGATGTAAACGGACAGAGAAGTGATTGGGGTGGGGGGCAATCCTCTGCTTATTCATCCTCTGGTGAGCATGTCCATGTATTTGCTCCTGGGACAGATGGTTATACTACGAGTTTAAACAACGGATATCAAAGTTATGGTGGCACATCAATGGCTGCTCCTCATGGTGCAGGTGTCGCAGCTCTGCTTTTGTCAATAAATCCGAATCTCACAGCAGCAGAATTAAAAGTTTTAATCACAAACAATTATGATAATATCACTATTAATACTCCTCATGGCTCACAAGTAGTAAAGAGATTAAACGCTTTCAAACCAGCTCAATTGATAGCTTATGATTATGATTTAGCGGCAGCTGAACTCACAGGACCTTCATCTATGACCCAGCATGAAACCAGCACTTTCACAATTAATGTTCGTAACAATGGAAAGATGCCTGCTACGGGTTATACTGTCCGCTTGATGCAGGTCGGAAATGATACACCATTGGTCTCTACACCTGGTTTGTATATGCTACAAGGGATTTCATACAATTTCACATTAGACTGGACACCATCTTTTGTAGGTCAAGTGCAGATTTATGGACAAATAGTCTGGGCTTGGGACGAAAACCCAGACAACAATCAAACAGCACCTCAAAGTTTTTCTATCCATCCTGAAGGTGTTTATGAAATCTTGGTAGGCGACCCCAATAGCAATTTTGGTCGTAATGATTCTTTTATCAACTATCTGACTCAAAATAGTATCACCCAGACGATTTATCATGAAAATGAATTAATGCTTGGCGAGATACAACAGATGAATGTCAGATTTACTAGTGCACCATCTCTTGTAGGCGAAAATGTAGAAATCAAACTATATCTTGCACAAACTACAAAATCACAGTTTTCAAATAATACCGACTGGATAGATTATGATAATTTTACATTGGTTTTTCAAGGTGCTTTGCCAGTAAATAACTCAGGTAGCTATCCAGTGGAAATATACTTTGATACTCCTTATGCATATAGTGGAGGAAATCTTGCTGTCATGGCAATAAAAGACCACAATGTCCAATATGGAGGTGGAAATGTATTTCAGTTTACGCATTTATTAGGGCAATATCGCACAATCATCTGGGGTTCAAATAATGCAGGCTCACCACCTACAAATCCTTTCCCAACTTCACACGGATTTTTGGAAGGTGTTACAAATGCTAATTTCATCATTTTAGCGGGGTTAGGTTCTCCGAGAAATCTTGAAGCAATATCAGGAAACGGAGTAGTTCAATTGTCTTGGCAACCACCTACAACAGGGCTTGATGATTTGATAGGATACCAGCTTTATCGCAATGACTCTACTATCACCACTGTCATCTCAAGTTTAAACTATACTGATACTGCTGTTACAAATGGGCAGATTTATACATATTTTGTCAGAGCTATTTATACTGATCAAGAGCAATCTCCACCCTCAAATACTGTCTATGGCTACCCTGACAATATTGTAGCACCAGGTGGTATTTCACTACAAAGACAGGAAAATAATGTTACTGTAAGCTGGACTATGCCGAATGTAGGGAACGGATTTATCCGTTCCGAAAATGTAGGGAACGGATTTGTCCGTTCCGAAAATAATGATACCTCTACCTCTCCCCCCCACTCATACTTCATGGGAGGGGCAAACGCAAGCTCTAGCACTACAGAAAGCCAATCGGAGATTGGCACTACAGAAAATGGCAGAGCCTTTCTCGGTTTTAATGTCTATCGTAATGGTGTCAGACTAACTCAAAGTCCTATTTCAGAGCAATCCTATAAAGACAACAATCTACCTGCCGATATTCAATACACTTATGGTGTTTCTACAGTTTATCATCGTGGAGAGTCTGAAATCATCTCTGACAGTATCATTGTGCCTACATACAATCCACCTCGTGAGCTTGTAGCTATGGGTGATGTAGAAAGTGTAAATTTAGAATGGACAACTCCTCTTTCTCAAACATTTGGAACTCTTGCTGGCTATATCATCAATAGAGATGATGTAGATTTAAATACTCTTCAAAACATTGTTACTACTCCATATTTCACCGATATTGATGTCATAGCAGGTCAAAACTATGTTTATCGAGTAAAATCCGTTTATACTGGACAAATTGAGGGTGAGTCTGTATATACCAATCCCGAAAATGCGACACCGATTGACAATATCCTCGCACCTGTCTACATAATGGCTGAGATTGTAGGAAATGATATAGTAGTGAGCTGGACAATGCCAGATGCACAAACATCGTTGAGAGACAAAAAACAATCCAGTGAACAATTCATAATTCTTAATAGAGCCTTTATCGAATATGAGCTTGAAAGAAATGATATCCCTTTGACTCAGACATCAAGTCAGACTTATACAGATATAAGCCCAGAGCAAGATGTAAGCTATATATACAGAGTGAGAGCTATTTATGATACAGGTGTTTCAGAATGGACAGAATCACCTACAATACTCATCCCAAGATTTAATCCTGTCAGTGAATTGGTCTCTATAATCCAAAATGTTGGTGTTCTCTTGATGTGGACAGAACCAGAAGAACAGAATCATGGCACGCCACGCTATTATAATATCTCAAGAAATGGAGAAACCATTATAACGGTAGACTATCTTGTTCCTGTGTATTTAGATACAGATGTCGATTATGATGTTGAATATCTGTATGAAGTTTCTGTGATTTATGATGAACCAAACGGAGAGTCTGTAGCAGTTTCCACAAGTATTAATACACCTATTGCATTTCCTATCACAAACCCGCATGGTGAATATATTGATGGTGGAGTTAGCTTGACTTGGACAGCACCAGAGCCAAATTTTGGTAGTGTTACAGGGTATACAATTTATAGAGATGGTTCCCTTGTAAATTATGTTACTACTACCAGTTACATAGACAATGATGTCTCTTTTGGTGTCTATATCTACTCAATAATCTCTCTCTATACTCAACCAGCAGGTCAATCTGAAGCTGTTACAATCGATGTATATGTTTCTGACGATGATGATATACAACCTCTATTAATCACTGAATTATTAGGAAACTATCCCAATCCCTTTAATCCAGAAACTACTATCAGTTTCAATATCGCAGTAGATTCAATAGTCTCTATTGACATTTATAATATCAGAGGTCATCTTGTGAAAACATTGCTAAACAACCATTTACAGCAAGGTAATCACACTGTAATCTGGAACGGGATAGATAATCATGGACAACAAGTCAGTAGCGGTGTCTATTTTTATCAGATGAGGACTGCGGACTACTCTGAGATAAAAAGGATGGTCTTGTTGAAATGAGAAATAAGAATGCAGAATGCAGAAATATTTCTGCATTCTGCATTCAAATTTCTTATTTAGTAAAAAGGAGTAAATCATGAAATTTTTTAATACTGAGGGTCCTGTTAATCAACCAATGCACTACAAACTTGATCCATTAAATCGTTGGGATTTAGAAGAAATAATGGATTTGATATATAAAAATAAATACTTTATTCTCCATGCCCCGCGTCAGACTGGGAAGACGAGCTGTCTGCTTGCCTTGAGAGATAAACTTAATAAAGAGGGTGAGTATTTTGCTGTTTATACAAATTTTGAAATAGGTCAAGCTTTTCGTGAGGATATACTTGGGGCTATGCAGGCTATAATTGGTAGACTTGCAATGAATGTTGATAATTTACTTGATACAAATGAAGTAGGAAAATTTTTTGATGAAAGAATGAATACTTTCGCATCTGGTAAAGCATTAAGTGAAATAATGAGATTCATCTGTAAAAAAGTTCAAAAACCTGTCATCCTCATGATAGATGAGATTGATGCTTTAGTCGGTGATACTCTTATATCTGTTTTAAGGCAGTTGCGTGATGGTTACAACGACCGACCAGATTATTTCCCTGCGAGTGTGGTGTTATGCGGACTGCGAGATATAAAAGACTACCGTATTCATCTAGGGAAAGACATTATCACAGGTGGAAGTCCCTTTAATATCATAGCCAAATCATTGAGACTGGGAAATTTTACACGAGAGGATGTAGTAGAGCTTTATGGTCAGCTCAAAGAGGACACAGGTCAGTATTTTACAGAGGAATGCTTTGATCTGGTGATGAATTACACTGATGGTCAGCCTTGGCTGGTGAATGCACTGGCGAGAGATGTGGTGGAGAAATTAAAAAAGGATGCAGACAAGATGTCTGCGTTCCCAGTAAAAACAGAAATCACCCCTGATATGCTCGAATATGCCAAAGAACACCTGATTTTGCGTAAAGAAACTCACCTTGGGCAGCTCACAGATAAACTCAAAGAACCAAGAGTATATAATGTAATTTTACCTATGATATTAGGTGGAGAACTCAAACCAAACGAGGACGATGCCCAATACTGCATTGATTTAGGTATTGTTAAAATGGTAAATGGTAGTTTGGAGATAGCAAACAAGATTTATAAAGAAGTCATCCCAAGGACTTTGACAGAGGACACCCAGCTTTCAGTTCCTCAAAAGTATAGTCCAGCTTGGATAAAGGACGACGATACCATTGACACTTATGAACTACTCAGGCAGTTTAAAGAGTTTTGGAATGAAAATACAAGCATTTGGGCTAGTAGTATAGCTGGCTACCAAGAAGCAGCTCCTCATCTTGTATTACAAGCATTTTTACAAAGGATGATAAACAACGGTGGCTATATCAATAGAGAATACGCACTCGGACGCAGAAGCACCGACCTCTTTATCAAAAGAATGTATACAAAAAACGGTGTGAACTACACAGACAAAATAGTCATCGAAGTCAAAATCATCGGCAAAAAGCAAAAATATGAGACTGTCAGAGAAACAGCTATCGAGCAAACTGCTAGATATGCTAAATACATAGGGGTAAATGAGGCTCAAATCATTATCTTTGATAGAGACCAGAGTCAAGACTGGGCAGCTGACGAGCCAAATGAGCATGCAGAATATGATGGGGTAAAAATGATGATTTGGAAGCTGAGGTCTGGAGAGGAATAGAGTAAGGAAAATGGAAATTAGTAATTAGTAATTAGTAATTACTAATTATAACTTCAATAGAAATACATCGAAGATGTTATCTTTTAATAGAAACGATGATTCCCCCCCCCCTACCTCCCCCCACATTTATGGGGGGGGCAGGGGGGGGAGGTGGTCATTATTTTTTTATAGATAGTAATTCTGCGAGCAAGCTCTTGAACCGATTTCAGGATATTTATAAAGTATGACAAAAAAAATATAATGTCAAAATTCTTGTTGACAAAAAAACTAAATTAAATAAATATGTTCTACAATAGGAGGAACACAAAATGATAAAGAAAATGAATTTTAAAGCGATATTATTTATCGCAATAACCATACTATGTTTCAGCTTTTTACATAGCGAGATAATAGCCGAGCAGCCCTCAAACTACAATGACCCAGACGCAGGCACAGAGTCAAACCCATACCTCATCAGCAATCTGGCAAACCTCAGATGGCTGTCAGAACACCCAGATGATTGGTGGATTGATGTAGACAAAAGAGTTTATTTCAACCAAACTGCTAATATTGATGCTACTGAAACTATAGAATGGAACTCTGGAAAAGGATTCATCCCTATAGGCTATCCAATCACTTCTGGTGGCGTCTTGCAACACAGATTTTATGGAGTATATAATGGTTCAAATCACTCTATCAATAATTTATATATCAATCAGGAAAATGATTATAGATATATTGGTTTATTTGGACAAGTAATAAATTCCATTTTAGAAAATATCAATTTAGAAAACATCATTGTGTCAACTTTAAATATTGGTGTTATTTCATACACTGGAGGTATTGCAGGGTGGATTGGAGGTTCTATGTTGGAAAACTGCTCTGTTTCAGGAAACATCAATCATCAAACAAGCACTAGTCAGTATACTGGAGGAATTGCAGGCACAATTAATGTATCATCTATAAAGAATATTCAATCGGCTACTACTATAAACGGAAATAGCAGTAGTTTTTCTTCTAATGCTGGTGGAATTGCTGGTAGTATGAGTGCAACTACTGTTTTATTCAGCTCTTTTACAGGTGAAATTATTATTCATGGTAACACATCAGCTACAGCAGGTGGAATAACTGGTTTAACAGGTTATAGTGTCAATATAGAAAGCTCATTTTCCTCAGGAAATATATTGGTTAATACAGCTCTAACAGGTATACATAACATATCTATAGCTGGTGGAATAATTGGAAGTTTAGATTATGACTCCATTATTTTCAATAGTTTTACTTCTGGTGAAATAATTGCTTTAGGTGGTCGAACTTCTTATGCTGGAGGAATAGCTGGCTCTGTTGGAGATGGTAGTATGTTGGAAAACCTTTCATCCTCTATCATTGACAGATGCTATTCAATTGCCATGATTAGTGGAAATGTCTCTGGTGGTATCGCTGGAATTTTAGATTGGTCTTATATCTTTAATAGTTTTTGGGACATGTATAAAACATGGCAATATAACAGTGTTGGAGTTCAAAGAGCAAGCCATATTTTAAACACACATGGATTATCTACTCATGAAATGAAACAAGCTGATACCTATATCAACAATGACTGGGATTTCAATTTTTCTTGGAATATTGATTCTGCAGTAAATGATGGATACCCATTTTTAAATATGATGACTTCTCCATATCATAGAATACAAAATTTATATGTATATGAAACAGATGAAGGTTTAGATGTCAGATGGACTATACATGAAAATTCACAACCCAGCAGTTTCACTATATATAGAGATGGCGAAATCCTTGTTTCAGATATAACTGATACATCATATTTAGATACATCGTTTATTAATTATTTTATACATGATTATTTGGTGATTGCTCATTATTCAAGTCCTAATGGTCTATCTGCTCCTTCTTATATTTATAGAATTTGGACAACTCTGCCTCCAAGAAATTTAACTTATGTTTTAGAGGGAATTGATGTTGTTTTAAACTGGGATGCACCTCTTGGAGGTGGAAATGTTCGATATGTAGTGTTTAGAAATGGAAGGCTAATAACAGAAACATGGGGAATTGTAGTAACAACATTTACGGATAATACTGCAGTCCCTGGACAGACTTATATTTATGGAGTTAGTGCTGCTTATATTGTGCATCCCATTGAATGGTACACCGTTCCCATTGTCGTTCAAGTTACAATACCTGGTGGTAATCCACCTCAGAATCTTATAGCTAAAACAAGATATAATGAGGTTGAGCTTAATTGGGAAGAACCTTTCGAAATACTCGATTTTGAAGTTTTTTTAGGATACAATATTTACCGAGAAAGTGAGCTTTTGACAGA
>Ga0099364_10007609_pt1 | contig 15417 bp, 11 predicted proteins | sample TergutTh196P3_FD_73070 | JGI IMG/M metagenome (GOLD analysis project Ga0099364, IMG submission 73070) | Microcerotermes parvus P3 segment gut microbial communities from Pointe-Noire, Republic of the Congo - Th196 P3 | ecosystem: Host-associated > Arthropoda: Insects > Digestive system > Gut ... | reverse complement strand
CCCCGCTTGGCTTTTTCCGGTGAGGATTATGTGCCTTTCACGGTTAGCCTTGACCAGTTACTTTATCTGTATTATAATGGCGTAGCTATAATATAATTTCGGCAAAAGGGGTAACTGTTCAGGTGATATCGCAAATCTCACAGTTTCGTCGTTGCGAGGAGCGAAGCGACGCGGCAATCCAGAAAGAAATATAGCAATCGGCGCAAAAAGGACTGGATTGCTTCGCTGCGGCTCGCAAAGACGGGGGTGCTGAACAGTTAGCAAAAGGGAACGATGTACGTATGAAAACTATATTTATAGTAGACGACAACAAGCCCAACTTGTTCTCTGTGAAAACTGCGCTTGACGGAGTGTACAAAACATATGCGCTGCTGTCCGCCGAAAGAATATTCAAACTGGCTGAGAGGATTATTCCCGATCTCATTCTACTGGACGTAGATATGCCGAATATGGACGGCTTCGAGGCAATGCGGGAGCTAAAGTCAGACGATAGATGGAAAGACATCCCTGTCATATTCCTAACAGCGAGAAATGACGCCGAAGCGGAAATAATGGGATTTGAAATGGGAGCGCTCGATTTTATCACCAAACCTATTTCGCCTCCCGTGCTGATTAGACGAATAGAAACTCACCTTGAGACGGACAAACTGATCAAGGAAAGCCAAAAAGCCCTGCGCAGCATCCATAACGCGACAATCAGCGTCATCGCGGACCTCGTTGAAACCCGCGACGAAACAACAGGCGGACACATCGAGCGGACGCAGATATATCTGGAACTTCTCGTAAATGAACTTATCCGCAGCGGCATCTACAAGGACGAATTATCTGCTTGGGACATAGGATTGCTTCTGCCGTCCGCGCAACTGCATGATGTTGGGAAAATCGGCATAAGCGACCTAATACTAAACAAGCCCGAAAAGCTCACGGAAGACGAGTTCGACATAATCAAGCAGCATTGCGAAATGGGCGAGAGGGTAATCGAGCGAATCATAGAAAGAACCGAAGACGATGTGTTTTTCAAGCACGCAATGAAGTTTGCGGCACATCATCATGAAAAATGGGACGGCACGGGCTATCCCAGAGGGCTGCGCGGCGAGGAAATCTCGCTTGAAGGCCGCATTATGGCGATAGCGGACGTCTATGACGCGCTTGTTTCCGAGCGCCCGTACAAAGCTCCGTATTCCCATGAAGATGCCGTGGAGACGATACGCAACGACAGCGGTACGCATTTTGACCCGCAAATCGTGCAGGCGTTTCTAAACATCGAGAAAGATTACCAAAAAACACAAAAGTGAGTTCCACCCCCAGCCCAAGGCGCAGAGCCGAAAGTCAGGCGGGTAAGGCGAGGGATTTTTATGAAAAACGATCCTCAAAAGTCAAGCACACAGAACAAGCAAGCTATCCCAAGGAGAAAATCGCTTGGGTTGCGTTTGATGATGATTCTGGTCAGCCTTGCGCTGTTTATCGGCGTTGTTACAATGGTTTTCGTTTCAAGAATCTACCAAGGGCGCATTGATGCCGAATACACGGACAAGGCGGTGCTGTTATCGAAGATTGCGGCGTCAGTGATTGATGGCGAAACGGTTGACCGATATCTTACGACCTTGGAAAAGGACGAGGAATATCACCGCATACTGAATCAATTGAAGACCCAGCAACGCGAAAGCGACGTTACATATATCTATATTTCAAGGGTAATCGGTAGGGAAGAAACAATCGTTCTTGACGCGGAAGAAGGCGGAGATGTGGATTTGGGCTATGTCATCGCGCTGGAGGGCGATCAATATAATGATATTTTATATGCATTCGACAGAAACGAAAATGTTAAGCCGTTTACCGTCGATACAGGCTGGGGCAGATTGCTGATTGCGATCGAACCGATTTATCGCAGTGACGGCAGCACGTCGGCTCATGCGAATGTCGCTGTCTCCATGAACCGCATACTGGAAGAGCGCTTGTTTGTATTTACGATTCTGGGGGTCATCATACTGCTAACTTCCGTTGCTTTTGCCCTTACGGGCTTTTTCGCGGTGAGAAGGCTTGTAATTTCTCCTGTTCGTAATATTGTGTACGGCGTGTCTTCATACCGCCCCGGCTCGATGGTGCCAGATTTTTCAAGCAAATCGGATCAAAAATCGCGATCGCACTCAAGTCATGAAATCGAAACTCTGGAGCGCAGCATCATGGAGATGGCGGTGCGGACGGAAGCGATGTATGTCGAAGTAAAGGAGCTTGAAGCCGTCAGGCTCGCCAATCGCGCGAAGTCTGAGTTCTTAGCCAGAATGAGCCATGAAATCCGCACGCCGATGAACACGATCGTCGGGATATCGCAAATACAGCTCCAAAAACAAGATCTGCCGAAAGATTACGCCGAGGCAATAGAATACATCTATGATGCAGGCAACAATCTTCTTGCAATCATCAATGATATTCTGGATATGTCAAAAATCGAGACGGGGAACATGGAGCTAAACCCGATAGAATACAGTCTGCCGAGCCTGATAAACGATGCGGTGACGCTGAACATTATTCGGATAGGTTCAAAGCCGATTGAACTGTTTCTCGACATAGACGAAAACCTGCCGATGTGGCTGCGCGGCGATGAGTTGCGCCTTAAAGAGATACTTACAAATCTGCTGTCAAATGCAATCAAATACACGGACGAAGGCAGCATAACATTGTCGGTGAACCACTTCATTCAGGACGAACATGTGATGCTGCGCTTTGTAGTGGAGGACACGGGGCAGGGAATTAGACAGGAAGATATGCCTAAGCTTTTCACGGAGTTCATGCGCTTCACAGCTTCATCGACCCGATATATTGAGGGAACAGGGCTGGGTTTGAGCATAACGAAAAAGATTGCGGAGATGATGGACGGAACTGTCGCGGTCGAAAGCGAGTATGGCATCGGCAGCAAGTTCACCGTGACAGTCAGGCAGGAAACGGTGAACAGCGAAATAATCGGAAAAGAGCTCTCCGAACAGATTCGCGATTTCAAATTCGCTGGAGACAAGCGGTTCCAAAACATACAAATCATCCATTATCCAATGCCATATGGAAAGGTGCTGGTAGTGGACGATGTTCGGTCAAATCTCTTTGTCGCGGAAGGTCTGATGATGCCCTATGATCTGCAAATCGAAACAGCGATCAGCGGATTCGAAGCAATCGAAAAGGTAAGGGACGGCAATACGTATGATATCATTTTCATGGATCATATGATGCCGCAGATGGACGGTATTGAGACAACGATTGAACTGCGAAAAATGGGATATAAAGATACAATCGTCGCGCTGACGGCAAACGCTTTGCTTGGCAACGACATTATGTTCAAGCAAAACGGTTTTGATGACTTTATACCAAAGCCTATAGACATCAGGTACTTAAACGCCGTACTAAACAAATTCATCCGAGACAGATATCCAGAAGAAGCCGCGAAGTACAAGCTGACGGTGAAGGACGAAGAGCAGAGCAAGCAAACCGAAAAAGCCCAAAAGCTGCTCAAGCTCTTCCTGATCGACGCGGAGGACGCTTCCGTAACCTTGCGAAAAACGGCCGAGAACAAAGACATCAAACTGTTCACAATCACCGTGCATTCCATGAAGTCCGCGCTTGCCTACATCGGAAAGAACGAGCTGTCCCAGGTTGCGGCTGAGTTGGAAAACGCCGGGAGGAACGGCGACACCGATTTCATCGAGGCGAATCAAGACGCTTTCATACAGTCTCTCGAAGAATTGATAGCCAGCATCGGCACCGTCGAGCCGACAGGCGGCTCGGATGCGTCGGATGTTGAGGTTGAAGAAGATTTGGCGTTCCTATCGGAGCAGTTGCAAATTATCAAAACATCCTGCGAGGACTACGACGACACCGCAGTATATGCCGCGCTCGACAGATTGAAGGGAAAAACATGGAGCAAAGAAACCACCGCCGCCCTTGAGGAAATATACGACATGCTGTTCATCGACAGCAACTTCGAGGCCGTCGAGGCCCGCGCTCTAATGCTGATGGAAACCAGCGAGTAAGTGCCGGGGGTGTTGTTGCTATCAAGAATGGCGCGAAGTGACAATAGCGGACGACAGCCCTTGCTTGGACGTGATGGTGTTTGAGTTGAGAATTGATAGTTGAAAATGAAGAGCCTTCCCTCGTAATAATTATGCATTATGAATTACCGCTGATGGTCTTTAAGGTGCTTTTGCTTGTCCGGCGGATAGGTCTTCGTCGAAAGTTATTGTCTGCTCGATGACCTCTCCGTCGCGCCATACCGTGAAGGACGCGGTTTCGCCCGCTCTGTACCTTCTGAGGGTGAATATCAAAGTATCCACAGAGTCGATTTCCGAACCCCCAAGAACCGTAATGATGTCGCTGACCATAATGCCCGCTTTTTCTGCGGCGGAACCCTCTGTAACCGACATGACGCGCGCGCCCACGACCCAGCCCCAGTATTCCGCATGTGCGCCTGACACTGTTTGAGCCGTGATGCCCATTAGCGGCCTGCCTGTGATGTAACCATGCTCGATCAGTTCCGCGGCAATTTCAATCGCATCGTTTATCGGAATCGCGAAACCTATCCCCTCGACCGAAGTTCTCATAGGCTTAGCCGTGACAATGCCAATTACCTCGCCGTTTGAGTCATAGAGCGGACCTCCCGAATTTCCCGAATTGACGGCGGCGCTGAACTGGAACGTATTTATTATCTTACCTTCGACGGATACTTCCCTGTCGCGAGCGGAAACGATGCCGTCGGTCATAGTATAGACCAGTTCGCCCAACGGATTGCCGACGGCGTAGACGGATTGCCCGACACGGATGTTGTCGCTGTTTGCGATAGTCGCGGGATTCAGCCCTAGAGCCTCAATCTTGATTAGCGCAACATCGTTGTTTTTTTCATACCCGATAATCTGCGCGTCGTATTCCGAACCGTTCATGAGGGACACTATGAGCGGCAGATTGTACTCATACGACATTTCCACCACATGAAAATTCGTCAGTATATACCCGTCGCTCGATATTATGAACCCCGAACCCGACACAGGCGCCACCGTTCCCGGAACCATGCCGCCGAACACCCCGCCGCCCGTCGGTTCCGCTTTGGTCGTGATGCTCACCACTTGGGTACACGCCATGTCATATAAATCCTCCGCCGACATCCCGGACCTCGCCGTGTACATCGGCGTGGACAGGCTGCCGCTCTGTTGGCTTTCCGCGCTGCCCCCGAGCACGACTTGGTTTACGACCGTGAAGTCGCCCCTGTTGAACCTGAACTCCATCACCCCATATGCCGCCGCTCCGCTGAGCATCGCGCAAACAAGTATTAAGCACGCTGCGCGCATGAACTTGCCGGCCCGCCCTTTGCGCTCGCGTGGAGTGCGCAGGGTCGCGGCGTCATCAAAGCGGCTGCGGACATGGGGATGGTTCGCGTAGATACCGGGCGTGTACATGTCCGATGTCGTCTCATGGGTCTCGCTATAGCTAGGTTCGCTCCACGCATCGGGACGCGGCGCGAAACGCCTGTCAAGGCTATATGCGGAAGCCCAACGAGGCCTGAAAGCCAGCTTTTCAGGAACGGGCGCGTCGGTTCGCTCCGCCGGGGCACCCGCAGGGGCGGACTTGCTGTTATCCTCCCAAGGAAACAGGGGCTGATACCCTTCGTCCTCGCCTTCGCCAAGCTCATCGCCGAAAATAAACTTATCCAAATCATCATACTTATCTCTGCCAAAAATGAAACGCATAACTGATTCCCCCCAAAAGCGGCATTCGACCGCAAATTACAATGAACAATGAATATATTACAGTTGTATATTAATGATTTTATATGTACATTGCATGAATAAAATAATAATATTTTCAAAACCTTGACGTGATACTACACCTTGTACTATAATATGTCAATTATATATGAAAGGAATGATATCATATGGCATATTTTTTCCGCGAGCCGTCGCGCACTTTCAGCGAGTATCTGCTTGTACCCGGATACTCCAGCGCGGACTGCACGCCCGATAACGTCAACCTGAAAACACCGCTGGTCAAATATAAAGGCGACGATGCCCCGCCCATGTGCATCAACATCCCGCTGACCTCCGCCATCATGCAATCCGTGTCCGACGACAAAATGGCCGTCGCGCTTGCAAGAGAGGGCGGCGTCTCTTTTATTTACTGTTCGCAAACGATAGCAAGCCAAGCGGCAATGGTCAGCCGCGTGAAATCATACAAAGCCGGATTTGTCGTCAGCGACTCAAACATCAGCCCCGATAAGACGTTGCGGGACATTATCGCGCTGAAAGCGAAAACCGGCCACTCGTCCGTCGCCGTCACGTCTGACGGCACTCATAACGGCAGACTTGTGGGTCTTGTGACGAGCCGCGACTACCGCGTCAGCCGCATGGATGGCTCGGAAAAGGTCTCAAGCTTTATGACGCCAATCGAGAAACTGGTAACGGCGCCATCCGGGATTCCTCTGTCCGAGGCGAACGATGTCATATGGGATCATAAGCTCAATGTTCTGCCCATCGTTGATTCCGAGGGACGGCTGACGCATATGGTTTTCCGCAAGGACTATGATTCGCACAAGGAAAACCGCTATGAACTGCTAGACGAAAACAAGCAATATATCGTCGGAGCGGGCGTCAACACACATGATTACACGGAGCGCATCCCCGCGCTTGTCGAAGCGGGCGCGGATGTGCTTTGCATAGATTCCTCCGAGGGTTTTACGGAATGGCAAAAACGCACGCTCTCATGGGTGCGCGATAGATATGGCGATGATTTGAAAATCGGCGCGGGCAATGTCGTTGACGGCGAGGGTTTTAATTTCCTCGCTGAATGCGGCGCCGATTTTATCAAGGTTGGTGTCGGCGGCGGTTCAATTTGCATCACGCGCGAACAGAAGGGAATCGGCAGAGGGCAGGCCACCGCCTTAATCGATGTATGCAAAGCGCGCAATGAGTATTTTGCGCGTACGGGAGTCTATATCCCGATTTGCTCCGACGGGGGCGTCGTGCTCGACTACCACTGCACGCTTGCACTGGCAATGGGCGCAGATTTTCTGATGCTCGGACGCTATTTCGCCCGTTTTGACGAGAGCCCGACAAACCGTGTCAGCATCGGCGGCAGCTATATGAAGGAATATTGGGGTGAGGGGGCTGCGCGGGCGCGCAACTGGCAGCGATACGACCTCGGCGGCGCTCCGTCGCTGTCGTTCGAGGAGGGCGTCGATTCCTATGTTCCATACGCCGGCAGCCTGAAAGACAATGTGAGCCTGACGCTCGGCAAAATGCGCTCGACAATGTGCAACTGCGGTGCGCTCTCGATTAGTGAGCTTCAGGAGAAAGCAAAGCTCACGCTCGTTTCCGCTACATCCATAGTAGAAGGCGGCGCCCACGACGTACTGCTAAAAGAAAACGTCGCGCAGACGTAAGGGGAACAAGCATTTGCGGGGCTGTTAAGGTTTATTTTATGAAAAAAGTATTGATCTATACCGATGGGGCTTGCAGCGGGAATCCTGGGCCGGGCGGTTGGGGCGCTATACTGATGTATGGCAGCAATAAAAAAGAGCTGTCCGGCGGCGAAGCCATGACGACAAACAACCGCATGGAACTGACTGCAGCGATCTCCGCGCTCGAGGCACTGCGCGAACCTTGCGAGGTCGAGCTGTACACGGATTCGCAATATATCACGAATGCCATCAATCTGGGATGGCTCGATTCATGGCAAAAGCGGGGCTGGACCCGCAAGGGCGGCGACGTAAAAAACCCCGACCTATGGATAAAGCTCGCGGCGCTGCTCGATTTGCATAGCGTAAAATTCATCTGGGTAAAAGGCCACGCGGAGAACGAACACAACAACCGCTGCGACGAACTGGCGGTAGCGCAAAGCAAAAATATGCGCCAAAGCTGACTACATTATCAATTGCGCTCCCTCGTCCCCTGTTACTTGTTACTTGTTACCTGTTACTTGAAAAGACCGCCAACAGGCTACGTACCCACTGGCGGTCTTCCCAACTCCTAACTCCTAACTCTTTGCGCCACTGCGGGTTTGGCAAGGCTTTGCAACCTTGTTTTCTCGTCTATCGGGCGGCTGGCTTTCGCGTCCCATGCAACGCATTTTCCGTCTTTGATGCGCGTTTGCAGGGTTCCTCGGAAATCACCGCTCTTGACGATATGCGGCGCGTCGAGAATCCCGCGTTTTATGCAATCCGACAGAACTTTCGCGTCTGCGAGCGGATCGTCGCTGACATCGGAATATTCGTTCCTTATAAAGTCAAGCAGGTACTTGGCTTCGCTAATGAGCTCTTCGCGCCGCTCGTTGATTCTCAAATCGTATACGGCTTCCGCGTTGCCATGGAGCGTTGAGCGTACGACGCCTCGGACTATCTTGCAGCTCTCGGTGACGACCTCGGGCGTCGCGGCGTGCGTCGCTTCGCTATATCCGACGACATGTATGATATGCGGCCTCACGTTCATCTGCAGCGCGGTCGTCGCCGCCAGTTGTCCTTTTGCCACTGCGCTGTCGCCGCTGAGAAACGGAAGTCCGGCCCGCGTCTGCCTATAGACGCGGAAATCATTGTCCATCAGCGATTCGGTCAGTTCGATTTGAGCAAGGACTTTTGCAAGGTCCATCGAGAAGCTCAGAGAGTTTGGTATGTTGAACATATATTGGGAAATATAGTCTCGAACCCCGAACTTTTTGGCGTTATACGCGCTGATATACGACATGACGACGGATATTGTGTCATGCGCGTCGCGTAGCCCCCAGTGGTGCGGTTCGTTGAGTTCCACGGGTATTCCGAGTTTTCCGTGGAATGCGATGAGTTCCTGCGCTTCCGCTATCGACAACGCAAGCGGCCTGTCCCCCCTGCCGTCCAGTTCGTTATACCAGCACAGGGGCACCGCGCACCATGCGTTATTTATCGTTTCGTTGAGAACTTCCGCCAGACGGAGCACGTCCGCCGTGCCGCTGTAGCATCGCATGAGCGGATAGTTCCCGCATTGCGCCGCTTCCCGCAGCCGAGCAAATCCTTCGGCATCGCGCACAGGAACGCCGCCCGCTCCGTCTTGCGCGGCGTCCCGCAATTCGGGACTGAAGAAATATTGCTGCGTGTTTTGGTCGATGCCGAGCGAAATTATGTCCAGTACGCGCGACTCCGCTATTTCCGCAATGCCTTCCAGTGTTTCATCGTATGAAGGGAGTCCGAAATGATGACGCAGCAGGGGGTATGGGCTTTTTTGCGCAAGCCTGCCCATCAAATCGGGCGCGTAGAGTTCCGCGCCGCTTTTGTCGGGCATTTTGCCTGTTCTGAGAAATGTTATGCTATCGTCAATGTCGTCGGTGCCGTCATAAATAACGTCGAAGAAACCCAGTTCGCGCACTTTTTCCGCAACGGGCGCCGTACCGCCGAAAATCCATATCGGTTTATGCGTCAGCCGCGCGCTTTTTTCAATGAGTTCGCGCACTATTGTAACTCCGTTTGCGGGCGTTAGCCGATAGCCCAGCGTTATCATCACGGGCTTGTGTGTTTCTATGCTCTCGAGTACAGTGTCCACGCTGACCGCAGGACCAAGGAACAGTGTCTCGTATCCCTCATCTTCCGCGAGTGTCAGAAAATGCGCAGCACCCGCAACATGCACGCAGTTGCCAAGCGACGCGCCAATAACCATACCTTTTTCCATAGCTTTTCATCCTCTCCTGCGCAAAGCGCTCTATGCTATTGCTTTCAATAATCAATCAAAACAAACAAGTTTTTTCTCGTAATATCCTTCGTATATTCTGACTCCTGACTCCTGACTTCTGACTCCTTGCAGTCGACTTTATGTTTCGGACGCAGATTGCTGTACGATTCTATCACACTTTCCCCTGAATGTGAATAACAAAAAACATACTGCTTCACATTTGCGCGGAGTTCTGGTATAATGCGTAGCATAGGAGTAAGTTTTATGGGTAAGCGTAATAGGTATGAGGAATATGATCATGACGAGACGGGCGACATAATGTCTTGGGTCATCGTCTTTATACTTATGGTCGCTTTTTGGCCTATAGGTCTGCTTATGCTCCTAAGAAAGCTGAATATACTGACAAAATCCGCTTCAAGCGCGAGCAAGCGGAAACCTGATAACTACTCCCGAGAAGACGGCGTCGAGCATGATGCATTCATGGATGGGGCGAAAGCGGCGGAGGCGGCGCGCGATGCTGTGCGCACGGCGGAAAATGCGGCGCGTGATGCGGCGCGCGAGGCGGAGAATGTGGCGCGCGAAGTCGCAGCAGATCTTGCCCATGCAGCGCGCGAAGCCGGATATTCCGCGCGTCGTGTCGTATCGGATTGGTATTACGATTTAACTCGCGAATATCCTGAAGCCGAATCCTCGCAGGCGGATGCCGCGAAATCCGAAACGCCAAAGTCCCAATCCACGCGGACTGGCGCCTCGCCCTCATATAAAACGAAGGCAAAGATTAAAAAAGAACGCACCGCGCTTGAAAAAAAGACCGGCAGGCCTGTCTCGGTCATACTTTTGCTTATTTCAATCGCGTTGTTCATACTGGGCGCGAACACGATGGCAAGAGCGGCGCATGATATATGGTGGAACGATCTGAACAGATGGCCCGAATTTTATCTTGGCGCGTTCTACTTCATTGGCGGGCTGATATCGTTCTTTTCGAGAAATATCAGCGTGAAGCGTTATGCACGGTATAAGAGATACTATGTTTTCGTCTCCGAACGCGATATCGTCCCGATGCCTGAAATTGCGCGGGCGGCAGGGCTGTCCGTCAGAGTCGTCAAACGCGATATTCAAGCCATGATAAACGAGGGTTATTTGCCGCGCGACGCCTACATCGACAAAGAGCATAACTGTCTCGTCCTCTCCGCTTCGGCGGCGGAAGAGCTTCGCCAGACAGCAAACAGTGATGAGGATATGTCTGCGCCGATAGATGACAGCAAGGCCGAAAACCAATACATGGCAATTATACTCGAACTGCGCGAGATCAACTATTCCATAACGGATATGTCTATTTCCAAAAAGGTCGATCGCATTGAGGAAGTGACGGCAATGATTTTCCGAATCGTTGAGGAAAATCCTGAGAAGCTTCCGCAGATACGCAGGTTTTTGAACTATTATCTGCCGACTACAATAAAGCTGCTCAGATCGTATGTGACTCTCGAAAAACAGGGTATTAAGGGCGAAAACATCACCACTACAAAGGAGAGCATCGGGCGCATTCTCGATACGCTTGCGACGGGTTTCGAGCAGCAGTTCGACCAACTGTTCAAAGATGAAGCGCTCGACATTGCCGCCGATATAAACGTACTCGAGAATTTAATGCAGCAAGACGGCCTGACGGGTTAGCTGAAAGTTGAGAGTTGAAAGTTGAGAGTTGATGTTCTGGGCGTTGGGTTTGATGATGTAGGAGCCGAGGGCGCGGTTTTGAGCGCTTTCGAGGTCATTAATGGCGGTGGGAAAGCTTATGTTGTTACGCCGAATCCGGAAATCGTATGGATGGCGCGGAGGGACAATGCGCTGCGGGCCGCTATAAATGGGGCTGATTTGGTTCTCCCTGATGGAATCGGGATAATACTTGGAGGCCGTATTCTGGGTACGCCGCTGCATGGCGGCAGGGTTCCGGGCATCGATTTTGCGTCGGCTCTGCTTGAAAAACTGTCTATGTCAGGCGGGAGCGTGTTTTTACTGGGCGCAAAGCCGGGCGTAGCCGAAATTGCGGGCGGGAAGCTGAAGGAAAAGTATCCGGGTCTTATAATAAGCGGCGCGGCAGACGGTTATTTCACCGACGACGAGTATATAATCGATAGAATCAATTCAGCAAAGCCGCATGCTCTATTCGTATGTCTCGGTTCGCCAAAACAGGAACTCTGGATGGCGGAGAATCTGGAAAAGCTCAATGTAAGCCTCTGCGCGGGATTGGGCGGTTCGCTAGATGTTTTTGCCGGTACCGCAAAACGCGCGCCTGCCATGTTCCAAAAACTAGGCATTGAATGGCTGTACAGGCTTCTCCGCGACCCCCGCCGAATCGGAAGAATGCTAAAACTCCCACTATTCGTCCTAGCGGTAATATGGAAGCGGGCGAAAAGTTGAAAGTTGAGAGTTGAGAGTTGAAAGTTAGGAGTTACCCTACAGGCTATTTATTGCAATTACAAACAAGATTTTCTGACCCCTGTCCCTTGTTACCTGTTACCTGTTACCTGTTACTTGTTACTTGTTATTTGTTATTTGTTATTTGTTGATCAAACATATGGATTGTCCGTAATTATGCATTATGAATTATAAATTACAAACTGCGGCTTGTCCGCGTTAGGGGTTTTATGGGAACATTGATTGTTTTTGAGGGTATTGATGGGAGTGGGAAGTCTACGCAGGTCGATATGTTGACGGATCGGTTTGGGCTTGAGGGGCGAGACTTTCTGCGCTTGAGATTTCCCCGATATGACAAGCCATCTTCGGCGCTTATTAAGATGTATCTCGGTGGCGAGTTCGGGGACGACCCCGACGCGGTCAACGCCTATGCCGCATCATCGTTTTTCGCGGTTGACAGGTTTTCGTCATTCATGCAGGATTGGCGTGGGTATTACGAAAGCGGCGGTCTTGTCCTGACAGACAGATATACGACCAGCAACGCGATACACCAAGGGGCGAAGCTTCCCGACGGGCAGCGCGAACTGTTTTTCAAGTGGCTGTACGATTACGAATTTCGCCTAATGGGTTTGCCTGCGCCTGACTATGTGCTATACATGGACATAACCGCAGACGCCTCCGCAAAGCGACTTAGGCAGCGCCAGATAGAGACAGGCATAAGCGGCGATATACACGAAAAGGATATCTCATATCTTGACCAATGCGCGAAAACCGGAGCGCAGGCCGCAGACTTCTATAATTGGCATAAGATAAAGTGTTTCACGGAATCAGGCGAACGAACAAGAGAAGACATCCACACAGAAACATATGAACTGATTTCAAAATATACGGAGGATTATGATAGATAAACAAAAATCACTGCTGCGCGAACAGATATGCGACGATATATTCGCCTTGCCGGAGGATTACGTCGCGGACTCCGACTTGGGGCTTTTTAACCGAATCATTTCGCTTGAAAAGTTTATCGCCGCGCGGAACATTATGATATACTATAGCGTCCAAAGAGAACCCGCCACATTGGAAATCGCGAGAACCGCGCTATCCATGGGAAAGACGGTCGCGTTCCCCCTTTGCGATAGAGGGGGTATAATGGAAGCGCGCGCCGTCGGAAGCCTTGAGGAGCTGCGCCCCGCAGTTCTGGGAATACCTGCCCCCCCGGACACGGCTCCGCTTATCGCGCCGGAATCGCTCGATTTCATTATTGTCCCCGCGCTGACATATGATAAAAAAGGATACCGCCTCGGATATGGCGGCGGGTATTACGACAGATATTTACTCGGCGTTGAAGCCTATACGGCAGGTATTGCGCGAGAGCGCCTTTTGAAAGACGAATTACCGATTGAATCGCACGATGTCGCGGTGAAGTGCATAATTACAGAGGAGAGAGTCCTTGTCCTACACTAACGACGAAATTAAAAAGATGCTTGACAGTGCGGTCAAGAAAGTCCGGGTTTCCATCGAAGAGTCAAAGCGGGGGGAAACATCGCCGGACAACGCCGCCGCACCTCAAGCGGATATATCTGCATCGCAGGAAGCGCCCTCGGAGAACACAGCGGGCGAGTCTGCGCATTCGCAAAAACCCGCGCAGGACATTGCGGGCAAGTCTGAGTCCCTGCAAAACCCCGCGCAGGACGCGGCGAACAGGTCTGTGTCTCAGCAAGATCCTGCTAGGGACGCGGCGGGCAGGTCTGCGTCTTTGGAAATTCCCGCGCAGGGCACCGCAAACAGGTCCGCGCCTCGGCAAAAACCCACAGCGGATTCGGCAAACAGGCCTTCCCCAAGGCAACGAGCCGCGCAGGGCCAGTCAGCCACGCGCGCGGCATCCCAAAAAAGCGGGACTGCGAACCAAAGAACCCCCTCCGCCCCCGTTGCTTCTTCGGAAAAAGAGGATGCAAGAACCTTTGACATATCACCGGAAGGCATACTGATCGAGCGCTCCGCTTCCGACGGGGCTATTTCCCCGGATCTCGACACCGGTCCTGAAGATTTCAAGATCAAGTTCGATTTTGACAGCGCATATAAGGACGTACCAGACGATAGACCGCTGCGCTTGCGGCGCGAGAGACGGACAGGCTGCGTCGGCGGTCTGCTCTACTCAATTTTCGTAATATGCATAAGCCTTGTGCTGGCATCGCTTGCATGGCTTGCCGCTACTGACATTCTGGGGTTCGCGACGGTTGACGAATCTGTTAATGTGACAGTGCCGAGAGGTTTTACGATCGAAGATATTGTCGATACGCTGTACGACAGCGAACTCATAAGATACAAGTTCCTTTTTAAGCTATACGCGGACTATTCAAACGCCGAGGAGAAAATTTCGGCGGGTTCATATGTGCTAAATAAGAACTACGACTACCGTGCGCTTGTTCACGGCATGACGACGCGAGGCGGTGTGTTGGTCGAGACGACCGTGACCATACCGGAAGGGTATTCGCTTGCCGAGATATTCTTGCGCCTTGAGGATTATGGCGTATGTCACGCAGCGGATTTGTGGGAAGCCGCAACGAACCACGATTTCGACTTCAGCTTTCTCGATGAATCGACAATAGGCGAAAGACTCAGGCTTGAAGGCTTCCTGTTCCCCGATACATATAATTTCTATCTTGATTCCTCGGCTGTGCAAGTCATAAACAGGCTTTTGCGCGAATTTGACAATAGATTCACGGAAACATACGTCGAGCGCGCAGAGGAGCTGGGTTATTCGATACGAGAGATCATAACTATCGCGTCAATGATTGAGCGCGAAGCCGGTTCCGATGAAGAACGTTCGCGAATTTCCGCGGTAATACACAACCGCCTCAACAACAGCGCAAACTTCCCATGGCTGCAAATCGACGCGACCATTATCTACGCAATAGGTTCATTCTCTCGCGACATAGACAATCCATACAATACCTATATGTACGAAGGCCTGCCCCCAACTCCGATTGCAAGCCCGGGAGCAGAGTCTATTCACGCGGCACTATATCCCGATTCGACAAACGAATACTACTACGCACTCAACAAACAAGGCACGCATGAATTCTTCAGAACTCTAGCACAACACGAAGCTTTCGTAGCAAGCGAAGACTTCGGCGGACGGTAAGCCAGTTGAGAGTTAGGAGTTAGGAGTTACGCTACAGGCTATTTATTGCAATTACAAACGTAACTGTTCAGCACCCCCCCGTCTTTGCGAGCCGCAGCGAAGCAATCCAGTCCTTTTTACGCCGATTGTCAGGTTTCTTTCTGGATTGCCGCGTCGCTTCGCTCCTCGCAACGACGAAACTGTAAGATTTGCGAT
>Ga0099364_10007608_pt1 | contig 15418 bp, 9 predicted proteins | sample TergutTh196P3_FD_73070 | JGI IMG/M metagenome (GOLD analysis project Ga0099364, IMG submission 73070) | Microcerotermes parvus P3 segment gut microbial communities from Pointe-Noire, Republic of the Congo - Th196 P3 | ecosystem: Host-associated > Arthropoda: Insects > Digestive system > Gut ... | reverse complement strand
CTGCGCCCTAAGCTTTGCGTCAAGGTTAGACAACGGCTCGTCAAGCAAAAATACCTGCGGGTCGCGTACAATCGCCCGCCCTAATGCCACACGCTGCCTCTGTCCGCCCGACAATGCCTTGGGCTTGCGGTCAAGCAGATGAGCAATGTCAAGAACCTTTGCCGCCTCATCTACAAGCATTTTAATTTGGTCTTTAGGGACTTTCCTGAGCTTTAAGCCGAACGCCATGTTCTCAAACACAGTCATATGGGGATAAAGCGCGTAGTTTTGGAAAACCATCGCAATATCCCTGTCCTTGGGTGCAACATCGTTGACAAGACGGTCACCTATAAACAACTCACCCTCAGAAATTTCCTCAAGACCCGCAATCATGCGCAAGGTCGTTGATTTACCACAGCCGGACGGCCCGACAAGAATGATAAATTCCTTGTCCCTTATGTTCATGTTAAAATCCGATACTGCGACTACCCCTCCGGGATAACGCTTATAAATGCCCCGTAACGATAAACTTGCCATTAAATAATTCCTCCTGTCTTCTGTTTTAAATAATTCATTACTATTATCATAACAGATTTTAAATAAAAATAAAAGCCTCTAAATAGCTAAAATTTTAAGAAATATTTTATGTAAAATTACCAACCGTTCCAAAAATTCGGCTAAGAATCAACGGTTTATTCGTGAAAATTCACAAAAACGGCGAAGTCTCAAAAAATCTAAACCGACTATTAGACCTCTATTGTGTTAAGTCGATAATTTTGTACATATACATGGGACAGGGCTAAAAAGTTTGAAAGTAAACCTGCGTAAATGCGGAAAACGAAACTTTCAACGGCACATTTGTGCAGAAAGGGCAAGAGTAAAAATGAAATCTAAATGTAAATCAAATCTGCCTTTGGTAGGCATCGGGCTCATTTGCGTTCTTCTAATCATACTGTTCATCGCATCCCGCATAGGCGCAAGCCGCGACAATCAAGCCGTCAAATCGCCAAACAACTCCACCGTAAAAATCAACTCCGCATCGGATGCGGCAAATTTCCTGTCCGAATTCGGGTGGGAAACATTAAGCGAACCCTCATCAGTGAGGAGTGTTACAATCCCCGCCGAATTCGATGAAGTCTACAGCGGCTACAATCGGTTGCAAAAATCACAGGGGTTCGACTTAACTGATTACCGCGCAAAAACCGCAACAATGTACACATTCAGACTACTTAACTATCCCGCACACGAAAACAGTGCGAACGGAAGAGTATTCGCGAATGTCTTAGTAAGCGGCAACGGCGAAGTAATCGCAGGGGATATAGTTTCATACGCCCTTGACGGATTTTTAACCGGGCTTGACGGTCAATTGACAGTTTCTTAAGGAACAGTACCCTTCTAAGGGAAAACCGGGGTTGTTTTCACAGCCCCGGTTTTTGTTTTAATGCTGATTTTAAAAGGAGTAAAAAAATCAGCCTACTATCCCCGAACGCTCAACGCCTTCAACAAAGTGTTTTTGCAAGAAGATATACATAATCAATATCGGTGCGATTGACATAAGGCAACCCGCCTGCACCCAAACAATAAACGATTCAGGTCCGCCGTACCCCTGTCCCGAGCCATGGAAATAAAACGACATGGTAGTCCACAGGTTTTCAATAGCAAGCGCGATTGTCGGCGAGCCTTCAATAAGCATTCCCGACACATAGCTGTCGTTCCAGTACCAAACAACCGAGAATATAAACACGGTCAAAAACGATACAAAAGAGTTGGGAACCATAATCTTCACAAAAGTCTCAAACGGCCCGCACCCGTCAAGATACGCCGCATCCTCCAGTTCCTTGGGCAAACCTCGGAAGAACTGCCTAAACAACAGGATAAACAGACCCGCACGGATTCCGTTGACGAAAAATGCCATTATAAACATCGTAACGGGGTTATTGATTAGGTTAATCGACTGAATCCCCGGAAGAAAACCGATAAGCCCGAAGAAGTCAAAAAATCTAAACTGCATAAACATGGGAATCATAATAATCTGAATCGGTATAATCATCTGTAAAATTACAATCCCGAACAAAAGATTACGCCCTTTAAACTTAAACCTCGCAAAACCGTACCCGGTCAGCGCGCAAGTAACCACCTGCACGATTGAACAGCCTATGTTAATAAGGAAAGTGTTAATGAAAATACCGGGATGCGCCTTGTTAATTGCATCAAAAGTCTCGAAAAAGTTCCTAAATCTGAGCGACTTGGGAATCCACATCGTAGACGGGTCGGTAGTTTCTATTTGGGGGCGGATTGAGTTTGTAATCATAAATAAAATCGGATAAAGGATTACAAACGCAAGCCCGATAAGAATAACATAGTTAAAGAACGGCCAAACCGTCGCGGCTACTCTTCTGCCAAATAAATAGCGGTAATGCTCCTTCTCGCTTTCGGAATAGCTCCTGTAATTTTTGAGAATAGCCATGTTTGAAACATGATACTGCTTACGAACCTCTTTATTCTTCTTGTCAATCTCTTTAATCTGCTTCTTAGTAAGAACCACGCTCGCAACACCGCTTACTCCCGGTTCAAAATTATCCGTCCGGTAAGAACCGTAATTTTTTTGGTAGTATTCAGCGTACCCCTCCGGATATTCCCCGTTTTCGTGATAATATTCCGCCGCATACTGCTCATACTCTTTATTGGTCATCCCATTGGTCATATCATTCATCTTTACCCCATTCCTTTCCGGCACAAAAAGAGCCATAAAAGTGCGTTTTCCGCATTTGTGCGGTATACATTTGAAACCTTGCCGTTTCTTAATCAACTTGATAGAACACAAACCGCGACACAATGCCGACTACGACTGCCAACGCCAACGCGATTATGCCAAAGTAAATCCACGCCATCGCCGCGCCTAACCCGAATTGATTCTGCGACACCTGCCGTAATACAAGCCGCATGACAATATTTTGCGAATCGCTGAACGTGTCTATTATAGTGTAAATCAGGTTTGCCAGTATCATAGGGCTTATCGTCGGGAAAGTTATTTTCCAGAAAAACTCCCACGCCGTTGCCCCTTCCATCGATGCCGCCTCTTTAGCCGCAGTCGGAATCTGCTGTAACGCAGAAAGGAAGATTAGGATTTGTATCCCCGATTTCCACAAAAGGTTGAATATATCGCTGGTAACAGTCCCGATAAAGGTGGTAAATTCCTCGTTGATATTATACAACCCCAAAAACCGCATAAACCCGTCCACCATGTCCGCCTGAAACATGGTTGAAAACTGCGCCGCATCGCCCGCCGCCCCTTGTGAAGCCATTGTACCGTTAATAACCGATATAACAGGTCCGGTGGCGATTAGCACAGGGAAGAAGAAAATCGCCCTCATCAAAGTCCTGCCCTTGAACTTTTGGTTAAGCAATACCGCCACAAACAAGCTGAATATCAAAACCATGGCAATCTGCGGCCCCAATGCTCCCAATGAAGTTGCAAGGTCAACGGTAAAGTCGGGGTCAACAGTTAAAGCGTGCCTGTAATTGCGGAAATCGTTCCACCGAAGGTGGATTCCCGGTTCGCTCATGCCGTACTCCGCCATAGTATCCATGCTGACCAACGTAGTGTTACTCAGCGAATACTGAACCGACTGAACCAACGGCCCGACGAATATAAGAATTACGCCGATTATCCATATACTTATAAACCCGTACCCGTAAAGGGATTTTTTGCGTTCGTATGACAATCTCGAGCCGGTCGAGCTTGCAATAACCCGCCCTCTTTGCGCCGACGACGCTTTTAATTCCTCGCGCTTCTTTTCGGCAAGCAACTCTATTTCCCTTTGCTGAGTGGGGTCGCTTGTCTTGGCTTTTTCCCGTGCCTCTGCCTTGTCAATGAGTGCGAACTGTTTAGCAGTGTCCGCCTCGTGCTTTTTCAGTTTTTTTGCCCTGTAAGCCGCTCGATTTTTTTCAACTTTCTCAAGCTTTACCGTTTGCTGCTTGCCGTCTGAGCTTGACTTAGAAACAGTTTCGGTGGCTTTGGCTTGAATTTCCTCTAATTGCTCGGGGGCTTCTGTCTTGTTGTTATCTTTATCGCTCATTAATTTCCACCCCTTTCATAATATTGGTTCAAGTCAATGGTATTACCGTCAATTTTAAGCTCGTTGGAAGCGAGGTTAATATAGATTGTTTTGCCGCCCTCAAACACGGTTTCGTATTCGCCGACCGATAATCGTTCGTGGCGGACTATACGCTCACCCGCTATATCACCTACCAAGTCCTTAAACATTTTGTAAGCATCAATCGAGTCATCCAACCAATCCCTGTAGCTCGCATAAAACTTGTTATTGTAGCCGGAATCGTTAAAATCTCCCGGATTCTCGTAAATAAACTCAAAGTGAACAGGTGTCGCGCTCGAAATTGCCAACAAAGTCAACGAATTAAGGTTGGAGGAGGCATTAAACGGGGTAGTAGAATAGGGGACTAACCCGCTGACTACAATCTGATAAAAAGGCACATCATAGTCAAAAATATCAAAGTTTGACGAATGCAACGGGACATTGCTTATGTGCGAAACATACGGCAACGAATAGGCGTTCGCCGATTGCGCCAATATGGAAATTCCCGCATCATTCAGCTTTTTAAACCCCTCTGTAAGAATTTGAACAGTGTCCCTGCGGTTAAAATAAACCTCTCCGAAAGGATTCCTCCTTGAAAAGTCACTGTAAAGCAGGGTTGTCGCATTGTCGAGGGAAATTGAAGTAATCCCCTCCGCCTTGAGCGACTCGATTATTTTGTCAAAAGCTTTCTCAAAGTAAAACGGTGAAAGAATCGCCGATACTTTCTGCAACGGGTCGGGAGTTCCAAACGCAAGCTCATATCTCTGCTGAACCGCACGTGAGCGAGTTACCTCCCTCGGAGCATGACGCATTGTGGAATACCCGCCGCCCGACTTACGGAACTCCATGAACCCCATACTCGGGTAAATTACAGCACTGTTTTGATTAACCGTATTGATTAGCGCGTTAAAATCGCTTTTGCCGCCGAGCATAGACGAATACCGTACGGCAGTCGTCACCTCGCGCTTAATACTCGGCGTGCTGAAATCATTATAAGTGATGACCAAATCCTCAACACCCTTAGCTTTCAGTGTTTTGACAATTTCCTCAGCCTCCGAATAAGTTGTAGCCGCGGTTTGCAGATTAAACGGGAATCCCACTATCGAATGGGTCTTAACAGTCCCCCCGTTGAGGCTCATGTAAAACGACATCGAATCCGTTCCCGATTTAGGCACGACCGCACTGTTGTCCAAGTCATCGCGCTGTAAGTGTGTGCTGTAGGCATTCGCAACGTCAACATAAGACAAACCTTCGCCCGCAAGCGGATAGTACCTTACGGCAATGTCTCCGGTCTTGATTTTGAACGATTCATAAATAGTAAGCTCTTCAAACCCCGTCCCTATATAAAAGGAGTCAACAGTCCGCATTCTGAAATCAAACCACGCCAAATTAAAAGCGGTAGCATTTGAACCCTGCCTTGAAACAGTCGCCTTAATCGTGGCATTCTCGTCCCCTTTTTCGGCAATTGCAACAAGTGCGTTTTCGCCTTTATCACGGACAATTCCGTATACAGGCAGATACACCTGCTGAGTAATAGGTGGGGCTAACTTTTGCGAAACAGAATAATCCCTGCCGTAAACCTGCCCCGAATAAGGAGCGGAGTTGGACTTGCCGTTGTCAAATTCAATTACCGCACCCGAACCATCAGCGACTACTATATAACCATCCTCGCCCGAAGGAGCAGCCCCAAAGCTGTTCAGCACCGAAAGGTTAAGTATCACGCTCGGACTCGCACTGTTCCCCGTCTCCGTTGTAATCAAGCTCTCTACAAGCTCGGACTGCGGAATAGTGACAAGAACACTGTCCCCGTCAAGCACGACATCCATGGCAAGCCTTGTATGCGCCTCCGGGAAATGGTAGCGGAATCTCGCGCCGCCCGGAATTGTTTCTATACTTTCACAAGCATTGATAAAGCTGTAATTAGACGGCCCTTCATCGCTTTTTTGCGTATTAGAGCGGATAATCCTTGTAGAATAGGTGTTGGGATTCCCAGCGACAATCTCAATCGGTGATGAAAGACTGTTTACCTGCGCTCCCTTAGCAAACGGGTCATGAACCGCGTTCACGGGATTAGACCACCACACATAGCCATTAGCCTTAACACGTACTGCGAATATGCCCTCTTCCTTTACCTTGTCAACTCTTTTGGCAACTATTCCCGTGTATACCAAGCGAGTAACCAATTCATCCGCTTCATAATCACGCTGTTGCGCTGTGTCTGTAGGCTCTTCTTCATCGGATTCTTCAAGCTCATCGGTGTCATCCTCGTTGGATTCCTCGTCTTCATCGGATTCGTCATCCACGTCCGAATCTGCATCATCGGATTCCCCGTCTTCATCTTCATCCGAATCCTCATCGGATTCTCCGTCTTCGTCTTCGTCCGCATCCGCCTCCTCATCGGCTTCCTCGTCTTCGTCTTCGTCGTCCGCATCCGCCTCCTCATCGGGAACATCCTCATACACAGGCGGCACTTCGCCAAAGGGAAGTTCCACTCGGCGGAAAAAGCCGGGTGACTCAACTCTTTGTTCCCCGTCTTCGCCCAAAACGGGTTCGCCGTTATGGTCATAAATGGGAATTTGGTTGTCAATGTTATCAAACATACCCTCCTCAAAGGCAACAAGAGCACCATCCTTGCCATAGAGGTAGAAATCGGCATATTCATTTACCCTGCCGCTGTACTCGTAATTCTCAAGCACAAACAACTCCAACTCGTCCGTCTCGGCGAAAAGCTCCATTTGAGCAAGCATTTCAGCCTCATCACGACGCGGCAAGTCGTTTGATATTTCGCCCTCTTCGTCCTCTGCTCCCTCGGCATTCGCCTCCCCCGATTCACCCTCGACAGCCTCCGAAATGCCATCAGACTCGCCCTGCTCAGACCACACCTGCGAACCAAGTGAAATGAACATCGACAGAATGACGAACCACGCTATCAATTTATTGTGCTTCAGGATTTTTCGTTTCAAACTTAACATAGACTAACCCTCCAAGGATTCTTTTTTAGTTATACTCTTAAGGAATTACCGGGATTTTTCGACAATTCCTAATTAAATCTGTAAAGCAATTCGGTGTATATTGTGTAAAAGAAGATGTAAATCTGCTGAAATAATGCGACAAGCAACACGACTATAAACAAGATTATCACCATCGCAACAAGCGTGAGAATTATCGCCAACAGCGTTTTGGGGACTGAGTACTGATGAATCGCTTTCATTCCCGAAATCATCATTACAATCGACCAAACTAAACCCAAAATCGTGATAAACGTCAAGAACATTCCCTCCCTCGGGAGCAGGATGTTGCTTGCCACGGTGTAGATAATCATCGACTCCATATAAGGGAGCCAGGCATACGCACTCGTACAGCAAATGGCTTTCAGCGTCCCCTCCCCATTAAAGAGGGTGCATAGCGACCAGTTGCCGATAACCCAAACAAAGAAAATCAAAACAGTCGATGAAAAATAGGGGACTACATTAAATACCTTAACATAGTTGGTGTCAAAAAGAAATCCCGTCATGCGCGCCTGTGCAACAGTGATTAGGAAAAATGCCAACACCATTGCCAACGCAACTTTCATGTTATAGCCCTTTTTCCAACGCAAATCCTCGAACCCCTCAAAAGGGTGTCTTACCAAGTAAAAAGGCCATTTCCACGCCGTTAATTGTAAATCATATACCATATCGTTTATCCTTTCGGCACTTGTATTTTATTGCACAACCATGGGCAATTTCTACGATTTCGCTTTTCTTTTGCGTATAAATTTTATTGTGAAGTGAGTAACTGCGATAAGCGCGACCGCAGCTACCGCAACTGCTAAAATCCTATTAAAGTTTTCTCTCATATAGTGTATTCTGAAGTCTTTGAATGCCCGCTGATAGCCGAAACTCGAATGCAGATAAAAGTAGCTGAGAGCTTCATCAAAATCGCCAACGCTAAGCTTGGCATTCCCCATTCCGTTATACGCCATATAATAGTTAGCGTCACGTTTAAGGACTTCCTCCCACGGTTTCATCGATTCCTCGTAAAGCCCGCGATTGAACAGGCTCATCGCCTCCAAAACAAGCTCCCCGAATTCAGTCGGCTTAAACACAGTCAATGAATTCTTCGTGGAATCAAGGACATACACTTTACCGTTATGCGTTTCAACAGAAACGGGAGCGGTAAATAACCCTTTCTGCTCTCCCTTTCCGCCGAACACGAACATCAAATAGCCTTCCTTGTCGTACTGGAAAACCTGCCCCGATTCGCGGTCTAACAGATAAATATCGCCTTTTTCATCAACCGAAATGTCAACCATCATCGACATAAACGTCCTGCCGTAAACGTAAGGCGACATAAACGCACCCCAAATCCAGTCGTCCTTACCTTCCTCCGAAAAAACATCCTGTCCCGACGGATTAATCTTTTTCACTATCCCCACATTCTCGCCCCGCGTTTCGGTAACGGTGTAAATAAACTGGTCGTTGTCAATAGTAAAGTTGGAAAACTCAATAGGAGTCGGTCTCACCCTTCGCGCCATCATTTCGCGCGACATAAAAAACCTCAAAAAGTAATTAAGCCTTGCCGTTGCACCTTGAATAACTCGGTTTGCCCCGTAAAATCCGCGGAATCCGCCATCCTCATTAAACACCACTGCCCCTTGAGTTATTGTGGTCAAACAAACGTAGACATTTCCCGCAGCATCCGCCAACACCTTGCTCGGTCTGAACGATGCATTCGGGTCAAACGATTCCGGGTCGGGGCGGCGGTATTCCATCCAAATTTTGCCGTCTAAGTCACAGGCGATTACTCTTTCGTTGTGATGGTCGGCAATGTACACCCTAGTCTCGCCGCGGAAGTTTTGGACAAAAATCCCGGTAGGTCCCCTCAAAGTAGTCTGAGTGCCTATTTTTCCGACTTCCGCCCAATAAGCATCAACATCATCCGGCGCAATATTTCCCGACACATCGGGACGCGGCAAAAAATTCTCGACTTTATAGTCATCGGAGTACTCAAAAGTCTTTAATTCACGTACGTCTTCAAAATTTTCATCGGTGATAATTATTCGGTCGTTGTCTGCATCAACAATAAAAATTGAAACCTCATCGCCGGACTCGTACACAAACACGTCACGCGGTGACCTCATGGGAGTTGTCAACCCCAGCTCACTGCTTGTAATTATCCTGTCAACGACATAGCCACTCTGAACAGGGTAGGTCTCATTAAACCAGTCATAGCCGTACGATGTCCACGGTCTGTCCGCAGTTACCGACACAACAAGCCCCAACACAATCGCAATAACTACTATCGCCGAAATGATTTTAGTCGATTTTTTTAAAACCACAATTTTACCCTTGCCCTTTCTGCACAAACGTGCCGTTGAAAGCCTCGTTTTCCGCGATTACGCAGTTTCACTTTCAAACTTTTTTGCCCTTGCCTTCTGCACAAACGTGCCGTTGAAAGCCTCGTTTTCCGCGATTACGCAGTTTCACTTTCAAACTTTTTTGCCCTCGCCCTTTCTGCACAAACGTGCCATAAAATCTAAATCTATTCTTTAAGTCCCGAATGCGCCATTGTTTCGATAACATTGCTTTGACAGAATACAAACATCAACATCGGCGGAGTCATAATGAACACCGACGCAGCCGCGCCTACACCCGCCCTCGCAATACCCGAAAGCCTTATTTGCTCTAACACAGTAGGCAATGGCTTGAGCGACTCGCTGAAAATATAAGACCAACCCGTAATCTGCCAAGCGGCGGTAAACGCAAATATAATCAGAGTTATCCACGCCGGCTTTACATTGGGCATTACAATCTGCCAACAGGTTCTGAAATGCCCTGCCCCGTCAATATGAGCCGCCTCAATCATCGAATCGGGAATTTGCCCCATAAACTGCCTCATAAAGAACAGCGACAACGGCGTTGCAATAAACGGGAGAGTAATCGCAAAATAGGTGTCAATCATGTTAAGTTGCGCCATTACCATATAAACCATTATAAAGGTAACGGTCGACTGGAACAGCAACGCGATTTCAACTGCCCTGTTAAGGAGTCTCACGCCGGGTGCTTTCACTTTAGACAGCACATACGCCGCCATTGACGCGAAAATCAACTGTGAAACAGTCACCACAATGGTCACGAATACCGAGTTGAATAAGTATCGTGAGAAAGGGACCCACATATTCCCCGCCGCCCTGAACAATTCCTCGAAATTTTGCCCCGTCGGGTTAATCGGAATCATACGCGGCGGAAATATAAAGAACTCCTCCGGCGGTTTGAGCGACTGCACTACAGACAGATAAATCGGGAAAAGCATAAAACATCCCAACAGTGACAGCATAAGGAATATGGCTATGTCCCCGCCTACTGAGCCGGATAATCTCTTCCGCTTAGTTACACGCAATTTCATTTTTTTACCCATGTCCTCTCTTGTTTTTCAAATTTTCAGTTTGCACTTAGAAGCAGTTCTCACAGGCGGCATACCGTAGAAATCAGGCGGCACGCCGTAGAATTGAGCAAGTTTTCGTCTCTTAACTGTCAAGGTATTTTCCGAGGACTTTCTTAATCCCCCAGTTTGCAAGCAGCATCGAAAAGAACAGTATAAAGCAGATTGCCGATGCATAGCCCATTTCAAACCTCAGCGAACCATAGTCAAAAGCATGGTTCATAATTGAGTGCGCACGATAGTCGGTAGTCGGAAACGCAGTCAAAAATCTCGAAACATCGCCCGCCGCAAATGATGCGGTAATCTGCATAACCGCCGCGAACAGCAATTGCGGTCCCATCGCCGGGATTGTAATGTACAACAGTTCCTGCGCACGGGATTTGATTCCCTCAATCGCACCCGCTTCATACCTGTCTCGCGGAATCCCCTGAAACCCTGCGCGGATTGCCAAGAATCCCGCACCGAGCGAAATCCACAACTGCACGATTATAACAACGCCCAATATTAAGTCAGCATCAATCAGCCACTCACGCGAGCTGTTGAGGAATCCCATATCCATCAGGTAAGCATTGGCAAGCCCGTAAGCGTCACCCGAGAATATAAGCTGCCATGTGGCGTATATATTCCCCGATAAAGTCGGCGCGTAGAATATAAAAGTGAAAATCGTTTTCAAAACTCCGGGCAACTGATTAATAAACCATGCGAGCATAAAGCACAGGGCATAGCTCAAAGGTCCGGTTATCAGTGCGAACACAAGCGTGTTTTGAATTGAGAGCAGGAATACCTCATCTTCCATAAACAAGGTTTGGAAGTTCGAGACCCCCACCCATTGCGGGAAGTTCACCATATTAAAGTTAGTGAACCCCATTGGCAATGCCATCATAACGGGAATCGCCGTCAACAGCAAAAACAAAATAAAGTAAGGCGAGAGCATTGCGTAGGCGTACTTGTTGCGCTTCATTTCTCTTAATGTATACCTAAACTTGCTGTCTTCAATGCGCTTTACCGGAGTTTCCGGGTTTATTTCCGGGGTAATTTCCGATTTTTTCTCCGTAATAGTTTCCGGGTTCATATTTTCCAAAACATTTTCCTCCAATATTCCTTATTTATTCGTCTGCCGAGACTACCGATTCCAAGAGTGACTTTCAAGCTCTGCATTTTTGCGGGTTATTTCAGCGTTAATATCACGGTTGTAGCTGTTAATTGCGAACCGCGGGTAGTAATTTTCGTTGACCACCGCTCTGAATGCGTTTTTAATGTGCCTTGTCGCCGAATAGTTTGCAGGAATCATGGGAATTTCCACCAATGCATCCCTTTGCACGGTAAGCCTGTTGACCTGCGCCGCAGTCCATGCCAAATTCTCAAGTGCATTCTTATTCGCGGTCTCGTACCTTCCGAGAGGGCCTAACATAGATTCCATATTTTGCCCGAATCGAGTTTGAATATCATCGGAGGTGAGCCACTTCAAGAAGTCCCACGCTGCATCATGGTCGGGTGCTTTGTTGAAAATCAGCCCACAAGTAGCACCGCTCGATGCAGATATATCAAGGACTTCATTTCCGCCTTCGTCAACTCTGACAGTCCCCGGTACGTGCTTGAAATTCCACAGTCCGCGGATTTCCGGCGCGGCGGCATTAAGCTGATTGAAGAACGGGTACGGCATTATGACTATCGGCATTTGCCCTATTCTGAACCTTGTAAACGGGTCATAGGTCTGCTCAAACTGGTAGACTGTATAAAACCTCGTCCACTTTGAGAATGCCTCAATACTCGCTTCCGCATCAAACGTAGTGCGGTAGTATATGCCGCTATCGTCTTTCTCATAAAAGTTCTGCCCCGTTTGCAATTGAAGCATTGTAAAGGGTTCGCCCGGCTCAAAAATCGTACTGCCCAATGCGGCGGGATTAAGCGGCGGGAGCAGACCTATTTCCAAGAATGCGCGGTTAAGCACTGCAATCGCCTCAATAAACTCATCCCACGTGTCGGGAGGTTCGATTCCCAAATCCCGCAGTATATCCTCACGATAAAACATCATCGGGAATACCTGTGTCAACGGCAATCCGTAAACACCATCTAAGTAGGTGAAGAAAGTCGGGAGCGAATCGACAAACCGTTCGCTTACAATCTCCTCATAGTCGTCAAACTTCGACACATCAACAGTCATGTTACGGGCGGCAAGCTGAACAGGAAAGTCCCCCCCGATAAACAGCGCGAGTTCCGGCCCCTTGCCCGCTAATGACGCTTCCAGAATCCCGCCTTGAACGAGATTAAGCGACACCGCAAGATTATGCGCATTATCTCTGTTATAATCGCCCAAAAGATTCTTCAGCACTAACGCTTGGTCACGCCCCAATCCGACCCATACATTCAAACTGCCGGTTTCAACTTCACCGTCAAGCTTGGTATAATCTTCAAAGAAAGAGCCTATAAAACCGTTCCACAAAAAGAGCAATTGCGAAAAAAAGTTGACTTTCGAGTTGCCGAACTTCTCATGCACAGTGGCAACTTCAATATAGTCGAGCTCAAGCGGCTGACGGCTTGCCTCACTAATCCATGCGGACAATGCGGCAATGTTATCCTTTAAGCTGTCCATTCTGAGCGGGATTCTGTCGGGGTTAGCTATACAGCGGTCGAGAATTACCGCAAGTGTCTCCAAAGTCGCCGCCTCAGAGCCTCCTCCCGTAGTGTGTCGCTCAACAACAGTCTTTACGCTTCTTAAAGCATCTCTAATCCGCTCAAACTCGGGAATAAGCTCGGGGATTTGCACATCCACACGATAATCGTTGAACTCATCGGGATTCGGCCCGACAACCATAAGTATGCGCCTGTATAAGTAGTTAAGCGTAAACAGATAATCGCCGAGTAACTGCATACTTTCCCCGATTTCGCCCGGGACTGCCTCAAGAGTAATATAATTCACTCCCGCTTCAAGGAAAAGATAAATATCATCGCCGTTGTCATCGACAAAGCTATGCTGATACCACCGTGAGTTGTACGGGAATTTCTGCGCCTCAAACTCCTTCACGGGGACTTCGCCGTTAATCATAACCCGCCTGTTCGACCTGAATCCGCGCAAGGTATTTTGCCGTACCTTTGCGGAAATGCGATAATACCCGTCTGCGGGAACGGTAAATTCCCATGTCGCGGACTGCCCCGCCCTGCCCCATGTTCCATCGCCGCCCATTGTGTTATAGCGCATATGAACCGGGTGATGAGGACTTACTAAATAGGTACTCCTGTCAGATGTCGGCCCTAATTCAAGCGACGACCTCCAATAAGGGGTTTGCCCGTGCATAAATATCGTGGTTGAGCCTATATCGTTTTTCTCGGCATCGCTCAACTTGGGCGTACCGTTAATCTGCTCCGCCGTAGGCTTCTTGTCTGCATATGACGGCAATTCGGGATAGTTTTTAAAGCTCATCGACTTAAATGCGACCCCGCTCACCTTGATTCCGTCAATAGTAACGATGTTCTCTCCCTTTTCAAGGAAAAAGAAGTAAGGCTCATTAAACAATCCCTCTTTGTCCTTAACACGGTAGGTAATCCAATTATTGCGTTGGATTTGCAGAGGAAGCTGCTCATGCCCCCGTATTTTTTCTATCACGCCGTCATTTCGCCAGTATTTGTCAAGCTCCAATCCGCGGGTTGCCGAAAAAGGATGCTCCCCGTTCAGCTTGAAAGAAATTTCAACAGCATTATTTTTTCCATCATCGGGCTGCCCCGTTAAGTACAAAAACTCAAGGTTATACATCCCCGTTTGCGGAACATCAAAGACAAAGTCAAACTCGCCCATATCATTTTCCCAAACAAGGCAGTCGCCCTTATCGTCTTCCGCTTGCAAAGCAGCATCGAACCCGCTTACACTCTTGATTTCATAAATCGGCTCAACGCCCAGCTCCTCATTCGGGCGAAACTCGGCAAAGTCAGCCATATCCACTACTATTTCGTTTTGTACGCCGACAGGACGATTTGCGTCCTTGTACTCGTTCAAATAGTACTGGTATAAATCAGTGCGGACTGAGCCGCCCATTATGCCGACCTGCGCCTCGATTCCCTCATCGAAAATTCGCTGAAAATCGCGTGCAGTACGAGTTGCGGCGCGTTCCGAATCGGACACTCGCTCTTCGTTCGCACCCTCCAAATCCGATGCGGACACAGAAGTAACAAAAATAACTCCCGCTAAAATCATTGAAATAGTTTTTTTGGACAGATTTTTTTTCATGACTGAAAGAATCCCCCGTTATCACAATTAATAATTAACAATATAATTCATTATATCACATAAAAATCGTCTTGTCAATATCCACAATAAAATATATTTAAAAAAATATTAAATTAGAACTTTTGCATAACCCGCTATGTCCAGACCCAGCCAAAACCGCGATTCCCTGTAGCGCGGAGACACTGTGATGTCATTTTTTTCAGAGACACAGGTGACAATGTTGCGGACGTAAATCCCCTCAAAGCCCACAAAATCATCGGGAAAGCCGTCAATTGCGCGAAGCTCCCGAATAATCGCATCCGAAACCTCGGCGAGAATGTTCCCGTCATGGAAAAACCAATATCCGCCCGAATCCGAATTCTTCTCAACGGTAAGCTCGTCGCCTTCCCTTATTTTTTCGGCGATGTACAATTGTAACCGTATTGCATCTCCCATGTGGTCGGCAAGAAAGCTCTTGCCATCGACATCCCCCCACAACCCGAACTCAATATTAAGGCAGTTTCGCCCCGGGACTCCTTTATAATTGTCCAAGCTGATTCTGAAAGGTCTGCCCAATGCACTCTTGCTGAAAAGCCAACCTGCAGACGATTCCTTTTGTAAAACCAACGGCGATGTGCCTAAACGCTCCTCAACGCTGACAAAAAAGCTGTCTTTCAGGTGAGTCGGCGAATTGGCAGGCGGAGTTTCCCCCACTAAA
>Ga0099364_10007607_pt1 | contig 15418 bp, 16 predicted proteins | sample TergutTh196P3_FD_73070 | JGI IMG/M metagenome (GOLD analysis project Ga0099364, IMG submission 73070) | Microcerotermes parvus P3 segment gut microbial communities from Pointe-Noire, Republic of the Congo - Th196 P3 | ecosystem: Host-associated > Arthropoda: Insects > Digestive system > Gut ... | reverse complement strand
CAACGGATGAATGACCTGGCGTGGGGTTGGCAAACTTTCGGACCGGGGGCAAAAAACAAATGAAACTTGTGGGGTACAGCGAGGTGCCGACACACTCCACCGGCGGACACATGCCTATTTTTCAATCCCTGAAGCGATGTCGGCAACATTTGGAGTGAAAACTTGTGAGCGGAATGGGAATGTCCCTACGAGGAAATTTTTTCACCCTTTGACTTGTGTTTCCGATTTGGCTACAATGGCGGTGTTCCAGACCGAAACCATAATAGGAGAATCCAATCATGCAAAACACCATCATTTTTAATACCTCCAATGGGGGAGTGGTGTCGTAAGCCCTTGAATCATAAGGACTTGTGGCGCAAACGCACTTTCGCCCTCGTCGAACTCCTCGTCGTCATTGCGATTATCGGAATGTTAATCGCCCTTCTGTTGCCTGCGGTGCAGGCAGCCCGAGAAGCCGCGAGAAGAATGCAATGCTCAAACCATCTCAAACAGGTCGCATTGGCGATGCACACGTATCACGATACACACGGTGCTTTACGAGTTAGATTATAGTCTTCAAGGGAATAAGAAAACTCGTGAAGGTGAATATCACCCAGATAGAAATGATCAGTTTTTATACATCAACGATCAAGTAAAACGATTCCTTCAAGCAGGTCAACCTGTCATTGGAGGAGTTTTGAGAGTTCTTTTTGAGGATGGCAATTTCGGCTTCGATTTGGGCAATTTTTTCGACTGCGGCTTTGAGCAGTCTTTCGAGTTCGGCAATTCGTTTGTCTTTGGCATCCATAACGACAAAGAATACTCTTTTTGACCTATTGAAAAAAGAGCAATTTTAGGTAAAAATGGAAAAATAACGTGAACGGTTACGCTTTCAAGTGTTTGCAGTGTGATTATACTGATAATGCGGATATAAGCGCATCCAAGTCTATTCTCAATCGTCATTTACATGGCAAGTTTGGTAAAGACTGCATGCGTCTAGCCGATAGGCGAAAGGATTTTGGTTTGAACGATTTACAGAACAGTCTGTTTAGGCAACAGGATATTGCGGCACGGCAACGTGATCATGTAAAGAGGGCAAAATCCAAGTAGTACAGAAATTATAGTGCCTGTTACAGAACGTAAAGTTTTCATAATTTTACGTAACTATAACGAAACAGAGTCGCAACTTTGGAATTATGAACGAAACCCTTAAAGAAAGGAGTAATTATGTTTTCAGGAATCGTCGAGGCGTTGGGCCGTGTTGTGGGGGTCATTTCGGAACCGCCCGGCTGCCGATTGATCATTGAAGAAGCAACCATTGCCGATACCATCAAGGTTGCGGACAGTGTGTCCGTAAATGGTTGCTGTCTGACCGTCGTGGAAAAACAGGGCAACACATTCGCCTTTCAAGCAGGACCAGAAACGTTGGCACGCACCAATTTGGGACAACTGGTCTCGGATAGTCCGGTCAATCTAGAACGGTCGTTGGCATTGGGTGACCGGCTTGGCGGACATTTCGTGTCAGGACACATCGACGGTCAGGCAGAACTTGTCCGCATCGACAACCACGGCGATTGGCAGGATCACTATTTTTCGGTATCGCTGGAACTTGCCGCTCAGATGGCGTCCAAAGGTTCGGTCGCTGTGGATGGCGTTTCGCTCACACTCGTCCAGTGTGAACGAGACATGTTCAGTGTGGCTTTGATTCCTTATACGCTTCGAGTAACCACACTCGGACAACGCAATATCGGCGATAAAGTCAACATTGAAACCGATATTCTGGCAAAGTACGTTCAACGGCTTATTGACGCAAAAGAATGGAAGTAGCAGGCGTGCGCACAAGAGCGGAGTCTGGTATAATACCCTCGGATGGATGCCCTCGAACAACAAAAAATGGATGCCCTGGCAGAGTTTGCTGCCGGTGCCGGTCATGAGATCAACAATCCGTTGGCAATCATCGGGGGGCGTGCGCAGTTGCTGCTTCGGGAAATCGAGCATCCCGAACACCGTCGGCAATTGGGCGTGATCGTTGCCCAAGTGAAACGCGCATACGAAATGATTGCCGACATTCGGTTCTTTGCCCGACCGCCGCAGCCCGAGCCGGTAAAGTTCAATCTGTGCGATGAATTGCAAATACTCATTAACGAGCAAGTACCGCTTATGTCGGAAGCCGGTGTTGCCTTTCATGGAGAGATAGACTCGACAAATACCGCAATAATAGAAAGCGACCCCGAGTTGATTCACGTTGCTGCCAGTGTGTTGTGCAGCAACGCCAGAGAGGCAGTGCAACTGACGGGCGGCACCGTTTGGCTCTGCCTTTGCCGTGAATATGACGCGTGGGAAATCAGTGTACAGGATGACGGTCCTGGTGTGTCGAAAGAGAGCCGTCCGTTGTTATTTGATCCTTATTACTCCGGCAGAGAAGCAGGGCGCGGTCTCGGCTTCGGTCTTTCCAAAGCGTGGCGGATCATGCAGTTGCTGGGCGGCGGCATCCGGCATGAAGAGCCTGCCAATCAACAAGGGTCGCGGTTTGTACTGACACTACCAGCGAGTTGTCTGATCCAAAACGGCTAACGTCCGAACGCTGTCTCTCTTTCGCCGATCAAATACGGGACTCCTGCACTCCGAAGAGTGCGGTGCCATTCCACACCGAGCATGACGACATTGATGCCCGACCCGATACCAAGCAATGCCGTACGGCTGCCGTCAGGAACAAAACCGCTCTCTATTCCTATCGCCGCCGCCGTCGGCAACGCCGCACTGCCCGTGTTGCCGAGATATTCCAGCGTCGAATAATTCAACTCCGGCGCAAGTTCCAACGTGTTAAAGAGTAACTTTTGATGCGCCCGACCAACCTGATGGCAAAACGTTTTGTCAATGTCTCTGCGAGTCCAGCCGGTCTCCGACAGGAACCGTTCAAAACAATGCGCTGCTGCCGCCACGCCTTCCTTCATTAACGCTTCGGAGTCGGTTTCCATCAGCGGACTCATTGCATCGCCGCCGGATTGATCCGTGTCGCTTCGGCAAAGATCGCAAAATTGCGTTTCGGCATGAACTGCTCCGCCGATCAAACGGTTGCCTGTTTGCGAAATACTCCGATGAGTCAGCAACACCGCAGCACTCCCGGAACCGATGGTCAGGGACGCAAACGCCGACTTGACGCTCTTTCGGGTCAGCGACAGATCGGCATTGAGATGTTGAACCGTCGTTTCTATAAGAGATCGGGAACTTTCCGTCCCGACGACGATGCCCGCCTCGATGTGTCCCAATTCGATCATGTCAGCAATCTGAATCATTCCGCTGACGATACCGAGACACGCATTGGAAATGTCATAGACAAAACCGGTCGGCGGAAAGCACAACGCACGATGAACACTGCACGCCGTCGCTGGTTCGAGGTAATCCCGGCAAACGGAACCGTGAATGAGCGCACCGACTTTGCTTGGTTCAAATTGAGTCTGCTCCATCAATTTTCGCACGGTCAGAACACTTTGCTGACCGGGTGTTTTACCGGAAGTCCAGACTCGCCGTTCTTTGATACCGGTCAGTGCTTCGAGTCTTCCTTCGGGCAGGTTGAGACGTTTGTAGATCGGTTCACATCGCTTCTCCAGCGAGTCCGTCGAGATGATTTCTTCCGGTAAACAACACGCAAAAGCCTCTATGCAAACGTTGGAGTATTTCATTATTTCGATAGTGCACGCCTCCGGTACTCTATCACATTTTTGTCAAAAGTAAACCTGCCGCTAACGACAGGGGATGCATAACTTTGTGCTTCTTCTGTTGCCACCCCCCGTGCTTTTGTTATAATCGGGACGTCAATAATGAGCGTCGCCACCTTTACGGTGCAAAGGACTGACTCGCAAGAGATTTGCAAAGGAATAACGCAATGCCCCCCAAAAAGAAAACGTCGCAGTCTATCGGTCGGGATATTGAAACCTACACCCATGACAACGTAAAACGCAAAAACAATCCGCCTGCCGGAATGGCGCAGCACGATACCACGCCCGAAACCCGAAAAACTTACGCCTTCGATCCGCACCTCGATCCAACGCTCGCCTGGGCAGGGAAAACAGAGGGACTCTCCTTTGAAGTGCCGACGGCTTCCATTCACGTTCACGAAAGTATCAAGACGCATAAAATCATCCATAGTGTTCAAACTCTCGGCGACGGTTACGAAGAAGAACAGAATGTGTTTAATTTTTTTGAAACCGATGTCCAACGCATTCGCCGTCGCCGGGAAACAATCGAATTCTATCAGCAAGGGATCGATTGGACAAACCGGCTTATCGCAGGAGACAGTCTGCTCATTATGAATTCCCTTTTAGAGAAAGAAGGAATGGCAGGACAAGTGCAAATGATTTACATTGATCCCCCTTACGGTATCAAGTACGGCAGTAACTTTCAGCCGTTCGTGAACAAAAAAGATGTGAAAGACCGCAAAGACGAAGACCTCACACAAGAGCCGGAAATGCTTAGAGCGTTCCGCGATACTTGGGAACTCGGAATACATTCGTACTTGACGTATCTGCGCAACCGGCTGTTGCTGACACGGGAACTCCTCGCCGATAGCGGAAGCGTGTTCGTACAGATAAGCGATGAAAATGTGCATCTGGTGCGGAATTTGTGCGATGAAGTGTTTGGAGTCAATAATTTTGTAAACCAAATATCGTTTCGGAAAACGGGAAGTTTTTCTGCCTCCTCGCTTGATTCCACTTGCGATTATATTATTTGGTATGGAAAAAACGTCAAACACCTCAAGTATTTTCAACTCTTTCACGATAAAACGGATTCCAAAAGCGGAATATCTAATTATCCTTACGTTTTACTCCCAACGGGAGAAGAACGCACACTGACCAGTGAAGAAAGGGCAGACCCTTCGTTGCTGCCGCCTCATGCAAAGTTGTTTGGAATACATGCCCTGACAAGTGCCGGTGCCGCAACGGAACCGCAGCCCTACGAATTCAACGGCAAAGTTTTTACTCCGAAGGCTAATGAACATTGGAAAACGACATGTCCAGGAGGATTGACAGTACTGGCAAAATCGAATCGTTTGCGAGATACCGGAAACAGGTTGGGCTACGTGCGGTATTACGACGATTTTCCCCTTGTCGGAATTGACAATATCTGGAATGACACCCGAGGCGACATGGGCATAACGTACGTTGTGCAAACAGCCTTAAAGGTGGTTCAGCGTTGTATGTTGATGACAACCTCTCCCGGTGATCTCGTTCTCGACATCACCTGTGGCAGCGGTACTACGGCATTCGCTGCGGAGCAGTGGGGGCGGCGGTGGATTGCCTGCGACACTTCACGGGTAGCGATTGCGCTCGCCAAGAAGCGGCTTATGACTGCTGCCTACGATTACTATAAACTAGCGGACGCAGATGCAGGAGTGAGCGGCGGATTTGTCTATAAGACCGTACCGCACATCACGTTGAAGTCCATTGCCAATAATGAACCGCCGGCTGTCGAAACGTTGTACGATCAGCCGGAAATTGATCGGACGAAAATCCGCGTGTCGGGACCCTTCACGGTGGAAGCACTGCCGGCTCCCATCGGTGCCGTGAACGTCATGCCGATTGATGGTGTAATAACGTATCCTGAAGATTATTCGGCGAAGCAAATTGATTGGCGTGAAGAATTATTGGCGACGGGCATTCTTGGACGCGGCGGAGCAAAGATTGAGTTTTCGCGTGTCGAACCGCTGACCGGCACTCAGTTCCTGCATGCCGAAGCAGAAACAAAAGAAGACGAGCCGAAGCGGGTACTGATATGCTTCGCAGGTGAAACGACACCAATGGATCTCCGAATGGTTGATTTGGCACTGGGCGAAGCAGAGAAACAGCGCCCAAAACCGCAAATGATCGTGTTTGCAGCATTTCAGTTTGATCCGCAGGCGGTTGCCGTTATTGATGAAACCAACTGGATGGGTGTTACGCTTTTGAAGGCGCAGATGAACATCGATTTAATGACCACTGACTTAAAGCAGAAACGCTCGTCGAATCAGAGTTTTTGGCTTGTCGGTCAACCAGACGTGGAACTCATCAACCTGAACAGCGACCACGGAGTCCGCAATGTAAGCAAGAGATCGAGCACGTATCAGGTTCGTGTCCATGGTTTCGATTATTACAATGTGAAGACCGGCAAGGTCGAAAGCGGCAATGCCGACAGGATTGCGATGTGGATTCTCGATACGGATTATGACGGTATGGCTGTCGAGCCGATGCAGGTATTTTTTCCGATGGGGGGCAAAGAAGGCGGCTGGGGCAAACTTGCGAAGACGCTCAAAACGGAGATTAATCAGGACCTTATCGGAGCGTATGCCGGTACCGAGTCGCTGCCGTTTGAGGTGAAAAGCAGTGCTTTGATAGCGGTTAAGATCATTGATGATCGCGGAATTGAAAGTTTGAAGATATTGAAAGTGCACGAATAAACAGCGACAGATGCTTTTCTTTCTCAAATACAGTAAAATAATTCCCACATGGAGGTTGAATACAGAATACAAGGCATCTGAAAATGAATACTACTCCCCTTTCCATTATCCGCGCCCGTATTGTTGATCCCAGTCAGCACCTTGACCAGATCGCCAACTTGCGTATTCACGACGGCACAATTGTCGCCATCGATTCGCCGCCGGACAGCAGCGATGAAATCTTCGATGCCGCCGGCAAAATAGTGTTGCCCGGTCTCATCGACATGCACGTCCATCTCCGCGAACCGGGACACGAAGAAAACGAAACCATCGAGACCGGTACGAAAGCCGCCGTTCGCGGCGGTTTCACAACCATCGCTTGCTGTCCCAATACGGCACCTCCCATTGATTCGCAAACATCCGTCGAATTCATTCAACAACAAGCGGCTCGAAGCCGAAACTGCAACGTCTATGTGATCTGCTGCATCAGCAAGAACCGTGAAGGGATGGAACTTGCCGAACTCGGACAACTCTTTGCAGCCGGTGCAGTCGCTTGCAGCGACGATGGCTCCCCCGTCGAAGATGCCGAACTGACCCGGCGGGCTTTTGAATACTGTCTGATGTTTGATAAACCGCTCTTGAGTCATCCCGAAATAATGTCCCTTACCAAAGGGGGTGTTATGCACGAAGGCATTGTTTCGCTTCTGCTGGGATTGCGCGGAATGCCCGTCGCTGCCGAAGATGTTGCCGTTGCCCAAGACATTACACTGGCAGAAATCACCGGCGGACGGCTTCATGTGATGCATGTCTCGTCCGAAGGTGCCGTATCGGCAATCCGCCGGGCAAAACACCGGGGCATCAGCGTCACTGCCGAAGTGACGCCGCACCATTTGACATTGACCGATGAATTGCTCCGCTCCTTTGATTCCAACTATAAGATGAATCCGCCGCTTCGCAGTCAAGAACACGTCGAGGCATGCATCGAAGGATTGCGAGACGGCACGATTGATGTGATCGCATCGGATCATGCACCGCATACTGTCGAAAAAAAAATGCGGGAACTCGATCAGGCGCCGTTTGGTGTTATCGGCTTGGAGACCTCGTTGTCCGTGATTATTACAAAACTCGTTCGTCCCGGTATTTTGGATTGGAGTGCCGTTGCGGAAAAAATGTCACTTAATCCGGCAAAGATTTTAGGTATTCCGAAAGGCACGCTCCAAATCGGTGCCGATGCGGATATTACTGTTGTCGATCCCGAAGTGCAATGGAAGGTCTCTGCGGACGGTTTTCACTCCAAGAGCAGGAATTCACCGTACATCGGTTGGGAACTTTTCGGTAAAGCCTCGGCTGTCTTTGTCGGCGGGGAACGGCGGATTTAGAGCGAGTGTCAATTTACTCTGGAAAGAGCGCAAGAACCGCCGACGCAGCGCAATCCCGCAATCCCCGACTCTTTAGCCCCGATATGTTTATGCTCTTCAAAATGGCGTGATACACCGCGACATTAAACCGTCGAACATATTTTTGGTGAAGAGCGGCGGCAAATTACATGTCCAGATTATCGACTTTGGTTTAGCGGATGAGATTCGGACGAGTATGACCAAAGTGAGTCAAGTGCGCATCGAAATATCGGGTACTCGATCGCTACAGCCGTTTCCTTGACAAGCCTTGACTTATTTGGCAGGGGGGATAGAATTGTGAGTGCGATGTTTGTTGGCGTTTGCTGTGGAGGATATGCGAATGGTGAGTCCCCCGCTCTTGTGCAAATGGTGAATCCTTTTTCGACGAAATTTTGGGCATCCGGTACAATTCCGTTTCACTTTTTGGAGCAGGGCGAAAGCATTCACACACTACTGGAAAAAACAGAGCGGAACCATGTCTGGCAAATTGTCGGTCCGCATGGTTCCGGCAAATCAACGCTTCTCTCGGAACTTGGGAAACGCTACGAATCAAGCGGCAAAAATGTCCGCTATCTGTCCTTCAATGATCAGCATCGGCGGCTCCCTCGTGACATCACTTTTCAAGCGGATCAAACTTTATTCATTGACGGTTTTGAACAATTGCAGCCGATTCACCGGGTATGGTTGCAGTTTTGGGCAAAGCGTTTGATAGTGACCGTTCATCGTCCCATTTGGTTCGTTTCGATTCTCTATCGAACGAATCCGCAATTTTCGATTTTCGTGCAAATTGTTCGGCAGATAACACCGACCCCGCCGGAAGAGTCGGTGCTTCGTACAATTTATGAACGTTCCAGCGGCAATTTTCGCAATGCCTTTTTTGAACTGTACGATATGTTTGCAGAACCGTCAGAGAGTTGAAACCCGGTGCGTCAGCCCCCAAGCAACTGCCGGGTTGAAAAGTGTGTTCGTCTAGGGAACAGGTCTAAATTCAATCCTCAAAGAGCGAAGTTCCCATATATTCGACAGGACTTAACCCAAGATGCTGCACACCCTTTTCGGTCAGACAGCGTCCCTTCGGAGTACGAATCAATAATTCACTACGAAGCAAGAAGGGTTCCACCTCATCCGAAAGCGTATCTGGTTCGAGATTGAGCGTATGAGCAAGCGTCTCTAGCCCGACAGGACCTCCGTGAAATACTCGCCAAATGGTTTCCAAAACCCGTTTGTCCTGCGAGTCCAGCCCTAGTTTGTCAATGCTTTGCATTTCAAAAGCATCTATGGCAACGGAAAGTGTAATGCTCCCCCTTGCTTTTGCGTCAGCGTAATCCCGAACCCAGCGAAGCCGATTGTTGGCAAGGCGAGGTGTCCCCCGACTCCGAATGGCAACCTCATAAGCCGCGTCGTCGTCAATTTTAATATTCAAGACACTGGCACTGCGCCGAACAATGACCGCCAATTCTTCAAAGGTATAAAAGTCAAGGTGTTCTTGAATTTGAAACCGATCTCGAAGCGGCGGAGAAATCAAGCCGGTTCGGGTAGTCGCTCCAATGAGCGTGAAGGGTTTCAGCCTCATGTTCAGCGTTCGGGCACCGACCCCTTCACCGATAATCCAATCGACCCGGAAATCTTCCATTGCCGGATACAAAAATTCTTCGACCGTTTTTTGCATCCGGTGGATTTCGTCAATGAAGAGCACCGACCCTTCCTCGGCAGTGGTCAAGTAAGGCATGACATCTTTGGGTGCCTTGAGAATCGCTCCATTGGCAATCTGCATCGACACACCGAGTTCTCGGGGAATGCAGGTCGCAAAGGTGGTTTTACCGAGTCCGGGCGGACCATCGAGGAGAATATGTCCGAGTGTTTCTTTCCGCTTTCGGGCAGCATTGATCGAGATTTCAAGCCGATTAAAGACATCACGTTGTCCGATCATTTCTGCCATTCTTTGCGGACGGAGCGCACGATCCTCTTCCGGTGTTACTTCCTGCTGTGGAAAGACCGGCTTCTGTTCGTTGTTTCCTTCTGATTTAAGGATGGGTTCTCTGGGCATAAGTTACACCGCCACACGGCATAAGAGTCCGTTTTTTTGTCCCCTTAACCAAGGGGAAGGAGGACGGCATTTTGACAATCCGTGAAACGACCAATTTGTGCCGTGGTGCAGCATAGCCTCCACCGACCAAAGTACAGTCTATCATAACACTGCCTCTTCCGCAATCATCAGCCGAAAATCGGACAGTCAGAGGGTGTGTCAACAATCATGTGGACTCTGTTATAATCCCCCTTTGTATGGATTTTTCAGTTAGTCCCTTTACACGGAGGTCTTTATGAGAGTGCCATCCCCGCAAACATTATCTCCCGACATTCGGGCTTTTCTTCACGAGCGTCTCGATGCCCTGCTCGATGACTGCCACCAAGTCGGCGACAACGCCGCCTACGCTCGTTACATCCACGACCTCGATGACTTTCTGTACATCGAAGGACGAAAGTTTATGCGAGAAATCCTCGAAAAACAGGTACAAGAACATATTCAACACGTCGAAGCGGCCGATGAAGGCAAGCACTGTCCCCAATGTAAAAAAAAACGCTTGCCCACACCCGACCCGGCAAAACGGTAACAACCTCCCACGGTCGCCTTAAATATCGCCGCCGCTCTTGCGCAATACACACACGTTCGTGCGTCTCATCTCGGTACGATTGTGATTCCCAATACCTCGGCAAGAATCGAACTCGTGCCAGTGGGAGTGCTGGGCACCGCACTACTTCGGAAATTTGTAAAGTACACTCTGGCACGGTAACTGTTGCTGCGCTCAACCATATTCCTGATGGCGTTGGTGTCACCGCGCATGTGAAGGCTAATTCGAGACGAACTAAATCCACTGACAGTAGCAGTCACCCCTTGCGGAAAGCGGAGCACGGTGTCTCTAATTTCTAAACTGCGAAATCTCGAAGGGTTAAACCCCGTGTTAATGGTCATCGTAAAACTGCTCTCGTTGCCGCCAACGACCAGATCGGAAGTGCTGTAGGTCCAGTCTCCGAAAAATACGCTTGAAGCAATCGTTCGTGTCAGAGACGCAATTCTTGCGCGTACCCTATCGAGTTCCACTCTGGCTGCTTCCTTGTCAAATGGACTGGCATTATTCCAAGTATTATAGGCTTGTCTGAATTCTGCTTGCATCCTCGAATTGCCGAAGTTTGCAAGATTACGCATGGCATTGTTACCGCTAAAACCGGTTGCGTCGAGTGCCGTGTCTATGTGAACAGCACTGGCTAAAAGTTCTTGCCGCCTTGCTACGTCGGTGGGAAATTCTTGCTGCGTTGGAACTACGTCGGTGGGATTCACAACAGGTCTTTCTTGCCTCGTGTTTTGCGGCGGCGGTCTCTGTTCCGGTGCTATCGGTTCTTCAATTTGTTGTCCAACAGGAGGGGCAACAGGATCATTTTCCGGTTCCTCTTGTTGACGCGAGCGAATGTGGGATATGTCAAAAAATATGATCCTTTCCAGCCAATGTCCCGCCGGCGGAGGCGGTATGGTTCCTGTCACCACCACAAGATTATACAGCACTACGAGCACAGAGACGGTCAGTATCAATGCCGTAATAAGACCGAACGCTCCAGAAATGAAACTCATCGTTGCCTTTGCCGTCGATACGAATATCTCTGTCATTGACACAAAAAATTCGCCGAACGACCCGCCGGACGGCGGCGGCATCGGCACATTACGATTAAAGGGGTCCGACCCGGTAGTCCCGGCTGGCTTGAACGGCGACGGCGCAAGCGGCACATTGCGATTGAACGGATCCGGTGCGGTAGGTTCCGCCGGTTTCGGCGGCAGTAACACCGATGACTCTTCGGACGAAACCGCTTCGTCCGATTCTGTTTTTGCTTTCGGCGGCGCAGTTTCTGGAAACAAACCTATCACTTTTCTCGCCGGTCTGGGTCTTCGTTGTTCGGGTTCGACAAGTTCGACAATGGTATCCGGCGTAATTAGCCCTTTTTGGGCAAGTCCTTTGAGTTGTCCGCCGGTAACGCGGACCCTTTCGCCATTTTCGTTCGTGTAACACCAGATGGATTTGGCTGTTTGGGGTGTTGGTTCTGACATGATTGTTGGATTAGTGGTTATTTTTATGTTCATTGCCGAATCGCAATCGTCAGATTGCGATTCGTGTTTCATCCCCGTTGCCATCATTACACGTTCCAAAAAATTATTAAAGCATTCCGGCTTTTGTTAACGTTGAACAAAAGCCGGAATGGAGCGCAGCGTAATGACGGGGAGAAAGGTTGATTGGTGCATTACATTCCAGCGGAAGACTTGTTGTTGAGTGCTCACCGCATTTTGTGGGAGTCGGTGAGTGTCATGGTGATACGAAGGACTCCGTCAGGCACACTCATGATCGTTTCCGATTTTACCAAGCCGAATACGGGAGCAGATTTGGAACGCCACTCCACGACAGGGACTCTCACGGTGATGCTTCCAAAGGTCGCAATGACGGTATCGAACGTAACGACGCAATTAAACTGCTGGTTCGCAACAGATAACGTTTCTTTATCCCTCCTGCCTCTCTCAACAACGATTCTCGCATCTTCCATCTCACCGGGCACATCCGGAAAATTCAGCATATGACGAAGCAAAGTCTCTTCAGGTTGTGTTAAATCAATGGATATTGTTTTTGTTTCCTCTCCTCCATAGGGGTTTTTGGTTGTGTACCGGATTCTGACAGTTTTGCCGTCATTGGAGAGGACTTCGAATGCGGACTGTCCCTTTTCCGTATTGAGACCTTGTGCAATGGTTACATCGTACTTTGCCAAGTCGCCCGGCTTGGCATTCTTGAGTATGGCACGCATATCACTGCCTCCGCTGAAGAGAGGAAGGACGAACCAGACCAAACCTGCAACGGCGGCAATGACCGCAACGGCAATGACCCCGCCGACCAGCGGCTTGATTCGGTTTGGGATATTGGAAGGCGGCGATGGAGGCGGAGCACCGGGAAACTCTATCTCAATTTGTCCTGCGACTCCTTTGTGTCCGGTGTCTGATTCCAGCGGTGTGTGTTGTGTGATACGTCCCTGCGTTGCCAGTTCTTGTAGTTGCGGCGTGTCATAGGGACCTGCGATCCTATTGCCGTTTGCGTCAAGAAGAAAAAAAGCCATGTTTCGTGCGTTGGTAAAAGGTTAGGGGCAAGAACGGCAAGCAGACGATACCGTCATAAGACGGGAACGCCATGTCTCCCAAGACAGATTTCCCCTTCATACGACTGAAGATGCCGCACAACAACAGCGGCGACGCAGGCGCAAAACAAGCGCACACACCGAAACCCGCAAGCCTACAGCATGACATCCCCTTTCAGGGAACGCATGTCTCTATAGGTTTTTTCACATCGTTCAACCGGCGAGCCGGGTCGTATATGAACGTATGCTGGAGAAACTTGCGAACTATACCAAAATGTAAAAAAGCGTAACGGCAACGCAGTGCCGACACCGGGGGAATTATATCTTGCCGATGGAAGCGGTGCAAGGGGGGAACGAATAAACGAATAACAGCCTGAACGGAGGAGCGGAGCGGCGTAAGCCCCCCGATGAGTTAACCGATTAACCGATCATTCGCAATACTCCACGGATATAACCTGCCGATTCCATCACGCCGGGCAACGGGTCGTCTCCGTCGGCTTCATATTCAACTGCAGCCACACGGTCGTAACCGATGTCGATCAAGGCTTGAAGATACGCCGGTATGTCGAGTACGCCGCGTCCGCAAATGATAGTCTTTCCGGCAGGAGTTGCTTCGGTTTCGTCTTTGAGATGAACATCGTGAATCCGCTCTTTGTAGTCATGGATAGATTTCACGACATCTGCTCCTATTCGAGCAGTGTGTCCGACATCAATGCAGATGCCGATACGTTGGTCCAGCGAACCAACGCGCTCCATAATTGCTTCTGGTGTCGGGTAAACGTTGTCGCCGGGACCATGATTGTGGATGGCAATGTAAATGCCGGTTTCTCTGACTTTTTCTTCGACAAGCGGTAAGAGTGCCGGCTGCGGCGATGCAACGATGGTCCCCATTCCGGCGGCTTGGGCGTAACGGAAAGCGTTGGCAACTTCGTCTGCTCTGCGCATATAAACAACACCGCAAGCGTAAAGATCGAGACCGGCATTTTTTGCTTCTTCGGCGGTAGCGGCACATTGTTCGTTAGTCGCATCCATCGGCAAGTGCATGTCCTTGAGGCATATCGCTTCAAGACCAGCACGGTGAGTCATTGCGAACGTCGTTGCCCGGTCAAAATTGCGAAACGTGTACGAGGCAACACCAAGTCGAAATTTGACATTGTTGTTTGCAGTCTCAGCGGCAAAAGACTGGGGCGGCATAATTCCACCGGACACGAGTGACGCAAGAGCGGGAGCGGCAACGGCTGTTTGGATAAAGCGACGGCGTGAAGAGTTCATGGTTTTTCTCCTATATTTTCCTTTTTCAGTGCTGGCGGCACTGGGATGCGAAATTCCCGTTCACACGGGTTTCCTCCCGCCATTTTAACAAATCCACTGTATCCGAATTGTAGCATTTTTGGGTTTTCTTACAAGTAGTAAGGTGGCACGATAGGGGTTGTGCACACTTGCCGGTTCAACTTGTTTTATGCGGGAAGATATGTGAGAATGAGGCATGTCCGCACCAACGGCAAAACCATCAACTATGTCAACAATCAGCGTCATCTACGGAACAAACATTGTGGAAATGACGAATGTCCTGCTGCGGCATTCAGGTGCGGCAAAACGATTGACCGCTGGCATGAACGTCGCCATTAAGCCGAATCTCGTTGTTGCAAAACCTGCTACGGAGGGTGCTGTTACGCATCCCGAAATCGTCGAAGGCATCGTTACGCCGCTCTGATTTTAGCGTTTCGACAATGTTCTGGAACCGCTGCAAAGATGGGCAAGGTGAAAATTGAGCAGTCATTTCGGGAACAACAATGTTCTGGTCTCGGTGTCGGCAACTGTTGCAGCGGTTGCGACCGCTATGTTCCCGGTTGTCCGCCGACGGCGGCGCAGATTTTGGAAATGTTGCGTCAATAGGGGAATGCTCCTTGATGCTGGCAAACCAGCAAAAGTTGGAAAGACCCTCAACAATACCCTTATCTCTTGTGTAGAACGCAAAAATATCCGTTTTTCGGCAGTTTTGGGTTACAATTTTCCTTTTTTCATGGTACAATAGAGAGAGCGGCGTGGGCGGCGTTGTTTCCCCGCCCCTGTGAAGCGGCTCCGAACGAGGTGAACAATGAATACAAAACGTGCTTTTACATTGGTCGAAGTTTTGACGGTCATCGCCATTATCAGCATACTGGCTGTGTTGGTAACGGTCGCAGTGGCAGGAGCCATGCGTGCCGGAAAACGCACCGCTATCTCTACACAGATAGCACAGATCGCGATGGCTCTCGAACTCTACAAAGCCGAATTCGGCGAATATCCGCCCGATTTCTACGACGACGAAGCACTTATCCGGCACGTCAGGAAACGATGGCCTCGGTACGAACTGCCGCAGGGGACAGCACAAGATGTTGCTCCCCAATTACGTCTGGCAATGTCCTATGTTTACCATAATGTCGATGTCTATCCCCCGGAATTGACGAAAGAATGGTATGGTCGG
>Ga0099364_10007606_pt1 | contig 15419 bp, 14 predicted proteins | sample TergutTh196P3_FD_73070 | JGI IMG/M metagenome (GOLD analysis project Ga0099364, IMG submission 73070) | Microcerotermes parvus P3 segment gut microbial communities from Pointe-Noire, Republic of the Congo - Th196 P3 | ecosystem: Host-associated > Arthropoda: Insects > Digestive system > Gut ... | reverse complement strand
CAGCAACAACGTAGCGAAAACCCACATCGGCGTTAGAAATAATCCTTTTGTAAACAAAAGGCTGACCGCCAAGGTTGTCGCTATTGCTATGCCGAATGCGGCGGATAAATAAATTTTGAACCCGTACCGCCTGCTTATAAACAGTTGAATCGCTGCCGTGAAAAGAATCAACACTGTTTGAATTAGAGTCGAATTTTTTGGCGTACGTATCCTGTTTTGCGACATGACCGCGTCTAAAGTCGCCGCATGCAATTCTGTTGTAGAATAAAAAATATCAGATGGTTTATTTACCCTGTTGACGCCAAGCATGGACATACTGCCGACAAAAACAATTTTGTCTTCTAATTTTTCCTTTGGCGTTTTGTTCTGGATCACGTCTATAGCGCTTATATAATCATAGTTGTTTTCCCCCGGAGTAAATGGGAATCTAACAGTACCTCGCCTGCTGACAGGAATAGAATATTTCCCTACAACTACAGATTCCATTCCTCCGGCGTCAATGTTTAGAATTAATTGCTCGGTCTTTTCTGCCATCATCAATGTTCTGATTGCCATTGTCGGGTACAGTTTTCCGTCGGTTTTTGTAAAAAGCGGCACCCGGCGGATTTTACCGTCCTGATCTGCCCTGAAATCCACCATACCCACAGGAGAATTTTCCGCAAGAACTGCAACCGGAAATATTATGCCGGGACGGGTTTGAAGATTATCAAACCAGTTGGTATTATTTTCTATATAATTTACGACAAACTCTACAGGTCGTCCTTGAACATCGGATTTTATTCTGCCAGAGCCTTGATCAATGTATGCGGCAAGCGTTGTCGGCGTCTTTTGAACTATTTTGGCTAAATAGGCGTCATTGTCTTGTAAGTCTTTAGGGATTCCGATGAAGCCGCCCTTTATTTTTTTGTTTCGCTCTAATGCCTGAATTATTTCGACCGGCGATACTATGTCCCGGGATGATAAATTCATATCAAGCCCTATGGCTGCAGCTCCGCTTGACGCAATTTGAGAAATCATATCTGCAAGGGCATAGCGAGGCAATGAGTTTTGCCCAAAGGCATTAAGTGTGGCCCTGTCTACGTCAACTATTACAGGCAAACTTTTAGGGGTTTGCCCCGTTCCCTTGTACAGCGGTGACAGGGTGTCAAAAACCGTATAATTTTCAGTTATGAAAAATTGCGGATTAAAAATAAACATACCGAGAACGAGCGCCCCGGCAATCACGCCGAAAGTCGTCTTGGCCGCTCTTACCACCATCTTTTTGTATAAGCTCTTGATTTTATTTATTAATGACAACTCTTCCATATCGTTTTATCCTTAAAATTATATTTATTTTTTTATCTCATTGCTGAATCAAATAATACTTCAATGTAATATATAACTTTCAAGCCGCATATTTGTCAAGGCATTATTGAATCTCGGCGTTCCGCCGACCTTTTCTCGTTAAAGAGGTTTTTCATTTGTGATTGTTATTATAGAAAGCTGAAAACAGATTTTATTTTTTCTTAAATATATTTTCAATCATAACCTTACCGGGTAATCGATATATATTAAAATCCGAATCTAAACTAATTATTTTTTTTATGCCTCTTTTTTCTGCAGCAACCATCAATGTTGCATCTGCAAAATCCATTGGTATATCATTGTATTTTTTTATTAATTCTATTATTCGGGCTATATCTTTTTGCTCAATTTCATGCAAAATAACGCCTTTTTTCATAACCCATTCAAAAAATGCAATTTGTACATCTATATTGAAATTCAGCATATATGATACTTCGGTTAATACTGCTGTTGTGGTAATAAACTTATATTCTTTATCTTTTATAAAATTTATTGTTCTCTTATGATATTTATCATCTTTATCAAATAATGCAATTATTGGTCCTGCATCAATCAGCACTGTGTTTAGCATTTAATCTTTCCTTAACTTTTTTCTTGTAATTTGTTGATAGACTTCCGTCTCCGCTGCCATACTTGCCAAAATATTCCCTGCCAAGTTCATATGAATTTTTGTGTGCTTCTTCTTTAAACATAAATAATACTAAAGCCTCTCTTATTATCTCTGACTTGGATTTATTTCTTGACTTTGCCAATACTTCAAGTCTCTGATTAATTTCTGACGGTAATCTCACAGTTATCATTTCAATCCTCCATGTATTACAATATGTAATACATAGCATAAAAGTTGTCAATAGTTTTTAAATATTAAGGGGTAAATTCTTTTAGGACGGGGCATAAAAAAGGTCTGAACTTTTCATCTTCCAGACCTTTTTTGTGTTTATCCTTGCGGTTATAAACATTTTTGGGAGTTTCAACTTTGGGCGGTTTTTTAATATTTAGCCGCACCCCCACTCTTAAATCTTTTAGTTTTTTCTTCATGGCGTTCCTCCGAAAATTTTTATGCCAATATAAAATGCTATAGACGGGCGGCAGGTTGCCGCCCCTACGACTGTTTATGACCATATAAAATACTATATCGGGCGACAGAATGTCGCCCCTACGGTTTATGCCACTATAAAATATTATAGCCGAAATTGTCAATATTATGTTAGAGTAAATTTGCTGCAGATAGTTAAATTTTTCTGCTCATTTCGTCGTATAGTAGTCTTGCCATTCCGAAATTATAGTTTTTGGACATGTTATGCGCATACTCATCATACAACATATCCTCAAAAATCTCTTCGGCATGACCTCCGTGAAGCCATTCATTTTTCGGAACTGTTTTTCTCATCTCTTTAAGCATCTTTGCTACAAACAAAGATTCAACCTCTACACATGCATCCCATAGTTTTTTATGCGTATTATCCATTTTTGATGTATCATATTTATTAACAGCTTTTTTCAGTTCGGTTTCAAATCTGTCGTTTACATTAAGTCTGTTTAATGTCTGCTCAGCAGATTTCACTCTGTCTGAAACTGCATTATTTAGTACATTATCTATGGAAACCATATAATTTTCCTCACTTAACTATTAAATCAGCGTGAAGCGCGCCTGAATCTTTTAATGCTTTAAGTATTGAAATAATATCTTCGGTATTTGCTCCCACAGCATTCAGGCTGTCGACTAAATCTTTAACTGTTGAGGAATCGCTCAGCACAGATGCACTGTATCTTTTATTGGAATTATCAATCTGAATGGTCATACCCTTTCTGCTGACCATAGCCTCTGATATAGTCACATTACCGCCTGTTACTATTGTTCCATCTTTCTCATTTACTACTACAATAGCCTTTAATTCAGGAACAATTTCAATATCCTCTATACTTGAAATAAATTCTGTTAATGAAATGGTATCATCTATTGTAATGCTGATTTTACCATTCTCTCCCAGACTGATTTCACTATTACTTAATCTCTCTCTTAAGGCTTTAATAAGTTTATCAGCAGTTGAATAGTCCCATTTTGAAATGACAAGATATATACAATCCTTATCATCTGCAGTCTTAAAAATAAATTCCGGTTTTATATCTCTTTCAACTACTCCGCCCCCTGCAATTATTCCGCTTGTCTTGATAGAATTTCTTGTGTTATCAGTAACCGGTAATGATATCCTCCCTTGTGCAACAGCATAAACCATGCCGTCTCCGCCCTTTAGTGAAGATTGAACAAGAACTCCCCCTGCAAGCGATTTAGCATCTCCCATTGATGACACATAAACATCAATCTTTTCACCGATTCTTAAATTCGGCGGAACAGTAGCAGATATAATAACAGAAGCAGTATTCTTGGTTACAGGTTCCGTATCCTGAAGTCCCATTGATGATAAGAGATTTTTAAGTGAATTTTTAGTTAAGATAGATTTGGAATCTCCTGTGCCCTGAAGCCCTACAACAAGCCCATACCCATTTACTTGATTTGTTTTATATCCGTCTATAAAGCTTATATTTTTAACCTTTACAGATACCTCTCCCATGAGGATTACAGGGATAAAGGCTATAATTGCCGCTAAATAAAATATTACCCTCACTTTCATTATCTTGTTAATTCCCTTATCATCTTTTCAAGATAATCGATTAATATCTGCTGTTTTTCAGCCTCTGTCAATTCTGCATTAGCTGTCTCACCCTCAGCGAGCGGAGGCTTTGTAATAGTAAGCCCCTCTTTTCTTTCGCTTATCTGAATCATAAAATCCGCAACCTGCTCTGAGTTAATTGTTCCTGCGCTAAGCTGTCTGGGATCTATAATACCTGTAATCACTATAGCATTTGAAACGCCGTTAAAGCTATATATCCTTGTTCCGGTTATTGTTGATAAACCGTTCGGCTGTCTTGCTGTAATTCTTGCAGCAATGGAAAACTCTAATCTTGAATTACCGGTGTAATTTGTTGACTCATTATTTTTAATATTCTTGTTAGATGAAATTTTAGGCAAAAAACCTGTTATTGTTACATCCGGATTTGAAAGTATATCAGAAGAGCTGTTATTCTTAAGCGCTATTTCAAATTTTAATTTAGATAAATCTCTTACATTTACTACTATTATATCTCCCACTTGAAGGTTCCTGTCGGTTGAGTAAATATCTCTCTCCTGCCATATTGTAGTGCTATCTGCAAAAACCGCAAAGAATAAAACTATTACAGTATACTTGATTCTCATAAAATTACATCCGCCTCTTTCTCTGAAATAATTTTACCCTTTAGCACTTTACCTGATGATAATTTAAAATCAACCTCATCTTTTTCTTTGCCATTACTTAATGCTTTACCTTTAACTTCTATGGTAATACCGTTTTTTCTAATGGATAGAGTAATGACATCACCTCTCTTTATCAAAAGAGGTTTAATCGAACTCTGAGCGCTTTTAAAATCATGTTTTATCTTAACACCTGTTCCAAACACAAACACTTTCCCATTCAGGTTTGAATTTAAAAAATCAAATAATCTCTTATTATCTATAATCTTATCAATATAAAGTTCTGGAGGAATAATCATATCTAATATAAAATCTGCATTATCTCCTTCCACCTTACTTATATCACATACCTTTACATCCTCTTTGTTTATAGTAACATCAGACATCAAATATACTCTTGTATAACTAAACCCGCTTGAGTTTAAAAAAAATAATAAAAGCAATGTAATTGCAAATCTATATCTTATCATTATCTCTTAAGCCCTATAGCTGTGTTTAACATAGAGTCGGAAGTTTGTATAGCTTTGGAATTTACCTCATACGCCCTCTGCGCCACTATCATATTAACCATCTCTTCAACAACCTTAACATTTGACATTTCAAGAAATCCCTGATGAACCTTTGCCAAACCTTCAAATGCAGGCTGCCCTGGTATTTCTTCACCTGAAGCAGGAGTTGTCTTAAAGAGATTACCGCCAATACTACTTAAACCCGCAGGGTTAACAAATCTGTATATCTCCATAATGCCTACTTCAATAGGATCCTCTTCGCCGACAATTTTAACAGTAATCCTGCCGTCCTGACTTATGGAGAGCGTATTCATAATAAAATCTTCAGGCAATATAACAGGAGGCTCTAACAGATAACCATTAGATGTTACAATCTGCCTGTTTGAATCTATCTTAAATGAACCGTCACGCGTATATGCGACCGTACCGTCATAGAGAAGTATCTTAAAGAAACCTTCACCCTCAAGCGCTAAGTCGAGTTTATTTTCTGTAGATTGCAGACTCCCCTGTTCAAACATCTTCTGTGTAGCTGCAACCTTAACCCCATGTCCTACCTGAATACCTGTCGGTATCTCTGTAATCTCGGTAGCAGGAGTTCCTGCAGCGAGTACGGTTTGATAGAGCAAATCTTCAAATTCCGCTCTCTGTTTTTTAAAACCTGTAGTGTTTACATTTGACAGGTTATTAGAAATTGTATCAATATTAAACTGCTGCCCGATCATACCGGATGCAGCAGTCCAGAGTGATCTCATCATAAGATTTTACCTCATCTAAAAAAATATTTGACTATATTATGCCAAGAGAATTAATTGTCTCATAGAGACTATAGAGATATGTCTCTGATTTATTATCGGAACAATATAGATAAAACAAAACATTTTATAAGAAGACATAAGACTTTTCAGAATTAAATAACAAAAAAGGCAGGCTGCCCCGCCGCCAGAGGCGGCGGGTAATATATAGGACTTTTAGTAAATTAAATAACAAAAAAAGGTATAACACATGAGCAGACAGATAATAGCTATAATAATGGCAATATTGTTAAATTTTTCCATATTTTTATTAGCTGATAATGATTTCACTGATGATAAAACCATTGATGAAATTATTATAAAAACAGATGAATTAGCAGATGATGTAATATCAATAGTAGACGGTAATTTTACTATTTTCTATAATAACAATAAAATTAAAGCTGAGGGACCTGTAAAAAAATCGCAAAAAGACGGCGAATGGTCAATCTATTATGATTCGGATGGCAGCAAGCTTATGTCAAAAGGTATATATAGGTCTGACAAAAAAAACGGCTCCTGGATCACATACTATCCAAATGGCAAAATCATGATGAGAGCTACATATTGGAACAACGAGTTAACTGCTCAAGTCTCTCTATTTACGGAAGATGGTTACCCTTTTGCAGAAATTATGCATAAAAATAATATGAAAAATGGAGTATTTCGGCTATATTATCCTAACGGTAATCCAAAAGAGATATCAATGTTCAAACAAGATAAAAGGGATGGAACACAAAATTTATACCATCCAAATGGGAAAAGAAAATCAATAGGACCATACAAAGATGGAATTAAAAACGGATTATGGAAATACTATTATGAGACCGGCAGACTAAAATCCGAAGGGAACTATGTGAAAGGCGAAAAATCCGGTAAATGGAAAAATTATGATGAAAATGAAAAACTTATAGATATAGAAGATTATTAAAATATATAAGATATTGTTTGGTAGTAGACTTGACTAAAAAAAACAGTAAAGATATCTCTAAAAAAGAAAGTAAAGATGCCTCTAAAAAAAAAGATGTAAATAAAACAGAAACTGTAAAAAAGAAAAGAAACGATTCTAAGAAAGATACGGTTAGTAAAAAAGATACAAAAAATAAAAAAAAAATAGGTAATACAAAAAATAGTATTATCCCATCAGAGAATCCGACTGATAATAAAAAAATCTCAACAAATAAAAGCTTATCATTAATTGAAGAGTTAACTAATGAATTAGAGGCTGTTGAAGGATCAATAGACGAGCCTCTTGATCCTTTAGCTGTAGCAAGGGGCGATAAGCCCATGACTATAGTAGAACACTTATCTGAGCTAAGATCCCGCATAATAAAGATACTCATATCTTTTATAGTCCTATTCTTTATAGCCTTTTATTTTTCAGATACATTGATTGCTTTCATAAATACACCATTTGAAAAAACAGGTAATATGTTAAATATATTTACCTTAGCAGGCGGAATTATGGTGAGAATAAAAATAGCTTTTGCCATAACTATCCTAATAATGATACCATTAATCATACACCAAATATGGAGATTTATTGTACCTGCTATTGAAAGACCGGATCGTTTTTTCTCAAGAACTACCATATTTTTTGCAATAGCTATGTTCTATATTGGCGCCGGATTTGTCTTTGTTACTTTACCATTACTAATCAAATTACTCTTAAGTTTTATTGATACTTCAATGAACAGCACAATAGGGGCTGATGATTATCTGTATTTTATCTTTTTCTTGTCACTATTGATGGGTTTTCTTTTTCAATTGCCTATTGTAATGTTAATCTTAACAAGAATCGGGCTATTAACGCCATATTTCCTCATTAAGAACAGAAAATATGCAGTTATAATTATACTAATTGTTTCAGCTACTGTTACATCCGGCACCGATATATTTTCACTACCCCTTATCGCAGCGCCCCTCATGTTATTATATGAAATAACAATAATAATATCTAAATTTATGATAATAAGAAAAAAAAGAAAAGAATTGAGATTAATGACGTAGGGGCAAAAAATTTTTTTATTGTACGGGCAAAAAATTTTTTGCCCCTACGATAAAAAATTTTTGCCCTATATTGCGGGCTCTGACCCGCAATCTCTAAAAAAAATTTCAATTGACTTTTGATATAATCAAAATAGAATAAGAGTAAATTTTACTTTTTTATTCATAAAAAATTTAAGACAAATAACGGATAAAACTATGACTATTAGATACATTAACCAATTAGATATTAAAGATAAACGGGTTATGATAAGGGTCGATTATAATGTCCCTTACGACAAGGAAATGACAATAACCGACGATACGCGAATTAAGGCTACTTTACCGACAATTGAATATTGTCTGAAAAATCAATGTAAGATTATATTAATATCGCACATGGGCAGACCCAGAGGACAGGTCAAACCAAGCCTGTCATTAAAACCTGTATCCGAAAATTTAAGCAGACTAATAAATTCGCCTGTAAAATTTATTGATACCCCTCTGGGGGAAGATACTGTTAAGATCACCCATGAACTAAAAAACGGAGATATTGTTCTGTTTGAAAATATACGTTTTTATCCTGGTGAGGAAAAAAACGACAGATCGTTAGGCGAACTTCTCAGCAGACACGCTGATGTATATATCAATGACGCTTTTGCTGCCGCTCATAGGGGGCATGCATCAAACTTTGCCATTACCGAATTTATTAAAACCTCCGGTGCAGGCTTTTTACTTAAAGATGAAATAGAGTATAGTCAAAAGGCTATAGAATCAGCGGAGAGTCCCTTTGGCGCAATAATCGGCGGGGCTAAGATTTCATCAAAGATAGACTTACTGCTCAATATTATTACAAAAGTAGATTTTCTTATTATTGGCGGAGCTATGGCTTTTACCTTTTTAAAATCTAAAGGATACGCAATAGGTAATTCTCTATGTGAAGATGAATTACTTGATACTGCAAAAGAGATAATTCGTAAAGGTATGGAAAATGGCGTAGATATTTTACTGCCTGTAGATATTGTCGGAGCCGAAGAATTTGATAATGATTCTCCCAATGCAGTTTATTCAATTGATAATATTCCTGATAATATGATAGGATTAGATATTGGTGAAAAATCTATTGATCTTTTCTCTGCAAAAATTAAAGAATCAAAAACAATTATTTGGAACGGACCAATGGGCGCATTTGAAATGCCGAACTTTGCATCAGGAACAAATACTATTGCAAAAGTCCTTGCAGAATCAGATTGTCTGAGCATTGTCGGAGGAGGAGACAGCGTTACTGCAATAAACAAAGCGGGCGTAGCAGATAAAATAAGTTATATATCCACAGGAGGCGGCGCATTTCTTGAACTCCTAGAAGGCAAGACATTACCTGGGATTGCAGTGCTGGATCGATAGGGAGCAAAAATTTTTTTTCATTATTTGATGTGCGGGCGGCAATCTGCCGCCCGCATGATTTACGTCTGTTTATTTCTTCTCTTTGCCCTTATTCAAATTATAATGTGCTATACCCAGCTTAGCTAACGGAATTGCATAAGGAGAACATGATACATAATTTAATCCTGCTTCAATACAGAATGTTATATTATCAGGATTCGCGCCATGCTCGCCGCAAAGTCCTATTTTAATATCCGGTCTTGTTAATCTTCCCCTATCAGAAGCAATTACTATTAACTCCTTAACAGGGTCTCCCAAAACCTTAAACGGATTATTTTTAATTAAATCAAAAAGTGAATAGTCAGGGAAGAATGAGTTAGAATCATCCCTGGATAGTCCGAAGGTTGTCTGGGTTAAATCATTAGTACCAAAACTGAAGAACTCTGCATATTCAGCTATTGAACCTGCTGATAATGCTGCTGCCGGCAACTCAATCATTGCTCCTACAGTATAATTTAAATCATCAACACCATACTCATGCAGTACTTCATCCTTTATATCTCTTATTCCTTTGACTTCAATACCCTCAATCTTTTTACCGTTTCTGATGAACTTCATTTCCTGTTCGCTCATAACTATTGGTATCATAATTTCCGGCGTAACATCTACTCCCTCTTTTTTCAGCATACATGCAGCTTCAAAAATTGATCTGCACTGCATTTCATAAATTTCAGGATAAGTTACTGCAACCCTGCATCCTCTATGACCAAGCATTGGGTTCATCTCTTCCAGTTCTTCACATCTTGCAATAATATCCGGTCCTTTAAGGTCTTTCTTTTTAGTCTGCATATACTTTATAAATTCTTTCATGCTGTCATCAGATCTTGGTAAAAATTCATGTAAAGGCGCATCCAGTAATCTTATAGTTACGGGCTTTCCTTCCATTATCTTAAAGAGATCATAAAAATCAGATGTTTGCATAGGTCTAAGAGCATCTAAAACCTTAATTCTTTCATCTGTGTTAGGTGCAATAATCATCTCTCTGAACTTCATAATCCTTTTTTCATTAAAAAACATATGCTCGGTTCTGCAAAGGCCTATTCCGTTCGCTTTAAATTCTTTAGCTACAAGCGCATCTCTCCCTTGATCCGCATTAGCTCTTACATTAAATTCTTTTATCTGTTTCTCTACTATATCAAGAAACTCAAGTAAACCATTAACCTTAAAATCCGGTTCAATTAAACCGACCTTGCCAAGATAAAGCGTAGGTTCTTCATAGTAAGGAACATTTATTGAAATGTAATCCCCTTCTTTAATAGTCTTCCCGTCAATAGTAAAGGTGTTGTTCTTAATCTTCATCTCCGGTTGTACCATAGCAACCTTACCAAGACTTCTGGCAACAACAGGCGCGTGAGAAGAAAAGCCTCCCTCTGTAGTAACAACTGCCTGAGCTATTTCAATAGCCTTAACATCCTCAGCATAAGATGATACAAGCACTAATACCAAATTAGTATCCCCGCCGGACATTATTGCTTTTTTATATTCCTCTAAAATTTTCGGCGTAGAAAAAAATACTCTGCCGATAGCAGCTCCGGTTGACCCTGCAATGCCGCCTTTTATACTTTTAATATTTTTTACTGTTCTCGGATCAATTACCGGATGGAGTAATTCAGTCAATTGATCCGGTTTAATGGTATTGATAAGAAATTCATCGGAGATAATTTCCCTGCGATTAAGATCCAAAAGAGTCTTAATCTGAGCTTGGGTAGATTTTTCATCGACCTCTCTCTGTTCAACAAGCCAAAAATCTCCATCCTCTATTGTAAATTTAATATTTCTAATCTCTTTAAAATTTTCTTCTACTTTATGACCTATCTCTGTAAATTTATCAAAATATTTTTTATCTATCTTCTTAATCTCAGTAGTCTTTCCGCTTTTCATATCAAATTCATTTTTCAGAAAGTCGCCTTGAATTTCAGATTCGCCGGTGATGATATTCCTTGTAAAATAACCTCCGGTATATGAATTATCGCCAACGTTCCCATAGACCATAGCCTGTACCATAATTGATAATGTGCCATCAACATCTATGTCGGAATCACAATATATTTCAGCCGCTTTCTTCATTATAAATATAAGTTGATCCAGAACATCATCACTAAAATCTTCACCAAATTCCTTTTTATATGAATCTATTGCATCCTTTAGTTGATCTATTGTTGATTTCTTGGTTAACTTGCCTTCAATATTTTTAATAGTTTCTTCAGGGAGCATAAAAAGTCTTTCCGCAAGACTTTTCATCAAAAAGTGATATTCACCATAAGCAAATTCTATACCGGTTAATTTACCAAAGGCTTCAACAGTTTTGCTATTCATTCCTATATTATGTATTGATGGAAAAAACGGAACATTTAAATCAGAACTAATGACTAACTTTAAAAATAACGGTTTTTTATCATCACCAAATTTCTTTTTTGTCTCCTTCTCAATATTAGCTATTTGACCTGTAATCTGTTCTTTAATATTGGTTTGAGATAATTTTAAAGTTAAATCCGAGTCTATAACAAAACCTGGGACAATCGGCAAGTTCATCTCTGCAAGTTCAACAACTCTTCTTCCTCTGATACCCATCTTAGATAATATTTTTTCATTTTCTAATTTAAATTCTTTATCAAAATATATAATATTTTTCATCATAACCTCCATTGAAATAGTTTAAAAAAGATTTAAAACTTTGCCTGAGCCTAATTTCAAAAATTGCTCATAACGCTGACTTGCGCCTTCATACAGATATTTCTGTAACTTTGATACACCTGCTATCTCTTCACCGGATATTTGAAAAAAGATTGAATCCCCATGCTTTACTTTTCCCCATTTAAAGAGAGCATTTATATCATTAATAATCTCACCGCCAAACATTACATGTACCTTTGAATCCGGGTATTTTGCATTATAGCTTTCAAGAACTTTTTTCCACGCCTCTACATTACCATTATGAAATAACTCATTTGAAACAACTACTCCATATTTTGGCGTTATATTAACTTTCTTTCCTTTGCCGGAAGCCGGTGCAGCAGGAGCGCCGGAAGCAGACGCCGGAGCTGAAGCTTGAGCCGGAGCTGCACTCTTAGAGGCTTGTTTTGGAGCCATAGCATTTACTGCAGTTTCATCAATAAAGTCTTTATTTATAAATACGTCTTTCCCGGACAACATGTCTATGAAAGTTTTTATAGCTTCCTCTTCAAGCTTAATATTCTTTTCTTTCAAATATTTTGCATAAACCACCAAAAGATAATCTTTGGGAATCTCTCTGCATCTTTCCCAGCTTTCTGTATTTTTTGGATTAATAATAAATTTTTCTCCATCAGGACCAAAATACACTGCCAATAGATCCAGTTTATTCCATTTGATCACTTCATCAGTGATTTTCTGAAACTCTAATATCGGTTTAGAGACATTGTAAGAATAATAACTGTATTCAAATTTATCTCTTATTACAGCGCCTATAATCGGAAGTATCTGATCTTGATGAAGTTCTTCATCATCCAATAAATCATTAATATAATCTGCAAGATTCGATCTGGCATCAACTTCACTCACCGCATCATTTACAGCAAAGAAATGCCTCAATGCTTTATTGAAAGATGACTTAGTTGCTAATGAGTAATAAGTAGTTTCCATAGTTTCTCTCCTTTATTATTAAACACAATAGTATATTGTACAATCTAAGGTATAATTTCAAGTATTATATATCATTAATATATTAATTAAAGTATTTTTTTTTAGCAGCACAAAAAAAGGGATGAATTTCATCCCTTTTTTTATAAAAAATTATATCATAAATCTTATAGTTCTTTCAAGCCTGAACCTGAACTTTTCTTCTTAGCAGGTTTTTGACCAGGGGAAAGATCAATAGAACCTGTAATTTCCGGTAATTCTACACCATTACCATTATCACTATCGCCCCCGTCTGAATCAGCGTTTTGCTTGTATGCTGATTCAAAAATATCTTCCCCAACTTCTTCCGATGCAAAAGATTGGTCAATATCTGCTCTAACTGTCGATCTTCTTCTTGAATATGTTGCAAATGCAGCATCTGCAAAACCTTTAGATACACTATAAAGAAATTCATTCAAGCAGTTAGCCATACTCTTTAATATAAATCTCTTCCTCTTGATTGTAGTTACATCTATATCAAGTATAAGACCCGGTTGAATATGGTGCGGATTAACTAAATGAACAAATTCACTAAATCTCTCTTCCATGAAAGTTAATCTTTCATCAATGATAACTCTTTCTACAGGGTGTTGATATCCATGCATCTTTTGGAGTTTATTCTTTAGATAAATAACTTTACCTTTAATATTTTTATATCTGTCCTCATATGTTCTGTTATTTTTCTCTACGAATGAATTCTCATTATACATTTCACCTATTTCATTCCACAATACACTATCAGGATCCTGTTCATAGGCACTCTTCTGCCTCTTCCACTCTTTCCCCATCAACCTGTTGGTAAGATCATTAAAATCCTGAAGAGATCTGAATCTCTTTTTTGATTCATAATAGGCATGAACAACATCCCACAACATACTAATCTCAGTTGTGAAAGCATTAACCTGTTTATCATACTCTTTTCTTGTCTCTTTCAATTGATTTTGATCATAGTATGCCATTCTTATTTCATATCTTTCATCAGGAAGTATAAGCCTATCCGTATCCTCATATTCTCTTATGTTACAAATACGGGCATTTTTTAAGTTATCACAAACCTGATAACCGAGTTTACTTGTATCAAGAATAGATGTAATAGAGTTAACACAAGTGTTATATCCCCTGTTTCTGATATTCTCTTCATCTATAATGTATTTTATATTTTCTCTTACATTAAGAGGATCCATCTCTTCAAGATCAATCTCAGCTCTTAATCCTTCAATCTTATCTAAGAATTTTTTTGCTAATATGATATATCTTCTTGATTTTTCATCATCTTTATCGTCATCGGTGAAGTGTTCAATTCTTTTAATCTTTTCAAACATCTTTTCACTTGACGAAAGCTCATTTTTACCTTGATCAACAAGTTCATCATTAAATTGTTCTATCTGCTTTTCTATCAGCTCTTGAATATGTTTCTGAATAGTATCTTTCATTATAGATTCAACAGTTACCTGATAGTGGTACATTGGACTAATTAATTCACTCTCTAAGATATTAATTGAAAGTTTAACATCCTCAACATGTTTTGGACGTAAAATATTACTTTTAAAAACACACTTAAGTATTGCATAGGCATTTTCACCTCTTACAAAGGCTCCAACGTCTGTTTTTTGTCTTAAGAGTGAGTTTGTCTCTGTTTCAAGGTCATTAACTCCTCTCTGAATATGTCCTTGAAGGTGTCCATACATATTAACTATAGATTTTTCAATCTCACCAGTATGAAACTTATCCGCGCCGCCTACTTTATCTAAAATTTCAACTATCTCTTTCGGAGTATATCTGGCAAGACCCTTTGTCTCCTCTTTGTCGACAAATTCACGGACTTTTTTCATAAATTCATCTTCCATTGTAACGGTATATCTGTTAAACATATTAACATATGTTTGGTTGATATAATTGTACAATTTTTCCTTTAAGCTGCCCATTACATCTAATTCTTTTAAAACTTCTTCCGGCAACTTATTCTGTATTTGATTTAATACTTTATCGAAAGTTTCCTCCAGGATAAGCTTCCCTTCAGCAACTTTATCTCTTCCCTCCTGAGCATAAGATACTCTCGAACCAACTGCACTAGGCATAGTTGGGTGCACTTTATTAGGACTCTTTGGAAATTGTGTTAATGGCATTATTTAATCCTCCTTAAAATTTATAACAAACGCTATTTTGCTATTAAACTTCGCACTTCCTTGCATTTCCTTTCTTAAAAAAATATAAAATCATAATTAATTATTCAAATCTTTTAATTATGGTTAAAATAACAAACATACATATATTGTCAACATTTATTTATAATATTATCGACAAAATATAAAAAAACTATTTAATCTGCTATATATTTAAATGTAATATTTGACGCACTAAAAACATCACCATCCAAAATATAGCCATCCGCCTCCC
>Ga0099364_10007605_pt1 | contig 15421 bp, 10 predicted proteins | sample TergutTh196P3_FD_73070 | JGI IMG/M metagenome (GOLD analysis project Ga0099364, IMG submission 73070) | Microcerotermes parvus P3 segment gut microbial communities from Pointe-Noire, Republic of the Congo - Th196 P3 | ecosystem: Host-associated > Arthropoda: Insects > Digestive system > Gut ... | reverse complement strand
CGTCTCCAAGCGTTTGGTGCAACTGCGAAACGTCCGAACTGTACATCGTTTTTACTCCTTGAAAGTGATGTTCGTCTTGAAAATGGTGAAGCAAATAATTTTTTGATTCGCCAATAATTTCGTAGAACGAACTCATCAGTATTTCTCTGTATATGTCTGGATAACATTCTTTTAGAACGTCATGCAGACCTATAGATTTAGAAATCTCTTCCAGCAAGAAGATATTTCCATAACTTTTTGAAACTAACTGCCCTAACGCCTTCCTTATCTTTTTGGTCTCGGCTTTTTCTTTCGGACCCAGATATTTGCTTCTTTGGCGAGGCTGTTTCTTTTCTTTATCCCAATACGATTCTGTTTCGTATAGATAAATATTTCCATTGACTTTTCTTTCGACTCTATATGCCATAGTGATATTATATTATAACTATGCAAAGATTCAAAAAAAAAATCCATATGACCAAAAAAAGTTTTCAACATTTCTCGGATATGTTTGTTAATAGGCTACATATGTGCACATTACGATCGTGTTTTTTTGATTTTTTTTGTTTCTGAAACTTCTATTGTAAAAAATAGGTCATTTTTTGGAATAGTTATAACTTTTCAGGTTCAATTCAGGTTGTATATGATCGCCAGAATTTTTCGGGTAATGGCGATCAACGCTTTTTGTGACTTCATCCGCTTGGCGAATGCCTTGAATTTCTTTCCAAGAAAGGCGAGAAAAGAAGATATACCCAAAGCCTTAAAAAAGGTGAATACCTTTAGAATAAATTTCCCCGAATACCAACATCACAAAATATATCTGGCTATGTTTATCAGGGCGTTGTTATCCGATTTTCCTCGCGCCGTCTTTTATAACCACATCGTATACTTTGGCGTCAATGCCATACTCGTTTTTATAAGCGGCAAGCGTTTTTTCAAGGAACGAATCGTATAATTCTTCTTTTACTAAATTGATGGTACAGCCTCCGAAGCCGCCGCCCATCACTCGCGCGCCGGTAACGCCGCAGCCTTTTGCCATCGCAATCAGGTAATCCAATTCGGGACAACTTACCGTGTATTGCCGTCTCAATCCTTTGTGCGTTTCATACATTTTCTGTCCAACGGTTTCGTAATCACCTTTTTCCATGGCTGCACAAGCGTCCAAGAGACGTTGTATTTCGCCGATGACAAATTCGGAACGTATGTAATCTACCGGATTTACCTTATCCTTAACTGCTTTGAGCATGTCGAGATTAGCGTCGCGCAGCAGTTTCACTTCGGGATGCGTTTTGGCTATTTCGGCAACTACCCGTTCGCACGAGGCGCGGCGTTTGTTGTACTCGCCGCCGGCAGCCAGATTGTGTGTCACGCAGGTGTTGATCAACACTACGCGGTAACCTTTCGGGTCAAACGGTACGTACTCGAACTCAAGCGATCGGCAATCCAATCGCATCAGGTAGCCTTCCTTACCGTGGCAGGATGCAAACTGATCCATGATGCCGCATTTGATGCCCACGTAATTGTGTTCGGTAGCCTGTCCCATCAGCGCTATTTCCATCAGGGTGAACCCCAGATTGTACTGATCGTTCAGCGCAAAACCGAAACAACTTTCCAATGCGGCTGACGAAGACATTCCTGCGCCGAGAGGCACATCGCCCGCAAATACGGTGTCGAAGCCCTGAACGGCTTTGCCTTTTTTTGCCATTTCGCGGCATACGCCGAAAATGTAACACGCCCATTGCAAGGCAGGCTTGTCGGCTTCTTCGAGACCAAACTCGCACGATTCATCCAAATCCAATGCAAAAGCGCGGACTTTATCCGTTCCGTTGGGTTTGATTGCGCAATACATTGCCTTGTCGATGGCGCCGGGAAGCACGAAACCGCCGTTATAGTCGGTATGTTCGCCGATGATGTTGATACGACCCGGCGAACTGAACATTGCGCCTTCGGTTCCGTAAAGAGATTGAAATTTTTCTTTGATTTTTGAAATATCCATTTTTATAAAGTTTGAGGTTTTATTTATACTGAAAACTGAAAACTGAAAACTTTAAGGTTTCAAGTTGTCGGGCTTTGCCTAACATTAAACTTGAAACCTTAAACTTGAAACTTGAAAATCTTTTAATCAACAGCAATATCCTTGTTCACATTTTTGCTGCCAATGAGCGCATAGTAAAGCATATAAGCCATACCTGCAATTGGTACAAGATAAGATACCATATAAGTAGACAAATCGGCTACCCAGTTCTGAATCAACGGAAGAATACCGCCGCCAACAACCATCATCATAAAGATACCTGAACCCGCGGCAGTATATTTGCCAAGTCCTTCTGTTGCAAGATTAAAGATGCTTCCCCACATAATGGACGTGCAAAGACCGCAAAGAACGAGCAACAATGCAGTAAGCGGAACAACCTGTACCTCAAATCCGGAACCTGTGAATACAGGCATGGAAGTCATAATTTTAGAGGTAAGCATGGCTCCTGCAATAAGGATAATGCCTGCGCTTGAGGCAGATATGAGCATCATTTTGCTGGAAATTTTTCCGGCTATGATACTTCCAAGGAATCGTCCGACAAGCATCATAAACCAATAGGTGCCTGCCACAAAGCCTGCAATGGTAGCCCCAAGATTAGCCCCTTTTTCGGCGTCTTCCAAGAAGAAATTCAGCGTTCCCGGTATACCTACTTCAACGCCAACATATACGAAAATAGCCACGGCGCCCAAAACGAAATGACGGAAAGCCCATGGGCTTTTTTCAAATACAACGTTCTCCTTCTTTTTTCCTGCATCGGGATCAGCGATGGGGATCAACGAAAGAATGCCCAATGTCAAGATAAATACACCCATTGCAATAAACAATACCGTGTTGACGTCGGTTATAGCAGTATCTTTTGTTACCGTGCCGATTAATGCGCCCACAAACATGGGCGTTAAGGTTCCGGTTAACGAGTTGCATGTCCCGCCAATCTGGATCAATTGATTGCCTTTGTTGCCGCCTCCGCCAAGAAGGTTTAACATCGGGTTCACCACTGTATTCAACATGCAAACCGAGAATCCTGCAATAAAAGCGCCAAGCAAATAAATAAAGAAATTTGCCGGAAGCCCAAATAGTTGAGATTCAACGCCTATTTTTCCTGATAAGAACTGTGTGAATACGCCCAAAAAGCCGACAGCTATTGCTAACAATGCCGTTTTTTTGTACCCAATTCGAACCAATAATTTACCCGCCGGAATTCCCATGAACAGATATGCGGCGAAGTTCATCATGTTGCCCATCATACCCAGAAAATTTGAACCATCTATTCCGGGTTGGTTTTTCCATATTACTCCGATAGGCGCTGCAAGATTCGTAACAAACGAAATCATTGCAAAAAGAAACATCATTGTGATTATGGCTACAATGTTGCCGTTTTGATTTTGTTTTGACATAAAAAATTTGATTTAAAGGTTTGAAAAAAATAATTATTATTTATTGATATAAAATTTGAAATTTGTTTGCGATTGGAATGTTTCACCGGTGCGTAGAATCACCGTGGGGTATTGTGGACGGTTGATGCTGTCGGGAAAATGTTGCGTTTCGAGACAGAATGCCGCGCGCATCGGGTAGCGATGCCCGTTTTTTGCCGTAAATTCGCCGGTCATATAATTGCCGGTATACAGTTGTACGCCGGGTTCGGTGGTCAGTACGTCCATGGCGATACCCGTTTTTGGGGAAACGGCTTTGGCGCAGAACGATAGTCCGCCGTCATTCCTGTTCAAAATAAATGTATGGTCGTAACCTTTTCCGAAAATGAGTTGTTGAAAATCATTTTCAATGCGTTCGCCGATAGCATGGGGGGTACGGAAGTCCAAGGGCGTTCCTTCTACCGGTTCGGCGTCGCCGCAGGGTATGGCGGTTTCATCGGTAGGCAGGTAAGCGTCGGCGTTGATGACGAGTTGATGGTCGCCTATGTACGGATCGCCGGCGCCCGAAAGGTTAAAATATGAGTGATTGGTGAGGTTGAGAATGGTCGCTTGATCGGTCTGCGCTTCATAATACGTCTCTACTGCGTTATCGTCGGTCAGTTTGTAAGTGATTCGCGTGGTCAACGTTCCCGGGTATCCTTCTTCGCCGTCGGGCGAAACATAGGTCAATTCAATGGTTTGTTCGTCGGGTTGTTGCGCGTCCCACACCACCGCGTTGAACGCTTTCAGTCCGCCATGCAGATGGTTGGGTCCGTTGTTGACTGCCAAGCGGTATTCTTTCCCGTCGAGCGTAAACCGCCCATTGGCGATACGGTTTGCCACACGTCCGCATACAGCGCCGAAATACGGTTCTTTCGACGACAGGTATTCGTCGATGGTGCTGTGTCCCAACACTACGTCGATTAACATCCCGTTGCGGTCGGGGACATGCAACGATACGATTTTTGCCCCGTAATTGGTTACGGACATTTCCAATCCGTTGTTGTTGGTCAGAATAAACAAGCTAACTTCTTTTCCATCAACCGTTTTCTGAAAATCAGTTTTCTTTAATCCTCCAATTGTCAATACCTTGCCCATACTCTTTCATTTGAAAATTTTCCGACGCAAACGTACAAGAAATATTTTATTATTCCAAATATGATCAAAATAAAAATTACAGAATGTTCAAACTCATAAACCAATTTCGGGTTCGAGTATGGAGCATTTATAAGGCTGTTTTACGTGGCAGGAAAAACGCCCGACGAAATGATGGAAATTGACAAAAGTATCAAAAAGAGACGGGTAGTATCGTTCGGGAAACTTCATCTGCGAAAGAAAGGCTTGGATTATATGGAGCAGGTCCTTCGGCGGCTATTCCGCTGATGTATCCGCAACAAATCATCAACGGAACGGTATATATTGACGGCGGCGTAGTCAATAATCTTCCGGTGGAACCTTTGCGGGAACGCTGTCAGACAGTTGTTGGGATAAGCCTGAAAAAATTCGCACAATTCAATCAAGTACTTGTTATTCAAGTCGATAATATTGTATATATGTAAAATTTTTTATTATGAAAATATTATGGGTCAAGCGGTTCCAACGGATTGATCTGTAATGCGTCTATTCTCGGATAAAATTCGACAAACTGGTCGGAAATCCGTTTTCCCAGTTCGTATGGTTTAAATCCCAACTCATTCATACAGCGTTCGGCAAAAGCTTCTGACGCGACAGAAGAAATATGAGACGCTGTTGATGCAATCAGAGCGCATTTGCTCATCGGTATTCCCTGCCGAAACATAATACGGGCGCAATTCCTGACATTGCTTGTGGTGTGCCGTGCGTGAGGTTCCATGATGATAGCCTGTTCGGGAATGTTACATTCTTCCATCAGGTATTTTTTCATGAAGAATGCCTCGTTGTTCCGTGTTTTGTAGGGATGAACCCGTCCGCCCGAAACAACAATTAACGGCGCAACGCCTTGATGATATTTAAGCGCTACCGCTTTTAACTTCGGTATTGCCGCCGGATTGAGTTGCGTAACATAGTCTCTCGGACCGGCGCCGAGCACCAGAATCAACGAATATGGATACCTGTTCCAGTCAATGGTTGGGATATATTCGTAACTTGCCTTGTTGACCGTTTCCGACAGCGGTTCATAATCAATCGGTTCTTTACGTTCGTTCAGGTCGAGCAACAAAAGCGAGGCTTCGAGAGGAAGTATAAAGAACAGTGCGCTGTTTTTTATTTTTTCAGTCAAATAAAGTTTGCTCTCACTGATGATTCCCTGAAATAATGGACTGTTTCGCACAAAACTGATTGAATCGATGTTTGGGTAGATAGGTTTTTGACCTTCGCCATAGATGTCAATGATCCGGTTGACGGCGGCAGCGTCCTGCTCCCATGCTTTGACCAATAATTCATTGTCGGGCAAATCCTTATAAAGATAATAGCACCCTGACAATACTAAATGATTGGCTGTGAGTTTGCCCAAAACATTATCAGCCCTGTATAACGCTTTCAACCGGGCGCTGACGGTTATTATTTCGGCTTCGCTGAAACGCATTGCCCGAAGTATTTCCTGATGAGTGGACGCCGAATTAAAAGATGCTTGCTTGCGGGCAGCCATAGACTGTAATTCGGCATCATTGAGAAACATGTTTTCTACTTCGTTGAGGTGTTGGAGCAACGATAGGAAATAGAAGTTCTTGGTTTCGCTTTTTTGCGGAAAAAGAAGCGAGTAGCCGGCATCCGGCTGGCAAAAGACTGTTTCTGCCCTTGCGAGCAGAAACAGTAACAAGAACATAAAGAGAATGCTATTTTTAATTAATTGCTTCATAACCGGGGTTTTGATACATTCTTACTGGGTCTAATTTCTCTTCGTCGAATGGTATGGGATAATAAATATCCTTAGGTCCAAAATTCTTTGGATCGGCTAAACCACCGTAATCACTCATGTCTATTGAATGATAATGTGCGGTAAGTTCCGCTAAATTTAAAAAGCGCAGGAGGTCAAACCAACGGTGATTTTCCAATGCCAGTTCTAATCTGCGTTCGTGAAGTATTGCTAATTTCAGTGTAGGATATTTGGCTGTATAATCCGCATTGCTCTGCATGGCTGCATAACCGGGCAAACCTGCTCGCTCGCGAACCATGTCTAAATAGGCGATTGCTTGTGTATCTTCACCGAGAAGCATGTGTACTTCTGCAAGCATGAGAATTACATCGGCATAGCGCTTCAATATATAGTCGTTACCGCCGCGTCCGAGTACTCCGGCGCCGGCGCTTGCATCCCTGAATTTTGAAATATGCCACTGTCCACTGCCATCCGGGTCGGTGGGTTGAGGCTGTACCGAAAAGGCTTTCCTGAGGTCGCTGACTTCGTATTCTTTTATCAAGGATAGATTGACGTAAGTACCGGTGCCGGTCGAATTGAACAATGAATTGATGTTTGTATTTGCCGGCTGGGTGCTGCGCGCAATGCCGGATGAATGATTTTGGTCGCCCTGTATGTACCTTATCTGGAAAATAATTTCCGGATTAGTATTTTTTTGTGCAACGTCAAACACATCCTCGTATGGTATATCTTTCAAGTCGCCAAACGTCCGCATATTGTAAGCATCTTCCAAATATTTTTTTGCCTGCGCAAGATTTTGGGCTCTATTTTCTGTCAGCGTGGCAGCCATCGTCAGGTATGTCTCGCCCAGCACGGCGTTGATGGCAGCCTTGCTTGCGCGCCCTTTCCCTGAAGCGGGTTGATGATTAGGCAATCCGGTTGATTTTAGCGCATCGGTTAAGTCGCTAACAATTTGCGCGTACACCAACTCTTTCTTTTCGCGAAATGTATTTGCGGTTACATCTTCAATGGTAACAAAATATTTTGTTATCAACGGCAAGTCGCCCCATTTTCGCACAGCGTGCAGATATACGTATGCGCGAAGAAACAGCGCTTCGGCGCGAAGCATTTCGCGATTTTCTTCGTTGGCAAATCGCGCATTGTCAATATTATCGAGTACAAAGTTACTGCGCGTAATTGCAGTAAATAATGCGTTCCAGTGATTGCGCAAGTTGGGATTTGTGGAAACCAATGTGAAATTGGTAAACTCGAACTGTACGCCTGCGTTCGATTGAGCATCCAAAGTTCCAACATTATCAGAACGGTCTTCCGTAAACTGCCAACTTCCTTCTCCCATGGCATTGTTGCTGCGTATTGCAAGATATATGGCATTGACGGCTCGCTCTGCGTCCATTTCGGTTTGAAAATAATTAGGAAGTTCTATCCTGTTGGGGTTGGTTTCCTGCAGAAAATCACTGCACGAAAAGGTAATGATACCTGTTATAAAGAGTATGAATATTTTTTTCATGGTTAAAATATATTGATGATGATTAAAATGATAACTGTGCTCCAAACTGGAATGCTCTTACCAACGGGTATTTTCCGTAGTCAACGCCGGGTGTAAGGTTACTGCCGTTTCCGTAGTCTACTTCGGGGTTGTGACCCTTGTACTGTGTGAGTGTAAAAGCGTTGTCTATGGCAAAGTATAACCTCAGGCTGCTCACGCTGCCATTGGTGATGCGACTGATTCCGGCAGGGGTGTATCCTAACGTGATATTTGTGCATCTGAAAAACGTGCCGTCGTGCAAATAGAACGACGAAAGTCGCGTACTGTTGCTCTGCGTTCCGCCTCTTGACGCTCTGTATATTTTTCCGTTGCCGGGATTTGCTTCATCACGGTAGCGCTGGGTGACAACTCTGTGAAGGTTGCCCGATGCTTCCATATTATATGTATAATAATCCTGTCCGTCAAGCACTAAATTGCCATACGAGCCATTGAACGACGCCGAAAAGTCAACCGACTTGTAGTTCGCCGACATGTTGATGGAATAAATGAAATCGGGATGAGGCGAACCGATGATGTCTTTATCGTCGTTGGTTACTACGCCGTCGCCGTTTTTGTCATAAAAATAAAGGTCGCCGGGTTGCAATAATGTGGCTTGTGCCACCGATCTTGGAGGTCCTTTTATTTGATAACCATCAGGGAATGATTGCGTAGCGGAATTGTAATGCAGGTTGTCTTCTGCAAGGTTTGCCATATCTTTTTCGCGCACCATACCTGCCACCTTAAAGCCCCAGAACGAGCCAACCGGAGAACCTTCCATTGTTATGTGCGTATCATACGGACGCTCTGCGCCTCGAGAAAGGATGGTGCTTGCGCCGCCCATATCAAGTACCTTGTTGCGGTTCACCGAAAAGTTTCCACCCATTCTAAAACTGAAATCGGTGGTACTGACAATAAGTCCGTCTACCTGTATGTCAAATCCGCGATTGCGAATCTTGGAATTGGGCAAATTGGTTAAATAGGTTTGAGAGCCGGATATATACGACAGCGATTGATTGAACAGAAGGTTGAACGTATTACTGTCGTAGAAGTTTCCGATAAATGAGAGGCGATTGTTATACAGGCTCAAGTCAAACCCAACGTTGAACTGCGAAGTAGATTCCCAGCCCAGATTGTTGTCTGTCATACCTCCGGGATACATGGCTGCCACTATGCCGCCGCCAAGCGCTAAGGCTGTGGGCGCACCCATTACCTGAGTGTAATTATAGTTGCCTATGCTGTTGTTTCCGCTAAGCCCCCAGCTGACTCTCAACTTCAGCGTTGACGAATTGCCAAACATGCTGCTGTAAAACCCTTCGTTTGAAACAGTCCAGCCTGCGCTCACCGAAGGGAAATATCCCCAGCGGTTGTCGGGACCAAACAGCGAAGAACCATCGCCGCGCAATGACGCCGATAGAAAGTAACGACTGAGCAGATTGTAATTGATACGTCCAAAGAACGACGCCATCGTCCAGTTAGACTTGTTCTGACTTTGCAGCGAGAACTGTGCCGGGTCTGGACCCTTTCCGGTAATTTCCGGTATATGGTCGTCTTCAAATCCAATTCCTCTAACCCTCAGCAAGTCGTACATATTTTTCTGTACCGATGCGCCGGCAACTCCCGAAAAGTTGTGAATACCCATGTTTTTACTGTAATTCAAAGTAAACTCGCCCAGGTAGTCCTTACGGTTGCTAAATTCTGCTATTGCTTCCGCTGCATTTTTTGATTGAGCAGAATACGGCGGATTGTCGCCGTTAGCGAGGCTGGTTGGCGAGTATAAATCGTACTTTTGCGTATGGTTGTACATCCCTATGTTGGCTTTTGCATAAAAATCTTTGAAAAACTCATAGGTAGCAAACGCATTATATGTGCTGCGAACACCGTTACGTGTAATATTAACCATTTTAGCCAACGCCACAGGATTTAAAATGGATTGAAATTGATAGCCGCCATAGCCATAATTACTAAAACCGGATGGATTTGCTACATCGTGAAAAACATTCCACGAAGTCATCTCGTTTTGAATAAAGTTGCCATCGGCGTCATAACACTCGAAGATAGGAGCATAAACCATGGCTGCCTGCATGGGGCTTAGATGAAAACGTCCTTCTTGCACCTCCCTGTTCACGTTGGAGGTAAGCGACAGGTTAGCGCCTACTTTAAACTTTTCGCTCACGTCAACGTCAATGTTGCTACGAAGGTTGACTCTATCCTGCTTGGTATACATCACAATACCGTCCATTGACTGGTATCCTCCGCTGACATTGTAGCGAACGCCGCTTCTTCCACCCGCTATGTTCAGATGAACTCTGTCTCCGTGCGCATTGCGATACAGAGCGTCCTGCCAGTCATGGTCAATGGTTGGAGGAATCATCCTTTGCGAAGGAAAATCGTAAAACATTTCAGGAATGTAGATACCCTGACCGCGACTGGTCACATTGGCTGCGCGCTGCTCATTGGTATGGCTTTTCCATGAATCGTCCCATGGACGCCCTGCGCTTACCATAAGATCTCTATATGTATTGTTTCTTGCGTCGATCAACGCTTCCACCCACTCGCGGCTGTTCATCAAGTCCAACTTTTTTTCCAATTGTCCGATGGTATGCTGATAACTGAGATCAACCTTGGCGGGACCCTCACGCCCTCTCTTGGTGGTAATCATGATCACTCCACCCGAAGCGCGCGAACCGTAAATAGCCGCCGATGCCGCATCTTTCAATATTTCGATGGATTCAATATCTTCCGGGCTGAGGAATAAATCTTCATTAGACGGGTACCCATCAATAACGTAAAGCGGGTCGGATGAGGCATTTACCGATGATGTGCCGCGAACCCGTATTTTGGTGCCGTGGTAAGGCGCCCCGCTGACCTGCGAAATTTGCACGCCTGCCACCTTACCTACCAAACTTTGCCCGACCGAATGCGTGGTAAGATTCAATTCCCTTGCCCTAACGCTTGATATTGCTCCGGTCAAGTCTGATTTTCTGATGACTTGGTAACCCACCACCACCACTTCTTCCAAACTGTGCGCATCTTCCAGCAGCACGATTTCCATGTCCGCGTGCGATACAAGTTCCTGGGTGGTATATCCCACAAAAGATACCGCCAGCACAGACTGAGCTTGATTCAATTGAATTGAAAACTGCCCGTCGACGTTGGTCACCGTTCCGTTGTTGGTGCCTTTTTCAACAACATTCGCCCCGGGAATCGGTTCGCCCTGCACGTCTTTTACTGTTCCCCGTATGATTTGCTGCGCCCACGCCCACGACATGGACAACACGCATAAACACATCAAAAGAAACATTTTCTTACTTTTTACTAATTTGTTCATTGCTACTTTTTTAATTAAATTTAAACTGAATTGATAAAAAAAATTTTTTGACTTCGAAATCGGGACAAAAGTATCGGTCAGTTGTTACAAACGTGTTTAAAATCAGTGAAGATTGGATAAGATTTTGTTACGCAGATGTAACATGGAGTCTTGTCTTAAATAAAATTTAACAAAATCTTAACTGTTTATAGATAAATAGTTAACAGCCATTATGTAGATTCGCAACAAAATTCATTCATCAAAAAAATAATCGAAACAGACAGGCTTATCAAGGTGCTCGCCGAACAGGTTACGACAAAAACCTGAAAGCGTTTTGAATGGTGAATGATTAAGAAAATATCGGAGGTTTTGAAAACCTCCGATATTTATTTAATTGATAATTACAATGTTGTATTCGCATCCGACCTGACAGCCTGCGAAGCTGCTGTCAGCGTGTCGGAGCGGGAAGATTACTTTTTTCGACACTGACAAGTCTCAAGCCGCTGAAAAATATAAGTTTACTTAAACAAAAATCCTATGGAAAACGATAAGCGGTTAATATCGGTGATGCGGTTATGCGTCATATTATAATAAGCCTGACCTTTTATCTCGCTTTCCAAATGTTGATAGTAATAGCCTATCGTCAGCATAAAATCGGCTCGTTCCGCCATCATTAATCTAAATCCTATTTCCGGATTAAACATTCCGCCACCGGTGTTTTTATATCTTACGTTATAATAGTATCCCGAAAAAATTTCCTTACTGCTGTTGGCAAAAGCATAACCGCTTTTAATAGCCAGCACAGGGCTCATATTCGCTTTCGTGAAATTGATTCTAAAATCGGCAAAAACAGGAAAAACTGTATAAGAAAAAGCCGTCATTCCAAGTCCAAGACCTATGGAAAAATATTCGTTGCAACGATAGCCGTTAATATTTACAAGCGAAGGCGCCATATTCGATTTTGCGGGTGATTGTTGGTTTTCCTCAGCTATGAGAAACGACAGTTGGGTTAAATTGAACCAGCCCGTAGAAGAAAATTTCGCCGACATATCATCATTTTGGGCGCTTATCGCCGACATTACTAAGAGGCAAAATAGCAGTAATAACAAGCGTTTCATAATATTTTCCTCATTGTTTAATTTTTATCAACTTTCAACACGCTCAACTGTTTTATATCTTCAATATCGGAATAATCATATTGAAATAAACCATCGCTCCCAATCAAAATAAGCGTGCCGTTATAGGGAATTACATCAAATCCGTTAATCGCCGTAAATTGCTTTATCATTTTTTTACCTGCTTCTACGGGAACAGTGGCATCGAATATGGTCAGCCCCTGGTCGCACACAAATAACGTATTTCCGTCAATCCCCAAACCATAGGGTTCTTTCATGTTGAAAGAGGCTTTTAGAGCAGGCGCGGAAGGATTGCTAATGTCTATCACATCGAGCAAACTGAGATTCTGCCCGCACATATTTCCGCCCCGAATGGTTACATAAGCGTAATTTCCCTGTACCACCACAGGGTCGCAACCCAAAATGTGCGATACCGACGACAAGTAGGCAGGTTTAGCCGGATCGGAAAGTCCATATATCAACAGTCCGGTAGTTGTTCCCAAAAAAAGTTTCTGCTCGTAAGGGAAAATCGTTTCTACATTCCAACTCAAATATTGTTCGTTTCCTTTTGTTAGGGTATTTTCCAATATGGAAAACACTTTCAGCATATTGTTGTTTACCACATACAAATAATCGCCATAGGCTGAAAAGCGCGACATGGAGCCGGTAACGCCTGTAAGACCCGAACTGGCGCTGGACGTCATCTTCCCCCATGAAGCGGCGTCGGACGCCAAGAAAGATTCCCAAGGAATAGGATAATAATTTTGAAACTCCTCTTTTTCCGTAATTGTTTCCACTTCCCAAGCGACTATCACGCCTTTACTCAAGTCCATTTCTTTAGCGGGATAATCATTGCCGGTGGCGGGAAGCACATTCTGAAAAACATTTTCAAACCGTCCGCTTTCTACCGGCTGTGCAGGATTGCTGACATCGAACCAAACCAAGTCAATAAAACTATCGGCAAAAAGCATGTTGTCTTTTACCGTAACATCAATATTGCCCAAAAGTTCAACAAAGGCAACAAATTTCGGGGATGCGGGATTGCTGTTATCTACAATGTGAAATCCTTTCAAAATTTCATTGATAAAAAGATAATCGCCATACAAACATATTTTTCCCGGGTTAAGCATTTGTTGAGCAGGCTTTGCAGCCTTTGGCGCTCGAAATTCGGAAAACGACACGTACACCGGCACATTCGCCGTGTAAGTAACCGTGCTTTTTACTTGGTCGTTACATCCGCTCAGCGGCAAAAGAAACACGCACAGAACCGCTATAACCAGCGAGTTCGTTATTTTTATCATACGTTTTTTGGTATTCATAAAGCAATAAAGTTAATATTTCAAATTTTATTATCCGCCTTGCGGGTTATCCATCCGCCCGATGAATAAAATAGCGCCCGTGCTCTTTTCTTTGATAAGATAAATAAAGGGGCGATTGGCAAAGAAAGTTGTTGGAATAAACGGATTAACGGATGTTACACTCATTTCAACAGCGGTTACGGCAGCAGCCTCCGTTCCTTCTTCGTTTACTTCCACAAAGGTTTTATGTTTGATTTTTGATACGAGTAATCGGGAATCGTCTGCAATACCGTTCAAATTACCTCCCGGTTGAAAAATCAGATTCATTCCTAAATTTTCAACGGGTTCTACCAGCGAAAATTCACACTCTTGTTTAAAGCGTGGAAATTTTACGTGAACATTAGCTTCCGACATATTGGTTAAAACAGTATTCCCAACATCGTTATCGAGATAATCCACAAGCTCATCAATCGTTTTACTTTCGGCAGGCAAAATGGCGAGCATACTAAAAGCTCCGTTTCCGTACGGCATCTCAACACATTCCAGCATCTCATCCGAATAATACGGCAATGCAGTTGTTTGATTCATCATGGGAACTTTTTTTCGCACACCGTTTTCCATCGTAAACTCTTCGTCCCTTGTATCTTTTTTATCGAACTCAAATTGCCATTTGCTTTTGAAATAGACCGCATTAATAAGATACATTACTGCATTATCGGGAATCTCATCAAGAATGGTTTTTATTCTGTCGTTCGTCTTTTTTGCACACCAGTTATTGATAGCGTCCAACGTTGATTTCAGGCTAAAATCAAGACTCTGTACCTCTGCGTCATAATATTTTTTATTGACGTCAATAAAGGACTGCTTTACAGGATACGTTTTTTCACTCCAAATGGAATTTGCAATGGCTAAGGCAGTCAGCGGGTCAACACTGAGCAAGGCTTGCGACATTTTCTGATAATACTCATTAATCTCCGCATCGGAAAAATCCGTCATTCCCAATGCGGCAACCATTTCGGAGCGCGCGGCGGGAGAGGTGCCGTTATATAACATTCCCAAAGCCATGCTTACGCTCAGTGGCGAGATAAAAGCGTTGGTTTTATCGGCGGAAGTTGCCACCTGTTGAAACAGATTGAATGAAAAAGCATTGTCGCCCTTCGCTTTTTCACTCTGTTTAGCATTTAAAATAATCGGCTCGGCAGGTTTTACATCTTTTCCGGAGCCATTGCTCTTTTCGCACGATGCAGGCGCTAAAAACATACACGCAAGGGCAAGGTAAAAAGAAAATTTTTTCATGCGCTTATAAATTTTATTTAAAGTTATACACTACATAGATGCATATCCTCGTCAAAACGCTGCATGAAGATAAAAATTTAACGCTATTGCCGGTCAAATTATTTTATAACTATCGTGTATTCAGATAAATTACATTATTCATTGTTCATTGTTAACTTACCACTACTTGGTTCCTTATCCCGAGACCTTATACGCAAATTTCACCTTTCCGAGTTCTTCATTGGCGGCGGCGATTTTTTTAGCCAAGTCTTTTTTAAAATCCTGTATTTTTTGAAACAGTAGCGCATCGCCGGTAGCAATGATTTGCGCAGCCAAAATACCGGCATTACGCGCACCGTCTAAGGCTACCGTCGCCACCGGAATACCGGCAGGCATTTGCAGGATGGAAAGCACGGAATCCCATCCATCTATGGAATTGGACGATTTGATGGGAACGCCTATAACAGGCGCCGGCGTTAAAGCGGCAATAACTCCCGGCAAATGTGCCGCGCCGCCGGCGCCGGCAATAATCACTTTAACTCCGCGCGTATGCGCTTTTTTCGCAAAATCCATAACTAATTCCGGTACCCGATGCGCCGAAAGCGCGCTTATTTCAAACGGAAT
>Ga0099364_10007604_pt1 | contig 15421 bp, 6 predicted proteins | sample TergutTh196P3_FD_73070 | JGI IMG/M metagenome (GOLD analysis project Ga0099364, IMG submission 73070) | Microcerotermes parvus P3 segment gut microbial communities from Pointe-Noire, Republic of the Congo - Th196 P3 | ecosystem: Host-associated > Arthropoda: Insects > Digestive system > Gut ... | reverse complement strand
TCTTTCATTATGCCGCATACCTTTGGGTTGTTGAAGCCGCTGACAAGGCCTTCTTTCGCTATCCTCTGCACCCCCGTCAGCACCCCGAACTCCAAGGAGCCGTTCGTCTTGAAGACGCTCCCCATAAAGCCGCGCATGAACCTGACCATGTCATCGTAATAGCCTTCCATCAGCGCGCTGCTTATGGGCGCGTCGTACTCGTCAATCAGGACTATCGCCCTTTTTCCGTGGTAGGCGTACAGGCAGTCCGTCAAGAACAGCAATGCGTTTTTGAGCCGGCTTTCGGTCGATTTTTCCGACATCAGCGCATAATATATTTCCCTTTGTTGTTCGTCCAGCCTATCGCTGTCATATAAGTAGCGGTTTTGCCGGAACAAATCAGAAACTAGCTCACGTATGCAAATGACAGAACCATCATATGTTTTTTCCTCTACGTTTTTCAGCGTAATGAAGACGACCGGGTACTTGTTCATGTGCTTTTCGACTATGTCGGCGTGCTCCATGATCTTCAGGCCGTCGAACAGGGTCTTGCCGCCATGCCTCTCGGGGAGGGGCTTTGACGGCGTCCCGATGCCGAAAAAATGCTCCAGCATGCTCATGTTCATCGTCTTGCCGAACCTTCGAGGCCTGGTTATCAGGGTTACTTTTCCTTTGCATTCGAGCAGTTCCTTGATAAACATTGTCTTGTCGACATAGAAATAATCGCCCTCGATGATTTCCCCAAAAGACTCGGCGCCCGTTAATATCCGCTTAGACATGCCCGCTTCCCTCCCTTTACTCAATGCAGAATGCAAAATGCTTAGTCGTTTGACGGCCAGTGTCACGCTTCTTGTATAATATGATAATGATACCACAACGCAAGGGCTAAACACAAGCCAATATTACGCGCCGGCGGGAAAACCTGAGGCGTCAGGGAGCAATAATACGCGCCGGCGGGAAAACCAAAACCCGCCGGCGCTTTTTAAAGGATGAGCTTCTTTATTTGTAATTCCTAATTCCTAATTCCTAACTCCTAACTCCTAATTCCTAGCTCCTAAAGCTAGAAAAAACACAGGGAAAATGCTTCAAAAATGCTTTCGAAATGCTTCGAAAAGTTTGTTTGTGTTGAAAAATAAGTCAGGTTGAGGTATAGTGTGGGCAAGGGCTGATAATACTTGGAAAGGGTTGGCAACAGGAATGGAAAAAACATATAGACTTTTAGACCATTTAGACCATACAGAGCCGTTACCGATTGAGGAAATCGAAGGGTTATATCAGGGCTACTGGGTCTATATTGTTAAAGCTAAAGTAGGCGAGTATGGAAAGATATTGAGCGGTGTTCCCGTTGTAATAGGCTCAAGGGCGTCCGATGGCGCTTTTGATGGCATTTATGAAAAATACAACTCGGATGAATATGATATCCGCGCGGACTTAAATCTCCTGCCGAATAGAGGTTTCATCTCTTCACTGAAGATCGTGAGCAACTATGATGAGTAACCGCGTTTAGCTTGGCGGTTAGAACCCGGCGCAACAACAGTTGACGGGGTGGCAGCTGTAGGCTATAATATGGATAGCAGCAGAAACCTTGGTTTCGCCGAGCCAATTGAATAGTAAAAGTGGGACTGCAGAATGGATGTTACTACAATAAGCGACAGCACCGGTCAAGACAGCGCCGAAACGGCTCAGATTGAAGACGCCTATGCGAATTACGACGCCGTTCTAAAAGACTCGGTTACGCTGTTTTCAGACAAAGCTCTCGACTTCTTCGGCATAGCCGGAGACATGACCATAACAGAGCCGCTGAGAACTGAGAAAAAAGAAGTCAGGGTTGAAACCGAGTTTTCAGACTTGACGTTCTGCCTGTCTGACGGGAGCGGCCTGCACATTGAGGGTGAGGTGGATTTATCAAGAGACGATCTGCTGAGGTTCTGCGGCTACCACGTGGACTTGATAAGAGATTACAAGCGCGAGTTCATCACAGTTATATTCGTGAAAAACAGAACTAGCAACACGAAGCTAGAAATGGGCATGCTGAGATTTGAACCACATGTGGTCGACTGCAGCGCGCGCGATGCAGATCAGATTTTAGCCGCTATCAAAAGCAAGCTGCAAAACAACGAGCCGATCAACGAGCTGGAAATCATCTTTTTGCCGTTGTTCAAAAGCGCCAAGCATACGCCTGAAAGCCTGCTGCATGAGGCCATAGTGATTGTCAGGCAACTTATTGACCTGAATGAAGACCAAAAGCTCAAAATGATCGCATTGACGTTGATATTGTCCAACAAGTTCGTAAGCAAAGAAGAACTAAGCAAACTATGGGAGGCTGCAAAAATGATGAAGCTAAAATTGTTAGAAGTCGCCGAAGAGCAAGGCATCGAGCAAGGCATCGAGCAAGGCATCGAGCAAGGCATCGAGCAAGGCATCGAGCAAGGCATCGAGCAAGGCATAATTCGAAATCAGACGAACATAGCGGTAATTGCCTTTAGGGGGCTGAAACAAGGCAGATCGCGGTCTGACATAGTGGACATGCTCAAGGAGTTCGGAATCCCTGACGATATAATCAAGAACGCTGAAGAGCAGTCCAAACGCGAAGCGGAGACGCCGGAAAACACCATATAGCCCTCGCCATGTTCCGCTGTTGTCGTGTAGCCGGAGCCGGATATTTCTTTATACGCGCCGGCGGGAAAACCAAAACCCGCCGGCGCTTTTTAAAGGATGAGAACTCTTTAATTTATGGGGTAGAAATGAGGGACGGGCACAGGGGCAAAAAAATAACGCCGGGGTTCCCGGCGTTCGCGGCATTTCGCTCAATAAATTTGGGTTTCCATCGCGACCTCGCAGTTTTTCTTGTGGAACGCGATGCCGTATTTGTATATCCGCCTGTACCCCTCGCGTTTCAGTGTGTGCAGGTAGCTCTTTTCCTCTATCTGGCTCAGGCCTTTCAGCGCCTCCTCCTTCAAGTCCTCGCCGTCCTTGCCTTTGTGCTTGAATTCTATGACGACGGCGCTTTCTTCTTTGCTAGCTGGCTTTATCATGCAATCTGACCGGCCTTTCCCCGATTCATGGTTTGAGTAGACCATGTAGTCGCCGGAAACGGCAAGCAGCATACCGTATATGAACATGTGGTAGCTGTTCTCCTCCTTGAAGTCGTGGCAGCTCGGGTCGTTGAGCAGGTCGTCGTTGAGCGCACGGGCAACGCCGTCCGCGTCGCCGCCCAGCAGGCACTCCACGAGCTTTAGGATCGCTTCGGATATCGCCGGGCGCTCCGTACCGACCCATTCCTTCGCATAGCGCGTGAACATCTTCCTTACCTCATAGTTCACAAGCTCTACCTTGAACGTCTCGCCGCTGGCCCCGTTTACGGGCTTGACGTACCCCGCGTGAAGCATCAGAGTCCAAAACGCGCTGGTGTTCCTGTACGCTATCGGGTATTTTATCCCGTCGTCCATGCTCATCAATACGGGCCTGCCCGTGATCAGCCCCGCGACCTCGTCCCTCAGGGGCTCGTCGCCTTCCTGATACATCTCTTTGAATATCGTTACCGATCCGGTGTTGACCCAGAACTCGTCGAATTCCTTTTCCGCTAGATACCCCGTTATGCTCCAGGGGTTGTACATGTCCCGCCCCCCGAACCGGTATCCGTCATACCATAGCTTCACTTCGTCAAATGTTCCGCCCAGCCCATATGACTCGCAGGCGTCCCTCACCTCGTCCTCGGTGAACCCGAAGCATGTCGCGAACGTCTCTTTCATGATGCCGCAGACTTTTGGGTTGTTGAAGCCGCTGACCAGGCCTTCCCTTGATATCCTCTGGACCCCGGTCAGCACGCCGAACTCAAGATTGTCGTTCGTCTTGAAGACGCCGCCAAGGAAGCCCCGCATGAAATCTATCATTTCCGGATAATAGCCCTTCTCAAACGCTTTGCTTATGGGCGCGTCGTACTCGTCAATCAGGACTATCGCCCTCTTTTTGTGATGGGCGTACAGGCAGTCCGTCAAAAACAGCAATGCGGATTGCAATTCTGCGTCCGTTGATTCTTCGGCGCAGTATCGGTAAAACCTTTTCTTTTTAAATTCGTTAAGCGCGTCGCTTTCGTATAAGTACATGTTTTTTTGGTAAGTGTCGGAAATCATGATTCTTATTTTGTTAATGGAATCTTCATATGCTTTCTCCTCCACGTTTTTCAGCGTAAGGAAGACGACGGGGTACTTGTTCATGTGCTTTTCGACTATGTCCGCGTGCTCCATGATCTTCAGGCCGTCGAACAGGGTCTTGCCGCCATGCCTCTCGGGGAGGGGCTTTGACGGCGTCCCGGCGCCGAAGAAGTGCTCAAGCATGCTCATGTTCATCGTCTTGCCGAACCTTCGCGGCCTGGTTATCAAGGTTACTTCGCCCCTGTTATCAAGAAGCTCTTTGATAAACAATGTTTTGTCAACGTAGAAATAATCTCCGGATATTATCTTTTCAAAAGACTCGGCGCCCGTTAATATCCGCTTCGACATGCCCGCTCCCCCCTTTAATCAATGCAGAATGCAAAATGTTTTGTCGTTTGACGGCCAGTGTTACGCTTCTTATATATTGAGATAATGATACCACAACGCAAGGGCTAAACACAAGCCAATATTACGCGCCGGCGGGAAAACCAAAACCCGCCGGCGCATTTTAAAGGATGAGCTTCTTTTTTGTAATTTTTAAATAATTCTTTTGGGGAGGGCGACCGGGACGGTCGCCCCTACATTTAGCTGGATTATTTCGCTTCTTCTTCTTCCTCTTCTTCGTCGCGCTTTCTTTTCCAGATGATGAAGAAGAACATCATTGAGAGGAGTCCCGCCGCGCCGAGCGCGTACACTATCTTGTCTTTCAGTGACAGGCCGGTTGCGGAGCTTGCTGCCGTGTTCGCGGGTGCGCTTGCGTTGCGGGGGCCTACGCGCGGGGTGTCTTCGTTCGATATCTGAACCTCTTCGCCGTTCGCGTCGGTCGCTTTGATTACGTACTCGCCGTCGGTGAGGTTCTCGATGGTCACTACTATCTCGCCGTCTTCGTTTGCCTCGGCCGTGACGCTGATGTCGCTTCTGATTCCGCCGCCGATGTCGCTGCCGCCGTCAATGCTTTCCATTGTCACGACTATCTCGCCGTCTTCGTCCTCTGCGATGCTGATGGTTATTTCGTTGCCGTCGATGTCGGTCACTGTGATTTCGAGTTCGAGGGCTTCATCTTCCTCGGGCGCTGCCACTACGATTTCGATTTTCCCGTCTTCGTCGGGGGTTGCCACGGCCTTGTAGTCGTCGTAGTAGTCGTAGCCGTCGCCGCCGTCGTTGTTGTTGCCGCCGTTGTTGTTGTTGTTGTTGTTGTTGTTGTTGTTGTTGTTGTCGCAGTCGTCGCAGTCGCAATCGTCGTCGTGCTTGCAGTCGTCGCAGTCGCAGCTTTCGTCGTGCGGCGGGTTGCACTTGTCGCAGTCGCAGTCGCCGTCGTGCTTGCAGTCGTCGCAGTCGCAATCGTCGTCGTGCCTACAGTCGTCGCAGCCGCAGTCGTCGTCGTGCTTGCAGTCGTCGCAGCCGCAGTCGTCGTCGTGCGGGTTTACCACTTCCACCGGGGCGTTGCCGTCGTTGTTCTCGCCCTCGGCCGTCTTGCCGTCCCTGCCGCGCCTGCCGCCGCGCACCCTGACCTTGTACGTGCCGTCGTCCAGGTCGTCCACCACTATCGTTATCGTGCCGTCTTCGTTGTCGGTGACTTCGTAGCCGAGGGTTTTGCCGTCTTCGTCCTTCGCTACCCAGTCGCCCGTGTCTTCGTCTTTCTCGATGATTATCACTATCACGTCGCCCGTGTCTTCGTTTTCGATCTCTATCACGTAGTAGTCGTCGTCGCCGTCCACTTCGATCGTGACCGTCAGGTTCCCTTCGTCGTCGCCTTCAACCGTCGCTTCGGGCTTCGAGGGCGTCTGCGGGAAGGTGCTTTCGCTCGCGTTTGCCGCGGCGCCCGTGCCCGCCGCGTTGATGGCGCGCACTTCGAAGTCATACATCGCGTCGTCGTCCAGGCCGCGCGCCGTGTAGGCCGTCACGTTGCCGAGGGCTGCCTCTTTGAGTTCGCTGCCTACGTAGTAGCTGACCTTGTAGCCCGTCACCGCGCTGCCGCCGTTGCTTGCCGGGGCTTCCCATGTTAGCGCGACTTCCTTGGCGCCGCCGGCTGCCTTGAGGTTCATCGGGGCTGAGGGCACGTTCCCCGTTATCGCGTTCGCGCTTGCCGGCTCGCTTTCGCCCTTTTCGTTTATGGCGTATACTTTGAACGTGTATTCGGTGTTTACCGCAAGGCCCGTCACCGTCGTGCTTCTCGCGTCCTTGCCGAGCCCGATTTCTATGGTGTTGCCGTCTTTTACGTAGGTGACTTTGTAGCCCGTGACCGCTTTGCCGCCGTCGTTTGCGGGGGCTTCCCATGCGAGGTCCACTTTCAGCGCGCTGCCTATCGCGGTGAAGCCTTGCGGCGCGGAGGGGGCCGTTGCCGTAAATACGTCTCTCGCTATCGGGCCGCTCGGCTCGCCTGTGCCCCTGCGGTTGCCTTCGCGTACCCTGACTTTGTACTTGCCGTCATTGAGGTCGTCTATTACTACCGTTATCGTGCCGTCCCCGTTGTCGGTCACTTCGTAGTCGAGGGTGTTGCCGTCTTCGTCCTTGGCTACCCATTTGCCCGTGTCTTCGTCTTTCTCGATGGTTATCACTATCACGTCGTCGTCTTTCTCGTCGCTGACGGTGATTTCAAAGTATGTGTCGTCGTCCGCGTCGCTAACGTCGATTTTCACGGTCAGGTTGCCTTCGTCGTCGCTGTCGACCGTTATTTTGTCGTCCGGCCTGCCGGGGAGCGCTATCATGGTCTTCGCCGTTGCGGGCGCGCTCTCGGGGCCCTCGCCCACGCCGTTGACCGCGCTGACCGTGAAGCTGTACTCCGTGTCGTCTTTCAGGCCGGTCACCGTGCGCGTCCTTGACGTTGAATTGGTGTCTATCTCAATGGCCGTGCCGTTTTCGTCGGTGTATCTGATGATGTACTTCGTGACGTTGCCGCCGTTGGCCGCGGGCGATGTCCAGCTGAGCGCCGCCTGGTTGCCCCCGCCTGCCGCCGTGAGTTCCGGTGCGCCGGGCACGTCCGCCGTCGTTTGCGTCCGGCTGGCCGCCGGGCCCTCGCCGGCCGCGTTGACCGCGCTGACGTGGAACGTGTATTCGGTCGCGTCCTGCAGGCCGGTTATCGTACGGCTCCTTGACGTGCCGTTGTCTATCGCTTGCTCCGCGCCGGAGTCGTCGGTATACCTGATTATGTAGTTCGTGACCGAGCTGCCGCCGTTGTTGGCGGGGGCGCCCCAGCTCAACGCGATCTGCTTGACCCCTCTGCTTGCCGCGATGGAGGTTGGCGCTCCGGGGAGCCCGAAGGTCGTCGCGCTTGCGCTTGCCGCCTCGCCCGCGCCCAGCGAGTTGACCGCGCGCACCAGGAACGTGTAGGCGGTGCTGTCTTCAAGGCCGGTATATGTGTAGCTGTAGGTTCCGGAGGAGACCGCCGCCCATGTGTCGCCGCCGTCCTTCGATATCTGATATCCCGTAACCGCGCTGCTGCCGCTTATCGACACGGGCGGGCTCCATGAGAGCGCCACTTGCTTGTTGCCCGCTGTCGCCCTGAGGTTGCGCGGCGCGCCGGGCACGGTGTTCCAGGTGGCGCTGAGCGTGGTGTTTTCCGTGATGGCGGTGTCGCGCGTGAAATCGCCATTCGACCATCTCCATCCCAGGAAGGTGAAGCCGTCGCGCACCGGGATTTCCGTGGGGAAGCCGTCCCCGAGGGTGTCGCCCTTGAACACGTAGATATACACTGTGTCGCCGCTGCCCGCGATGCTGCCGCTGTTCAGGAGCAATCTCACATAGAGCTGCGCGTCGAAGTATTCCGCGCCGTAGGCGGGGGCTCCGATGTCATGCTTGTTGACGCCGTACTTCAGGTTGCCGCTCCAGCTGAAATCGGGCATGTTTATGTTCGCGCGGTATGTCTCGTACAGCGCGCTGTCGGTCCTGAACCTGTGCACGTCTTCGCTCGTCGCCGCGTTGCCGCTGATCTCTATGGACCCGGGCGCCGAGGGGTCGATCGTCACCCTGCTCAGGGCGTCCCAGCCGTCAATGCCTATCGCGCCGCCGTTCTTCGCCGTGTTGCCGCTGATTTCGCCGCCGGTCATGGTGAACGCGGCATCCTCGTGGACATGCACGCCGCCGCCGTTTTCCTGCGCCGTGTTGCCGATGATTTTGCCGCCGCTCATGTTGAACGTGCCGAATCGGACACTCACGCCGGCGCCGCTATTCTTCGCCGTCACGCCGGGGGCGCTTATCTGCGCCGTGTTGCCGCTGATCTCGCCGCCCAGCATGTTGTACGTGCTGCCGGGGCGGCCGCCAAAGAACGCGCCCGAGCCTTTGTTGTCGCTGATTTTGCCGCCGGTCATGGTGAATGGGTATAGCCCCGCGACTAGTCCTTGTTCGAAGTACAGCCCGTAGCCATTGTTGCCGCTGATTTCACCGCCGTTCATGGTGAACGCGGAGTTGCATATATGCACGCCGGCTGAGGAGCGGGAACTCGCCGAATCGTTGCCGCTGATGATGCCGCCATTCATAGTGAACGTGGCATTGTCGCCGACATAAACGCCGCCGCCGCCCGTGGTGCCGCCGCCGTTGATTACGGTATTGCCGCTGATTTCGCCGCCGTGCATGATGAACGTGCCGTTGTCGCTGACCCGCACGCCGCCGCCGGCGCCCGCATTGTTCGTCCTTGGACTGTTGCTGCGATAATTAGACGTGTTGCCGGTGATCTTGCCGTCCCACATGGTGAACGTGGCATTGTCGCCGACATGGACGCCGCCGCCGCCGCCCGCAGCGACGTTGGTGTTTCCGCTGATTTCGCCGCCTCTCATGTTGAACGTGCCGCTATGGACCCTCACGCCGCCGCCGGGTGTTACGGTGCCGCCTTCGGTGATCCCTTTAATTTCGCCGCCGTCCATGTTGAACGTGCCGCCACTTTCGACAGAAACTCCGCCGAATGCCTCACTCCCCGTCAAGCTTATGCCGTCTTTGAGCGTGAGGTGGCCGGTGCTACTGACCCTAAAATGCCTGTAGCCGCCGGAGCCGAGCACTCTTACGATCTCGATCGGCACCGCGGATGACAATGTGACGTAGCCGGAGTCAATTCTGATCTCAGTCGTTAAAATAATCGTGCCCGGGATGCCGCTGTTCTGTATCGCCGCCATCGCCGCTTGCAATTCGGTAAGGTTTTTGGCTTCCAGCTCCAGAGCGGGTTCGCATATGCAGTCTTCTTCGGTTTCGCCGCACTCGGCGCAGAATTCGAAAGACGCCGGCGCGAATGAGATGCCGCCGCTTGCCGGCGCAAACGAGACGATGGGCTCGCATGTGCAGTCGTCTATCTCTTCGCCGCAGTCTTCGCAGATTTCCGCTTGGTTGGTTTGTTGTACGGGCTCGCAGGTGCAGCCGTCAATCTCTTCGCCGCAGTCCGCGCAGTAGTCGATTTGCGCTATGGGCTCGCATGTGCATCCGTCGATCTCTTCGCCGCAGTCCGCGCAGTAGTCAGGCGCCGGCGGTCCGTATATATGGCCGCTCCCGTCGCAGTCGGGGTCGTAGCAGTCGGGGCACTCGTTGTTGGTGGCTTCGTGGGTCTCGCCGCATTCGGCTAAGCCGCATACGTCGCACAGTTCTTCGCCGAAGGTGAGGGTCAGTCCGCTTACCGCTATGCTCATTACGAGCGTGAGCGCGACGAGCAATGCCGTCGCTTTCTTTAAGCTCCATTTCATTGTCTTGGTTTTCATTGTCGTCACCCTTTCTGTTTTTGTTTTTTGGTTTTGGTTTTGGATTTCGCTGTTCCTGTTTTGGTTCTCGGTTTGGTTTTGGTTTTGGTTTTTCATGATGCTCGCTCCTTTTGTTTTTCTTTTATGTTCGGAGCATAGCATATCCGAAAACGGAATGTGCGAATTGTTACCAAATGGGAACAATTGATAATGCAGAATGCAGAATGCAGAATTAGGGGTGAACGATGAACGATGAACGATGAACGATGAACAGGTAACTCTTAACTCTTAACTCTTAACTCTTAACTCTACACTGCGGCTTGTCCGCGTGGGGGCAAAAAAACAACGCCGGGGTTCCCGGCGTTCGTAGCATTTCAATCAATAAATTTGGGCTTCCATCGCCACCTCGCAGTTTTTCTTGTGGAACGCGATGCCGTACTTGTATATCCGCTTGTACCCTTCGCGCTCCAAGGTGTGCAGGTAACTCTTTTCTTCTATCTGGCTCAGGCCCTTCAGCGCTTCTTCCTTTAGGTCGTCGCCGTCCTTGCCTTTGTGCTTGAATTCTATGACGACGGCGCTTTCTTCTTTGCTCGCGGGCTTTATCATGCAGTCCGAGCGCCCTTTCCCCGATTCGCGGTTGGAATGGACAGAGTATTCTCCCGACAAGGCAAGGAGCATCCCGTATATGAACATGTGGTAGCTGTTCTCTTCCTTGAAGTCATGGCAGCTCGGGTTGTTGAGCAGGTCGTCGTTGAGCGCACGGCTCACGCCGTCCGCGTCGCCCTTTAGCAGGCAGCCCGCGAACTTTGCAATTGCCTCAGCTATCGCAGGGCGCTGCTTCTCCAGCCATATCCTCGCGTTGCGGGCAAACATCTTCCTCACTTCGTAATTGACGAGCTCCACGCGGAACGTCTCGCCGGAAGCCCCGCTCACGGGCTTCACGTAGCCTGCGTGAAGCATCAGGTTCCAGAATGCGTCCGTGTTATAATACTCGATGGGGTACGTTATCCCGTCCTCCATGTTCATCATCACGGGCGTGCCCGTGATGAGCCCCGCAACCTCGTTTTTCAGGGCTTCGTCGCCCCTGTAGAAAATATCCTTCAGTATCGACAGGGAGCCGGTGTTGACCCAGTATTCGTCGAACTTTTTTTCTCGCAGATATCCCGTTATGCTCCATGGGTTGTACATGTCCCTGCCACCGAACCGGTAGCCGTCGTACCACCGCTTCACGTCGTCGAACGTCCCGCCCAGTCCGAATGACTCGCAGGCGTCCCTCACTTCATCTTCCGTGAAGCCGAAGCAATCTGAGAATGTCTCTTTCATTATGCCGCATATCAATGGATTGTTGAAGCCGCTGACTAATCCTTCTTTCGCTATCCTCTGCACCCCCGTCAGCACCCCGAACTCCAGCGCGTCGTTCGTCTTGAAGACGCTCCCCATAAAGCCGCGCATGAACCTGACCATGTCATCGTAGTAGCCTTCCATCAGTGCGCTGCTTATGGGCGCATCGTACTCGTCCACCAAGACTATCGCCCTTTTTCCGTGGTAGGCGTACAGGCAGTCCGTCAAGAACAGCAATGCGGATTCCATTTCGTCGTCCGTAGCTTCTTTTGCACAATAACGGTAAAAATCCTTTTTTTTGATCTCATTGAGCGCATCGCTTTCGAGGAGGTGCATGTTCTGTTGGTATATGGCGGAAACAAGAGTCCTTATCTTGTTTATCGCGCTGCCATAGGACGAGGCTTCGATGTTTTTCAGCGTGAGGAAGACGACCGGGTACTTGTTCATGTGCTTTTCGACTATGTCCGCGTGCTCCATGATCTTCAGGCCGTCGAACAGGGTCTTGCCGCCCTGCCTCTCGGGGAGGGGCTTTGACGGCGTACCGGCGCCGAAGAAGTGCTCAAGCATGCTCATGTTCATCGTCTTGCCGAACCTTCGCGGCCTGGTTATCAGGGTTACTTTGCCCCTGTTTTCGAGAAGCTCCTTTATAAACATTGTTTTGTCAACGTAGAAATAATCGCCCTCGATGATTTCCCCAAAAGACTCGGCGCCCGTCAAAATCCGCTTCGACATGCCCGCAACCCTCCCTTTAATCAATGCATTTCGCTCAATAAATTTGGGCTTCCATCGCGACCTCGCAGCTTTTCTTGTGGAACGCTATGCCGTACTTGTATATCCGCTTGTACCCCTCGCGTTTCAGTGCGTGCAGGTAACTCTTTTCTTCTATCTGGCGCAGGCCTTTCAGGGCTTCTTCCTTTAGATCGTCGCCGTCCTTGCCTTTGTGCTTGAATTCTATGACGACGGCGCTTTCTTCTTTGTTCGCGGGCTTTATCATGCAGTCCGAGCGCCCTTTACCCGATTCGCGGTTGGATTGTACGCTGTATTCCCCCGACAATGCGAGGAGCATCCCGTATATGAACATGTGGTAGCTGTTTTCTTCCTTGAAGTCGTGGCAGCTCGGGTCGTTCAGCAGGTCGTCGTTGAGCGCGCGGCCCACGCCGTCCGCGTCGCCGCCCAGCAGGCACTCCACGAGTTTTAGGATCGCTTCGGATATCGCCGGGCGCTGCGTCCCCAGCCATATCCTCGCGTTGCGGGTGAACATCCTCCTCACCTCGTAGTTGACGAGCTCCACGTGGAACGTCTCGCCGCTCGCCCCCCTCACGGGCTTCACGTAGCCAGCGTGCAGCATCAGGTTCCAGAATGCGTCCGTGTTAAGGTACTCGATGGGGTATGCTATCCCGTCCTCCATGTTCATTTGCACCGGCGTCCCCGTTATCAAGCCCGCGACCTCGTTTTTCAGGGCTTCGTCGCCTTTGTAGTAAATGTCCTTCAGTATCGACAATGAGCCGGTGTTGACCCAGTATTCGTCGAACTTTTTTCGTTTCAGATACCCTGTTATGCTCCAGGGGTTGTACATGTCCCGCCCCCCGAACCGGTAGCCGTCGTACCATAGCTTCACTTCGTCAAATGTTTCCCCCAGTCCGTATGACCGGCAGGCTTCTTGTGCTTCATCTTCCGTGAAACCGAAGCAGTCGGAGAACTCCTCGTTCATTATGCCGCATATCAAAGGGTTGTTGAAGCCGCTGACAAGGCCTTCTTTCGCTATCCTCTGAACCCCGGTCAGCACCCCGAACTCCAGCGAGTTGTTCGTCTTGAAGACGCCCCCCAAAAAGCCGCGCATGAACCTGACCATGTCTTCGTAGTAGCCTTCCATCAGCGCGCTGCTTATGGGCGCGTCGTACTCGTCCACCAGGACTATCGCCCTCCTCCCGTGGTGGGCGTACAGGCAGTCCGTCAAGAACAGCAAGGCCAACTGCAATTCCGCTTCCGTTGACTCTTCGGAGTAATAACGGTAAAACTTTTTCTTCGTATAATCATCTAGCGCGTCGCTTTCGCATAGGTAAATATTTTTCTTGTAAGTGCTGGAGATGAGGAATCTGATCCCGGCAATGGAACCATCATAGGTCGCTGCTTCGACGTTTTTCAGCGTAAGGAAAATGGTGGGGTACTTGTTCATGTGCTTTTCGACTATGTCCGCATGCTCCATGATCTTCAGGCCGTCGAACAGGGTCTTGCCGCCTTGCCTCTCGGGGAGGGGCTTGGACGGCGTCCCGACTCCGAAAAAATGCTCCAGCATGCTCATGTTCATCGTCTTGCCGAACCTTCGCGGCCTGGTTATCAAGGTTACTTCGCCCCTGTTTTCGAGAAGCTCCTTGATAAACAAAGTCTTGTCTACATAGAAATAATCGCCGTTTATTATCTTTTCAAAAGACTCGGCGCCCGTCAATATCCGTTTCGACATGCCCGCAGCCCCCCTAATCAATGCAGAATGCGTAATTAGCCGTATGATCCTCTGTAAGCAAGGATATCACAAAGGGGGGGTGAAAACAAGGCAAAACTGAGCAAATGCGTCTTTACAAATAGTGCGCTATATGCTAATATGAAAACCCATTAGAGCTAAACAAAAACTAGATTAAGGAGTAGAAAAATGAAAAAGACTAAAAAAGCAATTGCCCTGCTACTGTGCCTGATTATGTGCGCGGCATTACTTGCTGCATGCAGCGGAAACGACGCAGGCCCTGCTGCAAGCCCTGGAAGCAGCCCCTCAGCCGCCCCGGGCGGCGGCGCCGCATCCCCACCGGCGACAGGCGCTCCCACAACCGCGCCCCCGCCTCCGCCAGCACCGGAAAGCGGAGTTAAGTTTGCCGCAGAAATGGATATTATCGTCGATAATAACAGGATCGGCTCTCTGGACCTGTTCAACTCTGCGTCTAATCCGTCTTCTACGACTTGGACATTTATCATGATGTACAACAAGCTGGTGACCTCTTTGGGAGAAGGCGAATATGCCCCCAGCCTTGCGCGCTCATGGGACACCGACGACTGGAAAACTGTCACCATGCACCTGCGCGACGACGTCACGTTCCACAATGGCGAGAAATTTACAGCGGAAGATGTTGTCTATACAATAGAGAAAGCGCGGGAGGCGATCGGGACGCTGGCGTTCGACAGGTGGAATGATGTTGAGACTTACAGAATCATTGACCCTTACACCATTGAGTTTGTTTTAAGGGCAGTCAATGTCGATTTCTTGTATAACATTTCGCAGCCGCAAGCAGGCATTGTCAATGAAAAAGCGATGGCCGCGGATTCTGAGAGAGGCTCATGGGTCGGAACAGGCGCGTTTATTGTTGATGAATTCGTGCCCAACGACTATGTCGTGCTTTTGCGTAACGAGAATTATTGGGGCGAGCCGGCTATAACCGAGAAGCTGACGCTGAGGTTTGTGCCTGAGTTCAGCGCTCGTTTGATGATGCTGCAGAACGGCCAATCTGACGTCTGTTTCTCGCTTGACCCTGTTGACATGCCGTTGATTGAACAGGATACGGAAAACTTTGTAGCCTATATTGCCACGTTTAATAACTGCGATATGATCGGGTTTAATATGGATGACCCGATTTGCGGCGACTACAACTTCCGGATGGCCGTTGCGCACGCGCTTGACAGGGATGAAATAACGCTCGCGGCCTGCGGTGACTACGGATTCCCGGAAACTGAAGGCACATTCTACGGATACGCGACGGAATTCCGTAACCACAATATCCCGATCATACCGTACGATCTGGACAAAGCACAGGAATTCCTGGATGCTTCCCCATACAATGGGGAGGTTCTTGAGATTGCTTGCGCCATAAGCTCCAATATTATTACGGCGGAAGTCGTCCAGCAGCAGCTGTCAAAAATAGGCATCAATACAAATATATTCCAGATGGATCCCCCGAGCATGGGCGCATACGTGAGGTACGGGGACAACAAGTCGCAGATAATCTGCTACGTCGGCCCGATGACGCTCAGCGCTGCGTCGTATCGCAACGTTTATTATCCGGGTATGGCATATAACAGGGTTTCGTACAACAACCCGGAGCTTAATGAGCTTCTTGACCTGGCCCCCACGCTTCTGGACACAAATGAGCGAAGAGCGCTGTATATGGAAATGCAGGAGCTTGTCGCCGAGGATCCTCCCTATTTCAATCTGTACTGGCTGCAAGTTATGGCCGCATGCGTTAAAGGCGTTGGCGGAATGGTCATGTCGCCCGATTCATACTTCGATTTAACGTACATCTACAAGGT
>Ga0099364_10007603_pt1 | contig 15421 bp, 12 predicted proteins | sample TergutTh196P3_FD_73070 | JGI IMG/M metagenome (GOLD analysis project Ga0099364, IMG submission 73070) | Microcerotermes parvus P3 segment gut microbial communities from Pointe-Noire, Republic of the Congo - Th196 P3 | ecosystem: Host-associated > Arthropoda: Insects > Digestive system > Gut ... | reverse complement strand
AACCCCACTTTGACCTCCGGTTTACATGTATACCGGTAAGTCTCTTATTTTTGGGTTACTTTTTCATAATGAGGCATTTCCTTTTTTCGGTTACTTTTTCAATGAGGCACCGCGGTTGGTTGATTTTCAATACTAAAAGCCCTATAATGAATTGTAACGGTGGTTACAGTAACCGCGGTTACAATTAAGCAGGGTGAATACTGTGGATTATCAGTTGACGATATGTAAGATTAGCTTAAATCAATCATTCAGTCCTTTTAAACGCTGCATTTGCCCTTTGTAAAAGGCTCTTGTGCCGCCGCGGCGATCAATTTCCGCCTGCATTTTTTGGCGGACAGCTTGAGCGAATTCCCTGACTGACTCAGTGGATAACTCTCCCTTTTCGTCCCGCCTGACATAATCCGAGGGATATTCAGGCTCAAGCACTATAAGAGTTTCAAAAGGAATAGAGCGCCCCCAGAATGACCAAGGGCGGAAAGGGCCTTCTGAAAAAACCGTAACAAGAGGCACTATAGGAATATCAAGCTCGGCGGCAAGTTTAAAAGCGCCCGCTTTAAACGGCATAATATCCTGATTGTAAATAAAACATTCGCCTTCAGGATAAAAATGAAGATAGCGGCGGTACTTAAAAGCGCGGTCGCATATCTCATAAATTTTACGATAGCTATTTTTGCCTCTGGGAACAGGAACCCCGCCTAAAAGACGCGTAAAGGTTCCAAGGAAGGGAAACTCTACAGTCGCTTCAAGTAATGTTTGAAAAATCTGGTAAGGCAGTACAAGACCTGTAATTTTTACCGGATCAAGCAAAGTTGTATGATTAGAAACAGTTATTGCCTTACGCAGCCCGTAAATACGAAAACGGTTTTTATATGATGTAAAATACTGCATAAAATTAACAAGCATGGCAATTGGGAAAATAAGAATGTAAAATGTCCACGCAGAAGCTAGTCTGAAAGGCAGGGAAAAATCTATTACAGGTCGTCCATGTTTGTACGGCATCAGCTTACCCTGCGATCCTTCCAGAGGAATCCTCTGCCAGAAATTGTCCTGAACCACGACCAGCCGGCCATATAAAGTAAGTTTAAAAAGAATAAAGGCCAAAGAAAACCGTACCACCAGTTAAGCCGCTGTCCAAGAAACATAAAAAGCCATGTTAATGTGTAAAGAAGATTAACTATTAAAATATGAAGTGTCCAAGGGCTGTTGGTTATTATACAGCCGACAAAAAGGGGAAAGGGAAAGAACAAAAAGAATAACACGGCTATAGCCAGAAAAAATATTAACAGGGTATTTTTTCCAAGAAAATCAAATATATTTTTCCCAATGCCTTCAATAGCGCCGCGGTAACCGTTGTACATTCTGCAGCTTACATGTTCGGCGATATTGAGAAACCGGGTAGAGTAGCCCTTGCGTTTCACATAACGGGACATATAAATATCTTCGGAAGTTTTTTTCCTGAACGCCTCGCATCCGCCAATCGCTTTGAATACTTCATGTCTGATAACAATAAACTGACCGATAGCTGCGGAAAACCAATGTAATTTGGTATAACGGTTCAAAAAAAGCGGAATAACAAAACCGGTAAGAAAAAACATAATAGGGACAGTTAGTATTTCGCCAAATGTATGAAAAACCTGTCCTATATAGCCGGAGATCATATCTACCTTTAACTTTTGTAAATTTGTTACCGCCCAGGAAATGCTCGCGGGATTATGTATAGTATCCGCGTCTGTAAAGAGAAGTATCTCGCCCTTTGCGTGAGAAGAAAGCTGATGCAGCGCAAAAGGTTTGCCGTACCAGTCATCCGGCAGGGGTTTACCGTTAAATATTTTTACTCTTTTCTCTTCCCCTGCTATACGGGAAAGAATTTCTCCCGTACCGTCTGTGGAGTTATCATTTAAAACCAGAATTTCATAATTTCTATAAAGCTGATTTAAAAGGTTTTTAAGACACCTTTCGGCGTTTTTTTCTTCGTTACGCATTGGAACCAGTACCGAAACAAGAGGACCTTCGAAAATTTCAGGTCCGTGTGTAAAACGCCACATCTCGTAGTGATTCGCAAGAGACAAAAGGAAAAAATAAGAGGCTACAATAATAAGCAAATAATAATAGTAGGGGCTTAAAAGCTGCGAAAGAAAATCCAACATTAATCTACCTCAGACCTGCGAGAAGGGATTGTACATATTTATTTGTAGGATATATTTCCAGAGATCTTAAAAACCAAATCCGCGCCTGAGCGTGATTTCTTTGCTGCATATATGTATAACCAATGGACGAGTAAATATTAAAAGTATCATCCTTTTGAGTATCGCTTTCGTCCGGTATGGCTTTTAGCATCTGAAGCCCTCTGTTGTAATTGTGAAAGGGGGTAGGGGCGTAAACCCAGCGAGCCGCTATCATAAATCTGGAAGCGGCGTTCCTGGGATCAATATTAAGGGCGTTTCTGGAGTATCTTTCCACTCTTAATCCATTAGCCATGGCATAAGAAGGAGGGCGCACGACACAGTTTTGGGAAATATTTTCCGCCAGCATCTGCCAGGCTTCAGCGCTTTCACGTACCTCTAATGCTCTTTCCGCCAGGCGGATTCCTTCTTCATAACGCGCAGAGGCTTCGTTATTTCGTTCCTCTAACTGATAAGCTCTGCCCATCATATATTCACAGCGGGAAAGCATTACATAAAGATCATGCCCAAAAAGAGATCCTCTGGCTTTAGCGGACGCTTCACGGTACAATGGCGTAATTTCATCGGCTGTTAGTTGTTGTTCGTAAATCGCCTCTCTTAATGGAATAAACCATTCAGGCAATGTTTCAGCGGACGCGGGGATACCAATCGCAAGAAAAATAATTGCAAGCAAAATCATATATCAACAATATACACTAATTGATTTTTTTTATCTATGTATTTCTATTGCTTACCGATAGTTATTTTGTTACCATGTATCTTGGTGAGTAAAAACAATGTATGACTATAAAGAACCATGGAAAACAAGAATTGCCTCGGCGCTTAACGCCATATTGAGCGAGGCTGGTATCGAAGACAAAGTTACCCCAGATCAGGTGATGGCGGAAACTCCGCCGAACCCGGAAATGGGAGATATCGGCTTTCCCATGTTCAACTATGCCAAAACGCTGCGTAAAGGGCCGCCGCAGATAGCCCAAATGGCGGCAAAAAAGTTGACAGAAGCCCTTGCCGTGGAAGGCTGCGGCGGATCGGCGGAAGCGCAAGGCCCCTACCTCAATGTCCGTATGGATCGCTCTGGTACGGCAAGGGAAATACTGGAAGAAATCATAAGGGGAGACGGCGGCGATTTTTCTTTCGGCAGACCAGGTTCTTTAGCCGGGAAAAAAATAATGGTGGAATTTTCCAGCCCAAACACCAACAAACCCCTGCATCTTGGGCACCTGCGGAACAATGTGTTGGGCGAAAGTATATCACGCATACTAGCCGCCGCCGGAGCGAATACGCGCAAGGTTTGTATTATCAACGACAGGGGCATACATATATGCAAATCCATGCTTGCCTACAAAGAACGCGGGCAGGGCAAAACCCCTCAGTCCGAAGGCGTTAAAAGCGATCGTTTTGTAGGCGATTGGTATGTATCTTTCAGCAAGACCCTTAAAGAGGAAGCTGAGGAGCTTGCGGGGAAGGGCATACCCAAGGAAAAAGCGGAAGCCCAGGCTCCTGTTTTAGCACGAGCGCAGGAGCTTCTGCGTGAATGGGAAGCCGGTAATTCCGAAACAGTGGAGTTGTGGAAACAGATGAATTCCTGGGCGATACAGGGAATGAAGGAAACATACAAGCGTACAGGAATTTCCTTTGACAAATATTATTATGAAAGCGAAACTTGGATGCTTGGCAAGGACGAGGTGTTAAAGGGGCTTGAAAAGGGAATATTTTACCGGCAGGAAGACGGCGCCGTTGCCGTGGACTTGAGCGATGAAAAACTTGATAAAAAGATTTTACTGCGAAGTGACGGAACGTCTATTTACATTACCCAGGACTTTGGTACAGCCATAAACCGGCATAATGACTGGCCGTTTGATCAGATGATTTATGTGGTTGGCTCTGAACAGCAGTATCATTTTAAAGTATTGTTTACCCTGCTGGACAAGCTGGGGTATCCCTGGGCGAAAAATCTGCATCATCTTTCCTACGGCATGGTAAACCTTCCCGAAGGTAAAATGAAAAGCCGTGAGGGAACTGTCGTAGACGCCGATGAGTTAATAGACAGCCTGCGCGATATGGCGTTAGCTGAAATCCGGGAAAAGGACAGGGTGGAAGAAGTCGGGAACCCTGCGGAAGTAGCGGAAAAAATCGCCCTTGGCGCGCTGCATTATTTTCTTTTACAGCCCAGCCCTGTAAAGGATATGCTTTTTGACCCAAAAGAATCACTTTCGTTTAATGGCAATACCGGCCCTTATCTGCAATACATGGGAGCCAGAATTTCCTCAATGTTAAGAAAAATTCCCAGTTCCCAGTCTCCAGCCTCCAGTCCCCTTTCTCCTTACTTTTCTCTGCTTGTCTCTGATACGGAGTGGGAACTGATTAAAACTTTGTCTGGTTATCCCGCGGCGGTTGGTGAGGCGGCGGTTAGTCTCGATCCTTCGCGTCTTACGGCTTATCTTTATGAATTGTCCAAATGTTTCAGCCGTTTTTACCATGAATGTCCGATTCTTAACTGTGACGATCCTGACCTCTCAGCGGCCAGGCTGGAACTTTCCCGTGTTGTAATGCTGGTATTAAAGGACGCGTTTAACCTGGTTTGTATTCCGTTCCTGGAAGTGATGTAGAGTCAGCGGTTGTCAGTGCGCAGGAACGCGAGGGAAACAGTTCCCTGATTAAAATATAGATCTCCCTTTACGCCTTCGGTTTTCAGTATACACCTGCCGGCAGGGTCAATGCCGGAGAATATTCCCCGGGCAAGTACGCGCCCGCTTTTATTAACAGAAAAACTTTCATTTGTTATTTCCGGCTCAAAAACCACAGCCTTGGCCCCTACGCAATCGGCAAGGGAATTCCACTCTGCGGCAAGGGCGCGGTTGCCCTGAAAATAAAAAGCTGTTGAGCTGAATCTTTTTTTTACCCTTTCCATCTCATTAAGAATTTTTTCAAGGACTTCTTTCCGTGAAATCTGGCGGCCGGTAACTTCAGCGCAGCTTGTAGCCTTTCCCGAAGGCATTGGGTTATTCACATTTACTCCCACACCGCCTGAAATCCATGAAATCATATCTCCCTCTCCGGAAATCTCCGTGGTAACTCCCGCTATTTTCCGGCGGTTTATGTAAACATCGTTTGGCCAGCGAAGATACGCCTGTTTCCCGCAAATCTTTGAGACAGCCCGGACAACAGCGATTTGCGTAACAAGGGAGAGCTGGGTATAGTCCGCGATCGCAAGACGAGGACGTTCCAGAATCGTGAAAAAAAGTCCGCCCTGGCGGGAAACCCATGTTCTGCCGCTGCGCCCCCTGCCGGCGCTCTGTTTTTCTGCGGTAATAACTGCCCCGCTGGGGGCGCCACTCAGAGCCAATTCTCTGGCCCTGTCCATTGTGCTGCCTGTAATCTTATAATGAAAAAACAATGATTCCTTTTCACCGAATTCCCAAGGATAAAGAAAATCCTTTTCATTTTTTGGATCAAGAAGATAACCTGTTCCGCTGGTTTCTATTGAATATCCAGCTTCCGTTAGAGACTGTATAGCCTTCCATACCGCAACCCTGGAAATACCAATGTCTTTGGCGAGAACGCTTCCGCTGACAGCCTCTCCCTGTTTTTCCCTTAACAGGGAAAGAATAACGGCCTTACTTGAAAGTCCTTTTGAAGATGGCATGGCTTATCCCTCCTTAAAACTCAATCTCTAATTCTAAATCAGAAAACATTCTTCTGTCATCATCTGTTTTACAATTTTATGCATCCCTCGCAGCCAAAGCCTTTGCTTTAACTGCGGCTTTTTCCATACTAAGAGATATTAAAACAAATACTGTTGTTTTAATTTTTTTAACCCCCTGTTTGCCTCCCCTTGCATTCCACGCGAGATTGATTAAAGACCAATTCGTGAAAATTTCGGGGATAAAATATAAAAACAGCGAAATATTTTCTGCGAAACGGGCCCGAAGCGGAATTCTTTTGCCCAAAAACGGCAAGTGGGAAAACAGCCGTCTTAAAAAACGTTCAACAGCGCATAACCCCTCTCTTATTTCCATAGAACTTGTGCTGCGGAATAAAAGAGCGGAAAGCTGGATAATCAATACAAGACGCAGTGTAATACGAATAAAATCAAAGGAGGGTAGTAATATAGTGGGTAGTGAAGAAAACTGAGTAGATAACTCTGTCCAATTTTCAAATATATTAGAAAAGACAGAGAGAGCGTACATAAGACTTCCGTAATATAGAGCAGGTTTTAGATCGGTAAATTGTTCCAGGATTGTGAACCTGCACATAAAGGCGATAATAACGGCGGCGTTTATTCCTACAAAAAGCCATAAGGGCGGCAAGGACATACTAAAAACAGACAGAGGCAGAAGTAAAAAAAGTTTTAACAAAACCGGCCACTTGTGCAACGGTCCCTTGATAGTCTTATACCTAAAAACAGAGTTTTTTAAAATCATATACCTGCTCCCTAATCACTAACCTAAGTCCATAAAAGTTCTTCAAGTTTTCGCGGTGTAAAATTAAGAGGATGCCTAATGCCCCATATTTGCAGGTCGGTCTCCAGAGCCGCCGCAGGAGTGCCGTCAAAGACTTTTTTTCCCTTGCATAGTACGACAAAACGATTGGCAAGAGCCAAGCATTTTTCTATTTCGTGTGTAAGAATAATGATTGTTTTTTTGTCTGCGATAAGTTTTTGAAAGAGCCGGTTTACTTGGGCTACACCTGGAAAATCCATGTTAGCGTAAGGTTCGTCAAAAATTATTATTTGCGCGTCCATCGCCAAAACACCGGCAGCCGCAAGCCGGCGTTTTTCTCCGCCGGAGAGCGAGCGGGCAGGGAAGTCTGCCCGTTCTGTTAAACCTGTTTCCGCAAGCGCGGTTTGTACACGTGCGATAGTTTCAGTCTTTGAAAGCCCCATGTTTTGCGGGCCAAAAGCGATGTCTTCTTTTGGTGTTTCTCCCAATATTTGCGCGTCCGGCTCCTGAAACACAAGCCCAACCTTTCCGCCTGTTTTAACAGTCCCCGAATCCGGAGCCTCAAGCCCGGCGATAATCGACATCAGAAGACTTTTTCCCGAACCGTTCGCCCCGGCAATTATCGTACAGCCTTCATTTTCCAAAGTAAGCGACACATCATCAAGTGCGAAAAAAAGCCCGTCACGAACCTGTTCATTCTGCGTCAAATTTTCATCAACAGAGAAATACTTTGTAATGTTTTGAAGAACTACCGCTTCGATAATTTTCTCCAATAATTTTTACTCCGTGTTTACTATTCTTTTGGGTTTAAATACCTCGCCGCTATCGGACGCAGTTTTAGCGCCAGCGGGATACTTATAACAAACTTGATCGCATCGCCAATAATAAAAGGAACAATTCCGGCGGCGATTGCGGCTTTTAATGACATTGAGTTAAGGTACATCATGTAAAGCGCACCGCAGACAAGAATTAGGGCAAAGCCTAAAAAGGAGGCAATACACAGCCGGATCATAAAAACGGGCTGAATCTGCTTCTCGCTTACTTTGGGAAGCCCGCAGACAAGACCGGTGAACAGGCTTGCTATAAAGTACCCAATAATATACCCGCCAAGAGGGGTATTAAAAACACCCAAACCTCCAGGAATAACGAAAACAGGTATTCCCACAATACCGGCGGTAATCAGGATTAGTACCGCTATTCCGCCATAGAAACTACCCAAAACAGCGCCGGAAAGTATCACAAATAAATTTTTAAGTACAATGGGTATACTGCCTGGGAGCGGAACAATAAAAAAGTTGGAAACCGCGATTAGAGCCGCGAAAACCGCTGTAAAAACATAGCGGTTTCGGATTAAAATAAGTGTTGTTTTCATGTTAACCTCATTTTAACCAAGGTTAACGAAAGTTGTCAAGCAGTTTTTGAGGCATTGGTTAGATTTTAGCCGGTACTAAATAACAACTCTAATATTTTTTCTCCAGACATTTGGCTATTTTCTCGCGCAATTTTTTGGGGTTAAACGGCTTTACTATGTAATCTTTGACTCCAAGATGAATAGCTTCGTTCAAATGATCAGGCGAACTTTCGGATGTTAAAAAAATAACCGGAGTTTTCCTGAATTCAGGAAATTCCCGTATTATAGTAACAAGCTGAAACCCGTTTATTACAGGCATATTATAGTCAAGCAGAAATAAATCGGGCTTTAAACCCCGTACAACTTTTTTTAGGTTCTCCGGTTTTTGCAGCGTGTGAACTTTATATTTGTTATGCAAAGTGAAATGAATTGATCGTAACATCGAAGGGGAGTCATCAACGGCAAGTATACTTTGTTGTTTGCTGACGTTTTTATCTCTGTCTACCTGTAGTTCATCCGGGTTTTTGATAGGGTGTAAATGAAAGGCAATACGATCATGCAAATCCTTGGGCGTATACGGTTTAACTATATGATCAACGGCTCCAAGACTAAGCCCCTTTATAATACTTTCTTCGTCGTGTTTGCCCGACAGGAAAATTACCGGTATCGCCGCGTAACGCACGTTGGCTTTTAATATTTTTAGGGCTTGGTAACCGTCTATATCCGGCATATTGATATCTAACAGTATCATATCCGGTTTGACTTTCTCAAGAAGCTCAAACATTCTGGAAGAAGAATCAAGAGTAAAAACTGTATAGTAATCTTTAAGAAACTGTTTTGTCCTTACAAGGCTAAATTCAGTATCGTCAACCAAAAAGATTTTTTTTCTATCAATGTCTTTTTGATCCTTTTTCTTTTGTTTATCGGCCTTTGGCTCTTTATCTTCTTGCTCCTCGTCCTCTTGCTCCTCGTCTTTTAATTCATCGTCTTCCTGCTCATCATCATCTTGCTCATTATCTTTTAGTTCATCGTTCTCCTGCTCATCGTCTTTTTGCTCATTATCCTTTTGTTCCCCTTCCTTTTGCTCATCGTCCTTTTTTTCATTGTCCATACATCCCTCCTCTTATTTTTTGTAAACCGAAAGTTTTTCGGCAATGCCTTCAAAATCCACCACATCAACGTTTTCCCTAAGCCAGAGCGAAAGGCCGGTGTCAGATTCAGATTCATATTGATACTTTTCTATCTCTGCCATTACAGCGTCAACCCCATCCATATCGTATTCTTCGCAAAAACCAAGTAGTTTTATCAGCAATTCTGTGTCTATCTTATCCTTTTTTGGTTTAGTGTTTTTAGCGTCAACAGCGGAAAGCATATTCTCTACATCATAAATGAGATTTTTTACATTTTCAATGAACGCCGGGTTTTCTTTTTCTATATAACTTATATTTTTCGCCTTGGCCGCTTCTTCAAGCTCTGCGGCCTTTTTCCCAACAGGAAGGGCAAAAATGTCCAAACTTGTTCCTTTGATACTGTGAACGGCTCTTTGGTACTCAATCAATGTTTCATCACCGGTAGTCTCCAGTAAGTCAAACAGGGCTCGGACGCTGGTTGTGTATGAACGCATGACTTTTAAATATACGTCCATATCACCGTTAAATTTCTCAAGTCCTTTGTTTATATCCAACCCGGCTATCTCGTTATTCATAACCAGCGTGGCTGCCGAATCCGGATCCGAAGACAAATCAGCCGCATACAAAGCGATTGCTTCTCCAGCTTCGTCAAATTCGCCGTTAAGCATATACTCCGTGATACGATCCAGAGCTTCCTGTAAAAGCAAGCTAATACGCGGCTGTCCGCCGCCGCTGCGAATATCAGCCTTGCCCATTTCCACGCGGGCGGCTTCAATAACTTCCGGGGACTGCTTATTGCGTATAAGTTTATTCAGGACAGAGTTTAGCTGGCGTATGTCTATCGGTTTGGAAATAAAATCGTCAAAGCCGTTTTGTAAAAATATGTCCGCCTGTCCAGCCACCGCGTTCGCCGTCAGCGCGACAATAGGCGCCGTGTACCCCAAGTCGCGTATATTCCTTGTCGTCTCCAGGCCGTCTATCCCCGGCATCATGTGATCCATGAATATTATGTCATACTCATCGCCGCCTTTGATTTTTTCGATAGCGGCATACCCGCTTAGGACAGTATCAATTTGCAGCTTGTAGGGTTTAAGAAGCCCCTCGGCGACATAAAGGTTGGCTTCCACATCGTCAACAACCAAGACTTTTCCGTAGGGCATCGGCTCTCGTGTAATCTGACTTCTTTTCCTGTATATCATATCACTCATACGGAACTGCTGCAGTCTCTCTGCCAGTTCTTTGCCAAGTACCTCGGAGTCAATCGTGCCCTGCGGAAGCCGTATGGTAAACAATGTGCCGACACCCAACTGGCTTTCCACACGAATATCACCGTGCATAAGGTTTATCAGGCGCTGCGTAATGGACAAACCCAGACCCGTACCTTCGATAGCGCGGCTGGATTCCTCATTAAAGCGGGAGTATTCATTAAACAATTTTCCCACTTGTTCCGCATTAAGGCCGCGTCCGGTGTCCCGCACGCTTATAACAAGCACAATTCCGATATCACAGGGCTGCGAGAATGCCGACATTGTAACCTTGCCGGATTCGGTATATTTGAACGCATTACTCAATAAATTGTTTAAAATCTGCTTGATACGAAGCTCATCGCCCATCAATTTTGCCGGAATATTCTCGTCAATTTGAATCTCAAACTCAATGGGCTTGTCGCCGATTCGCATCATGTTCAGGTGTATGGAATCGTTGATCAGGCTGGCGACATAATACTGAGACGGTATGATATCCAGTTTGCCAGCCTCTATTTTAGAGAAGTCCAATATATCATTAATTATGCCCATAAGCATATCGCAGGAACTGTATATTTTGTTTAACGCTTCATAGGTTTCCTCCGAGATGGAGTCGTTTTGCATCATGATTTCGGTTACGCCCAAAATCGTGTTCATAGGCGTACGTATTTCATGGCTCATGTTGGCGAGGAAGGAAGACTTGGACTTGCTTGCAGCTTTCGCGGCTTCTGTAGCTATCTCAAGTTCGGCTGTCCGTATCTTTACCAGGCTATTCAACTCTTTTCTGAGACTGCGGCTTCTTACAAAAAGAACGGACATAAGGGCAAGTACCATAAAAGACAGAACGATAGCGCCTATCAGCCAGGGACGCTGCGCCTGTAACAGCCTTGCCTGATAATCAAAGGTTACGCTTGACCATTGCGCTGATATACCCTGTACATCTATCAGGGTAAACGCCTTGTCAATGATTGAACACAGAATAGCCTGATCTATGTTAAAACCAATGTATGATTCCGCAGCATAAACAAAAATAAGGTTAGCCTTGTACCCTGAAAGTTCGTAATAATTTGTAAGCGCCAAAAGGTGTATCTGGCTTGACATCACAAGGTCTACTTCGCCTTTACCCAAGGCTATTAAAGCATCGGTTGAGCCTTCATACTCAATAACATTCGCATGAAGGGGAAACCACTCATGAAACATATCTGCATAAGCAGTTGATTTTTGTATACCCACTCTCATATTCAAAACTTCGTTGATGCTTACATTGGGGGTTTCTGATTTGGACAGAAGCGCATAGTTATTAACTGTAGTCGGGGTTGTCAGCCAACGGAAACGCCCCATCCTTGCCTCTGATTGAAGAAGTTCAGATAAAAGAGAAGCCTCTCCCCGTTCAAGCATTGCCAGCAAAACCGGAAAATCATCGGTCTCGCCGTTGACAAGTTCAAATTGCAGCCCTGTAAGTTTAGCTAATTCATCAAGTATGTCAAAGTATATGCCCTGCCATTGCCTGTCATGCCTGTTAAAAAAACTTATGGGGTAATTAAAATATTCCGCAGCAAATGGAATCACCGGACTGGAACGGAGGAATTCCCGTTCTTCTTCGTTGAGCCTTATATATAACCTGTGCCTCTGGTGTTTCTGTTTCCCAAGATTATACAACTCGGTCAGATAATCGGATGCGCCGTTTTCCAGCGCCTTTTGCACAACAGAAATAATGGGCTGTAGCAAAGGGTCCAATGTTGTCATGGAAACCGGCATACCTATAACCGGAATAAAATCACTGGACATCACATAATCGTAAATGTCAAAAACAGCTTCTGCACTTGAGTCGGCAAAAAAGGCATCCGCCTGCCCGCTTACGAGCGCGTTATATGCGTCATCGTAGTTGTCAACAAAGACAGTGTCAAAGTCGTAATGCGTAAATGCGTCTACATAGTCTCTTGTGATAGAGCCTTCGGCAAAGGCATAACGCGGAGTGCGTGACGCTATTATATTATGAAGGGGAACGTTGTTCGCCATTTTTATATATTTTATCGAGCGCTTGGCTATAGGGTCGGTCATGTAGAATATTTGCCTACGTTCATCTGTCGGGGTAAGTTCGCCGGTAAAACCAATCCCGCCGTTTTCAAGCCCGGAAACAAGCTCGTTCCATTCAAATATCTTGGGGACAAAGGGGATACCGAACAGGCCTGTCAACCATTCGCAGAACAGGGTGGTAAAACCGCGGATTTCTCCGAATTCCTCAAAAGTTTCGGTACTTTCTGTCATCCCGTATATCAATGGCTCTGCCCGCCGTTGTAGTTCTTCAATAGCCCGGATTTCATCGTCCGTAATGCCGGGAATAGCCCGGAACGAGATTTCACCCATTGATAAGCCAACAGCGCTCCTTGAAACCGCGCTTCCGTTACCCGCCGCTGAACTCCTGGAGATTTCGCATCCCGGGAATATGATTAAAAAGAACACAGTAAAGCATACGCCTAAAATTAGTCTTATTCTCAGCATATATAGCCCTTTTTCATTTACTATTACCATTTTTCCTTAAATATACCTCTTAGTCAAGTATACGGTATAGGGTAAAATAATCTCCCCTAAGTGTGTTATATATAGTGTATACAATATGGTTATTGATGTTGCTGCCTGGTATGAAAAATACGGGCCTATGGTTATACGCCGTTGCCGGAAGATTCTCAAAAGTGAGGAAGACGCCCTTGATGCTGTCCATGATGTGTTCGTAAACCTGCTTAGAGTGGAAACAAGGCTTCATGGACAGTTTCCTTCCAGTTTGCTGTATACCATGGCTACCAACATTTGCCTGAATCGGCTGAGGAAACAGAAAAGGGAAATTCCAAGGGATTTTTCCGAAGAACATGCGGCGAAGTCCTGCGTTGATGAAGGTTTTGAACAGATTGAGGCGGAAATGGTTTTGGAAACTATTCTGAAAGACGAATCCGAGATAAACCGGTCTATTTGTTTTATGTACCATGTTGACGAAATGACCCTTAAAGAGATAGGGGAAGTAGTTGGGCTTTCCATAACCGGGGTCAGCAAAAGATTGGGATCTTTCACGAGCCGTCTGCGGCTTAAAATGGAGGACGCATGAAAGAAAGCGAATTTTCGGCTTTTACGCTGGAAAGGTACAGACTTGGGGAACTAAGCCCGCGAGTCAAAAAAGAAGTAGAAGATGCCTTGGCGGCGGACTTTAACCTTCGTTCCTGTCTGGAAGAACTTGACGCGTCCGACCGTGATCTTCGTTTGCGTTACCCCGCTAATCTTCTGGGGCTGGAAAACAGGAAACACCGTCTGCGCAGACGTTTCGATTATACAAGGGTAAAAGCGCCTTTATTCGCCGCCGCGATACTGCTGTGTATTCTTCTGCCTGTTTTTGTAATTTCAAGAAATGTTTTGGAACCTTCGCCGCGAATAGGGAACGGCGTTACAATAGCGTCCGCTTCGGAATTTCCGCAAGGGGGGCAAACAGACCGTCCCAAGGGGCAGGTTCCAGTAGGCTCAGAACTTTTTCTTTACCTGAAAGGCGAGCGGGACCCTATTCAGAGCGATTACGCCGCGCTGAGTGAAGGGAATACAGTACAGCTTGCCTATATGGCGCCCGCCGGTTCTGACCACTACGGGGTTATTTTTTCTATAGACGGAAGATCCGTAGTAACCACGCACTATCCATACCTAAGAGGGCAGAGTTCCCTTTTGGTCTCTGGCAGACGCATTCTTTTAAACGAAGCCTACATCCTTGACGATGCTCCGGATTTTGAGATTTTTGTTTTTGTAGTTTCTACCGAGCCGCTTAATGTGGAAGCGGTTCTTACAGATGCGCGTGATATAGCGGAAACAGCGGAAACAGCAGAAATGATAATGGAAAAGACAAGGGAAGTCTTTGAAACTTGCGAAGTAGAAACCGTAATAATACTAAAACAATAGAAGGTGTTAAATGACAAAGAAAATTTTTACAATAGCGGCGCTTTTTTTAATAGCGTTTAACGGATTATCCGCTACAGTGGAGGACAGGCTGCCTACCCGGCGTTTCGGCGTTTTTATCGGAGCCAATAATGGCGGCAGGGAAAGAGTTATGCTGCGTTACGCGGTCAGCGATGCTAGATCGGTATCTCATGTTTTTGCCAGCATGGGAGGTATAGCGTACGAGGATAATTTTATAATGGTTGAGCCTACGGTAAGGGAAATTAACCGCCAGCTTGATAATGTAGGAAGGCTTGTCTCACAGTCACGCCGCTACGCTCAAAGAACAGAACTTGTCTTTTACTATTCCGGCCATTCCGATGAAGACGGAATCTTTCTTAACAGGGAACGTTACGGTTACCGGGAACTGCGGGAACGTATTAACACAATTCAGGCGGACATGAGAATTATTATTTTAGATTCATGTTCCTCTGGGGCGATGACCCGTGTTAAGGGCGGGACAAAGGTTCAGCCCTTCCTTTTTGATACGTCAATTTCCGCCGAAGGTTTCGCCATTCTGACTTCCAGTTCCGCCGACGAGGTTTCCATGGAATCGGACAGTATCGAAAGTTCTTATTTTACCCACAGCCTTCTCGCGGGGCTTAGAGGAGCCGCCGACACTATCGGAGACCGTAGGGTAACACTGAACGAATTATACCGTTTCGCCTATACCGAAACTTTGGCGAGGACAGAAACTTCACTATATGGGGCGCAGCATCCCAGTTTTGACATACAGATTTCCGGCTCCGGCGATGTAGTGCTTACCGATATAAGGGAAATTTCAGCGAGTATAGTTTTCGCTGAGGATATTACAGGGCGAATAAGTATCCGGGACAGCTCGGAATTTCTTGTCGCGGAACTGAGCAAGTTAAGCGACAGGCCATTGGAACTGGGGCTTGAGTCGGGAAGTTATCACATAACACTTCAGACGGGAAATAATTTTTATCAGGCCGCGATTACCCTTACCGAAGGCAGACGCACGGGTTTACGCATGGAAAATTTTCACCAGATATCCGCTTCTAGCGCCGGACGCAGGCGCGGGAATGAACCGGCAGAAAGAGCTGAGGATGTTCCGGTTGTTCCTTTGGACATTCAATTTATT
>Ga0099364_10007602_pt1 | contig 15424 bp, 6 predicted proteins | sample TergutTh196P3_FD_73070 | JGI IMG/M metagenome (GOLD analysis project Ga0099364, IMG submission 73070) | Microcerotermes parvus P3 segment gut microbial communities from Pointe-Noire, Republic of the Congo - Th196 P3 | ecosystem: Host-associated > Arthropoda: Insects > Digestive system > Gut ... | reverse complement strand
AGGACGGGTCGTTTCGTTTACCCGGTAAAAAAGCCTTGCTTTCCCCGGAAAACGCCGGTCGAACGTTGGCCGTCGATGTCACGGAAAGTCCGGTTGAACGTCCAAAAAAACAAAAAAACCGGTGATCCGGCTGGATGAAAAGCCTCACACGACTTGTGGCTTGACGACTTCAAAACGACCGGTTTGGGGCAAGGTGAAGTATAACTATTCACTATTCGTTCTCTCTGATTTTTGCCAAAACCCGTTCGGACACATCGACGGCCCGGGCGGCGTTTGGGGCGGTGGCTTTCGGCGTAAGACCACGGCGAATCATCCCGACAAAATCCGCCATCTCAAGTGACAGAGCATCCACCGCCGGAAACGACTCCGCATTGGTCTGAAAGTGCGTTGACATGAACGCCGGTTGGATTTTCGAGATGACGTCTACGGAAATACGATCCGGCGCAAAACTTCCGGATAGCACTTCGTCCGACGCACGATGGCACACTGCCGTCCGCGTTGCGAAATGAATAACGCAGGTTTCATAAGCCGACGAAATCTTCATGCAACGAACGGCTTCCTGTTCCACACGGGATGCCGTCAAATTCGCCACTGTCCCGTTGGCAAATTTCAGCCGGGCTTGCGCAAAATCCTCGTGTCCCCCCAGTGTTGAAAAACCAAAAGCGTCGATTTGCGTGATTTCTTCGTTCGGCATTGCAGACAGAATCAATTCAAGATCGTGGATCATCAAATCAAGCACGGCACCGATGTCCGTCGAGCGGAAGGTATAGCCGCTTGTCCTCCGGGCGTCGATCAGACAAGGAACACCTGAACTCAAGAGTTGCCGCCCCGGTTCCCACGCCGGATTGTACTGCTCCGTGTGGCCGACCATGATGTTGGCGTTGTTCTTTTCGGCCAGTGCGATCAGCGTTTTGGCGTCATCGGCGGTGGTCGTCATCGGTTTTTCGATCAACAGCGACACGCCGTTTTCGAGAAAGAACCGGGCAATTTCCGCATGTTGCACCGATGGAACGGCAATGACAACCGCTTGCACCGCGTTGGCGAGTGTTTCCGGCGTGTCGAACACCCAACTGTTGTGACGTTCCGCGACCGCCCGTGCGCTATCGTGGTTGATGTCGTAAATCCCGGCCAGTTCCACTTCTTCGTGTGCAGCCGCTTTGGCCGCGTGAAACGATCCGAGTCTCCCCGATCCGACGATTCCCATTCTGAGACGTTGCATTTTTCTTGATATCCGTGGTGAGTTGTCAGTGAGGAGCGGTCAGTGGTCTGTGATAAAAAATTCTGACCACTAACCACTGGCCACTTGCAACTCTTTTTTGGTTTTGAACGTACTTGTGTGCGACTCGACCATATTGCTGTCGATAAAAACCGTCTTTTTCAACAGTTTTCGAACGCATTCGACGTTCAAAAGATGGCCGGAACGCCAGGCGACAAACTCGCCGACCCAATCGCAACCGCCGAGCGAGAAATCACCGAGCATATCGAGTACCTTATGCCGGGCACACTCGTCGGGGAAAAGCTTGGTATTGTCAATGGGTTGCCGGTTTTCGCCAAAAACAAGCACATTGCGTGGCGAAACCCGTGAGCCAAGCCCCATCGCAAGCAATTGGTCCGCTTCGGCTTTCGTCAAAAACGTTCGGCAGGACATCAGTTGCAAAATAAAATTTTCCGGGCAAAAAACGAAGCGGTAACTCTGAGGCTCAATGGGATTATCGTTGCCGTAATCGAGATGGTAAACGAATTTCGTTTCGCCGTTATACGACGGTTTGGCCTCGATCCAGCTTTGGTCATCGCCGACGCGGATTTTTTTATACACAACCCGTTTCGGGCGTGTGGCCGGTTGGGTAATAATACCCGCCTTGAGAAGTGCCGCGACGAAAATTTGGCTGGAACCGTCCAAGCCGGGCATTTCCGCACCATTGACGCGGACTTCGCAATTGTCGATTTGCAGGCCGACGAGTGCCGCAGTCACATGTTCGATCATATTCACTTGCGCATCGCCACACGCAAGGGAAGTCTGTCGGGGCTTGATATGGTGGCAATCCGGCGTGACCGGAATGACCGGTTGATTCGGCAAATCGACACGAACAAAAACCAACCCCGATCCCACCCTTGCAGGATGAAACTCGACACGAATATCCTGCCCACTCCAAAACCCAAAGCCTTCAACGATGGCGGGTTTGGCCAAAGTGTGTTGCATTCGCACCAGTTCGGACATAATCGGTTGACGCGGGACAGGATTGGGTGAAAAATGTGTCGGCGAAAAAATTTACCATAGTTTACATGATGACGTAATTTTTGTAAACTACCAATGATTTCGATAGAATTGCCTAACAATTATACTGTACAACGCCATGGACTTTGTATTTTATGTCTGTGAATTTTGTGCACTCCTTGGTGATCTTTGTGTTGAAATATTTTAACACAAAGGTCACAAAGCTTTCCACAAAGGTCACAAAACACAAAAATTAATGCCAGCCAAATGGCGTTCGAAAGTATAACGGTAAAGTGCTTGCTCTTTCGTCAAAAAAAAGACTCTCCCGGAAATTTGCCGGAAGAGTCCTCCCAATTCACGGGCAAGGTGGTTTGCTTTGCTGATTGGACTCCATCATTGACGCCCCGGTTGGCCTGCACCCGTAGCAACATTGGTTGGCAGTTGAGTCCCGCCACCCGACCTGAACCTCTGCTCTTTCAGTTGGTCGTAGTTTACAGGTTTAATATTTTGCTTGGCGTAATCATCGTTAAGCCAATTTTCGATTGCCGGAGTGATGTCAAGGTTGGGGTTACGCCATGCGATGGTTGGCATTTGTGACAATTCCAATCCCATCGTTTGCAGTGACTTTTCCGCCGGCAAGCGGCGGGCAATATCAACATGGTTGATCACAACAAGAATGTTGTTCGTCCGTGCATAAGCTTCAACCTTGCCTTTGATTTCCTGATAGGCTTGATAATTACATTGGATTTCAGCAAGTTGGAGGGATTCCTCCTCCTTGATCGCACGAAGTCTTGCGTCTGCATCAAACTTTCGGATTGCTTCCATTTGCTTGGTATAGTCTGGTGACCCGGCTGGCGAACTCGAAAGCTCCTTCTGCATGTTTTGTAATTGGAGTGCATCATTCTGGAAATTTTGCTGCATCGCCTTGGCTTTCTGCTCCAAACCGTTCATTTCCACAGACAATTTCGGGTGTATTTCCATCAAGTACATATAATCCACCACGACCACCGGAATCTGAGGTCTTGTCTGTGGATTGGCAGCAGGTTGGGTTGCGGTGGCGGCAGGTTGAGCCGGTGCGGTACCACCCTGAACCGCTTGAGCCATGAGATTTGATGTTGTCCCTGATGTGAGAAAAGCTCCCAACACGAAGAGAAGCAATAACGTCCGTTTCATTTCCATTTCTCCTGTAATGATTTTCAAACTGATTCTATCGTTAGCAGCCGGTGCGCAGGCTATTGTCCGTTACGCTCTTTGCGGGAGTTTGCCGACGGCCTTGATATTCGTTGATGACCGGTGTGATCAGGTCGAACTTGATTTCCGAAACGTCGTCCATAACGCCGGATTATGTTTTTGTCGCAATATATCCCGAAAAGCAACACGGAATATTAATAGCGTTGCGGTAGTATCTCTTTTTTTCTTCGTCATGTAAAGGTCAATTTTATGAATTTTAACGATTTTTTGATGAAGATTCGCGGATTTTTCTGAAAAACGATACTGTATTTTGTGTAGATTTCCTGATTTTGCATTTTGAGACAGGCTCAACATCTCAATTTGTTACTCTCCGACGAAAGTCTTGCATTGCCCGCATGATTCGGTTACAATGACAGATGTCCGAATGGCCAAAACTCTTCAAGGATGGCGGATTTCCTAATTCTGCGTTCCGCACAGCACACAAAAGCAGATTTTGTGGAGTCACAACACAAACGAATGAAAAATACACAAAGTCCAAAACGTCAACCCGGCCAGTATGCCAATCGGACTCTGGCCCGAACGGTCGTGTTCCAACTGCTGTTTTTGCACGACATGAACCCGGACAACTCAGTGGAGTGGGATGGCGATTTTTTGTCCGAAAATTTGCCCGATCACGATGAAATTCTCAAATTTGCCCGGCAATTGCTGTCCGGTGTTCGGGAAAATCGGCCGGAACTCGACAAGGAAATCGAACAAATTTCAAAAAACTGGTCGCTGACGCGCATGTCAGTGACGGATCGCAATGTTTTGCGATTGGCACTGTTTGAATTGACGTACATGAAAACGCCCAAGCCGGTGGTCATCAACGAGGCGATTGAACTTGCCAAAACATTCGGCTCGACAGACTCATCTGTGTTTGTGAACGGAATTTTGGATCAATTCTGACAAAGAAAAAATTGATTATGACAGGACTGGGCTGAGAGGAATGTTCGGCGAGAGATACGTTAGCCGTGTCACCCTGTGACGCGCAAAAAAGGCGGGACGAATACGAAGATATTTTCGAAGCGTCAGAAAACGGTTCCGTTGACGATGTCCGGCTTTTCGTGGAGCAAAGCGTGGATATGAACTCGCAAGATGATTAGGAAATATCATAGTGAAGAGTGAATCGTTACCATTTGGAACATTATTCACTCTTCACTATTCGTTATTCACTCTTCACTCAAATCGCTCCGGTTGAGAGGAGGAAGTCAATATCCAGTTCATCGTCCTGGCCGTCGAAATTCGTTTTCGAACCGCTGTTCTGCTCCATCGCCAGGAGTTGGTAAATGTCGTCCTCCAGGGCGGAGAAAGCACTTGCTGCCGCAACCGGTGCGGCGGTCTGAATTCCCCGCACATCATTGACCCCGACCACGGTATAGGTTTGCATCTTGTTCGAGTAAACCTTCGTGGTGCCGGCTGTCGAACTGAGACTCGCACCGCCCAGGTTCACGACATCGTTGCCGCCGTTGCCGTGGATGGTGAAGCGGTTAAAGCCGTACAGGTTCACCGAACCGCCGAGTCCGAAAGTCGCCGTGGCCGAAGAATCCGAGGCATTGAAACGGTCCGCAGCGTAAGAACCGACGATGGTCGCCGAGTCATTTCCACCGTTTCCGTTCATATCCACTTTCTCAAAACCAAAGATGGTATTCTTGTACCCGCTGCCGGTCATGGACACCATGCCGGATGCGGCAAACACGGCGTCGTCGCCCGCCGAACCGTTCAGAGTGGCCGTGTTATTGCCCCGTGACGAATAGGCGGTGATGTTACTGAAACCGGAAACGCTGTGTTCAAAATCCTGTCCCTTCATCACGGCTTTGCCCGGCGACATGGTCAAGATGTCGTCGCCCGCCGAATCGAAGAGAACGGCTTTGGCCAGAGAACCGGACGCGGAAGCAATCACGGTCTCGAAACCGGTCGCGGCAAAATGAGTATTGTTACCGGCCAGACTCAGTTCACCGACACCCAGTGTCAAAACATCATTGCCCGAGGCAATCACGTTGATCGTATTGTTGATTCCGCCGGCATTCAATTCAATGGTATTAACCCGGGTTGCTGAAATCGAAAGTTTCCCGTTGTCAACTGAAAGTGTGAAGTTGTTGTCATCGGAATTGAATTTTGCCGAGTTGTCCCCCTTGGCTGTTGTTACGGTGACACTGTCCTGACCGCCGGTGCCGCTGATATGGATGTTTGTCACGTTGGCACTGACCGTCTGGGTCTTGCCGTTGACCGTCACCTGGAACGTTCCCGCAGCCGTGACGATGATTTCGAACACGTCGGAACCCGTCGCATCAAGGAACAGCGTGTCCAGGTTGTCATACTTGTACGAACTCTTTCCAAGACCGGCATAACCGCCGCCCCCGGACTGTTGTGTCAGGGAGTAAGAGGAACGATTCGACAAGCCGCTCGATAATCCCTGTCCCTGACCGGCGGCTGTCCTGGCTCCGACCGAGTAGGTGCGTGCATACACGTCCGTGGACGGAAGAAGAACAAACTCGGTTGGAAATCCATCGTCGTCATAATCCGTAATGACTATAATATCCGTGTCACCGACCCATGCGAATGCCATGCCGGCGTTCCAGATGGTGGCAACGGAATACATCTGATTGCCGAGCATGGTGTAATTCAGGCGGAATTCCTTCGTTGATGTATTCGGCGTGAAATCCGTCACCAGTTCGTTGCCGTTGCTGTTGAATGCCCGCGCAAAGGCTCCGTAATCATGAGCGTCTCGCCTCAACAGTTCATCAAAATTGTTCGGTTCCTGATCAAATGAACTCCAGGTGATGACAAAACTGCCGTTGGCCGCCATGGAGACGTCGGGATAATCCCGTGGGTTCGATCGTTCGGTCACCGCCTTTTGGGAATTGATGAGGGCGTCCCCGGTCGTTCCCAGAATCGATTGGGCAACCCCGTTCATGTTGAAACGCCGTGCATAGACGTCAAAGCTCAGGCTGTTCGCGGCTTGGCGTTCACTTGCCCAGGTGATGACGAATCCCGAATTGGAAGCCGCAACGGAAGGTCTTGCCTGGGTCTGGCTTGTGTATTGGTTGACACGGAACGGCTGCACCGTGGTGTTCAGTTTTCCGTTTGTGTATTGGAGGACTTTGGCATAAATATCCTGACTGTTCGTCGCGGTGTCATGAATTTGCCATGTCATGATCAAGTGGCCGTCGGGGGAGAAGGCGATGTCATACGCCATGACGCCGCGGGAATTTTCCCCGACGAGAAGCATCGACGTTCTTGTTGCGGCGGCACCGTCTTTCGAGACACTTTGCAGAACACCCTGGTTGTTGTAAACCCGCGACATGATCACGTTCGATCTGGTGGTGGAATTGTATTCGATCCAGGTGACAAGGATATTGCCGTTGTCGTCGTAGGCGACCTTCGGCGTACTACAGACGGCCGTGGTGACTTCGTTGACCCAGATTTGATCGCCAAGGGGTTTGCCGTAGGAGTCATACAGTCGCAAATAAACGCCGTTGTCGCTCCTGGAGCCAGCACCGGACCAGACAATGGCAATATTTCCATTGCTGTCCATGGCCACATCGGGATCGGTCTGATGGCCTGTCATGTAATCGTTGACGATCAGTTCCACGCCGACTTTGACGCCGTTTTTGTCATAACGCTGCATGACAATGTTGCCGATGAACCCAATGACAATATCTTCATCGGGGTCCACGATGAGAACACCGCCCGGTTCGTTGATGGAGCCGGGAATTCCATAGTGGACGGCCACGACAACGTAAGAACCGTCATTGGCGGACGCAATGGCCGGCTTGTCATTGCCGTATTCCGTGTTGCTGATGACGACCTTGTCCAAGTCCGAAGGTCCTTCGGAGTGGTCTTGATCGTCATCGTCCGGGAGACCTGTCTCGCTTGTGGACGGAACCACGATCTGGAAGTCTCTGGTGAAGCTGCCACCGGATGTTCCGCTGTAATTGCCGTCGAGCCTGTTGCCTTCGAGGTCGGTCACGGTGTCCCGGAGGAGGAGCGTGTAAAGACCGGAAGTCAGCGGCTGGTTTCCCGGCAACGCGAGGTCGGTATCGAAGGTGAGGACGGCTTCCCACTTCCCGGTTTTGTTGACCAGGTTCGGCCACAATTCATTGGCTTTGTTCAAACCGAATTCCACATTGACAACGGCGCCGTTGATGGCAACGCTGCCCTTGAGCAGTTGCCAGTTGCCGGTGTTCAGAACACTGGTCGGATCATAAAGGAAGGCGTGAACCATTTCCTCGCTGAACGTGACGATCATTTGCGTTGCCAGCCCGTAAATGATACTGCCGTCGCGGATGGTCATCAACGTGTCTTCGCCGCCGGAAGTAACCACGGGGTTTCCATCGTTGTCAAAGACAAATTCACCGTTCTCGTCGCGTTCCAGTTCGTCGTAAATGAGGACGGTTTCCGTCACGATGGGAGCCGACCTGTCCACTTGCAACGGGAGAGCGCGGTAGTAAACGTTCGATTCAATCCCCGCCGGCACTTCGTCATTGCTTTGGAAAACGACAATCGCGTCCCCATTGGCGTTGAGTGTCACCGTGGCACCGGTCTGGTCGCCGATGAAAATGTTCGTGTTGACACGAAATTCCTTGCCGATTTCCCCGTGGATGCCGACGTAACCATAACCCGGAACGAATCGCGTGTTGTCCGGCAGGCCGTATTGTGCCGTTCCCGGATTGTCCTGCGAACGCAGGAGCGTTGCAAGATTCGTGTAACGTTTGGCATAGATGCCGTAATCCGTCACGGTTTCGATTGTTGTTCCGCCGACTCCGTAGCCCGTGTTCGGGAGCGTGACGTTGACTTCGTGCTTGTCCTGCCAGCTTTCCCATACGATCAGGAAATCGCCGTTGTTGGCGATGGAAACGGAGGAATGCCACTGGTTGCCGACTATGTAATCGTTGACAAGAAATTCATCGCCGAACACAATCACGCCGTCCGGGATAATCAATTCACCGGTATCCGGGTCATAATTATCCGGATCGTCGGGATCGAGACCGAAGGCACCGGACATCGGGCTGCCTTGCATGTCAAATCGCCGCGCATAGACTCCGGCCAAACCGGTATTGCTGCCGCCGGGGCCGTCGCCGGCGTTATCCTGATTGAAGCTCGTCCAGGTGAAGATGACTTCCCCGCTCGCGCTGATGGCCACATCCGACCAGATTTGATCGCCGGTCTCCGTTTGATTGACGAGGTATTCGCCTGCCCCACCCCCTACGACGAGAACCGAGTCAATCCAGTCGGCGTAAACCGAAACGCGGACATCGAAGGAAAACTCCCCAAAGGAGCAGTTGGTTGGGTTGATATCAATATCTGTCACGGACGGATAGAAGACACTGCTGCCCCAACTGACAACGCCTGCGATTTGACCATTGATAAAAGCCGGGCCGCCGGAGTCACCGTGTGCCGAGGTTGATTCGTAAGCCGAACCGAGTCCGGTATTATATATTCCAAAATAATATCCGAAAGCGTCATTTTGGGGACTGCCGCTGTCAACGTCGTAAACAAGAAGGTTGGGAGAGTAATCAAAACCATACAGACTAAATATTGACCCTACAGCATCGTATCTGTTTTGTCCCCATCGCCTTTGGAAGTCATAAACAATGTCTCCGGAATTGCCTGTTCCTGTCGCACCAAAACCGACGGTGGTTTGCACAGAACCAATTTCGTCGCTGCCGCGATAAATGTCGTAACGTTCCGCTCCGGCTGGAGCGATTTCAGACAAAGTCAGAATGGCAAGGTCGGTTTCAGTATAGGCGTCACCAGTCCAGCTTGCATGGACGGTATTCAGCGACACGGTACGGCTGACTGTCCCGTTCGGCAAAACAAACGTGATGCGAAAACTGGTTGCCGGGAGTGGATTGCCGGCTGCATCGCAGGTAACGTGAGCCGCCGTCAGGATATGCATGCCGGTACTCAGAAGCGACCCGGAGCCGTGACCAAGATAATTCCCGTCATCATCGATTAATTCAACCATGACGACCCCCGTGTAATCCGTGGAACCTGTCAAATGGTTGTTATAAGCGTCGGAGGTCACGATTTTCAGGTCGTCTCTGTTGACCTTGTCCATTATTTCAATACGTTCGGCCAGTGTCACCTGATTATTTCTCGTGGCCACTGCGTCGTTGGACGCAAAATTCTTTGCGTAGATGTTCGTTTCATACGGCGAGTCGGCTCCCTGACCCCAACTGGTCCAGGTAATGATGAACTCCCCGGTTTGGGTCATGGCAATGGACGGATAACGCTTGTCACCCTGCGTCGTGTCATTGGCCCGTTCTTCGGCGGTGACGCCGGACGACCTGACCGTGAGGATGATCGACTGGCCGGCTTTCGGATTGAGCAGGTTCATGTACTGCGCCGGCACCATCAACGGGGACATTTTCTGTGTACCCATCGTTCGGGTGAATTGGACGAGGATCGTGTCGGACGACGAGGCGGCCACATCCACGTCCAGGCCGATGGCTCGTAACGCGGACTGAATGTTTTCCGCCGTTTTCTGAATCGATGTTTCAATTCGGATGGGGTTGCTGCGGCTGGTTTCCAGGAGGACGCCGGCGACTTCATCGTAGTACTGAAGCACGAAGGTCCCGCCCGCCGACGGACCGCCGACAAACTGGATGGCCTGAATTTCGTCCGACCCGCCGATCGGCGAGCAGGCGGAATCGTAACGCTGATAGTAAATGTCGTAGCCGCTCGTTTTGGAAACCTGGTTGAGGCTTTCCCAGGTGATGACGAACCCGCCGGTCAGGTCCATCGCAATGGCCGGGTAGCTGTGCGTGCCGCCGAGATGCGAGTTGACGCGGAATTCCGAGGTCGGGTTGCCGTCGGCATCCATGCGGACGGTTCCATTGAAATTGAACGCTTTGGCGTAGATGTTCCTGCTGCCGTCGAGATCGTCCTGCATCCAGGTGACGACGAAATCGCCGTCGGCGTCCATGGCGACCGAAGCGTAGGAAGCGTTTGTATTGCCGGTGACCATGATTTCACGGTTAAGCGTAATCACGCTTTCGCGCCCGTTTGCCGTGTCGATAAATTCCTGGCGATAAATCTTCGCCATAATGCCGACGCCTTCGGCGGTCCAGACCGTGACGAAGTTCCCGTAATGGTCGGTGGCCACGGAGGTCGGGTTACTTGGCGTGTCATAAAGCGTTGCGTCGGTGCGGGTGTAATGGTCTCCGCCGCCGTCGCTGACCAGTTTTTCCACATAACCGGCACTGCCACCGTAGAAAGACAAGGTTCCGTCAATGGCATTGATGCTGAAATTGCGGGTGAAATTCTGGCCGTTGGCGTTGGTTCCGTCCGCCCCGAGCGCATTGCCGTTGCCATAGACGATCTGGCCGCGTTCATAGCGGACGCCCGACGTGTCGGTAATCATGTTGGTCGCGACAAGTTCGTAGCTTCCCGTACCGAGCGGCTGAGTGAACTCAATGACCACTTCCCACTTGTTCGAGCCGTAGGAGAGAACGCTGTCGGCCACAATCGAACCCGGATTTTCGGCGATGATGTCAGCGGCTTTGTTCATGCCGAAGCTGATCGACTTGATGGCGTTGTTCAGTTTGACGCCGTCTTTGATGATGGCCCAGTTGCTCGGATTCAGAACGCTGTGCAAGCCGTTTGTTCCGTTGGCCAGGAGTTCCTCGTCGAATGTCAGGACGATTTGGTCAAGGGCGTACGTGATCGTATCCTGATTGGCCACGTATTGCCCGTTGGGCAGAATGACGTCCGTGACTTTCGGCCCGACATTATCGCTGTCTTCATAGAAATAGCGGTAGTTGATTTTCCGGTCAACCACGGTGCCGTCCGTCGTCGTGATATCAGTGAACCAGGACGTGACATAGGACCCGTTCGGCAAAACGGAAAGCCCCGGCGTTCCTTTCTCCGCACCGCGGTAACCGTATTGCTCGGTAACAAAATAGGCCTGAAACACGTTCCCCTGCATGTTCTGCCGTGTCATCGTACTGCCGTTTCCGTAAGACAGAGAGACTTGCAAGTCATGGGCACCACCGACGAATACGATTTCATAAACATGGTAACCATTGATGTCGGTATAGTATTGGGACTGGTTCAGGTAGTCCATGACTGTGTACGTATTGAATTGGCTGTAAAAGCCACTGAACAGATATTCAAATTCTCCGGGTGCATAATAGGTGACTTCGGCACTGGGCATAATCATACCGACAGGGTTTGTGCTGATCCCCGGTGCCAGAATGTCTGTAAAGTCATTATGGGCGTAAAACCCGTTGTTGTCCATACTGTTGAGGCTACGGTTCAGCGTCCACAGAAACAAGTCCGGTCGAAAAACCTGGTTGGTGAATTCGAAACCCAACTGCATATTCGGGCTGTCAATGGCATTAAAAAACTCCGTGGTTATATAGAGTTGGATTCCACCAGCGGTCATGGGGTTTTCCACGAAGTTCGGAATCAGGATGTACCAATGGGAGTTGACGCCGTCGCGCGTCGAAGTGACATTGGCGTCCGAAGAAGTGGCGGCGACTTCCGTACCTGCGAAAAGGAAGTCCCCTTTGTTGATGCGCGTGGTGAAAACATCGTTTGCACCGCCGCGCAACATCCCGGCAACGCTTTCAAAGATGGCGTTCAAGCGTCCGAGCTGCTCGTTGGTAATCTGGTTGGGTGTTCCTTGATACGTTGTGACGGCCCGATTCAAATAATAACGAACGGCCACATCGACATCGGTGCTGCCGTAAACGAAATTTTCAGCGAGCGGGTTGAAATATTTCAGAAGGTCCGCATTCTTGGTGGAATTGAGATACTTCTCGAAGAAACTTCCCGGGATATCAATATAATAATAGTAACTGTAGTAACCGTAGTTGTCGGGTAAATAGTAATTACTGTAATACGTGGTATTATAACTCATGTTGGAGTCGGGACCGTAACCCTGGTAGATGAAGACCATGTCCCCGTCGGAATCGAGCTGCCCGACACCGTTGTATTGAGGCCCGCGCCAGGCTTCGGAATCGTAGGGCGAGTTATCGATCCAGTTCCCCTGGGAATGGACCCGGAAGTCCCCCCTCGTCATCACGTAAGTCCCGTCCTGAAGTTCATAGACCCGGGCCAAAACGTCGGACATTTCCGCTCCATAAGAACCTTTGATGGTATTGATGGAAGTGAAGTCCGCGTAATGGTCGGTGTAGGTGAACAGCAGGGTGTTGTGGGGATCGAAGGACAGCGAGGGATTATGCGGACTATAATTGGTGGCAACAACCTGTGTCGCGTCCCATCCGGGCAGAGGGTTCAAAGTTCCCGGCGCAAAGATGGACATATAGATGGAACTGACGGTCACCAGGTGCTGGACATTGGTATCCTCGCTGGCAACCCAGGAGATGGCCGCATAACCATCGTTGCTGATGGCAACCGTTGGTTGAATCAGCGTCGTTTGCATGTTATTGGCAAGTATCACGCTGTCCGTCAGCGCATTGCCGTAGCGGTCATAATACCGGGCGTAAATGGCGTTGCCGTCACTGGTTCTCTGGTAAGAAACTGACCAGGCAATGACGAAATTACCATCGGGGTCCATGCCGATCGAAGGCTGGGTTGCATAACTGTTGCTGAAGGAATTGACCTTGAACTCGTCGCCGACCGGCCGCACACCCTGCACAGGATTGTTGGAGACGCCGCCGACATAACGTTCATAGCTGTAGCCGTCATTGTAGAACGTGATTTTATCATCCGGCACAACTCCCTGCGGCGAAAACCTTCGAGCGTAAATGTCGGTGATTGTGTCGGTGCCCGTCGTGGCGGCTTCCGACTGCCAGGTGATGACAAAATCGCCGTCGGCGTCCATGGCAACCGAGGGGTTCATCTGGTTGGTTACCAGAGGAACGCTTGACGTGGGATCGTTTGTTTCCGGCGCATTGACCCGGAAAGCATCACTGGATTGCTTCACCGTTGCGGTAGATGTTTTGTTGCTCCAGTCCGTACCAAATTCGTCGCGGGCACTGACGATAGCGATGCTGTGCAGACTCAAGCCGCCGCTGTTGATGAACGTGATATCGAATTGAAGCTCTCCCGCAGCGGAGAGACCGGCATAAACGACACTCACTTCCGGCGTGTAAAAAACGTCGTACGAAGGACGATAATTCACGTTGACATTTTCCCCGTAAGGATTAAGCTGGATGTCCCGGGTATAGGTTTCCACACGAGGAAAAGGCGACATGACGCCCACGGAATTAAATGCCTGCTGGATGCGTTCGGCTGTTTGTTGAGGGTTGCCCGGATTAATGAGAATCCCCTGGTCGTTCCCCCAGGAATCCAGGGTGGTCAACACGATCGGCGCACTGACGGTCGAAATGAGAACCCCCGGATATGTCCCCTGGATGATAAGCGAATCCCTGACTTGCAATTCAGGTACGGCGACTCCGCTGGTATCCGTCTCAAACGTGATCATGAAGTCCGTTGACGATTCCGCCGTCACCTTGACATTCATGTAAAGCTCATACCCATAATAACGTCCCAGATTTTGCAATGCCAGCTCAATCTCCCGGGCGTTTTCCACCGGAGATTGATTCTCATCAAACCGGATGGGATCGGTAAATCTCTCCACGCCGTCCCCCATGTCGATACCGCCGAGTCTGAAATCCATGACGATGTTCGTACCTGTCCCCCCGTAAGAGCCGGGCGTCGTTACGCTCTTGATGGAAAGCTGTTGAACGGTATAAGGCGCATAAATCACCTTAAAACTGCTGTCAACATTGGAAACCAGGTTGTCGAGCAGTTCGGCCGGAAGCGTGATGCGTTCCACCTGATTGGTCAGGTATTGGGCATAAATGTTGTAATCGTCATAATAGTTTCCAAAATTGTCGGTCAGCCGGATCGGGTTCCCGTTCGCATCGCGAACGTAGTTGCCGTTGACGTCCATTCGGTAAACGAAATCGTTTTGCGTCCAGGTGATGACCGTGTCCCCCTGATTGTTGGAGGCCATGTAATCGTTGCTCCAATACGTTTCTGTATATTGAGCCCCGCCGTAAGAACTGCTGTTATTGATGAAAAAATTACTGGCGGAAATCGTCGGTGACGAATGCAGCGTGAACGGCGTCAGTATCTTTTCCTGTGGCATCACGACATTCACGGAAAGCAATTGCCGCTCTTCAAGAGGGTCAATGTGTAAGCGGCGATGCTGAAAGACGGCTTTTTTGTGCTTTTTTTCATTGAAAATCAGGCCGCTCAGGGAATTTGCAATTTTCCGGGTGATTTCAGAGAATGACATGGTGGATTCGCCTTCTATAACTGAAACGTGTGAAATCTGAACAAGAAAAGAACGACGACAAGTGGGAAATCCGGGTTCGACCGTCGCGTGTCCTTTCGGCGCAAATACGATCCACATGAACCGGCAAGGCTCATGCAGTTTCCTCTTTTATAAGTCATGGGATACATTTATATTGATTCAACCAGACTTCGTCGTCAAGCTATTTGTCCCATTTTTACAAAATTCTCAATGATTTTCGCTTTTCGGGGAAAAAATTATTTTCACCACCCCCGGCGAAATCAGGGATTACCAGCATAACAGCAGTTTAGATGCTTTTTCCGCGTCTTGGGTTCCCCGAAAAAGTGAGAAGTTGGCAATGGAAGGAGTGTGCAGATGAAATTTTGAAAAAATAAAAAAATTATCCTGACACACTTTGTCCGTTCGAGGGAAAGTATCGGGACACACGAAAAAAATCAAATGTTTTTCTATTGGCGGGACGCTTTCCACTGTCATTCAGGAGCAGTTTTTTAGCCGTTCTTTTGCGGTCACTGTGTCCTCAGTTCTGATAAGGACGCAATTTCCAAGGTGTGGTTAATATTCTATTGCACCCACGATTTCCTGAAATCATTGCATCCCGTAGAAAAAAGTATTGCGCATTGCTATAATAAAATAAATATGATTTCTACAAGATTCCTTTGACAAGCATATGAGGAGAAAACCATGACCCATCAGAATTCCATTTCGAGACGAACATTCACGAAAGCCGCAGCGGGTGCTGTTGCCGC
>Ga0099364_10007601_pt1 | contig 15425 bp, 16 predicted proteins | sample TergutTh196P3_FD_73070 | JGI IMG/M metagenome (GOLD analysis project Ga0099364, IMG submission 73070) | Microcerotermes parvus P3 segment gut microbial communities from Pointe-Noire, Republic of the Congo - Th196 P3 | ecosystem: Host-associated > Arthropoda: Insects > Digestive system > Gut ... | reverse complement strand
TATGCCGAAATTATTTTATCAGGGACACGGCAGTTTCAGATTGACTGCCAACGACGGTCGCGTGATTTACGTTGACCCATACGCGGGCGAGGGCTACGACAAACCCGCCGATATTATTCTCGTTTCACATCAGCACGGCGACCATAATCAAGTTGACCTTTGCGCCAAAAAACCGACCTGCAAAATCATCTCTAATGCAGAAGCGTTAGAGGGAGGCAAACATAACAATTTTGACGTTGACGGTATCACGGTTCAGGCAGTCGAAGCGTATAATAAGAACCACAAAGCAGAGGAATGTGTGGGCTTTATTATCACGCTCGACGGCGTGAAAGTCTACGCTTGCGGCGATACTTCAAAGACAGAACAAATGAAAACTTTCGTAGATATGAGCATTGACTACGCCGTACTCTGCGGCGACGGACATTACAACATGAACCCCGAAGAAGCCGCCGAGTGTGCGAAACTCATAGGCGCGAAATATAATATACTGATACACGTTAAACCCGGCGAATTATTCGACCGTGAAATCGCCGAAGCGTGGGATGCGCCGAACAAAATAATCATTGAACCGAACGGGGAAATAAGCCTTTTCGCGGGGTGTGCAAATAAAGTACACGACTGTCCTTGTACGCGAAAATCGGAATGTGCGTATCACGGAAACTGTTTCGCGTGTGTAGCTAATCACCGAAAAGGCGGTTATGTCCCGGCTTGCTTCCGGCAGGAAAAATTTTTAGCAGACCTTAAAGAAAGGCTTGCGAAATAATCCGCGCAAACCGCCGTAATTTCACGAAAAACGCAGACCGCTCCTATTGGCGGAGCTGCGTTGGGCAAGCAGGGTAAGCGGGACGCCACTTACACCCGTCCGAGCTAAATTTGCTCGCGCAAATCCGGCTCGGACTTCTGCTTGTTAGGGTTCCCCTAAAACCCCCGAACAGGCAACTTTGCCTGTTCGTTAAGCCACGCTCCGCGTGTCTGCCTTCGACTGTTCAATCAGTCTATATTTCGTGCGTACCGCTTCGATTTTGTTGGCGCAGAACGTCGCGGGTTTGCGCTTCCGGTTTGATACCGAGTATGCGGTCGGCGTTGCTTTTTGCGACGAGAAGTTCGCGTGAACTCTTCTTTAATTGGTGATAGCCTGAGTATAATTTTTTCTTCTCCGCGAGAAGTGCCGCGTATTCCTGTTTGAGCGAGTTTATCGTCGGCAGTTTCTTATTTTTGCCGTAACCCTGACTGTCAAAATATTTTTTCGCCGCTTCATGGAGCGTGATGTCGGCGCGGTTATTTTCATAAAAATCTTCGCGCTGTTCAGGATTTTTGATTGCCTTGTACTGCTTATAAACGTCGCGGGTTTTGCCGTAAGCCCCGATTTGTTTTTGCAGAGCGGAAATTTCAAACAGCCGCTGTTCAGCGTCCTTGATTTTTTTCGTGAGCGTTCCGAAATCGCCGGACGCAGAGGACGATTTTTTCACTAAATCATCATAGCTGTCAATGCCGTTTTCTTTAAGAAAGATTAAAGTTTTCGCAGCTTCTTTGAGGTTAAATATCCGCGCCCAATGCTCGTACCCCTCGCCTTTGCCCTCTTGGATTTTCGCCTGAATATCAATGAGCAGAGTGACGCGCCCCTTAACAGACTGATAGACTTGACCGCCGCCTGTTGAGATGATTCCCGCGTTCGCAAGGCGTTCGCGGATTGCCGCTTCGGTGTATTCGCCGCCCAGCGTGTTGAGCCGCGTCGGTTTCTTCTGACCGGACGCGAGAAATGTGATATACTTTCGCTTATCGTTGACTTTATAGCCGTCTGCTTTCATAGCAGCGAGGAAGTCCTCAAAGGTTGAGCAAGAGGGTAAAACTTCATCAATTTTGCGGCGCAGTTTCTCCTGCCACGATGGTTCTTTTTCGCCGAGCCATTCGCCGTAATTTCTGCCTTTGGACGGCTTCGGATTTTCGATTACAGACAAGCCGTATTCGGCGCAGAGCAAATCGCTTATATGTCGTACTGCTTTGCCCGAACGCTTGAAGTCTTTGAACTTTTTGTCGTAGGATAAAGCAGTCGAATTAAAAATGATATGGTTGTGCGTGTGCTGACGGTCGATGTGCGTTGCCACTATGAAGGCATGGCTGCCTTTCGTGAACGATAAAGCTAATTCATAACCGATTTTATTCGCCGTTGCCGCGTCAACTTCGCCGGGCTTGAAGCTCTGTCTTATATGATAAGCGATTACCTCCTGACCGCCTTGGGTGCGTCCTGTTATATACTCATATTCTTTCTTTGCGAGCATGAACTCCTCGTCGGCAACGCGGCTGTTACAGGCATAAGATGATATGAGTTGCCCTTCGTTAGTCTTGCCGGGATTTTTTACATAGTCGATAATGTCGGCAATCACAGACGACCGCGCCCGCTTCGTGCCTGTATGCAATGATTTGAGCCACGTCGTAGCCATGAAAACCTCCAATCAAAAAAAACAGCGGGAGCAATTCCCAAAGGAACTGCTCCCGCTGTTTTAATATATTTTTTATTATTTTAACGATTCATTTTTTTATTTTTGTTGTTCACTTATATATTTGACAAACGCCTGCTCCGCAAATATGCGGCTCTGATATAATGCCGTTGGGTGAAGCGGAAATTTATACTTCTCTATAATATCATAAAGTTCTTCAACCTTGTTAATTCTTAAATGACCTATAAGCGTAACGACGTCGCTTAAATCGTATGTGTCCTCGCGCGCCGAAACAAGTTTCATCGCAAGCAAGCTCTCCGCGTCCAACACGCCGACCGTGAGATTGCTAAACGTCAGATAATCCGAATAATTGAGATTCTTAAATTCCTTTACGAATGTTTCAACGTCGTCGTTCAGCCATTGGCTTGTTAGATTATTTTCACTGCTTATCTCGTTTATTATTTCACGCATATCTTCCCTTGGTTTGAAAACCGCGTCTATATCGCGGGTCGAATCGCGGGCTTCATAAACCAATGTCAGAGCCGCGCCGCCGCAAATCATTATTTCGCCGAATTTCCCGCGTTCCGATAATTTTTTATTTATTTCCTCAAGATATTTTATCATATCTTTTTGAGTAAATTTTCTTTTCATTTTCTATACCCTTTTTAATATATTGCTTCCTGAAAATAAATTGCGTACCTTATACTCATGCGGCGTTACTGTCCGCAATAATTCCTGATGTTCGGGATTGGAAGTGTCGAACGCATAAACAGGGTGCGGCATTATATATTTTTCCTGCATAACCCACATGGGAACAGTTACGCCGTAATCATTGGCGAGTTTATGAGCCGCCGCCGCGAGGGTACAGTATTGTCTTTGCGTAAGCGTACCCTTTTCAGGTTCTTCTGCGAGCAGCAGCTTTTTTTCGTCGCTGTCAGAGGCGTAAAATTCATCTAAAAAAGTACAGAACGCGAATATGAAATCATTGTCATATTCTGCCGTCACTTGCGGTATTTCGTTTATTTTCATTGCCATATTCGCTCCTTTACCTCTGATAAATATAACTAAATTATACCACAAACATCAGAAAAAATCAATATATTTAAACTAAATATTGGTGAGTTTGTTTAAAATTATTTTCGTCTGCCCCCATATCTCATCATAACGCCCGCGCAGTTCGTCAATGTCAGCGGCGTATATACTGCCTGTTTCGTTGGCGCGCCGGGCGATTTGATTAATATTATTTGTTGCGTTGGAGAGCAGACGCACCATCTCGCGGACGCTCTCCAACTCCACATGAATCACGCGCCCGTCCACCGCCATTTTGAGCAGATATGCGCGGCGGTTTTTCATGCCCGTCTGCGCCATGCGGCGGTCTATCATATCGCGTTCCTGTTCGGTTACGCGAAAATTTATATGATGATTTCTCGTCCGGTTTTTCTTTTTTATTTCTTGTTGTTCCATAAATTTTACCTCCAAAAATAAAATCAAACGGCGAGGCTCTTACACCCCGCCGCCTGCCTGTTATATATCATGCTCCATTGATGATTTTTTGTCTGTCGCGGTTGGCTTTGCCTCCGGCTTAAAATTCGTAAGCCGTTCAAGCATAGGTGTTCTTGTGCTTTTTGCGGATTCACGCCGGTTTTCGGGTTCGTCATCGTCATATTCCTCGTCGTCAGCTTCAATTTCATCGGTTTCAAGCTGATTATCCGCGTCGTTCTCAACGTCAAGACCGCCGCTCCCGTCAATGTTGAGTTCGGCGTTTAACAGAGCGAGCCGCGCTTCTTTTTCAGCGAGTTCTTCGGCTGCCGCGAACGGTTTTTCGAGTTCCTGCTTTGCCGCTTCCTGCTGTGAGAGCAGTCCGTCAAGCTGCGATTTCGCACCGTCTAACCGCTTGGGTAAACCTTCCAAAGTGTTATTTATACGGGTGATGTTACCGAAAGCGTCCGTGCCGAGGTCTGTTTGGTACGTCATATTGCCGCGAAGATTGAGTTTGAATTGGCTTGAATAGCTGTCATACTGAATAGACATCTTGAATCCCATATACTCGCCCACAGATGTTTCCGTTCTGTCCTTAACGCCCTTACAGGCTTCAAACAACGCTTTAGCGGCGGGTTCTTTTTCTTTATACCCCGCACCGTTGATTGTCATTCCGGCGAAAGCGGCTGTTGTCGCTGAGGTTGCTTTACCGTCCAAGCCCGTTTGAATCTCGACGAGTTTTTCAGCTTGCTCCACGTACACGGCAATATCTTTTTCAATGCCCGCTATACGCTCATTAACCGCCGTGATTTGTTCGGGGAATCGTTTTAGCAAGCTGTCCTCCAAACGGTAGTGCTGACTTTGGTGGTCGGCTTTGAGCATACGGAGTTTCGCCACATCAACGTCGAGATTCATCTTTTCGGCGATTAGCGGATTTCCCGCGCATAACGCCTTAATTTCCGCGTAACTTAACGCAGTTTCGTCAACGTCCTCGCATGAGCGGACGGGCGATTTCGACGACATAATCTGCGAGATGAATTTCTGCTTATTTTCCACGGTTTGCCATAAATAACTGTCGAATGTCCCGCTCGTTGCATATCTGAAAATTTTCACTTCGTCGTTTTGGTTGCCTTGCCGGATTATACGCCCGGCACGTTGTTCAAGGTCTGCCGGTCGCCACGGGCAGTCTACATCATGACTGGCGACAAGACGGTCTTGTACGTTTGTCCCTGCGCCCATCTTGAACGTGGAGCCGAATAACACGCGAACCTTGCCCTGACGCACCTTTGCGAACAACTCTTTTTTGCGAGTTTCCGTGTCTGCGTCATGGATAAAAGCGATTTCATGTTCGGGTATGCCGTTTTCGAGCAGTTTCGCCCTTATATCCTCATATACATTAAAACGTCCGTCTTTGTTCGGCGTTGAGAAATCGCAAAAAACGAGTTGGGTCAGTCTGCCGTTTTTCGTATCATTCCAAATGCGGAATATATTTTCGGTGCAGGCGTTGATTTTGCTTCCCTCATGGTCAGGCAGGAGCGGATTCATCAAGCGTTGGTCAAGCCCGATTTTACGCCCGTCCGTCGTGATTTTGAGCATATTATCGACCTTTGCGTCCACTAACTGCGCGTGTACTTTTCGAGCGCGTTCGGACAATGCTTCCACCATTTCCTTTTGTGTTTCAGAGGGTTCGACGATGATGTTCTCAAACTTGGCTTCCGGCACGGGGAGGTTGAGCATATCGGCGGTTTGAATGTCGGCAACGTCCTTGAACATCGCCATTAATTCAGGCAAATTGTGAAATTTGGAGAACCTTGTCCGCGCTCGGTAGCCTGTGCCTTCCGGCAACATTTGTCAAGGGGGCTTTCTGCGTTTCATGTGGAATTTACAAAAAAGACACAATGTTTTTTCATCAAAACCTATCTTTTCGTTGAAAAATCCATATAATTCTGCTATAATAAATAAACAGAGGCATAAGTCATTAAAAAATTAAGGAGTTTTATTTATGAATAAATCATTCTGCGATTGTACGGCTAAGCCATTTGTAAAGTGGGCAGGCGGTAAATCGCAAATTATTGATAATATACGAGCAAAATATCCTGCCGATTTAGGTAAACGGATAAATAAATATGCCGAACCATTTGTCGGTGGCGGCGCTGTTTTATTTGATGTGTTAAATCGATATAATCTTAATGAAGTTTACATAAGCGACATCAATCGTGAATTAACGCACGCATATACTTCAATACGTGATGATGTTAATATGTTGATTGATATTCTTAAAGATTTTGAAAATGAATATTTATCAGCAGACGACGATAAGCAAAAAATTATTTATTATAAAAAACGCGACAGGTTTAATTCGTTAAAATCATTAAACAATAATTCGTTAGAAATTGCGGCACTTTTTATCTTCCTGAACCGCACTTGTTTTAACGGATTGTATCGGGTTAATTCCAAAGGCGGATATAATGTTCCGCAAGGTAAATATAAAAATCCCCGTATTTGCGATGAAGAAAATCTCCGCTCTGTATCGAATAAACTTACCGATGTAACAATTATAACCGGTGATTATAAAATGGCGCGGAATTTCATTGATGATAAAACATTTTGCTATTTTGATCCGCCATATCGCCCTTTATCTACAACAGCGAATTTTACGGCATATACTCAAGACGGCTTTGACGATTCGGCACAAGCGGAGTTGGCGCAATTCATAGATGATTTAAGTGAACACGGTGCGTCAGTAGTTGCAAGTAATTCTGACCCAAAAAATACAGACGAAACAGACGATTTTTTTGACCGGCTCTATTCAAAACACGAAATATTAAGAATAGAAGCAAGCAGAGCAATAAATTCTGTTGGTAGTGACCGTGGAAAAATCAAAGAATTGCTTATAGCAAATGGATAAAAACAGAACGAGAGGGGAAGGAATATGAAGATTAATGTACCCGTTACTTTTGATAATCGTGCATCGTTTTCACCTGATGGGAAATCGCATCGGTGGAATAAAATTAATGGTTATGACAGTTCAGGATGTCGAATAACGAATATTGTAGGCCATGACGGAACCGATTTTCTCAAACAATGCTCACGAGATGGCTGTGGAGTAATTTTACACGCAGTCGATTTTGGTCCAGAAGGAAGACATACTAATGGTCCAAGAGACCAAAGTAATTGTCCAGATTGTCGTAGTGGATATTAATATTACGTAATGAGAAAGGAATGACACAATGCGAAATTTTAATGATTGGATGGCGAAATTCAAAACCAGTATTTCCGATTATGGATATTACATAGATTTTAAAAAAGTCCACCGTAATATTGATTCCATCAAAATCGAATTGAATATATTAAATGCTCTTATCGGTTCAAAAAATATTGAAAATGAGTTTGAGAAAATCGTTTCACGATACCCAGAAACGTTAAAATGTATTCCGCTTTTATTAGCTGTGCGTGAAAGTGAAATTTACGCTATTGACAGCGACGGTGAGTTTCGCTTTTTATTCAAGAAAGCTAATTATTCTGTTGAGCAATACAAATCATTTATGCAGAAAACTGGCTTGTTTGATTTATTAGAAAAACATCTTGTAAGCAATCTTGTAGATTATGCAACCGGCGTGGAAACAGGGCTTGATTCTAATGGTCGTAAAAATCGCGGCGGACATTTGATGGAGAACCTCGTTGAATCTCACTTGATAAAAGCTGGATTAGTAAAAGATAAGACCTATTTTAAAGAAATGAAAATCGGTGATATTGAGAAAAAATGGGGTATTAATTTATCCGTATTAACGAACGATGGGCAAACAGTAAAACGTTTTGATTTTGTCGTTAAAACGGAATCCGTTATATACGGCATTGAAACGAACTTTTACACCAGCAGCGGCTCAAAATTAAACGAAACGGCACGAAGTTATAAAAATATTGCCATTGAAGCAAAGGGGATAAATGGTTTTACGTTTGTGTGGATTACAGACGGAAATGGCTGGAAAAGTGCACGTAATAATCTTGCGGAAACATTTGGCGTTATGGAGCATATTTACAGCATCGCCGATTTAGATGATGGTGTAATGAACAGGATATTTACATGAAAGTAATAAAGTGGGAGCCGGATAACTTTGAATTGGAAATGAATACGGTTTGGTCGTTTCCGAATCGAGGTAACTGGGCGACACATGATGCAAAGTATCGTGGTAATTGGTCGCCATATATTCCTCGCAATTTAATACTACGTTATTCCGCAGAAGGCGATTTAATATTGGATCAATTCATCGGCGGTGGCACAACGCTGGTTGAAGCAAAACTTTTGAATCGAAACATAATCGGAGTAGATATAAACCCGACCGCTTTGGAAAGATGCCACGATAAAATTAACTTTGAATGGCATGGTGAGAATAAGATTTATATAAAACAGGGTGATGCCCGAAACCTTGATTTTATACCAAATTCAAGCATTGATTTTATTTGTACTCACCCGCCTTACGCTGATATTATTCATTACAGCGATGGCATTGACGGCGATTTATCTAATTATGGCGTTAAAGATTTTTTAATGCAAATGGAATCGGTTGCTACTGAATGTTTTCGTGTGTTGAAATCAGGGAAATTTTGCACTATCCTTATGGGCGATACGCGCAAAAAGAGCAATGTTATTACAATGAGTTTTGATGTAATGAAAATTTTTGAGCGAGTAGGATTTTCGTTAAAGGAAATAATCATCAAAGAACAGCATAATTGCAAAGCAACGGGATTTTGGAAAACTAATAGCGTTAAATATAATTTTCTTCTTTTAGCACATGAATACCTCTTTGTTTTCGTTAAAAAATGATAAAAATATACATTTTGTGATTTTTATCATTGACAAAACAAGGACAAACTGTTATAATATTTATGTGGTCACACTTTGATGTGATTGGTCTTGATCAGTTTAGCTGTTGATTAAGACCGTTCCGAATCTGCTATAATGGATATAAACACCATTTATACAACTTCGGAATACTGAAAGACCAACTATAAAAAGTCAAGAGGTTTTTGAAAAAAAAAACAAAAAAATTTATGCAGGAAGTCTAATAAAAATACAAAGCAAAAAAGACTTGAGAAATCCCAAGCTAAACTTATAAAAAAAGGAAATTACTGAAGCTGATACGGAGAATTGTTTTTGAGGACAGCATGAATGATGTTACAAAGTTTACGCGCAACAGCCCCGACAGCAGTTAAATGATGCTTGCCCTCAGAACGTTTCTTTTGATAGAACGCGGAAAAAGTAGGGTCATTGAAAGCAGCAACCAAAGCGGACTGGAAAAGAGTTTTTCGGAGATAAGATGAACCCCGTTTGCTCATTTTACCATTTTGAGATTTGGATTCGCCGGACTGGTTGACATTAACATCAATGCCGGCGTAAGCGGCAAGTTTAGAAGGGTTAGAAAATCGGTTGATGTCACCGATTTCGCCAAGAATGACAGCGGCGTTCACAGAACCGATGCCGGGAATGGTAGTGATAGGCGAATTGACTTTAACAAGTATTTGCTTGATTTGCGTTTCAACGTCGTCGACTTGCGCCTCAATGAATTTGATTTGCTCAATGAGCAGCTTTAACTGCAAGGAAAAACTGTCGCGGCAGAAGCCTAAACCGAAACTCTTAGCGGCAATCTCGGAAATTTGAGACAGCTTGTTTTTAGCGAAACTTTTAAGAGTAATATTTTTCAAAGCGTTCTCAATTTGAGCGGCAGTAATGTTTTCAAAATCGTCTGCCGTTTGAAAATGCAGTAGTAACTCTTTGGATGTTTTGCCGAAAACATCAGAGAAAACCGACTGGTATTCAGGGAAAACTTGGTCTAAAACACAAATGACTTTGCGTTTTAAGTCGCTGATAGATGAAACAAGGTAATTTCTGAAACGCGACAAGCTGCGTAAAGACATGATGTTTTCATCGGCAAGGGTTGTTTCTACAAAGTTTCCGTACCTGATTAGTTCGGCAATCAAAACAGATGCTATCGCGTCAGTCTTACGGGTTCTGATTTCTATGCCTTTACGCCATCCGTCAGTTTGAAGCGGATTGATAACGTAAACAGTATAGCCCCGCTCGATGAGGAACGAGTAGACTGACAGCCAGTAGTGACCCGTTGCCTCCAGTCCGATTTCGACTTCGGAAACAGATTTAGCGTGATGGTCGAGTTTCTCTATCAAGCTGTTTGCTCCGTCGGTAGTGTTTGAAAAAGAAAACGCCTTGAACAACGGTTTCTCTGATTCGTTCAGCAAAGAGGCAACATGGGTGTTTTTCGCAATATCGATTCCTAAATACAGCATGACTCACCTGTGAAAAATAATTATTTTGGATAGTTCCCCTGTTCTGATAAACGATACTGCCTTGTTCTATATGCGAAGTACGGCGAAACGCCGTCAACATCCAACTTATTCGTATTCTGTCTATCAGAAAGAGGCGTCAGTCTTTCGAGTACGAGGTAGCGCACAGCAGCACTCCTCAAGGAGCAAACGATGTCCTCTATCCAATGACATAATTATACAACTATTTGTTTAATAAATGTTGAATAATTATTCAGCCAACAAAGGGTTTATGGGTTGCCTTTATCAACCTAAATATATTATACAAGGAGCAAAGCAAATGTCGCTGATACTACTTGACATTATGTTCCTGATCGCGATCGCCTACATAGGGCGCGCACGAGAAATTGAACCGCTAACGCGGTAAGGGCGAGAGAAGTGTGGCGGACGATAGCCCATTAAATAGGTTTTGCCACGATAGCATATCTTTTTGAGATGTGCTATTATTCTTTAAGGTGAAAATAAATGGCTGAACTTGATAATAAATTTATGACGTTATTAAACGTAAATTCTATTCGGCGTGAGTTTGATTTATTGGTCGAAAGAAAAACAGATATTATTGACGGCAATATAAATATCGTATGTGGTTGTGATGGCGTTAATCACGAAACATTTTTATTGAAAATTGCCGAGTATTCTGATATTATTTGTGATAAAGGTCGGACAGGAAAATATAATTTCCAACCCTTTCGTGAAATTGATGTGCCAAAACCTCCATTTGAAAAACATCAACTTGTAGAAGCGCGGCAAGCAAATAAAATTCGTACTCTCTCCATTTCGACAATTCAAGATACAATATTTCAAAACCTCATTGCAAATGTTGTTTGCGAATATGCTGAACAGAAATTTTTGCTGAATATAGATAATTACAGTTATGGATATAGGAAAAAGAAATCATCTAAAATAGCGGTTCAACGTATCTTGAAATGCGTTGAGGGCGGCTATTTACACGTTCTTGATGGCGACATTGAAAAGTTTTTTGATAAAATCGACCACACATTATTAACACAGAAAATGGAAATGTTCTTCGGTGTTGAGAATATCTTAATCCAACGTTTCCTATATAAATTTATTCATGTTAGAAGAATCCCTGCTGACAAACTGCGTGAATATAAACATAATGCTTCGTGCGCTGAAAAACGAGTTGAGGGGATTCCGCAAGGAGGAGTTTTATCAGGTCTTCTGGCGAATGTATTTCTATATGATTTTGATTTATATGTGATAAATGATTTAATGCCAAAGTATAAATTCAAATATTTTCGATATGCTGATGATTTTGTCCTATTATTCAAAGATAATAATTTTATCTCTGAGGTCAATGAATTGCTTCGGTCATATTTGGACAATGAAAAATTAAAATTGCACCCTATCGGTGAAAAAACCAAAATATTGGATTTAAGCTCCACCAAAAAAGAAACTTTGGATTTTTTAGGATTTGAAATTTCACCGAGGTATCTCAAAATCAAAAAAGACAATCTTCGTAAATTCAAAAACAGACTTGTTGAAGCGTTGAGAAATATTGAAGTGGAGTGCGTAGATGATAATTATTTTAATCTCGCCATTGGTATTATAAACCGTAAAATTGTTGGTTTAGAAGATCGTATTGAACAGGAACATGGGCTTTGCCCTGTGTGCAGATTATTAATTCCAAAACGGAGTTGGATCGGGTATTTTACGATGGTTGATGATGTTCGCTTATTGAGAAACATTGATACAATGATAAGAAAAATTATATACGATGATTTTCACAGACGAACAAAAAAGCATCTTCGCAAAAAAAATTTACTTAGTCATACTGCCGGACAACTAAAATCCGTTGAACAAATGTATTATATTTATAAAAAGCAAGCAAAGAAACATGAAAAGAACGGCTATTGTAAATGTAAAAGATTCTTTGATATTGATAGCCAAATGATTAAAGTTCCGTTGACTGCGAGAGAGGAAAATTGAGGCGGTTTTGCGACCGCCCCAAAAATATGTTATAGCTCCAAACCATGTTTCCGTTTCGGCTGACTTTCGCGTGAATCATCACGCAAAAGATTCTCAATATTCCGCTTGATTCGCTCGACCTTAACGGCTTCGTCTTTGAGTGCGGCGTACTGCTGATTCAACACAGATTTTCCGATGGTTAGACTGCTCTGTTCCGACTTCCATGCTTTGATCGTTTTAGCGGAAAAGACATGACCGTTCATGTGCTTTTTAAGATAGCGTTCAGCCGCTTCATATTGATGAGCGGCAGCTCCTAAATGTATGGTTGGTAAATATTCAACGCCTTGACGTTCGTAACTCCGATGGTCAATACGCTCGGCGTACCCATGTTTTTCTAAAACAGCGTTTACAGAATTAGCCCAAGCCTCGCGCCATTCTTCGGCTCTGACATGGTCGTTCCAGTCGATCGAGGGAACAGATTTACACTTATACTGCCGTTTAGATTTATCGTAAATTTTACCGCCGTTTTCATCGTGGTCGGGCAGTAAAATTTCCGTTTGCACAATTCCACGTTTTTTGCTATAATTATGGGTAGTATTGTCATAATGGTTTATGATTGTTTCGCCTGCGCGGTAGGCAGCAGCCGCGACTGCGGATTTGCCCTTTCCGCGAGTGATAACTTGAATACTTAAATGGTAAATCGCCATTAGAACGCCTCCTTGCGGTAAATTTAAGTGGGATGCGGGGAGCGGAACGCTCCCCTATGTTGTGCCGACAGGCACAACACGCTGTCTGCAAGACCGCACATACCACGCGAAGTGTGGTATATAAGTGCGCCCTTGATAAATCAAGGGGAAGGAGCGTTAGCTCGCTCTCCTTGCGGTTTCCTCGCCTTTCGGCGAGGCGGCTTCGCCGTTTTGAACGGCGGCAGAACCGTTCTGCGGTTCTGTGTTGATGGTTTCAGCTTGTGCCTTGATTTCGTTGATTGCGCGGGTGGTAAATGGCGTGAGAAGCACCTTTTTTACAAAGATTTCAAATTGTTCCTCCGTGAAGTCGATAATATCGGGCAAGTATTTTTCAACATACCCGCCGCGTTTGCATAAGCGGTGATTACGCGCCTTACGGTCGATTTCTTTTTGTTCTTGGAGATATTCCTTTTTCTTCTTTTCAAGAGCCGTGATTTGTTCCTCAATACTTAAAATTTTTGCTGTTTTCGATTGTGCCATTTGTGTAGCCTCCTTAAATTTTTATGATTTTTGGGTATAAAAAAACGGCTCACAGATAATTCCGTGAGCCGCTAACTTCGGTAAATTGTTTATAACGCGGCGGTTTCGAGTTCCGCTATCGTCATACTTTTTGATTTTTGTTTTCTACGCCATTCACGCAGGCGTTCGCGGTCTTTGGCGCGTTTGATTTCATATTTCTGTTGAGCTTCGTTTTGCTCTGCTTCGATTTCTTCCTGCGTGAGTGGGATTTCGATATATGGCGTATTGAATTTGCCGATAAAGTTGAGGTAAATATCCACTTGCTGAACACGCTTGCCCGCGCTTCTGTCACCCTCATGGACAATTATTTTTTCAATAAATTCATTCAGCATAGGCGTTGTGAGTTCGTCAAAACTCGTATAGCGGTTTACAATCTCAATAAATTTATCTGCTCTCATACTGTCTGCGGAATATGTTTCGATTTCAGTTTGTAATTCCTTGATTTTCGTTTCAAGCATAGTCTGTTCACAGTCATAATCATTCAGCAGTTTCTCAAAATGCTTTTCGGGAATTTTACCTGCCGCATACGATTCATATAACTTTTTGATTAATCCGTCAAGCTCATCGCGGCGGCGCTAGGATTTGAACAGAGATACTCATTTTTTGATTTTCTCCCCTCGCGGGAATCAACCGAACGGTCATGCGTCATCTTGGAATTGCAATCCGCACAATATAACAACCCCGTTAGTCTGTACGGCGGTTCGCGGTTTTTCGCAGGGCGGCGAACGGTGCGCCGTAAGCGCTGCGCGTTGCGCCACGTTTCCTCATCGACGATTTGCGGTATTGCTCCCTCGAATACGAGCCGTTCATCGGTCGGAGTATCTTTGCGTTTTTTCTGTTTATAATTATCGGAATACGATTTTTTGAGAACCTTGTTACCCATATATTCCTCGCGCTTCAGAATATTGCTGACAACGCCGCCGCGCCACATATACTGGTTCTGATATTCGTGCCGGACGTTGCCCATCTCCCCGATGGCTTCCCAATGCGCCGTTGGAATCAGCACTTTCTCGCGTTCAAGGATTTTGGCAATCTGATACACGCCGCTGCCCTCAATGACGAGTTGAAATATGCGCCGGACTGTTTTTGCCGCCTGCTCGTCCACGAGCCACTTTTGCCTGTCGTCCGGGTCGTGCAGGTAGCCGTAAGGTATCGAACCTGAACAATGATACCCCGCTTCCATGCGCGATTTGAAAACGGCGCGGATTTTCTTCGAGGTGTCGCGGGCGTACCACTCCGCGAGTATCGCCCGAAACGGCGTGAAATCGTCGTCGCCGCGTGATGTGTCTATGCCGTCGGATATTGCGATGAGCGGTATTTGGCTGTCCCTCAGTTGTTCGAGCAGAAGCCCGACACGCAGGTAATCGCGTCCAATCCTGTCAAGATTTTTGACTATTATACTCTGAACGCGCCCCGCGTCTACTTCCGACATAAGCTCCTGCCAGCCGGGGCGGTTCCAGTTACTGCCCGAAAATCCGTCGTCTTGAATGAATTTGCATGGAGTGAGATTATTTCTGTCGGCGTAATCTTGTAAAAGTTGCTGCTGATTTTTGATACTGTTCGATATACTGTCCTCGCCGTCGTCACGCGACAGGCGGGCGTATAGTATAGTGTATTTCTGCTTGCTCATTTCTGCCTCTTTCCGGCAGTCTGTCGAGTTTGCGGCACACAGCGCGTCAGGCATTGTCTTGTACCTCCCGCTCTATCAGTTTCATGATTTTGTCGTTGAGCGTTTCCTTGCTTTTGTCGCTGAAATGGACGGTTACCACGTAAATGGTAGAGCCAATCCGCTTCCGCAGATTCGGCGGTTTGACATTTTCGGGCGTAACAGCCGCGCTTGTTTTTAGTATCTGCTTTGTTTGCATGATTGACCCCCTTGTAGATTAATATAATAGATAGATAATATTTCGGACTGTGATTTACAGACCTTCCTCTTTATTTTACAAGGCGAGGTAGCCGAATGTCGGCGGAGGAA
>Ga0099364_10007600_pt1 | contig 15427 bp, 17 predicted proteins | sample TergutTh196P3_FD_73070 | JGI IMG/M metagenome (GOLD analysis project Ga0099364, IMG submission 73070) | Microcerotermes parvus P3 segment gut microbial communities from Pointe-Noire, Republic of the Congo - Th196 P3 | ecosystem: Host-associated > Arthropoda: Insects > Digestive system > Gut ... | reverse complement strand
GAGGCGCCTCGTGCTTGAGTTCTCGGACGAGCTGACGGCTCTCGGCGTTAGGATTTCTGAGCTTGAAACCAGGCTCGGCGACCTTCCGGAGCACCTTGCGGGATGGAAGATCTCCGGTTCGCTGCGGTTCGATGTGGTGACGGAAAAAGATCGCACCCGTAGCCTTGTGGGTTACACAAAAAACCGCGGCGCCACTAACGGAGACTACCGGTTCGACCTCAACAGGTACGAGATCGACTTCGAGAGGCGGATCAACTCGACCACCAGCTTCTTTGGGAGGATTCGCGGCAATGACATGTCGTGGAACAGATACTACGTCGACACCGAGCTTCCCTTCGCCATCAAGATGCGCGTGGGCCGTCACGAAGTCAACTGGGAAAGCGATCTCGACATAGAGGGTGATGGCGCGCTTTTCGGAGCCTATGAGTCGGACTCTTTCCTCTTCACGAAGGACTTCGGCATGGCCAACGTCGCGCTCTACATCGGAAGATTGGGCAACGTATTTAACGATGAGGATCACCCGGGGATGAGTGAACTAAGGGATGGATTAGCGCATGATTCTTTGCTCAAGGGCGGCGGTACGTGGGATGATGATAATGATGAAGTCAGTATCGTTCTCCCCGGCTTCCGGTATGGCGCCAGGTTGAGCGTAGAGCCCATGGAGCGCCTTGAATTGGGCGTGTTGTTCGACGACCGCGTTTCCGAAAGATTTAACATCCGTTATCGCCAGCGCAATGGTCAATATGATCCATGGGGCGAATTGCAACCTGGTAATTGGGACGCTAAGTTCAGGGCGACCACCTTCGGCGGATATATGCTGTTCGATTTGACTGACGACGTTGAGTTGAGGGGCGCATACTATCAGCGCAAGGTCACGGCCAACGGGTATTATGTAGGAGATGATCCCACAATAGAGGATGGCAGCTTAAACATTACCGGAAACGCCTGGAAGGCTATCCTCTACTTCAGCGACAGCCTGCTCCAGTTCACGGACCTGACGGTCGAGTACTCGGCCTTTGACGGCCGTGTGTTCGCGCCCGGGTACGGCGACATAATGAACCTGTTCAATCACGCTCGCACAGGCAAGAACGCTTCCGCGATCGGCGCGACGGCGACGCAGAAGTGGGGCGATTCGAACTGGGGTTCCCACCTGCGTTACTATTATGGTGATTGGGGTAGGGCCGGTGCCAAATCCTACTACTTCCACGGCTCGGTCAATTACCTGATGGATTCTGGGGTGAAGTTCGACCTGGCTTACGAGCACGTAAACCTTAACGCCGCCGCTGCGAATTTGGCTGCTCCAACTAGAACTGGCACCGGCAGTTGGAACGACCACGTAATCCGCTTCCGCACCAGCATATCGTTCTAACCCAGACTGAACCTAACGCAAAACACGGAAAAACGGGCGAACGCAGTTCGCCCCTACATCAAAAAAAGAGAGCCTTGCGGCTCTCTTTTTTTGTGGGTTTGTGAAACCGCTGCGTCCGTATCCGGCGCATCCGCTGTCTTATTTTTCGTTTTTTCTTTTGAATTTTCGCATGGTTTTTATGATACAATGAACACGGCCCCGGTTATGGGATGCCCGGTTGAGTGTTGGCTCAACCGGGACTTACACCCCGGATCAGAGCCTCCTCAAAGTGAGTCTCAGTTTCAGCTCCAAGGCCAGCCACGTCTCGTAACGTGACTGGCCTTTTTTAATCGCCTTTGCCTTGGTTTTTACCTTGGCTTTGGCAGATGCTTTCAACTTAACCCTCATGGATTCACCCCCCTCCGCTTTCGCTTATGTGGGGCGTCCTCCCGGCGCCCCCATTTTACCGGGGCCGCATATTGATTATATCACCAAAGAATGGTCGGCAGTCACCGCAGGGGCTCTATCTTCCGCACCGAGAAAAAACCGGGCGAACGCAGTTCGCCCCTACATCCAAAAAAGAGAGCCTTGCGGCTCTCTTTTTTTGTGGGTTTGTGGGCGTTTTTTCATTGAAAGAAAATTGGCGTCAGTTGCCGAAGGGCCGGTTAGTTTACAAGGGAGAGTATGTGCTCCACAGGCATACTGGCGCTTTGAGCGATAACGTCCGGGGATACGCCGCTTTTCAACAGGTTCCTCGCCATTTGTTCTTTGCCTTCCTGTCTGCCTTCCAGTTTCAGTTGTTCCGCCAGTTCTCTCTCCCCAAGCGGTATGTACATGATCTTTCCCTCCTATCTCAGTTGCCGAAGGGCCGGTTAATTTACAAGAGAAAGTATGTGTTCCACAGGCATATTTGCGCTTTGGGCTATGATTTCAAGGGATACGCCGCTTTTCAACAGGTTCCTCGCCATTTGTTCTTTGCCTTTCTGTTCGCCTTCCAGTTTCAGTTGTTCCGCCAGTTCTCTCTCTCCAAGCGGTATGTACATGATCTTTCCCTCCTTTTTTAGTTGGTTCCTGAACTCCGTGTATTGTTTTTCAAGCCCTTTGTCTGACAAATCTATTATCCGCTCAAGAAAGAGCAGAAGGTCCCGTTTGTCTTCGTCGCTCCATCCGCGTTTTGACAGAAGGACAAGCAACGTTCGCAGGTATTTGTATTTCCTCGTTTCGTCTTTGGCTTTCAAAGCGCACTTCGCCGCGTAAAGGGCAAGGTCAATAGGGTTATCGCTCTCCTTCAGCTCCGCGTCGTCGAGTTCCGCCAGGACAACATTATTATAACGGTAAATGATTTCAGTGCCAAAGTGGGAGTGCGAGTAAAACCGCTCTTTTTTCCGGCGTCCGCTCGCTATTATGGCCAGTGCGACAGGCTCTCGCCGGTAGTGCGCGTAGATACAGCAATGGTAGTGCTTCATTCGCTCGGTGATATTGCCGCCCCCGGGGCCTTGCTGCGACTCGATATGAAAAAGTATCCACTCGGACTTCCCGTTTTTAAGCGGCACTTCAATCAAAAAATCGGCAAAATGCGGATTTTTGTGAATTTCGCGTTTTCCGGTGTTAAGGATGTCCCGGAATTCAGTATCCAGAAAACGCGGTTCTTTCTTGAAGTCCGCTTTTTTATACAGCTCCGGCAAGGCGCGTTTGAGCAAGAACGGGAAGAATCGTTTGATAAGGTCCTTCCAGAAGCCGTCGTAATCGAAATTATCCCGCGTTTCGGATTTGTTCCCCTTTGTTTTCGTATCCGCCATATCCATCACATTATTCTCCGTCATAATCTCTCACCCCTGTATCGGCTTATTATACCGCGATTCCGTGCCAAGACGGCCCCCCCCGCACCGAAAGAAAAAACCGGGCTGGTGTGTCGGTATCGGGCGCGTTCGTGTCGGTGTCCGCGCTCATTTCCTCTCGGGTTACGCTGGTACCTGAACTATACCTCAGAATATTTTTTAAGGCATGTACCGAACAATGAGAAACGACAATGAGCGCGTATGTTGTACGGCGTGTCCTTCTATGTTATAGTACTTTGGTTGCTTTGCGAGCTGATAGGTATCGGGAGGTGTATGGGCGTGAAGAGGACATTTCAACCGCATAACACGCGGAGAAAGCGTCGCATGGGTTTTCTGGTGCGGTCCGCGTCACCGAGCGGACGCCGCATCATACGAAATCGAAGGCGCAAGGGAAGACACCGCCTGGCGGTGTAGGCGGGTCGCGTGGCGTCCTTTCGATTCGCTTCGCCGATGCGCTTGAAGAATTCGTGGGAATTCGACGTGGTTTTCCGCACCGGCCGCCGGTTAAGGGGTGAGTTGGTGCGGATTTATTATTTGTACAGAGACGGCGGCACGAAAGTCGGAGTGGCGGCGGGCAAGCGCATAGGAAACGCCGTGAAGCGGGCAAGAGGGCGAAGGATGGCGAGAGAAGCTCTGCGAAGGCTCATGCCGTGGGTCAGAGAGGGCGTATGGATAGTAGCTTCCGTCAGGGAGCGCGCGCTGCTCTCCGACGCGGCGTCAATATACTACGAGACGGCCCGGCTGATGGAAGGGGCACAGCTCCTCTCCGGCAGTTGGAGCGGAGCCGACTGGCGGGTGGACGACCGACGAATATACCAAGGGACATTGCAATCGCAGCAATAAAGGCGTATCGTAAATTCCTGTCGCCGATGTTCGGGCCTCATTGCAGATTCTATCCGACCTGCTCGCGGTATGCCCTGGACGCGTACCGCTTGCACGGATTCATCAAGGGTTCCGTTCTGACGGCAGGGAGAATTGTGCGATGCGGCCCCTGGCATCCCGGCGGCATCGACCCTGTGCCGGAGGAGTTTCGTCTGTTTAAAAAGAATTAGGGAAGGTGAATGATTTGGGCGGTATATGGAACTCTGTAAAAGAGGCGACCAGCGGTCTGATGTTGGGGATACTGGAATTCTTCCAGCGAATCACCGGAAGTTACGGCATAGCGATAATCATTCTGACGATTCTGGTGCGCCTCGTATTGTATCCGCTGTCGCAGAAGCAGATGTCGAGCATGGCGCAGATGCAGAAGATACAGCCCCGTTTAAAGATGCTCCAGGAGAAATATAAGGACGATAAGGAAAAGCTGAACACCGAGATGATGCGTCTTTACAAGGAAAACAACGTGAACCCGATGGCCGGCTGCTTCCCCCTTCTGATTCAGCTCCCGATAATGATAGTGCTTTTCCAGGTTCTTATGAATTACGACGTGGCGGCGGGGGCGACCTTTCTCGGCGTGCGGCTCGACCTGTCGGTGTTCGACGGCTTTGCGACGGCGACGAACGTAGCCCTGGCGGAAGGGGTCAGGGCGGGCATGATGGACGCTTTCGGCGGAATCTTCTCCAATCCCGCGGGGCTCTTAAACGTCGGCCTCTACGTGCCCGGCTTGATCCTGACTGGGCTGATCTGCTTCATGATGTGGTATCAGCAGAAAATTTCGGGGACGGGCGACAATCCCCAGATGGCCACGATGAACATAGTGATGCCGGTCATAATGGCCTTCATGTGCCTTGGCCTTCCGGGCGGCGTGGTGGTCTACTGGGGAACTTCCTCACTCATAGGCATAGTCCAGCAGTTGTTTATTTCAAAAAAGACAAAGATGGAACTCGCTAAGGAGACCGTTTTATATAAAAATAAGCCCGTGGACGGCAAGGGCGAGATATTGACGCTCGAAGAAGCCGAAAAAAAAGACAGGCGAGGAAAAGAGACGGAAGACGAGTACGAGGAAGACGACGAGGAGTATGAGGACGAAGAGTACGAGTATGAGGACGAGGAGGAATATGAGGACGAATACGAGTATGAAGACGAAGACGACGAGTACGAGGAAGACGAGGACGAACAAGATCAGAGGGGGAAAAAATGACAACCCGTGCAATCAAGGAAAGTGACATTGCGCAGCCTGCTCCCGAATCCATGATATTGGAGGCGAAATCGGTCGATTCCGCCATTGAAACGGCGGCAAAGTTGTGGAAGCTCAAACCGGAGGACCTGGAGGCCACTGTGCTGGACGAGGAGAAGCGGCTCTTTGGGCTGCTGGGCAAAAAGATGAAAATCAGCGTCAAAACGATAGCTCCGCTGGTTTATCTCAACGCAAGGGATTTCGCGAACTCCATCCTGAACCAATCCGAGCTCGATCTTGAGGCAAGCGTCGACAAATCCAACACGATAAACATCGAGGGCCCCGATTCCGCCATAGTGATCGGTCGCCACGGAGAGACGCTGAAGGCGTTCGAGTTTCTGGCGAACCTGATATACCGCACCGACCAGTCGTCGCCGAAAATCCGTTTCGACTGCGCGGGCTACAGGGCGCGCCGCGAGGAAAGCCTGATTCATCTCGCCGAGAGCGCGGCGAGGGAAGTAATTCACAAGAGAGCGCCGGTGAATTTAGAACCGATGTCAAGCTGGGAGCGAAGGATCATCCATCTTGCGCTTCAGAACAACAGAGAGATAATGACCTCATCGGAGGGAGAGGAACCCCTCCGGAAAATCGTCGTTTACCCAAGCGGGCACACCGACCGCCGCAGGAACTTTAACCGCCGGCGGCCGCGCTCGTTCTGATGCTGCCGCATATATTCGGGAGGATAGACACATACTATGTTTTGTGGGGCGCCGCCCTGGTTCTGCTGTACTTCTGGACCCTGCGGCGCTCCGTTCGCCTGTACGGATTGCCGCGGGAGGACGCCTCAGATGTTCTCTGGTGGGTGTTTTTAGGCGCGCTCGCGGGCGCGTGCCTGGGCGGGTATTTGCAAAACTGGGAGAGATTCGCGGAAGAACCCGCGCGGCTGCTCCGCTTCTGGGAAATGCCGGTTTCCTCCGGGGCGGGTTTCGTCTGCGGGGGGCTGTTGGGGTTGTGGAGAGCAAGACGCCTTGCGGTGCCGGTGAATCGTTTTGCGGAGGCTTCCTCCGTTCCGATAGCGTTCACCCTCGCCATAGGAAGGCTGGGCTGCTTCGCGGCCGGCTGTTGCCGGGGGCTTCCGACTGACAGTCCACTGGGCGTCAGGTTTCCCGACAATCCGGGCGCGTCGTTTTGGCCGTCGCAGTTATTCGAGTCCGCAGCCGCCCTGCTGATAGGGGTGGTTCTGTCGGCGGCGGAAAAGTACCGCCGTCGCCGCGGCTTATCTTCCGAAGGGGCTTTACTGTTCCCGATTTTTTTGATCGCCTATGGGGGCTACCGGCTAGCGTTCGACTTCCTGCGCGGCGAAAGCGGGCTATCCGGCTTAAACGGGGGACAGTATGTCTGGATAGCGGCCGTTGCGGTCGGAATACTCTGGCTTGTCCGAACCGCGCGGGAAATATACGCCTCTTTTCGTCGCGTATCGAATCCTTGATACCGGCGGCGCTTTAAGTTAGAATGCGTTCCATACAGCGACTCATGTTCAATAATTACGAGGAGGTGCGGTAATAATGTCGGCAAAGTTCAGCATAACACCTGCGGAGGTCTTTCCTGCGATTGAAAAGTACATGCTCCGTGACGGCTACGATATAGTCATAGACATGGAAAAATCCAAAGGCTGTCACATAGTGGACGCGCGCACGGGGGAGGATTGGCTCGATTTTTACACATTCTTCGCCTCCGCGCCGTTCGGTATGAACCATGTCGCGCTCGACAACGACGAATTCAAGGAGAAGATTTTCCGCGCGGCGATAAACAAGGTCGCGAACTCGGACATATACACGCTCGAAATGGGAGAATTCGTCAAAACGTTTGGAGAGGTGGCCCGCCCCGACGGTTTTGAACACCTGTTCTTCGTCGACTATGGGACGCTGGCGGTGGAAAACTCCTTCAAGATAGCGATGGACTGGAAGATTCAGAAGCTCGCGGCGAAGGGTAAAATTACTCCCGGCGAGGCCGTGGCCGGAACGAAGGGCGCCAAAATCATCCATTTCAACGAGGCGTTCCACGGACGCGGCGGCTATACGCTCTCGGTAACCAACACGGCGGACCCGAACAAGTACCAGCGCTTTGCCAAATTCACCGACTGGCCCAGGATAATCAATCCCAAGATTACATTCCCGCTCGAAACCCACATCAGCGAGGTCGAATGGCTGGAGGATCAGGCGATAAAGCAGATCAAGTCGGCGCTGGCGGACGACCCGGACGGGCACTGCGCGATAATCATCGAAACCATTCAGGGAGAGGGCGGCGACAATCACTTCCGCACGGAGTTCCTGCAGAAACTGAGGGATATATGCGACGAAAACGAGATGATGCTTATTTTCGACGAGGTACAATGCGGAATGGGTATCACGGGAAAGATGTGGGCATGGCAGCACCAGATTGCGCCGGATATTTTCGCTTTCGGCAAGAAGTCACAGGTCTGCGGCGTAGCGGTGGGGCCGAAGGTCGACGAGGTCGGGACCAACTGCTTCGCGGTATCAAGCAGGATCAACTCCACTTGGGGCGGAACGATAACGGACATGGTGAGAGCCACCAGATACCTTGAGATATACCGCGACGACAAGATCCTCGACTACGTTTCGGGCGATGCGGGGCCGGCGCTCCTGAAAGGGTTGGAGAACCTGCGGGACGAGTTCCCGGATTTCATCGGCAACGTCAGGGGCAAGGGCCTGATGTGCGCCTACGACATAAAGACGCCGGAACTTCGCTCCAAGTTCCTGGCGGAGTGCGCCAAACGCCATATGCTGATACTCCCCTGCGGCGGAAAATCAGTGCGCTTCCGTCCGGCGCTGAACGTACCGAAGGCCGACCTGGAAAGGGGCCTCGAAATCTCGCGCGAAGCGGCTAAAGAAGCGTTTAAGTAAAAATATAACCAAGTGTATTTGGCAACGGGCGGCGGATTGCCGCCCGTTTTGCGTTATTCCGCGCCTTCGGCCATTTCAATGCCCAGTTCCAGCGCTTTAAGATTGATATCCAGAATCTTCTCTTTTCCGCCGAACTGCTCCGCGAGCACCTTTTCGAGGGATTCCCTCCTTATGATACCCGTCATTTTGATAAGAATTCCCAACGCGACGATGTTTATGCTTGCGATGTTTCCCGCCCGAACGGCGGCCCCGGACAGAGAAAAACCCTTCTGTTCGGCCTGGGAGTGACGCCGGGTGACGGTATCGCTGTCGTAAATCAGCGTTTTACCCGGCTTAAGGCCATCGACGTATTTTTCATACGAGATGGGATCGAGCGCAAAAACAAAATCCGGATCGAGCGCGTGAGGAAACGCGATAGCGCTGTCGCTGATGATCACGTCGGATTTGGTAAAGGTTCCCCGAGCTTCGGAACCGTAAGAAGAAGCCATAAGGGATTCGCGCCCCTCATGTATGGCCGCCGCTTTCGCCAGAAAATTGCCGCCAATCGCGCATCCCTGCCCGCCGACGCCGCCGATGATAACTTCGATCCTTTTCATCTCACATCGCCTCCCGCGCTTTGGCGATTATTCCGGCGTAGGCGCTCGAATAATCGTCCACGCCCTGAATTTCGACGAGTTTTCCGACTGGGAATTTCCCCGCCTTCTGTTCCTCTGAAAGCTTATCGGCGGCGGCAGCCGGATAGGAGTTGGCGTGAAGGAATTTGACGCCGTCCGACATGCGCCTCAAATTATTGTTCCGGCCGTAATGCGTCGGGCAGGGGGAGAGCAGTTCGATAAGCGCAAAGCCCTTATGCTTCATGCCGCCTTCGATGAGTTTCGCGTTTTGAAGCACATTGTCGCAGATGCCCCGGGCGACATAGGTGGCGCCCGCCGCCCCGGCCACGGCGCAGATGTCCAGAGGGCGCTCGACGTGTCCGAAAGAGGAGGTCTGCGTCACGGCGCCGGTCGTGGTCGTTGACGAATACTGCCCGCCCGTCATTCCGTAGATGTAGTTGTTCGAGACTATCAGGGTGATGTCTACGTTGCGGCGCGCGGCGTGAATTAAGTGGTTTCCGCCGATGGTGGCGGCGTCGCCGTCCCCGGACGTCACCAATACCGTCAGCTCCGGCTTTGCTATCTTCACCCCCGTAGCGAACGCGATGGGGCGTCCGTGGGTGGTGTGCAGGGAGTTGAGGTCCAGATAGCTGTCCGCCCACGACCAGCAGCCGATACCCGATACTGTCACGGCGTTGTTTTTGTCGAGGCCGATAGCGTCGCACGCGCGCGCAATGGCGGAAAGACACAGGCCGTGGCCGCACCCGGAGCACCATTTGTGCGGGAGACGCTCATGATTGAGATAATCCCGGTAACTCATTACCGCACCTCCTCCAAAGCTTTAAGGATTTCGTTCGGGGTTATCATTTCGGTATCGATCCGGTTCACGCCGACTATCGGAATGTCGCGGCAAGCGACTCGCCTTATTTCTCCCGCGATCATGCCCTGATTCATCTCAGGAACCAAAACCGCTTTGGCCTTCGCGCAAACCTGCGCAATCTGCTTTTCGGGGAACGGCCAGACGGTGACCAGTTGCAGGACGCCTATTTTATGTCCGTTCGCGCGCCCGGTTTCCATCGCACCCAGGGCGGAACGCACCGAACATCCGAAGCTGATGATGACATATTCGGCGTCGTCCATACCGAACGATTTGACCCGGACGATGTCCTCCATGTTTTTGCGGATTTTTTGAACGAAATGCCTGTTGAATTTTATCGTGTTCTCATAGGAACCGTCGATCACGCCCTTCTCGTTGTGTCCCGACGTGTTGTGCCGGGTGCGGTAGGCCGCGTCCCCGAAAGGCGCCAGGGGAGCTACCTCGTCGCCGTACTTGCCGAAATCGTAGGTCTTGTAGCCCTCGGGGGGACAGGCGGGATATTTGCGGTTTATGATGTTTATCTCCTCGGGCGGGCGCGTGACATAACGCTCATACAGTTGGCCTATCATCCTGTCCGCCAGCAAAATGACGGGCGTGCGGTACCGTTCGGCCAGATTAAAGGCGTCGATAGTAAAGTCGTAGCACTCCTGAACGCTTGAGGGCGAAATGACGATCAACTCTATGTCGCCCGGTATCCCCCATTTCGCCTGCATCACGTCGCCCTGCATCGCTTTTGTCGCGAGACCGGTGCTGGGGCCGGCGCGCTGGACGTTGACCACTACGACGGGCAGTTCGTACACCACGGCGGCGCCCATGTTCTCCAACATGAGCGTGAATCCCGGCCCGCTTGTCGCGGTGAACGCTTTTACGCCGGCTGCCGACGCGCCGATGATGGCCGCCATACTTCCTATTTCGTCCTCCATCTGGATAAAATGCCCGCCGACTGCCGGCAGCAGCCTGGAGGCGTGCTCGGCGATTTCGGTGGACGGCGTGATGGGATACCCCGCGAAGAACCTTGCGCCGGCGTCAATGGCGCCCTCGGCAATGGCGGCGTTCCCCATATCAAAACGCACATGATCCCTTTTCATCGGCTGCTTACCTCGGCTTTCATCACAGTCACCGCAAAATCCGGACACTTGAGTTCGCACAAACCGCACGCGACGCAGTCGCCCGGCCTGGAAACCTTCGATGTCGCGCCCAGATACTCTATGTCGAACACTCCTTTCGGACAACCGTCCGCGCACATGGCGCACCCTTTGCACCATGTGTCTTTGACAACGGGCCTGTTCATTGGCGTACCCCTCTCTTGATTCTTTTTATCGCAATCCGAAGAACGGAACATATCGCATTCTAATTCCGTTTCGGTAAGGCCGTCAACACCCATCCGACTAAAATTACAATAAAAAAACCGCCCCCTGTGCAGGGGGCGGCTGCCGCGTTTTGCGGAAACGAGCTGCCTCATACCAGAAAATACTGTTTGATCGGGCGTCCTTTGTTCTGGTATTTATTCCTTACGTTCAGCTTTCCCGTTTGAACCAACGCTTCGCAGTATTTCCTGACCGTTATTCTCGATACGTTCAAGACCTCGGCTATCTCTCCGGCAGACCGGGGGCCCTCGCCCTCCTCGATAAATTGCATAACCCTGTCCAGCATTTCGCTGTTTTTCATCAGCCCGTTCGGGGCGTGAACCCGCTCGCGGGGGAAAAAGATACTGTCCAGCCTCTCCTGCCTGATGGGGCTTTCGAGAGCCGCGGCGGACATAAATCTGTTTCGGAACATCTCAAGCGAAAAGCGCAGACGCTCGGGCACGGCCGGCTTCAGAATCACGTCCCACACACCCTCGGCGACGGCGTCCTGAACGAATTCCCTCGAAGGATTCTGCGCGAGGAGAATTATCTTCGCCTTGCTGTTCGACCCGGCGATACGCTTCCAATCGCCCACGTTCTCCCGCCCGCCGATGATGACCATATCCATCGGGATAACTTTCATTCTCTCCAAAGCGTCGTTTATGTTATCTACTTTATCGACGACCAGATAGTTATTGAAATACCTGACAACCTGGCCGATAGAAAACGACGCCGCCTGATCAGATTCAATCAACAGCAAGTGTATCGATTTCATTGTGACAAATCCCTCCAATCCGCGCAGCCCTTGTTTCGGTTGCCCGCGCTTCTCATCTTTCGGCGGCTGCCTGCAGCTTCCGTCGGCGAACGAGATGTTTTACGCACTGAATCGGATCGTCACCCCATGCGTAAATAATAACATTTATAAACAATAAAAAATACGTATAATTACGTAAAAAAACAATAATTTTCCGAATAATACATTATATTACTTATTATCAAATAGTTATTTTTGCGTAATGCCCGTTATACATTACGGTTTTTAAATTATTGTAATATTTGTAACTGCCAACTAAAAACACAAACAATGTATAATCTGCAAACAATCGAGGAACAATTCGGAGGGATAAAATAATGGTTCATCGCAACAGGATCGAAAAACTTGCGCAAATCCTTGCCTCAAGCGGCGTCGACGCGATATTCGCGGGACCCTCGACCGACTTGGAATATCTCGCGGACCTGAGATTGTTCGACGATGAGAGAACCAAGGGGTTGATGATCTCGAAAGCGGGAAAGGCCTTCGCGCTGACCCCAATGCTTTACGGAGAAGAGATGAAAAGGGCGCTCGGCGGCGAAGCGGCCGTCAAAATCTGGGCCGATCACGAGGGCTTCGAAGGCGCTTTCGCGGAGGGGGCGCGCGCGATAGGCGTGACCGGAGGCAGGATAGCCATCAACGACGGGGTAAGAGCCGTCGACCTCATTGATATGAAGAATGTTATCGACGCCGAGTACGTGAACGGGGCGCGCACGCTCTCGCCTCTCCGCAGCGTAAAAGACGAAGCCGAGCTCGAAAACCTGAGACGGGCCGGCGCGATTGCCGACGCGGTGATGGAGGATCTGTCAAAATTCGTCAAGCGGGGACAAACGGAGCGCGACGTTCAGGAAGCCCTGTTGAAATTCTTCGCGAAACATGATTGCGAGTCGCCCGCTTTCTCCCCGATAATAGCAAGCGGCCCCAACGCTTCGATGCCTCATTACAACGACAACGCGAGGGCGCTGCGCGACGGCGACTTCGTAGTGATCGACATGGGCTGCCGCGTCAACGGTTACTGCTCCGACATAAGCAGGACCTTCTGCATAGGCGAACCGACCGATGAGATGAAGCGAGCCTATGCCATAGTGCGCGAGGCTCAGGCGGCAGGCGAGGCGGCCGTCGCGCCGGGCGCGACGGGACAGGACGTCGACCGCGCGGCGAGGCGCGTTATTAACGATGCGGGATACGGCGAGTATTTCTTAAACAGGCTGGGACACGGCGTTGGCATCGCCGTACACGAGGACCCTTACATCATCGAGGGGAACGACAAGCCGCTGGAGCCGGGCAACGTGTTCAGCGTGGAACCCGGAATCTACATAGCCGGCAAATTCGGCCTGAGGATAGAGAACCTCGTCGCTGTGAAACCCGACGGCACCGCCGAGGCTTTGAATAAGTTTACGCGCGAGATGATCGTGATCAGGTAAAAAGCCAACGCCCCACGCGCGGGCGCAACGGATACGGACACAGCGGTTTTTGAAAAAGACTGCCCGCATGAGAACGCAGAGCGGCGTTTAGCTGCTCTGCTTTATGCTTAATTTCTGAATTAAGCCGCCAGATTACTGTAATCAACAATAGCGATTTCATTCATTGCTAATTTTGCGGTTTTGGCGATTATCTCCAAACGTTTGATTACATCGCCTGTATAAATAATTTCATTACATTCGGAACATTTGTGGCAAGGCACGTTTCTCGCAATAACAAGACAGTTGCCCAAGAGCGCACAGTCACGTCATAGACGTTTCATATATAATGACGCATTAGAAGCTTTGACGCTATAAAATAGATTCCGTCCACATGCGGACGGAATTGAGAATTAAGATTGCGACCGCGCGCGGACGCAATTCGGAGGAACGCATATGGGTGATCTACAGTCTATAAATACCGTTTTTTACAACGACATGCGGAACATCATACTCAATTCGCGGAACAACGCCGTCAGAGGGGTTGAAGTCGAGCGAATGATGATGTACTGGCGTCTCGGCGAGCGGATATTTGTTGAGGAGCAGCGCGGACAAGACCGCGCGGAGTACGGTGAGTATCTCATCCGAAACTTATCGAGAGATCTTGAAGCGGAGTTTGGCAGCGGTTTTTCATCGCGGCAATTAGAGCGGGCGCGCAAGTTCTATCGGATCTATCCTACAATAACCACATTAAGAACTGAGCTAAACTGGTTTCAATATCGTCTTCTGACTGCTATTGACGATGATTACAAACGTGAGTATTACGAGCTTGAAGCGGCGAACCATGCTTGGACAGGGCGCGAGTTGGAGCGTCAGATCAATTCGCTTCTGTACGAACGCCTGCTTATGAGTAATGACAAAGAAGCTGTGCTTGCCGTCGCTCGTAAAGAGCGAATTCCTGAAAAGCCGACCGAAATCATAAAAGATCCAATGTATTTGGAGTTTCTCGGTTTAAAACGCGAAGCGGAGTATTACGAAAAAGATGTTGAATCTGCGTTAATAAAGCATTTGCAGGAATTTTTGCTTGAACTCGGTAATGGGTTTACTTTCGTAGCGCGACAGAAACGAATTTTGCTCGAAGATGATGAATTTTTTGTCGATTTGACCTTCTACAACCGTCTGCTTCGGTGTTTTGTGATAATTGAAATAAAGACCCATAAAATGAGTCACAATGATCTCGGTCAATTACAGATGTACGTCAACTATTTTGACAGATACGAGAAGCTCCCTGATGAGAACCCAACAGTCGGCATATTGCTATGCACGGCAAAAAATGATTTATTAGCGAGAATCACTCTACCGGAGGACAATACAAACATTTTGACGGGTAAGTATCAACTTTATCTTCCCTCTGAAAACGAGTTGCTTGAAGAAGTCAAAGAGGTCATAGGTCTTGCTGATAAAATAGAGGACGATTAAATGTGGATTGGCCGTGGTTTTACTTCGTTGGATGAATGGTTAAAAGCCATTGTTGATAAACAAAAGGATGTATTTTCGCGCTTTTGTTTTCCATGTCAAAGATACTTTGATGTATATGTTGGCAATATTCATTTGTATAGTAACGAGCAGGTAATTTCATTATTGAGAGAGTTGCTCATACCTTACACTACTGTCTCTGCATATGAATTTTTGAATTTCTATAAAAGCATTTCTTCAGATGATGATTCATATACTGTTGTTAAACATGCATCTTGGCTCAAATTGGGATGAGCAAGATATTGTAGAATAGATGAAATATTTATTCTTAACTTGACATAAGCGTCATAGTCTTTGACAGCCTAACTTGAACGTGGCGTCTTCAATTCACTCTTCACCGTTATAAAATATATCGATCACGGCAAATATTGTTGTGCTTAGGCAAGCGGCAGGCTCTGGTGGTGTAGGAGTGAATAGAGATAGAAAAATTACGTCTGTACTTGGATAACTATTGCTTCAACAGACCTTACGACGAACAATCACATTGATTTCTTGCACGTGGCGTGTTCCAGAGATTCGGGTCGTAGACCCAATAGAATTCATAAGACTTTAGAAAAGTGCGAATAATACTCCTGAGTAAGGGTGAACTGTGTCCGCCAGGTTTTTTCTTTCGGTGCGGGGGGGGCCGTCTTGGCACGGAATCGCGGTATAATAAGCCGATACAGGGGTGAGAGATTATGACGGAGAATAATGTGATG
>Ga0099364_10007599_pt1 | contig 15430 bp, 14 predicted proteins | sample TergutTh196P3_FD_73070 | JGI IMG/M metagenome (GOLD analysis project Ga0099364, IMG submission 73070) | Microcerotermes parvus P3 segment gut microbial communities from Pointe-Noire, Republic of the Congo - Th196 P3 | ecosystem: Host-associated > Arthropoda: Insects > Digestive system > Gut ... | reverse complement strand
TACGCTGGCGCAGATTTTTTCTGTCTGGAAAAGCGCTATAGATAAATATGTGATATTTTTTTCATCCCCTTTAAAAAAACCCTTGTGAACCAACGGGGAAACCCCGCCGATAAAGTCAATCCCCAGTTCGCGGGCAGCGTCATCTAAAGTTTGGGCAAACGGTGTAAAGTCTTTTTCATTGCAGGAAGCGGCAACTAACGATATCGGCGTTACAGAAATTCTTTTGTTGATAATGGGGATACCGTATTCTGTTTCTATATCGCGGCCTGTTTTTACCAATGGAGCGGCAATACGCAGAAGTTTTTCCCGTATTTTTTTCCTTGTCTCTTCTCCTGATGAACATGCGCAGTCCAAAAGCGAAACACCAAGGGTAATGGCGCGGATATCAAGTTTATAACGCAGAAACATATCTACAGTTTCTTTTATTTCAAAAGGCGTAAATAACATTTTTATTCCCGTTAAATACGATGCATAGCAGAAAAAACTTTTTCATGCATCAAACTGATGCTTACATTCAGTGTTTCGCCAAGCCCTGTCAGTTCCCTCTTTACCTCTTCAAGCGCTTTTGAACATGAACTGAGGTTTACCATCATCATCATTACAAAGTTTCCGCTAAGAACAGTTTGAGTAATATCTTCTATGTTGATATCACGTTCTGCCAAAAAAGCTGAAACCTTTGCGATTATTCCTACTTTATCGCTTCCTACAACAGTTATAATTGCATTCATAAACTTCTTAAAATCCTTTCCGCTTCTGCTTTATTTTGAAAATTAGGGTTGCGGTTTATAAGATCCTGCAAATAGCGCCTTGCCTCATTGTTAAGCCCAAGAGTTACGCAGGTTTTTCCAAGTTCAAACATTGCATCCCAGTTATCCGGCGCAAGACGAAGCAGGCTTTGATAAGAGGCCTGAGCGCTTTCAAAATTACCCGCTCCCGCATAAGCGCGCGCAAGGTTAAACCTTACCGTTGGATCATTGGGTCTTGTCGCCAGTGCCCTTTCATAGTGAACAATACTGTAAGACCAGTTTTCTTTTTTTGCATATACAGCGCCCAGATTGTTATTAACTTCAAAGTTAGAAGGCTCTATAGCATACGCTTCGTTAAGATAAAAAATCGCTTCATCATAATTTCCGTTAGACAGAAAAATACTGCCCAAATTGATCCTTGGGCGTATATACCGTACATCAAGAGAAGCGGAAGTTTTATACGCATTAATGGCGACATCAATAGCGCCCGCTTCTTCACAGGCAAGTCCAAGGGTATACACATAAACAGCATTAGAAGGCGCATGGTCTACTGCATTCTTTGCATAGTTAATGGCTTCTGTATATTTTTTTAATTCCAGTTTTACAACTGCCATATTGTAATTTGTCTGTGCATCGCCGGGGTTGAGCTGAAGCGCCCTTGTAAATAACCTTTCGGCTTCGGTAAAATTTCCACCAAGGCTATGCGCCGCGCCCAATTCGCATAAGGTGCTGTAATCACCGGGATTATGCTGCAAAGCTCTTGAAAAAGCGTCTACTGCTCCCCTTGCATCTCCTCTTGCATGAAGTATCCTTCCAATCTCGCGGTGGGCGGCAAAATAATCGGCCTTTATCGCAATAGCCTGCCTGTATGCCGCAAGAGCATCGTCTAAACGGTTCATCATACGCAATGTACCGCCAAGATTGTACCATGCAACTTCTGAATTTGGATTTATCCTTGCGGCATTCTGAAATGAATCACGGGCTTCCTGATAACGTCTTGCCAAAAACAGCGAACGTCCAAAATCATGCGCATATAAAAAATTATTAGGTTCAAGGCGCGAAGCTTCCCTGAATTGGCTTACAGCTCTTTCATTCATATTTGCATCACGGGCTATTTTTCCAAGAACATAATAAGGAAGCGCCTGTGTATTATCCTTGCCAATCGAATCATTGGCAAATTCTTCCGCTTTGCCTACAGCTTCCCGTGAGTTGGGAGTATTTGCATTATTAACACTGTAATCATAATAAGCATCTGCAATTTCCGCCAGTTTCTGTGCTTCAAAACGGCTCTCTGTAGGAGGAATCGATCTTCTTGCTTCGGAAAATAATTGGGCAGCGCCGGTAAGATCGCCTGCAGCAAGCCTTGCCTTTCCGTCGGCTACAAGGTTATTCACCCTCCTCATCATTTCCTGAATTTCACGGGAAGCCCTTGCAAGGTCTTCTTCCTGCGCTCTTTTGCGTTCCTGTTCAGCTTCCGCCGCGGCTCTGCGCATAGCTTCGGCTTCCGTTTGTGCAGGATCTAATGAAGCTGCCGTTGGTCTTTGTTGATTCATAAAAGCCGCGTTTTGCCGCCTTTGTTCTTCCAGAAACATACGCTGCGCTTCGATGAATGCATCAGTGTCGCTGGATCGATTTGCATCGGTTAACCTGTCAACATTACCGCGGCTCATGTTTAGAATTATATTTTGAAGCATGCGGGCATCTTCGTCTTCATGATTTTCTATCAACAATGAATCGATAAGGTTTAATGCCCGCTCGTATTCTCCGGCTGCGGCATAACTTTCTGCAAGCCTTAAAATATTTTGCCTTCTTGCATCCGCTGCAGAAAGACCTGCAGAATCGCCTTTTCTTACGAGCAGAAAAATACCCGCAGTAATAAGAAGAATGAGAACCACAGAACCCGATATTATTAAAATTAACTGCCGTCTTGTCATTTTCCCCTCCTCTTTATGTCACTCAAGTTCAAACTCACCATCATAGTTTTCCACACTTTCTGCGCCAATGGATAGCCCCTGGCTTAAATCAGCCGCCGATTGAAGTGAAGCGGAAACTGAATCTAAAAGCCTCTGTCTTTCATTGGCTATTCTTTGTTCCTCTTCCTGCGCAAGAATCCTTCTTGTTTCCTCTGCGGCAAATTCCGCGCTGATAAGGTTTACAAGCTGTTCAATATTTGCTCTTTGCGGGGAAAGAGGTTCAAGCGTAAGGTACTGTTCATAATCGGCAACGGAATTTTGTAAATCGCCCGATTTCAGGCGTGTATTTGCCCTGCCCAGATACGCTCTTGAATACACAGAATCAAGACCGATAGCCTGAGTATAAAACCTCTCTGCTTCTTCATTGTTCCCCCTTTGAAAATAAACATTTCCAAGATTATTGGCAACATTTGCAGAAAGATTGCCCGCAAGGGGCAAAATCCGCCTGTAAACGGCAATGGCTTCATCTGTCCTTTCCAGCTGTTCATAAACCATGCCAAGGTACAAATAAGTTGTAACACGTCCCGGATCTTCGCCTATCGCGCTTTCCAGGAAGGTAACAGCCTGCGAGGGGTTATTCTGCATGAAAAGCTCCTCTCCCCTTGCAAAATTAGACTGCCCATGACAAAAAACCGTCAATATTAAAAATGTAAAAATATATATAGCTTTATTCATAATTTTTCCTTCCTAATTTAATAACAATCTGCTATTATTATAGTTAATAATGCAAAATATTATCTATCACATATATAATATCGACAAATGGGATTTTGTTCATCATATTCAATCGTCAAAAAACATATAAAGGGCTGAATTTTGAGAATTCTGTGTATTTCTGATCAAATTGACCCCCTGGTCTATTCGCCCGGCATTAAAGAACGTTTTTCAGATGTCGATATGGTTTTGTCTGCAGGAGATCTGCCTTTTGATTATCTTGATTTTATAATATCCAACCTGAATAAACCCTTATTTTTTGTTTTTGGGAATCACCATACAGAAGAAATCAGGCATTTCAGGAAAGCCTGGAATTCTCCGTTTGTGGAAGTAAATAGTGAGTTTTTTATCTGCGGAGCGGTTCATCTGGAAAGCAAGGTAAGAAGAGAAGGAAAAATCATTGTTGCAGGTCTGGGAGGCTGCATGCGTTACAATGCCGGAGCGAATCAATATACTGATTTTCAGATGTTTTTAGAAATTATAAAGCTCATTCCCCGGCTTTTATGGAATCGTATTTTTCACGGGCGTTATCTGGATATTCTTCTTACCCATGCGCCGCCAAAAGGTATTCATGACAGGAATGATAAATGTCATAGGGGTTTTAGATCCTATCTTTGGTTTATGGATGTATTTAAGCCAAAGTACCTAATTCACGGACATATACATTTATATGATTTAACTGATGTACGCAGTACAAAATGGAAAAATACAACAGTCATCAATGCATACAGCCATTATATTATAGATTTGGGAGATTAAAATGATCGATAGCATAGTACAACAGACATACAATGATTTTTCACGCGCCAGAGGCAGGGCGGTACTTTCGCAGATTCAGAATTTTCTTAATACCGACAAGGACAGGCTTCTTTCCTTTAATGATGTCAAAGATATATTAAAACCTAAAAATGAGGTTTACAGGGGAAGCCAGACAGTACCTATTAAAATGATAGTAGGAAGCGAAGGACGATACCACGATTTCAATAAATATTTCCTTCCTAAAAAGGAACATTTACGCCAGCGCTGGCAAAGGGTGGACGAAGCTCATATTAAAGAGATAATTTTGCCTGCCATTCAGCTTTATGAAATTGGAGGCGTTTATTTTGTCCGCGACGGCAATCACCGTGTTTCGGTAGCTAAATTGCAGGGCGTTGAATTTATCGATGCAGATGTTACAAGCCTTACCACAGAGGTTAATATTGGGCCTAAAATGACTGTCGATGAACTGCGTGAAGAACTTGTAGCCTACGAAAAAAGCATCTTCTACGAAAAAACATCTTTTGGAGAATTGACTAATAATATGGAGTTAAACTTCAGCGCTCCCGGCCGTTACGATGTAATTTACAATCACATACTTGTTCACAAGTATTACCTTAACGAAAATAAAAAAGAAGAAATTCCTTTTAGCGACGCTCTTGTATCATGGTATAACAATGTGTATAATCCTGTAATTGCCATAATAAAAGAACAGTATCTTTTGGCTAATTTTCCCGGCAGAACAGAATCCGACCTTTATGTATGGATTATAAAACACTGGGATTTTCTGAAAAAAAAATATGGCAAGTATTCTCTTGCGCAGGCCGCAGGAGATTTTTCCAAAAAGTACGGTCAAAGTCAGGGCAGGTTTATAAGACATCTGGCTTTAATGGTAGGAAGACTATTCAATAAAAACAGAGGAGCATAATGGCTGTACTGTCGATTCAATCTCATGTGGTTTATGGCTACGCGGGTAATACTGCCGCTGTCTTTCCCCTGCAGCGTCTTGGGCGGGAAGTATGGGCTGTTAACACTGTGGAATTTTCCAATCATACAGGTTACGGTTCATGGAAAGGCAAAGTACTTGGCGCAGAACTTGTATCGGAACTGGTAAACGGGCTTGAAGAAAGGGGTGTTCTAAGCCGGTGTGATGCCGTTCTTTCGGGCTATCTTGGCTTCGCTTCTGTGGGCAAAGCTGTAATTGAAACGGTTAAAAAAGTAAAAAAAGAAAATCCTTCCGCCCTTTATTGCTGCGACCCTGTTATGGGCGATGTTGGGCGCGGGTTTTATGTCAATAATGATATTCCCGGTATATTCAAAAATGAACTTTTATCTTTTGCAGATATTATTTGCCCAAATCAATTTGAAATTGAAGCGCTTACAGGTCTTAAAATATCAAATATCGATGATGCCCGCAAAGCAATTTTTCTGCTTCATGAAAAAGGGCCTTCTATTGTGCTTGTTACAAGTTTCAAAGAAAAAGAAGGCTATATAAGTATGCTTGTATCTGATAAAAAAGAACTCTATAAAGTTACTACGACAGAACTTCCTCTTGGCAATGGTATCGCAGGCACGGGAGATTTAACGGCATCGGTATTTTTATCACGGTATCTTGAAAGCCGTGATATAAAAAAAACTTTAGAATTATGCACGGCATCTGTTTACGGTATTCTGGAAAAAAGCTATAATATACATGCAGATAAAAAAGGGGAACTTTTGGAGTTGAAGATCATAGACGCACAGCAGCATTTGTGTTCCCCAACTCATTCTTTTGAAGCGGAGAAACTATAACATGAACACAAATCAGGACACCGGCTGGCTAAAAAAAAGCCCTTATGACAGGTTTAATTATTTTATCGCCGGCAAGGTTGATCGTTACAAAACACTTTTACAGACAATAGAAAAACTTGGGCTGTACTCTGCTGTTATTGCCGTTGCTGGAAACAAACATATTTTTATTTTTCCTCCGTGGCATAAAAAATCACGTCCTGCGACAGGAAACCCTTTTCCGTTCATCGGGCAAAGCCCAAATATGCTTGTAGCCCATTATGACCGTGTCGACGGAAGCCCGGGCGCAAATGATAACAGCATTGCTGTCTTTCACCTTTTAAATACTGCGATCCTTATGACTGCACAAAATATAGACAACTGGATAATTGTCTTTACCGATAAAGAAGAGCTTACATCCGGCGAAAGTTTAGAGTCTCAGGGCTCTTTTACTCTGGCGCAAAAATTGATGAGCTGGGGATATGAAAAAGCCAAAATCTACAACTTTGACGCCTGCGGAACAGGAGATACTTTTATTTTTTCGACTTTAACCGACAGTGTTCTGGGAAATAACGAAAGCCCTAATATCCAAAAAGTAAAAGGCGACCTTTACAAACTAAGAAATCATGCTCTGCAAACTGCAAATAATCTTCGCATGGAAAAGATGCTGCTCGCTCCCACCCCTTTCTGCGACGACATGGGTTTTCTGCGCGCGGGGTTCGCGGTACAAACTATCACCATGCTGCCAACCGAAGAAGCAGCCCAGTTTGAAGAAATTTTACGCAAATATCCTGAATTTCCAAAACTGTTAATTTCAGGGGAAATAAAAACTTCACCAGAACGGCGGCATCTTCCCGCAACATGGAAAAATATAAACACCCCCGCAGATACCATACATCGTCTGACACCTCAGTATTTTGATCCGTTAATAAAGTTTATTATTGAATTGTGCAGACCGCCAATTTAAACTCCAAGTATTTTGCTGTATGCTTCCAGTGCGTCGTCTCCAAAATTACCGGAAAGAACTTTCTTTGTAAGGATTTTACCCAACTGTACTCCCTCTTGATCATAGCTGTTTAAATTCCAGACAAAACCCTGAAACATTACTTTATTTTCAAAGTGGGCAAGCAGGCTTCCCAATGCGGCAGGAGTAAGCTGCTTCCCGTAGATTAAACTGGAAGGACGTCCGCCGGGGAATTCCTTGTTTCCGTTGTCGCTTTTTTGACCTTTTGCAAAAGCGACAATTTGCGCTGCAAGGTTTGCGTTCAGTTTGGTTTGGCTTACAGAGCCGTCTACGCTTACATCATCATTTTTTTGGCTTTCTATAAAGCCGATAAACTGAAGCGGGATTACACTTGTCCCCTGATGTAAAAGTTGATAAAAAGAGTGCTGGCCGTTTGTACCAGGTTCGCCGAAAATTACAGGGCCTGTTTCGTAATCGACAGGTTCTCCGCTTCGGTTAACCCTTTTTCCGTTTGACTCCATGTCCATTTGCTGCAGGTGGGCGGGGAAACGCGACAGAGCCTGACTGTATGGTAAAACCGCAGTATAGGGGTAGCCTAAAAAGTTTCTTTCCCAAACGCCGGTTAATGCATCAAATAAGGCCGCATTTTTTAGAACATCAGTTTCCAAAGCCATTTTATCCGCTTGCGCCGCTCCTGCAAGGAATTCTTTAAAAACCTCAGCGCCAAAGGTTAGGGAAAGAACACAGCCGCCTACACCCGAAGACGAGGAATAACGTCCCCCGATATAATCGTCAATGTAAAAAGAATCAAGGTATGCGCTGTTATTTGCAAGCGGGCTTGTTTCGCTTGTAACTGCGACCATGTGTTTGCTTGGGTCAATGCCCGCTTTTGTCAGTTTGTCCTTGACAAAAAGTTCATTGGCAAGGGTCTCCTGAGTAGTCCCGCTTTTTGAGACAAGGATAAACAAACTTTGGTCAAGCGCCGAAGAAGCGATAACCTGCGAAGCGTCATCGGGGTCTACATTGGAGATAAACTTTGCACTCATGCGTTTTTTACCTTTTGCTTCCGCCCAATTTTCAAGTGCAAGGTACAAAGCGCGCGGCCCTAAGTCAGAGCCGCCTATGCCTATTTGTATTACCGTAGTAAAAGGTTTTCCCGTTGAGCCTTTGTATTTACCTTCATGGACAGCAGATGCAAAAGTACAAAAACGTTCAAGTTCCTTACGGTAAAAATCGCCGATGTTTTTTCCGTCTTCTGTTACAGGCTGTCCCTGCTGCCCGCGTAAAAGGTGGTGAAGCACCTTGCGTTTTTCTCCGGTATTCATAACCTCGCCGTTAAGGAGAGTTTTGTATTTTTCTATTAACTCCTGTTCATCTGCAAGTTCCTGCAGCAATTTAACTGTTTGATCATCAACCGCTTTAGCAGCCCATGAATAGTTAAGCCCGCCTGCCATTGGAATAAGGCACTGCCCTACCCGTTTGGCATCAAGCGTTTTTCCAAAATCAAAAGCGGCTTTTGCCTGTTCTTTAAGTTTTTTGTAAACTCCTGTTTTATCAAAATTTATATATTTCATTCTTTTCCTCCGGTTTGTTTAGTATAGCATATTTTCATCAGTACTTTTGTAAAACTTCAAGTACAGGGTTGTTTATCCTTTCTTTGTTGTTGTACTGGGGCAGATTTTCGTGTAGTTTTTCCCCAATAGAAATTATCCCAAAGTCAAGGTTTTTGTAGTTCCAGTATGAAAAGCCAATCTCCATTTCTTTGAGTACACAAAGCAAATCGTCATACCAGCGTAACTGCGACTGAAGTTCAACAGGAGTGTAAACGCCGAATTCATTGCAGATAACCTGCGCATTGTACTTTTTCCTGAACTCATTGACAGGTTCAAATTCTTTTTGGAAACGCTGCCTGTCCCACTTGCCGTCAGAAAGAGTCAAACCGTATTTGCGGACAAAGCCCGGCCCATAATCGCCCGGATACGGTCTTTCTTCTTTTATTTCCGGGTTGTTTATCCACGGCGCTTTCTGGTGGGTAAAAAGCAAAGGCTCATAAAAATGCACACTGTAGATCATATTGTCATCGTCAAAAGGAGTTAATTGATTAAACATGCTTGGCCAGTTCCACATATTAGATCCGGTAATAATTGTCGATTTAGAAGCATACTTGCGTATCTGAGTGCAGAGCCTGTCTTTTACATTGTTCCAGATTTCCGCATTCGGCGCGACAGGTTCGTTGAGCGTTTCAAAGAGGACATGGTCATTTTGCCCGTACCGTTCTGCAAGGCATGCCCATATTTTTTCTGTTTTTTTGATATATGTATCATCATCTTCCATAAAAAGTTTTTGCACAGGGCTTTTTGTAACTTCGGAAAAATCATGCCCCGGACATTCATGGAGATCCAGTATCAGTTTAAGGCCGTTTTGTTTTGCAAATTTTACAGCATTGTCAAGATTAACAAGCCTTTCTTCGATTGGGTTTTCATCTTCTGTAAAAAAGAGATATGAATCGACAGGAATACGCACATGGTCAAAACCCCATGATTTTACATTCGTAAAATCCGCCTCTTTGATGAATGTCTGCATGTGGGTATCTATACCCGGAAAACCTTCTGGGTCTTTTTCTACGATTGCATCAATCTGGCTGAGCCAGCCTCCCATATTTAATCCTCTCATGCGAACCATACTTCCTCCTTGTAATTTACCTGATATTATCACTGGCTAAAGCTAATATCAATAACAACGATTTCGCTGTTTGTTCCAATCCTGACAGGCGGGCCCCAATACGCTGCCCCTGATGTTACAATAGCCTGCATGTTTTCGCCCTTCCAATAACCGTAATCCGTTCCCCCCGCTCTTGTGAACATACTGCGTGTGATAAACCTTCCCGGAAAAACCTGACCCGTGTGCGTGTGGCCGCTGAGTACTAAAGAAACGCCGGCTTTATCAAGCTGTGGAAACTGTGTCGGCTGATGATCCATAACGATGATCGTTCCCAAAATCCCTGCAAAAAGTTCTTCCGGCGTTTTTCGTTCGGGGTTCATGCCGATTGGACGTGCATCTTTGCGCCCGGCAATATACAGGTTTTCACGTAATTGTTGTACTTCATCTTTTAAAAGAACAATATCGGCGGCGCTAAGGATTTCTTCGACTCGGTTTGTACCGGTATTTGAAAAACCAATACGGTCAACATCATGATTGCCAAGGCTTGCGTATACGCCTAATGGAGCGTTAATCTCTTTTAACTGCGAAATTACATTTTGCAGATTCTTAATGCCGTCGATATTTCCGTCAAATATATCACCTGCGATACATACTATATCCGGCTGTGAACGGTTTACAGCATCTACAACTCTTTTAACCCATGCTTCTCCAATTGCAGGGCCTATATGCAGGTCGGAAACCAAAACAATTCGTATACTGCTGCCGCTATTTGCGCCGCTATCTGCGCCGCTTCCATGCAAGTTAAGCGAATAATTTACCGTCTTTATAGAGCGTACATGAAAAACACTATATATCATTATAATTGCACATAACAATATGGATAAACCTGTTGTATATATTTGTATATTCTCAACCTTTTTACCTGCGATAAAAATACCCAGTCTTACAATATCGGAAACGGCCAATAACATGAACATATACAGAAGGATCACAAGCCAGAAAAAAGCGCCTATACGCAGGAAATCAAGATTGTGGCGAAACAGGTTAAAAATGACAAACGAACAGCATAAAAACACAAAGGGTATCCAGAATACTGCCGCATGTATAGCCGGGTAAAAACAGCGGATAAATATTAAAAGCCTTATACCTACATAAAAACAGATACTGCTATATACAAGTAAAACCAATGGGCTATAAAATAACCAACGCACAATTAATGATACCCCTGATACGGGGGAATATCAACAAAACCCAAAAAAAAGCCGCCCTTTCGGACGGCTTGCCTTCGCTCCCCGGCGCGGATTTGAACCACGGACCCAGTGGTTAACAGCCACTTGCTCTGCCAGCTGAGCTACCAGGGATTATTGACTAAACATAGCAAATTTAGAAAAAAATGTCAATGTAATTTGGGCAAAAAAAACCCCGGAGAAAGGAGTAACTCCGGGGAAAAGGAGAAATAGGAGGAACATGAAACCACATTAGTCTGCTGACTATACAACCATATCGGGGGAAAATGGTTACAGCCAAAGTAAAATTTTACCGGTCTGTTCCGGCTTTCCAATCGGATATAAACTGTTCGTAGGCGGCTATTGTTGCGGCCATTATCGTATCCTGGAGAGTGCCGCGCCCGTCATGGTCTGCGCCGTCCATTATATACAAATTTCTTAAAATTCCCTCTATATCCTCGATTTTACAGGCGGAATCGGCCTGCCGGCGGCGAATTAAGCCCCTTGTCTCCTGTTCAAATATCTCTTTATACTTGATGTCCGCCCATTTTGTTGAATCGCCCATATTATTCCCAAACAATCCGCCGTGTCCAAATTCCCCTGCTTGATGATAACTGAGGAGCAAGTAAATCAAATTGAAGTATATATGCCGTTTCCAGCCGGCTATTCCAGAAGCCAGATGTATCAAATTCATATCCATATCGATATTCGATAAAACCGCCGTTTTCTTCATTTAAAGTTTTTATAATTGTAAATAAACCTTGTGTATCCCATTGTAATTCAGATTGATTGTCGTCCCTCTGCCAATAAGTCGGCCTGTTTTCCCTGTAATATGCGGAAAAGACCCTTTCGTCATAGCGGACTTCGGTTATATTGTTAAATGAGTCAAAAGAATAATCGATAAACCGGGTTTTGACAGCATCATGAATCTGTAATGCCCGTATCCTGAATTTTCCATTTTCTACAACTGTAGATGCCTTACAAAAGACAAACATATTTCCATTTTCGTCATACCAGGTTTCCGTTAAAAAAACAGGTGATTCAAAAATAAAGACAAAAAAGACAGAATCTTCATATCTTATTTCTATAGGAGGAAAAGAGCCCCCCCTTGAAAGAGAGCTGTATGGAGAAAATTCCGCAGGAAAGGTGATTATGAATGTCTGTTCAGATTGTTCGCCTTCTTCTTCATTTAAAGCAAAATCTTTATATGTGATGTTTAAACTGCGTAAAACAATAGTTCCTGCAATCGAAGTATTATATGCAGCCTGCACTTTTGCAAATCCGTCCGTGAAAAAAAACGGAAATTCAACAAGACGGCCTTCCCTATCACGCCTTAATAAATAATTTTCTTCATCATTAGATAATTCGATAACTGTATGTCTTCTGTTTTCCTGTTCAGCCAAAAACGCATCAGGAGGAAAATCTACAGGCCAGTCAGGACGCCATTGAAGGTTTCCGCTAAACACAGTTTCTAAAATTGGAATAAGAAAAAGATTCCACTGAGTACTTTCTGCATCTTCATCTTGAGAAAATACGGGAAAAACAATAAATAATATAAAAACTAAAACAGCGTATTTAAATAGTTTCATTTTTTTTCCTGCCAAAGATTTTCCCATGCAAATACTTCTTTACATCTTTTAAACCCACAGGCTGCAAAGAAAAAGTGAGGGCAATGGGAAGCATCAGCATTTGATCTACAAGATTCTTTTGCCAGAACCAAGGTAAAAGTTTTATCAACATGGAGATAAATATCCCTATCACTGTAAGCAGCCAGAGTAACCTTAATAATGCATCATATTTTATTTTTTTATCCTGATTTTTTGTCAGCGCATAACAAATACCCAGAGGAATCGCCGCAAGCAGCAATGGAGTGCCAAAAAGCATATTTGCATTTTCGTAGGTATAGTCGTGATTTGTAAAAAGATTCATAAAATAAAGAAGCAGGGAAGCAATACCAAAAACTAAGCCGCAAAGACTCATGCTAAAACCGGCAAGGATTCTTCCTGCGCGATTTTTTCTATATTCCAAGTAGTAAAAAAATCCAAAAATTGCAGATAAAACAAGGCTGAACGCAAGCTGGCGCGGCCATTGTTTCCTTGGAACTTCAAGCACTGCAGGCCTGTTACGCGCTCTGAAATAATTATCCACAGAAGTTACAAGTTTACGCCTAGTGCCATTTGAATCTGTATACCAAAATTCATCTATGCGTCTGCCTACTTCTTCGGGAAGAAACATATCGTCCCAAACTGTTAAAGGCGTATCAATAACCTGCCCCATCCAGAAATTAAGCGCCCAGTCTGCCGCAGGAGAAAACCATGTATGGCGGCGGACATGATCACGCAGAGTAAAAGGGCTGGGCGTATTTATATATAATTCTTTTAATTGACCGTCTGTCATCAGATCAATAATGTCCCTAATTCTTGTAGAACAATTATCCCTGAAATGGTGGTAAAAATAATCGCGGTTTTCAGGAAGAACATTATGATTGGCAAAATTCATTACCTCAATCTTTTTTTCAGGCGTAAGATCCAGCGTATAAAGAACTATACTACGGTTTGTCCTGATATAACCGTCCAGATTTGCCTCTGTTGATGAAACGCCGCAGCTGTAAAGAAGCCTGCCAAATGTAAAATTATAAAAGAAATTTTCATTATCAAAAGAAAAAAGCCCGTAATCATAAAAACGGCTACGCCCGGTAACAGAATCTTCGATTATCAGAGCAATATGCCCCCACCAAAAATACAGTTCGTCTCCGGGTCCCATTACGGCAATCTTCATTGTAAGGTTTTCACTCTGGGCATAAAGAGAAAGTCCAGATGCAAGTGATAATAAAATAAGAAAAATGATTATTTTTTTAAAAGTTGCTGTAATTATCATTACTTTAAGTTTGCAGTATTACGGGGAATTAATCAATCAATTGTCATTGTTCAATTGAAATTGTCAATCTGCATTGCGTACAACGCGAAAGCCGACGGCTAAATGCTGAAGAGTTGGATAAAAATGATCTCTGAATGCAGAACGCGCACGAATACTTGTGTTTATCCAGTTTCCCCCTCTAAAAATACGGTGAATTTCCGAAAATCTAGCTTCAGGATCGATCTGCGAATAATAGTTATAATCACCATACCAGTCCCAGCACCATTCCGCTACATTCCCGTGCATATCATAAAGCCCCCAGCGGTTTGGCGGATAGCTTCCTACATTTCTAGTTCCGCTTCCCCAGATATTTGCCAAATTTCTTGATATGCTGTTTCCGGTATTGAACGGTGTGGTTGTTCCCGCACGGCATGCGTACTCCCATTCCGCCTCTGTCGGCAGACGATAACCGTTTGCATCTTCGTCCCATGTTACAACGCGGCTGTTTCCGGTTCCGGTTATTGTATATACAGGCGGTAAGCCGTCTCTGAGGCTTAATCTGTTGCAGTATTCTATGGCATCAAACCAGCTTACATTTTCTACGGGTAAATCTGGCCCTTTAAAATAGCTGGGATTGATTCTCATCACTTCTTCATATTCTCTCTGGGTAACTTCATACATTCCTATGTGAAAAGAATTTATGGTTACCAAGTGCAATTCTTCATCTTCTTCGCGCTCTTCTTCCGTCACCGGGCTGCCCATGTAGTAAGTTCCGCCTCTGATAAGTGTCATATTATCGGGTACGGGCACAGGGGCCCGTATTACAATTTCTTCCTGAACAGTTTCTGTATCTTCATCAGTTTCATTTTGGGTTAATTGATTTGGTAATTGTCCGCTATTTTCAAGCTGTGAGTTATTTGCAGCATTAGCCAGAGCAAGAGTATCGCCGCCGCTGTTTGCGGTATTCTGACCTATAACACCAGTCTGATCTGTACCGATAGTTTGATCCGAACCGGCATTTTGACCTGTCCCGGCATTTTGTTCTGTGTCTGTCAGAGAAGCAAATTGACTGATAGTTTCAGCGTCCGATTGCCCATTGGGGTTTTCTGATGATAATAGCCCGTTATTTCCCCTGCCAGCCCGTCTGCCGTTTGATTCTGTAGAATATCTATTAATTACCGAAGATAACCATTCCTGACTGGCTTTATTTTTGCTAAATAAAAGGAATAAACCTATCACAATAAGCAAAATAATCCCTAAAACCAAAGGTATGATAATTTTCCGGTTTGACTGAATTCCCATAAATTCCTTATTACTTTAAATATAAGAGATTATTTTCGCTAATCAAGTCTTTTCTATAAGATTATACCATAAATGTTGGGTAATTTAGAGTTTTTGGTAACAATTTCTTGGTTGATCCCTCAAGGAATGCTCCGGTTCGATTCCCCGGGGTGGTTTCAGGCGTAAAAACACTGTTTCAGGGGTTAACGGTTTTGGGGAATCGCCTTCCGTTCGCAAACTTCCTGTTTGCTCACTCCAGGCCGCCTGCGCATTCCCCGGCACATCGTGTGCCGGAGTGTTTCGTCAAGGCTTCGCCTTTGCGGGTTTTACAGGAATACTCCGGTTCGATTCCCCGGGGTGGTTTACACATTAAAAAGGGGTTGCCCATTATGAATTGGACAACCCCGTAAAAATTGTTTTCATCTCCACGGGGAATCGAACCCCGGTTGCCGGGATGAAAACCCGGTGTCCTAACCGCTAGACGAT
>Ga0099364_10007598_pt1 | contig 15433 bp, 19 predicted proteins | sample TergutTh196P3_FD_73070 | JGI IMG/M metagenome (GOLD analysis project Ga0099364, IMG submission 73070) | Microcerotermes parvus P3 segment gut microbial communities from Pointe-Noire, Republic of the Congo - Th196 P3 | ecosystem: Host-associated > Arthropoda: Insects > Digestive system > Gut ... | reverse complement strand
CTGAACGGGAAAACAGCCCTCCATGAATCGGTCCGCCTGGGAATGCACGAAATAGAATCCCTCCTCTTATGGAGGGGGGCCAATTTAGAGGCCCGGGACAGAGACGGGAACACACCCTTTATGGAAGCTGTCATGGCGGGGAATACCGGCGCCATGGAAAGACTGGTCGTACACGGGGCGGATCCCAATTCCAGGAATTTCCGGGGAGACACGCCGCTGCATATCAGCGTCGCCGTGGATAGAAGCGATGCTGCAAACCATCTCCTTGAATGGGGCGCTTCCATTCACGCCAGAAACAGCCGGGGAAGGACTCCCTTCCAGGATGCTCTTATTACTTCTCCCGAAATGGTAAGGACCCTTTTAAGCAGGGACAGGATCTACTCCTCCGACGACAACGGCTCCTCCCCCCTCCACATTGCTGTACAGGAAAGGTCATCCCTTTCTACAATAAGCACCATCATGGGATTGGGGGGCAGAAGTTCCTCTCTGGATTCAGAGGGCCGCAGTCCCCTTCGTCTGGCCGTGGACATGAATCTTCTGGAAATTGCCAAACACCTGGCCGATTCCGGGGCTGATGTCTTTGTCAGCGCCAGGGACGGTAAAAATGCCACCGAGGCCGCCCTTGAAAAGGGAGAGGCCACGGTCAGGGCCCTATTCTCGGGAAGGGCCATATACTCAAGGGATTCCTCGGGCAACACCGTCCTTCACTATGCGGCCCGCCAGGGCGACGTCCCCCTGATCTCCCTCTTGATATCCCTTGGGGCGGGCAAGGACATCGTGAACATAGCAGCCGAGAGCCCCGCGGACATAGCCCTCCGCTGGAATCATAACGAGGCGGCGACGATACTGTTTAATTAATACTGGCTGAATAGGCTAAGCGAAATACAGGGTTTTACTGATACTGCCGCTTGCGCAGTTTCATAAAACCCTGTATTATTTTTGCATGATAAAAAGAATTTTGAAAGAAAAGAGTCTCTTTACCCCCCCCTCCCCGCATATGTAGCGTAGTTTTTTATAAAATCAATATAAATATACCTCATTTAATAATGGCCTGTTGGGCTGTTGCGAACCTATGGTTCGATATATGCCGGCGGGCTTTGTACGCTTATTCATTTTTAGGAGTAAAAAGATGAAAAAAAGTTTTATAGCGATTGGAATTATTTGTGTGTTTTTCATTTTAGCCTGTGCAACTACAGGGGAGACTGCCGATTCCGGAGTGGCTCATAGAGCAAGGGATTTTACTGTTGATAGATCCAATTGGATTAGCATAACAGGTCTTGCAAGAGAGGGATTTACATCCGTTCACATTCCCGAGACGCTCAGAGGGCTTAGGGTAAGTTTTATTCAGTGGGGTGCCTTTAACGGTGCCGGATTATTGGAGGCGATTTTTAACGGGGAATTAACCACAGTAGGCTCTGGTGCTTTTGCAAACAATAATTTGACAAAGATTGACATTAATGTATCTTTGGATATTGATTCCAGGGCATTTGCGAACAATAACCTTAATGAAGTTAATATAAGAGGAAATGTAAACCGTATTCGAAGTGAAGCCTTTATGGATAACGAGATAATAAATTTGACGCTCCCCAGCGGTAACCGTTTTGTAGAAATTGGTGTAAGAGCTTTTGCCAACAATAACCTTACTTCCGTCACAATACCCAGTACCGTTACCATTTTGGGAATAGATGCTTTTGCAGGCAACCCGTTAATGGAAACCTTTGTATTGCCGGAGACAGTCACAACAATTACAGGTGAGTTACATCCTGGCACCCCTGGGTTTTTTGATGGTCTAATTACCAGATCAGAAACAAATACTTTTATTAGAGTGCGCATTGAAAACGTGAGGTTTTGGCCCATGGAAAGAGATATCATCACTATACCCTCTGAAATGTACGGAATTCCGGTTACTGTCATATCAAGAGATTTCTTTTCCGGCGAAACAGGAAGCGGAATAACCGGGTGGACGAATAGGGAGCGAAACCGGAGAAAACTTAATACCCTTGTCCTGCCGGAAAATCTCCGGGAGATTCAAATTGGAGCCTTTGCCTACTGCGACGTAGAGAATGTAATTGCCCCCAATGATACTGTACAGGAGATCTGGGATGCATATTATTCGGCCCAGCATGAACAAGACCTAATAGGATACCAGAGGGCTTTTAACATGACGGTAGAACAGATGCGCGGCGCATTTAGGTCTCGATAATAAAAGGAGTTGATTGTGTCCAAGAATAAACATTCACTTATTTTTTTAATTATCATCATTTTTCTTGTTTCAGGAAGTTATGTCACGGCCGGCGGTTCAGCAGCAGCAGCAGCAGAAGTGGGAGAAGTTTTAGGTAATAGTCCTGACTGGGCGGAGCTTAGGGTATCAAATGGCGTATTTGTCAGAAGCATAAACGGCGAGGGTGCAAACTGGAGACCGGGATTTGTCTCCTTTGTGCCTGCCGGCAGGGTTATGATTGAAGCAAGAATGGACAGCCTGTCCGGCACCGCAAATTTTGTTACCCTGACTACCGAGTTCCTTCCCGGAAACTCTTATATGATTGAATACTTAAGCGAAGGCGTTACCACAGAGACAAGGGGAAACTACAGAATAACAACCTATGAAGGAAATATTGCCATTCGCGAATATGGGGCAAGTAGTTTTACAGTGCCCGGCAGAAACGAATCCATTGTTGAGTTTACCCTGGATGGTTCTTTTACACGGCTTTATGTTAACGGTTACCATTACAAACTTTCCTCACACAGGGAAGACGCCGCATCAAGGCTGATTCTTGTTTTGCCTCCGGGAAGACACCAGATTAGTTCTATGGCTTCTGTAGGTACGATAGAGCTCAATTTACCCCCTAACCGTTATATTTCCTATTCAGTGAGTACCAACACAGCAAGCATAAGCCAAACAAGGGATAGCCCTCTTGCTTACCTTGGGAGCTGGAAATACGACGTAGACTGGAACGCTCATCTAATTATTACATTCAGCCTGGAAGGAAAAGGTTTTTTGGAAATGTATGAAAACAACGTTTTACTGGATAACAGCGGTTTATTTACCTATACGGCTACAGACTCAAACATAACCATTACCAGCGAAACCCCTCGCATTACAATGAGATATAGGCTTACACAGGATTCAAATCGCATAAACCTGGAAAATTTCTGGGGCTCTCCCATGGATATAACCGGAACAAGATATTAATTCAGGGTGTAGGAGGCCTTTGGTTAAATCGCTGCCGATATGCCTTGCCGAATAAGCCGGGTAACAAACTCGGTAGGGGTCTGGTTGACAGCTTTAGCCTGTGCGTCAAGAATACGGATAGTCGCCTCATCAAGCAGCAGCATACGGGTGCGGTTTTCAGTAAAAACACCACCCGTACCTTTCTTGATTTTAGGCGTGGTTTTCGTTAAAAGCTCATCCAGCGCATCGTATTCAGCATCAGTCATATCAGTGTATTCTTCCATAAATCACCCCTGTTCCATCATCTCTCGGAAAGCCTTTCGGCATGGCATGGCGTGAAACACTTTAATTGCTTCATCACTAATCCGATTATACATCACTTCAATCAAATTGCCATGAGTATTAAAGCCAAGCAAAAGATACTTATTATGAAAATCCTCAAGCATATCCTCGTATATAAATGTTTCAAAAGCCCGAACAATGTCATCTTTTGTCATCCTATGTTTAAACGCAGAAGACACGTACATAATTTCCGGCACCATATGGTAACTATATCTCCATTTACTCGATGCGTCTATATGGGCTAGATATATTGATAAAGGGATAATAGCAAGCGGAAGGCACATCTTAATATGCAGTCAGCTTCGAGGCAATAACCCATAAGCTCACCCTTTTCCCATGCAGAATATATAAACATAGCATTAAAATAAAGCGGAAGGCACATCTTAATATGCAGCCTGCTCCGAGGCAATCACCCATTGGTAAGTCAGCGGTAGGTATATTTTGAATTGTAGGCCAGTCCGGGAGCTTCACCCAATCGAAGATTGGGCGAACCCCCTCACTCTGGCCTACTATATCCGGAACAGAACCTTCCGCTTCAAATCATGTAAGCAGACTGCAATTCATGAGAGCAGAATCTTTCGCTACATCTCAGGAATTACCTGTTATACATTCATGTCCATGGGCAAAGAAGAAGCTGTCAGGTTCCTTTTTAATGGTGACTGACACTGGTTTTAATTTTCAAGAATTCTGCCTGTGCTTTTGCTGTAGGTAAGGGTCTGGTTTCCAGATGGCTTGCCCATTTACCCAAATGAACTTCCTTCTGTTGTTCTTTCCTGCCTTTCTGTGTACTTGCAACTTTCTTTCCAGTTATGGAACGCCGGGGTAGATAGCCTTTTTCTTTAACAAAGGACTTCCATTCATTAAACTTATCTAACTGAATTTTTTGTGTGTAAGTGGGAGTTTTATTCCATAATAACATAAATTCTTTACGATAATTTTCAGGGTATATGAAATACTCAAGGTCATTTAATGTTAAATTAAAACTTCGTTTAATATTGCGAATAATGTTTGAAAGGTTAATTTCATCTATTCTTGCAGCTTCTGTTAATCCTTCGTTCTTCATAGCAGTTTTAGAAATTGATGCCCTTGGTTTATGACCTTTTTTAGAAATGAAAATAAGGAAATCATTTAATGTTTCCAGATAATTTTTTAGAATATAAGTTGGAGTAGATGTTCTTATTTTTATGAATTCTTTTTTGTGGGTTTTATATTCCCAATCGTATGTATTTAAAGCAGCACGCTTCTCCCATCTGCCCAACCTATTTTCATTTAAGCGTTCTTTTTCAGACATCCCAGTTTGTTTTGCAAGTTCCGGAGTGATGTTCAACCTTGGTCTATAACCATTTTTGGAGATAAATTTTTTCCAGGCAGTAAAATTTGCTGCTTGAAATTTAAAATGCTGCCACTGCATGAGGGTAGTGTATAGTTTTTTGGGAGAAGGGAGAAGTAGGAAAAAAGGTGACTGTTTAGAAATAGGTGACTGATACCCACATATGGTCTTTTGAGCCGTGTATGCTGTTCCACCACTTGGCGGAACGGGTTTTTATCCACTGCATAATTCGGCTTAAACTGCTTCCGGCACTAGGCTGTATTAATAGGTGTATATGGGTAGGCATTATACAGAAATTTGCCAGCCGGAAACGGTACTTTTCTTTGGCATTTTGCAGTACCATTAGCATGATTTTTCGACCCAGTTTATTGTCAAAAACCCGAATTTTGTCATTTGTACGGGAGGTGACATGGTAATATGCCCCTTCAATGAATTCCCTGTTTTTCCGCATTTTATACTCCTTGGTTTGTAGTATTACTACCTTATTACGGCACCAGGATGCAGGACACTTGGGTTTTTGAGGAAAAAAGTGACTGACACTGTTTTTTTTGGCAAAAAAATGGTAAAATTATAGGCAGGCAAAAGGTGACTGACACCTAACAGGAGGTTTTATGAAAAGGTTTTTTATGTTGACGGCATTATTGTTAGCCGTAATGGTGACTGACACCGTTGCTCAAACTATGACGGATGTAATGTTAAATCTTAGAAATTATAGCCAGCTTTTTCTTAATGCTAATGGAAGTGTCTCACGTCAGTATGAGAGAGCAGTTACAAATGAAGATTATGACAGGATTGCTGTTTTGGGTGGAGATGCAAGAGTTATCGATACCCCATTAGAAATCGCTCTATTGTCCAACGCTGTCGGCGTAATTGACATACGCCCTGTAGAAGCCAGCCGTATGATTGGTAATACTAGGCAAGCAGATTTGAAATTAGGGGCGGCTTTGTATCAAGAAATTCAAGTTTTTCGCTTCCTTTCTGATACTAATAGTGTAGGGAGATATGAGGGTATGTTGAGATTTATCACCGACCGGGGTAATGTGACCCGGGCGGATGTGGAAAATTTTTACCGCAATGGTATTCGTAGGTTAATTTCCGATATTGTAGATGAGGAATTTAATAAGCCTGGGCAAGATGGCATAGTACCTGCACAGGTTTATGCAGATTGGGAAAGACAAGGGATTGTTAGAGATAGTAATGGTAGAGCAGTGAACGGAATAGAGTTGATTAAGCAAGTATTGAGTGACTTTTTCCTTAATCCCACAGAAACTAATTATGTCAGAGTACGTGGGATAACTGCTAGGATACTAGCAGGAGATATACAGAACTCGTTTAATATTGCATTTGGTGTTGCTTGGACAAATATGCTTACATCTCTCAGCCCGGAACTTCATAGCAGAATTAGGGATAGTTGGGGAGGGGCACAAGGTATTTATGCCGCCGCTCGCCATCCCAATGACCCGGCTTTTAGAATTTTTGAAATACCTTACTCTGTTCGAGGTAATTAAGTAAGAATAAAGATAGACAACAAAAATGGTGATGCAACAGTGTCAGTCACCTTTTCACTAACCGTGGTTATGATATTGCTGATAGTATATAAACGCCAAAGACTGTGTTAGGGAAAAATCAGAGAATTGCTATATTTCTAAAATCTTAGTTATACTGTTGAAATGAAAATAAAGGGTATTGAACAACGCCGCTTGAACAAAGAAAAATCCCTGTCTATGGCTTCGAGTCTTTTTCCTGATGAGGAATGGGTCAATACGGAGCCGAATGTTTTTGTTGTGAAAAGCCGTATGGTTGTGAAATACCGGGAATGGTATAAGTGGGAACGTGAAATGTCCCAAGTACGTATTCTTACCAGCCAGGGCAGCGTGGCTTATTTTTTACCGGAAAAGAAACATGAGGGTAAAGGAAAAGTGTATGTTGATACGGTTATTGATGGTGAAATTGTAGAATTGAAAACTGTGGCCGGAAACCGAAATACTTTAGGGACGGCCTTTAAGCAGGGATTCAAACAGGGGGCTGCCACTGTGCAGGAGCACCCTGAAATACAGAAGAACTCTGTTTTTATCCGCTTAGTGTCTGATTTTACTGTTGAAAGTGTTAAAGAAAAATTGCGGGGGAATTGAAAAATAGGCCGGGAAATGGCTCTTTTATTTGTTATTTTGAACAATCCGGGGAATTACATACATGGTCATTCGAGGAGTTGAGGGCTTTGATAAAGAGGGGGTAAAAAATTGCCCGGCCCCGCAAATGCGAAGCCGGGTTTGGCTGGATGGGATAGCGCGCCGCGCCAGCCCACCCACCTTGAATTTACTCTATTGAGCGGGAAAAGTCAAGAAAAAAGAGCAGAAATTTGTGTGGGGAATGCAACGGTGTCAGTCACCTTTCCAATAACCACTATTTTATTTAAACTAACACCATGTACAACCTAATAAACCACTCTGTAAAATTTAAAGAATGGAAAACCTTTATTCATAAAAATGGTTATAGACCTAGAGTAACAATTAGTACAAAGGCAGCCAGAGAAACAGGTATGACAAAATCTGCACAGAATGATGAAATAATTCTTGGGAAATGGGAAAAGCTTGCTGCTAATAAAGTATTTAAATGGGAAAAATCCAGCCAAAAAAATGAATTTCAGAAATTACGAATTGCTACACCGCCATATTACCAAAAAATTCAATTAGATATTATTAATGAGTTAAAGAGCTTTATTATGGAAAAAGGCTATAGGCCAAGGGTAAGTATTTAAAAAAAATTATGGCACAGGAAAAAATGAACATGAATGAAGCAAAGGATGAAATCAATTTAGGTAAAAAAGCAAATCGGATAAAGAGAACTTTTGATGAAAAAAAGAATTCTTCCAAAAATAGCTTATATCCAGATATGGAGCAGAAGGAATTCATTGAATTATTGGATAAAACTCCTTCATATACCCATAAAACACAGATAGACAAATTTAATGAATGGAAAAGCTTTATTAAACGAAAAGGCTATTTACCGCGTATATCGATTAAGGGAAAAGATAAGATGACAGTAAAGATGACCAAGGCTGAAAAACTGGAAGAAACAAGGCTTGGCAGGTGGGCTATTCACCTGGAGAGTGTACCAATGCACTCGGAAAAAGCCCAAGCTGAATTTTATAATATAAAAAATAAAACACCCAATTTTTTACAGAAATACGGCAGGTAGTGTCAGTCACCAGCTAATGGGCATGCTGAGGTGTCAGTCATGCAAATCTCGTAGTGCCGATCGAAAGATGTCGACGCCATATGTGGTATGCCTGAAAAAATGCTGTTGCATGGAATATCCAGCGGAAGGTTCTCCTCTCTAGTATTGCAGCCAGAAATGAGGTGATGTATATATCCATACTAAATCACTTTTCGCATGATGGAAAATGTATGAACAGGAATTAATTGAAAAGGAGGGGAACGGGCACGCAAAAAATTTGCGAGTTTACGAGCATGTTTTGCGGGTCTGTTACCCCCTTTTTATTTTATGTCTTGTTTATATTCTACATGGGAAAAGGGTGAGCTTATGGGTGAGACCCCGGAGCTGGCTGCGAATTAGGGATATGCCTTCCGCTTGCTTACTAATGGGTGCGTTTCCCGGAGCTGGCTACGAATTAGAGATATACCTTCCGCTTTATTTTAATGCCATGTTTATAATCTACATAGGAAAAGGGTATGGGATAACAAGTTAAGATAGGTTTTTAAGTATTTTACGAGCAATATACTCTTTAATTTCATTGTGCCGGGGAACGGGCTCTGTATTGCCGTTTTTTGGCTGTACATATATATCATGGTTAGAGCCATGACGTACAAAAACCGCACCTAATTCATTAAGGCGTTTTACCAATTCTGTACGCTTCATTATGCGACTTTAAGGATTCCTTTTTGTTCTTTAATTTTCAATGTGCCGTCTTTTATCCACCCATATATTTCTTTTAACCCATTTTCCAAATCTTCGATGCTTTCACCTTGAGTAGGGTACTGGGGATATTCGTCAATATAACCTAGAAAAAAATTATCTTCTTTCCACCATGAATAACTTAGTTCCATACTAATCTCCTTGGAGTGATTATACTATATGCAGTGTTATATTGTCAAAGAGCACGCAAGTGGCAGGCAATGCGGAAGGTACTCCTCAGTTGAATTGTAGCCTGCAGTGGTCACCCTTTTTTCATCGTCAACACTGAGGTGTCAGTCACTGAATTTTCCTATGGGTTTGTCAGTGGAAGGTTATCCTCTGGTAAACAGCAGCTTGCCGTGAGGGGTCTCAACTATTCGAAGAATAGGTGAGGGCCCCGGAGCAAGCTGCTTTACATGTAATGACCTTCCGCTGACTTACTAATGGGTGCGTTTCCCGGAGTAGTTTATTCACAAGGACATACCTTCCACTTTTTATACCATGTTTATTTCTTCGGGGATCTTCTCTTTTTAACCGATTCAGTCAAGAGATATTCAATTTGCCCGTTTATTGAGCGAAAATCATCCTCCGCCCAGGCTGCAATCTCATTCCATAGAGATGGCGAAAGGCGGAGAAGGAATTGCTTTTTACCGCTTGCTTCTTTGTTGTCTGCTTCTTCCAAGTTATCGTCCCGTTATAATCATCAATATAAAGAACCCGAATTGACAATTGGCTGGGCATCACGATTCCCGCATAATACCACCAGAAGATTACTAACCATGGCTGCCTTCCGCTCATTATCCAAATCAACAATATTGCCTGCGTTCAGCTTGTTAAGCGCCATCTCTACCATACCGACAGCACCCTCGACAATCATTTGCCTTGCGTCTATTATGGCAGATGCCTGCTGACGTTGAAGCATGGCGGCAGCAATTTCCGGAGCATAGGAAAGATGGGTGATACGGGCTTCTTCTACTTCAAGACCGGCAATCTCTACCTTTGATTGAATCTCATCACGCAGCTTCAATGCTATTTCCTGACTGCTTCCCCTCAAGGTTTTTTCATTGTCATCTCCGTAAGTGTCATAGGGGTAAAGCCTGACAATATTCCTTAATGCCGAGTCGCACTGTATCGAAAGAAATTCCTTATAATTATCAACATTAAAAACCGACTTGGTTGGATTAATTACTTTCCACACAACCACGATTCCGATAATAATCGGGTTGCCCATCTGATCATTTATTTTCTGAGTGTCGTTGTTAAGCGTAATTACCTTAAGCGAGATTTTTTTATTTCCAAAAGTAGGAAGGCTGCTCTGAATATTTACCCCACCAACAGCCACTGAACTTTTTTGCGGAATCACCGATCCACTGGTGGTCGAGCTAGTCCCTGCCGCAGGATTTACCGCGGTCACGAATGGGTTTACAAAAAAGAAACCGGCTTTCTTGATTGTTCCATGATATTTTCCAAAGAGGGTCAATACCAGAGCCTCATTGGGTTTTAGGATTTTTAATCCAAGATATGGAATCCAGCCAATAAATGAAATGTAAACACAGCCGGAAATTAAGAGTACCAGACCCGGAGTGTGGACTGCTCCAAAGTGGTATAAAAGTACAGAGCCGTAAATTATTGCGGCAACACCGGCCAATATGGCCAAAGTGATTCCAATAAAGGCTACCATTCCGCTGCACAGTGCAGGTTCTTTTTCTTCATACTGAATAATGTTTGATGTGTTCATATTTTCTCCTTGATATTATTATAATATCATATTGATATATTGTCAAGGGATAAGGAGGAAAATTTATCAACGAATGGTGCAAATTAAATGTGAATGTAATGTTCTATTGACATTGTAAACTTATTTATATACAATGTATATGCGAGGTAATATATGGCTCAAACAAGTATAAACATAAGGATTGACAAAAAGCTTAAGAAGGATTTTGAATCTGTCTGCAATGAAATTGGTCTTTCCATGTCGGCGGCCTTTAATGTGTTTGCAAAAACTGTTGCTGTGAAAAAAGAAATCCCTTTTAAACTCGCAGTTGATGAAGAATGGGGACATTTGTCGTCAGATAATTTACTTAGCCCTGCTGAGGCAGCAGGTGTTGCAGGAAATTGGGATGACTCTCTTTCGATTCCCAAAAAAAACAAAGATGCATGGGCAGAGGCAGCAATCAAAAAAGAAAACAGGCGGAGGAAAAAAAATGATATTGCTTGATACCAATGCCATCCTGCGTTTTATTCTTTACGATGTATCCCATCAGCATAAAGAAGTTATTAACTTTATTAGTAGAAATCAATCAGTGATTAGATTGGAAGTACTAATAGAAATGATTTATGTTTTAGAAAAATACTATAAGAAAAGCCGTAAAGAAATTGCCAATATAATTTTTATCCTGGGAAAAACCGAAAACCTTTATATTCAATATCCCAGAGTTGTAACAAAAGCCATTCTATTTTTTGTTGATAAGAAACTTGATATAGTAGATTGTATCCTTTGTGCTTTTAATGCGATCATGGGACATGAAGTTTTTACATTTGACAAAGAAATGAGGTCTTTACTTAAAGATAAATAATTAATGTTCCAGATGCATCATGTGCATCATGCACTTCTAAGAAAACAATTCATCCAAATTCAGGAAAAAATCATCAAAGAAAAAGGATTTTAAGGTATCCCCTTTTTGAAAGGTGTATGGCACATAACGATCTTCTTCCGGCCGGTTTACTTCAACCTGACCTATCTCCGGGTCAACAATCCAAAACTCCGGCACGGCAGCCTTCAGATAAAGATTTTTTTTCCGGTTCATTTCCATGGCGGTATTGGATGGAGAAAGAATCTCTATAACCAAATCAGGAGCCCCATGACAGCCTTCTTTTCCCAGCTTCTTACTATCACAGACTATGATTAAATCCGGCTGAACAACCGTATCATCGCTTTCGTCTTCCTTGTAAAAAAGCCGTACATCATAGGGGGCTGCAAAAACGTGGCAAGTTTTATCTTTCAGGAACTGAAAAAGTATTCCTGAAAGACTCATACTTATCCTTTGATGTTCTGTACCGGGAGAAGACATCGCATAAGCAATCCCATAAATTAGCTCTGCACGCTCTCCATTCTTGAATTCCCAGGTTTTAAACTCTTTGTAAGAAACTTTGACTTCCTGTAAAAGCTCATCCCTTTTTTCTTCATTTTGAGCCTTATCATAATTATATGCCGGATCTGCCATGCTTTACCCCTATTTTAATCATATCATATTCCATGCTAATATACAAACCATAACCCCATGAAAGATTTTACAAGCGGTTCCATATCTAAAGGGCTGATGCTCTTTTCCCTGCCCATGCTAATCGGGAATATCTTCCAACAAATGTACAGTGTGGCGGACATGATAATTGTCGGGCGCTATATTGGCGGAGAGGCTTTGGCAGCGGTGGGTGTTTCCATGAACATCATCATGTTTGTGCTGGCGACCATCATCGGTCTAACGACCGGCGCCTCTGTTGTGATTTCCCAGTTCTATGGTGCCAAGCAATTCGAGAGATTAAGGGATACAGTTTCGGTCAGCATTGTTACCCTATTGGCAATTTCGATCGTCCTTTCAATTATTGGGATTATTTTTACTCCCCAGCTTCTTGACCTTCTGAACACATCCGAAGATGTTTTTGCTGATGCTGTAATTTATATGCGGATCTGTATGGCAGGGGTTTGTTTTCCGTTATTTTACAATATGTATACCGCTTACATGAGGGCTTTGGGTGATTCCAGAAGGCCGCTTTATTTCCTCATTGTTTCTACCATCCTGAATATCGGCTTTAATCTTTTCTTCGTGGTGACTATGAATATGGGAGTCGCCGGTGTTGCTTTAGGTACGATCATCGCACAGATGATTTCGGTCTTTTTATGCTTTATCTATGCCAACCGCAAAATTCCCATGTTGAAGGTCAATAAACTCATTTTTGATCCCCAATTATTCGGTTTGATCTTGAAATATGGAACCCCTGCCGCCATCCAGTTGTCCCTTGTATCTTTTGCGCAATTATCAATTACTCGCCTGATCAACTCCTTCGGCTCATCGGCGATGGCGGGAATTACTGCCGCTTCCAGAATAGACCAGTTCGCGATGATGCCGATTTCCACTCTCAGCATGGCAATGTCCACCTTTGTCGCACAGAATATGGGAGCCCATCTGGAGGACAGGGCAAGGAAGGGTCTGAAGACGGCAATGATATCCATGCTCATCTGCTCCTTCCTTATGACAGGCGTTCTGATGATTTTCAGGAATCCACTGATTGCCCTTTTTCTAAATCCCGACGCAGCGAATACCGCAGAGATAATCAGAATAGGAAGTAATTACCTCAATATAATGATCATGTTTTATTTCCTTTTTGCCATCCTCTTTGCCTTTAACGGTTTTTTCAGGGGAGCAGGAGATGCGGTGATTGCCATGGTCTTTCCGGTCTTCTCCCTGACGATAAGAGCCTCTTCGGCATATGGCCTTGTGAACCTTGCCGGCATGGGGCCGGAAGCCCTCGCCTGGTCCATCCCAATCGGCTGGGGTCTTTCAAGCTTTGCCAGTTTCCTTTACTACAAGAAGGGTCTCTGGAAGGGCAAGGTCGCGGTGAAGAAGCTAAGTAGTTGATGTAAATCAACGAATGACACTAATTAACGCGAATGAACATTGCTAATGTAAAAAATTCATTGGTGTTGTGACGGGTATCAGGAAAAAAATGTTCCTGATACTGGTCTAAAATAAAGGCTTGTTATGCTCTGCGGAAGGTACTCCTCTCAAAAATAGCAGCCAGCAATGAGGATCCTCAGCAATTTGAAGAATTGGTGAGGGTTCCGGAGCTGGCTGCATATTAAGGTTATGCCTTCCGCATAATATTAAGGGTCATGTATGGGTGACATTCACTTTTTTTCGAAAAATTAAATGACACATATCATATAAAACAAGATTTACCGGCATTTAAACCCCTATAATAAATTAGAATCATTTTATTTTTATGGAGGAATTCAATGAAAAAATTTTTCTGGTTATTCTGTTTGGTGCTTGTTGTTGGTGCTTGTACATCATTTCCATCAAATAACAACCAGCAATGGTTTTGGGTTAATGGCGGCCTTGAAGCAGCAGGAATCCCAAAAAATACTGTAGCCCATCTTAATTCACCAAATTCATTACCCCCCGGGCAGGAAATTAACTTATATGGCAAATTAAATTGGTTTAATAATTTATTAACGTATTTTATTCTCCATGATAAATTAAGTTACCCCGAAAAACTCAAGTTATTTGACGCTCTCTTTGATTATATCCCGGCAGTCCCTGTAAATGGAATATATCGTGTTATTGGAATAGGGGAATATTTAAACAATAATATGCCTTTGGTTTTTTATTTGACTTATATTGCTCCGCCAAATAATTCACCTCCGGGTACAAAGGGTATCCTCGGCATTATTGGAAATTTTACAGCATACCGAAATCCTCAGACCGGACAGAGTAATTTTTTACATCTGCAAAGAGAATTTTACGCTACAATAAACTGGATTAATACTGTAGGCATATTTCCCGGGAATCTCCTTGTTATGGGATCTGATTTTTATTCCAATGAAAGGATAGATCGTTATCTTGAAGAATATGGTGATGTCCCTTATTTATTCAATGTTAATATTGCTGACAGCTATATTGATGATCAAATTACAGAAAACGATCAAAGTGCTTTTGAGCTGCTAACAGAAGCGTATGAGAATTCACTGGATCCAATCATCAGAATGACAGCACAACTAAATTTATTTAAGTATTATCTATACATGGGAAATTCAGGCGAAGCGGAAATTGCTCTTTCTTTAGCAACAGAAATATATGAAGAGCTTGAAAACCCTGATCTGCATTTCAGGTGGGTTATTTTTATTGAAGCAGAAACCATGTTAAGGATATATAAAGACAGGGAATCCTGACCTGTCCTGAAGGTTTGGCATTATGGGAATTGTATGCTGCTCATGACCGCTTTTTCTTTACCCATGGACAAGTATGTATGAACAGATAATGCGGAAGGTACTCTTCTGATTAATTGTAGCCTGCAATGAGGGAATCGTCCGTTCGAAGAATGGACGAGTTCGCGGAGCAGGCTACATTACAAATTATGCCTTCCGCATATCATGTGATAATCTTACCTCAATTCCCCCAACCTTCCCTCATACATCTCCTCTAACGACCATGGGGAAAAATCCCTGAGAAATATATAGCCCTTCTTCTGCCAGGGATTATATGTCACAATGACACCAAAGAGATAAATATCATTATTAAGAGTGTAACCTCTTCTTAGGTATTCCAAAAAACCGTTTTGCCAGCAGAGGAAATAATCGTAGCCACCTACATTAATTTCACTAATAAATGAAATAAGCCCTGTTCTTCCATAAATCATACCCTCATAAGCAGCAATATCAGTTCTTTCATTATTTGTAATGCTCCGTGGGTAATCAGAGAGATTATATTGAAATCTAACCCTCAGCCTAACTTATAGTGGTGCCTTTCCATCTATGTATTTTTTCATATGTTCCGACATGTCGGAAGATTCCGGATTACAAAGTTTCCGTGATGTCGGAAACTTTTAAATAGGCAGTTTCCAAAAAATATTACCTAAAACCCAAGTATTTTACATCCCAGTGCCGTAATAAC
>Ga0099364_10007597_pt1 | contig 15435 bp, 17 predicted proteins | sample TergutTh196P3_FD_73070 | JGI IMG/M metagenome (GOLD analysis project Ga0099364, IMG submission 73070) | Microcerotermes parvus P3 segment gut microbial communities from Pointe-Noire, Republic of the Congo - Th196 P3 | ecosystem: Host-associated > Arthropoda: Insects > Digestive system > Gut ... | reverse complement strand
AATCGGTTTTTCATTTCATGGTTTTAGGGACGAGTTTTTAGCACTTTTAGATGTTTATGATTGGGATATTGTTTTGGTACAGTACAATTATTCCGATGAAAACTATCAAGCCGGGGTTACAGGCATTGACAAAGCTGCTTCCAAAGGGATTCCCGTTATGATTATGGAGCCGCTTTTGGGTGGGCAGTTAGTAAGAGGGTTGCCACAAGCGGCAGTTTCGCGTTTCAAGAAAGCAAACCCCGATTTGTCCCCGGCTGCATGGGCGCTCCGTTGGGTCTGGAATAAGCCGGAGGTTACTCTGCTTTTAAGCGGAATGAACGATATGGCGCAGTTGGACGAAAATATACGGATTGCAAAAACCGCCACGCCTAATATGCTGTCGCAGGAAGAAATTGAAACTTTTAGCGACGTAAAAAAGATTTTCAATGATTCATTCAAAATCCATTGTACAGGTTGCCACTATTGTATGCCATGTTCGTTTGGCGTTAATATTCCGGTTTGTTTTACTGCCTATAACACATATCATTCCATCAGCAAACAAACCGGAACATTGCAATATAGCATGAGTACATTGCTATCGGAAAAGGCGGGATACGCAAGCCTGTGTAAGAAATGTGGCAAATGTGAACCAAGCTGTCCCCAGCATATAAAAATCATAGAATCTTTAGAAAAAGTAGAAAATGACATGGAAAATGTCAGATTCAAAGCGATGCGCTTCGGAGTGAAATTATTTAAGGGAAAAAGAAAGGGGAAACAATCATGAATCTCTATTCACCAATTTTCACACGCAAGTCTATCCGCAAATTCGACATGACCCCGTTAGGCTCGGAAATGATTAAACAGATTGAAACTTTCATTTCCGAAGTAACCCCTCTGCTGCCCAATGCGGAGTTCACACACAAAATTGTCGGGCCGGATGATGTTAAGGGTTTGGCACTTCCGAAAGCTCCCCACTTTCTACTCATTTCCGGCAAAGACCAGCCCCTGCGTAATATATGCGCCGGATTTCACTTTCAGCATGTAGAACTGTATCTGTACTCGATGGGATTTGCCACGCGCTGGCTTAGTAGCGTCAAAGGTAAACAGGATGACCCAAATCACATTGTCGGATTTGCCTTTGGAAAACCCGCAGAGGCGGCAAGCAGAACGCTTGCTGAATTTCAGCGGAAGTCTGTCACCGAGATTGCCAAAGGTACAGATTCTCGTTTAGATGCGGTTCGGTTAGCGCCATCGGGATTGAATAAACAGCCGTGGTATTTTATTGTAGAGGGCGACGCCATTCATGTTTATTATCAAAAAAGTTTAGGCGGCTTAATTGGCATGATGTATAAACTTACCGATGTAGACGTAGGGCTTGCGTTATGCCACATGGCCGTAGCCAGCGAACATGAAGGAAAACCTTTCAGATTTAATACAGATAGAAAGAACACACCAACACCACCGAAAAACTTTGCTTATATCGGTACTGTGGAATAAGGAGCATCGCGCCCCCTGCTGTTGCCTAAAGCGGAGTTCAATAAATGAAAGAAGGTATTGACTTATGACCAAAAAAAGAGTGATTATTACTGTTGTAGGCTTGGTTGTTGTTGCAGTTTTAATTTTTGGAACATGGTTAGTAATTAGTATGGGGAACTACAGGCGAATTGTCTCAGAAATTGAGCTTGTGACACCAAATTTGACCCTAGTTCAAGATGGCACATACAATGGATTTTTTGATGCAATCCGGGTATCTGCCGATGTGAGTGTTACAGTGAAAAACCACAGGATTACCGAAGTCGTGATTAACAAACATAATTACGGCTACGATAGAGCCACGGCTGCGGAAGTGGTTATAATTGATGTGGTAGATAGTCAATCTTTGGAAGTTGACGCAGTTTCCGGCGCAACAAATAGCAGCAAGGTTATCCTTAAAGCAGTACAAAATGCTTTGGAAAGTGGAATGGATTAAATAGGTCGGTAGAGTTTATGAAAAGAGGTTTTGCTAATGGCAAGAGTTACAAAGCCCCCTGAAGAACGCAGGCAGGAAATCATTGATACCGCCCGCTCGATGTTTACAGAGCATGGATTTGATAAAACGCAAATGGCAGACATATCAAAAAAAATGAATGTAGCCGCAGGGACAGTCTACCACTATTTCAAGTCGAAAACAGATTTGCTCTATGCGGTTATTGATGAACTGGCGGATGAAAATGCGAAAAAAAAGAGCTTGCTTTTGACCGAAGCAAAGGGTTCAGCTTTTGACCGCTTGAAATTGACTTTTACACATTTCGAGAGTGAAGCGGACGGAAAATTGAGCGACAGCCTTTCGGACGATCCGGCAATCATTCAATATTATCTAACAAAGTTGAGCAATTCTTTTTTATCTGTACTTCTCCCCTTAATTGAAGAGGGTAACACGGACGGTTCATGGAGCTGTGAATATCCAACGGAAACCGCCGTGTTTATTTTACGAGGTATGGCGGGTGTGATGGCTATAGAGCAGAAACGCAATGATTCCCCGGCAGAAAAAAATAAACGAATTAAGGCATATACTCATTTCATTTTACGGGTATTAGATGTATGAAGAATTTTTGTAACGGCGAGAAAAACCCAATAATCGGGTATTACGATTATTGGGTTGTACTAACCTATCTTAGCATTATATCGGCGGTAGTGGGAATGTATTTTGCGTTTGACGGAAATATTAAAACCGCTATCTTGTGTATGATGTTCTCAGGGTTATGCGATACATTTGATGGGCGCGTGGCAAGCTTAAAAAAGAGGAACAGCATACAGTTAAACTTTGGGGTACAGATTGACGCAATGGCTGATTTAATCAGCTTTGGTGCGTTACCTGCCGCCATGTTGTATTCGTTAGGACAAGCTGGCGGTTCTTTTAGGATAACCAACGCAATAATTCCCGCAATTTATGTCTTAGCGGCACTTATAAGACTTGCGTACTTTAACGCTACAGAAGCAGAACAAAAGGACAATAACGGAAAGCGCAGATACTTCGAGGGACTGCCAACGACAAGCGTTGCCCTATTGATTCCCCTTGTATATTCCTTATGTAATATCTTAGGCGCATCCCTTTATATAGTATTTAGTGTAATGCTTGCCACCATTTCAGTATTGTTTGTATTAAGGGTGAAAATCCCCAAACCGAAAATGAAAGCGCAGATAATCCTTTGCTTGGTAGGGTTGGCGATACTGATTGCTATGCAAATTATCGGGAGAATGGTGAATGGATAAAAAGAAATTTGATACCTACGATATGTCCTGCAAGGAAAATCTGAGCATATCGTTTTTATACAACACTCTGCCGGGTAGAGTATTGTTGTGCCTATTAGTAAAACCGGCAATCTCCAAATTCTTCGGATTCATTATGGATAGCGGCGTGTCAAGATTTCTAGTACCCTCTTTTATCAGAAGCAACAATATTAGTTTAGATGATTATAAGGATGCGAAATATAAATCATTCAACGATTTTTTTACAAGAGAGGTAAATGAAGGTGGCAGACCCATATCAGCTAATACAAATGAGGTAATCGCCCCCTGCGATGGCAAGCTGACGGCGTATTCGATTTCAGCCGATAGCGTGTTTAGGATAAAAAAATCAGTATACAGCATAAGCAGTCTGCTTCAAGACGAACAGCTTGCCGAGGATTTCATTGATGGGGTGTGCTTGATATTCAGGCTGATGCCGGACGATTACCATAGGTACTGTTATATAGACGATGGCGAGATTGTTTCGCATAAAAAGATAAAAGGTGTTCTTCATACCGTCCGCCCGGTTGCGTTCCAACGATATAAAATATATACACAAAATTCGAGGGAGTACGCTGTACTGCAAACAAGAAATTTTGGCAAGGTCATTCAAATGGAAGTCGGTGCGCTTTTCGTTGGACGTATTTCAAACCACAAAAAAGGAATCGAGTTTAAGCGCGGTGACGAAAAAGGAGTATTTGAATTTGGCGGCTCTACCATTGTCTTACTTTTTCAAAAAGATATGATTATACTTGACGAAACTATATTTGAGAATACACAGCAGGACAAAGAAACCGTCGTTAGATTGGGTTATAAGGTCGGCGATAAATGCACCTTGAGGAGAACGAGTAAATGAGTATTGGAAGAATCATATTTGCAGTCATTGCTTTTATTGGCGTTTTCGGCGGCATGAATTTTTATGTCGGGAGAAGGCTGTTTCAAACACTAGCGTTTCATTTTCCAAACATCAATGCACGAATATTTACAGGGCTATACATAGTTGTCGCGGTATCTTTTATACTGGCCAGATTGCCGCTACCCTCAATCATTAGAAGTATATTTAACTCCATAGGCTCGGTTTGGATGGGTGTATGGGTATACCTCATGGTGTTCTTCATTATAACCGACGCAATCATTTTAATCGGGAGCGTCGCAAAGATAATTCCCGCCGGCCTGTTATTAAATGTCCAATTTTATGCCAGAATAATTGCCATTGTATTGAGCATAGGGGTTATTAGTTACGGCATATATAACGCAAATCAAACCAAAATTGTGTCATACGACATCCAATTAAACAGACAACTATCAGATGAAATGAAAATAGTCCTTATTGCGGATTTGCATTTAGGCGATACGAACGGGGAAAACCGCCTTGAAGATATAGTGATGGGGATAAACAGCCTAAATCCAGATATTGTGTGTATAGCCGGGGACATATTCAATGATGATTTTTACATCATACAAGACCCCGACAGAGCATCGGCGTTGCTTAGAAGAATTGAGACAACACACGGCGTATTTGCAAGTCTTGGAAATCATGATGGCGGAAGAACGCTACCTGAAATGATGGATTTTCTTGAACGCAGCAATATACAGCTTCTTAATTGCGAACACGTTATAATTGATGAACGCTTGATTTTGATAGGACGTCTGGATGCTTCACCAATTGGCGGGTTTGGCGATATGAGCCGCAAGAATTTTTCGGAAATTATGGAACAGGTAGATATATATTTGCCGATTGTCGTCATAGACCACAATCCCGCGAACATTCACGAATATGGCAATGAGGTTGATTTAATCCTTGCGGGGCATACCCACAGAGGTCAGATATTTCCGGGAAGCTTATTTACAAGGGCAATGTTTACTGTAGACTACGGGCATTACCAAAGGGATTCGGCCAGCCCTCATGTTATTGTAACGCAGGGTGTGAGTACATGGCAGATGCCGATGCGGGTAGGTACGGATAATGAAATTGTTATTATTAGACTATCGTGAATGGATAAATTGTATCAGCATACTGCGAAGATAAGAGCGGTGGACTTCTGTTATTGCCAGAAGTCCACCGCTCTGATTTAATGTTCCATGCCCTGCGCCCTCTGCGGCTCTATCCTGCGCCGCTCCGCTCCCATAATGTCATAGATGTTACTGCGGATTTTCTCAACGGCTGCGGTGTTGGCCTTTAGCTGTTTGTATTCCGTGTCAAGCTGTTTCCGCTCGATGTTCAGCTTGTCGCGCTCGGCTCTCCATGAGGGCAGGGGTATCTCATTTCTGCCGTTCAAGTGGGCTTGTAAATACTGCTCGGCATCATCGTACATGGCAATTTGTGTGCTGTGCTTTTCGTGGTATTCGTTGGCGGCGGCAAGTGCCTTTTTAGCTTTCCCCGCCGCCCCAAACCCTTTATCGTTTTTCAGCTTTTTATACTCCGCATACAGCTTGTTATACTGCACCTTATATTTGCGGTTGTTCTGGTAATTCTCGCTCTGCTGTATATGCTCGTCAAGAGTATTCAGCCGCCGTTGGATGGGGTTCAGCTTCTTGCTAAGTGCTTCACGCTTGAAAATCATGGTCTTGAAATGCTCGTCCAAATCAGCCATATCCATAATCTTGTTTATGACTAAAAAATTGTGGATGGTAGCCGCTTGTTTCAAACCGCTTGTACTGCTGTAATAGCCCCGCCCTGTCTGCTTCTGCCTGTTCAGAATATTGGAAATTACATCGGCAAGGGTCGGCGGTTCGGTGTTCTGCATTTCCTCTTTCAGCCATGTTTGCAACTTAGCAAGCCGCGCCTTGATTTCCCGCAAAAGCTGATTACTGATTTCGATTTCACGGTTCTTGTCCCCGCGCTCGGTGGCAATCCCGCGCCGCTCCATTTGAGAAGCCGCCGCCCCTAAATGGATGGTCGGTATCTGCTCGATGCCCTGCCGCTCAAAACTGCGGTGGTCGATGCGCTCGGCGTGACCGTACCGCTCTAAAGCGGCGTTTGCCATTTCAGCCCACGCGCCGCGCCATTCCTCGGCTTTGGTCTGCTCGTTCCAATCGGTGGTCTGTACCTTGTTGCATTTGTATTGCCGCTTTGCGCGGTCATAGATTTTGTTGCCCTGCTCGTCAAAATGGTACACCTTTTTTTGCTTCTCGCCCCAACTCCTATCATCATTAAAGGGTCGCATTGTCAACATCACATGGGCGTGTGGGTTTCCATCGTTTTTATCATGTATGGCAATATCGGCGCACATACCTTTTTCAATAAAGTGTGTTTTGATGTAGTCCCGCACTAAATATGTGCTTTGCATAATCGTCAATTCTTTAGGCAGGGCAATCTCCAACTCCCGCGACAACTGGCTGTTTTTGGCGTTCTCGATTTTCTCTACTGCGTTCCACAAAACGGCTCTATCCGAATATTCGGCGGGGGCGTTGTCGGGCAGTAAAATCTCGGTATGGATTATGCCGCCCTTGCGGGTGTAGTCGTGGGTTAATCCGTCCCGCTCGTTGGTGATTTTCTCCCCCGCCCGATAAGCGGCGGCGGCTACGGCTGATTTTCCTTTCCCTCGGCTTATGATTTTTATGCTACAATGGTAAATCGCCATTTATCCGCTCCTTTCACGGCGGCGGGTCTTTCGTTTCCTTTTTGCCGATAGGCAAAAATCGCCCTCGGCAGAGCGCACAGTACCACATGAAATGTGGTACATAAGTGCGCCCTTGCAGGGGGCAAAGGGCAGGGATTAGCTTGTTGCCCCTGCGCCGTTGCCGTTTTCGCCGCCCCCGCCTGTGCCGCCCTGCTGTGCGTTGTGGTGCGGTTTGGGCGTGTGGTTGGGATTATGCCGCCCCGCCGATGGTGCGCCCTGCGGTGTGCCTGTGTGGGCGTTCTGCGGTGTCTTTTCGGCGGGTTTGTCTGCGGGTGGGTTCGTACCCTGCGCCGCCGTTCCCGCGCCCTGTGGCGTGGCTGTGGGCGTGTCCTGTGCTGTGTTTTCGGCGGGTTTCTCGGTGGGTGGGGTCGTAACCTCTGCCGCCGTTTTGGGTGCTTCTGCGGGTGTGGCGGCGGTGTCCTCGGCTTTCAATTCTTCCATTGCCATGCGTGTGTCTGCCGACTGCACGATGATTTCAAGCAGGGTCTTGAATTTGCTGTCCGTGAGGGTGATGGTGTCGGGCAGTAGCTTTTCAAAAAGCTCCATTCGCTTCTTGTGGCGGATTGCCGCCGCCTTTTCGTCAATCTCCTTTTGCTGTGCAAGTAGCGTTTCATGCTCCGCTTTAAGCTGTGCCATTTCTTTCTCAATTTTTTCGATTTTGGTCAATTTTGATTTAGCCATGTGATTTTTCTCCTTTCAAATTTGGGCATAAAAAAACCGCCTGTTGTGGAAACAGACGGTTGATTTTATGGGGTTATTTTCGTTTGCGCTTCTTTAGAAATTCATCGGTCAAGGCTGTTAGTGAAGCGGTCAAGTGCGGTATATCCTCGCTCTGTGAAACAATCTCCACGCCTAGCATTTCCGCATAGTTCATCCATGAGAAAACGGAAAACATATCGCGCCCAATCCGTGATGTGCTTGTGACAAATACGATGTTGATTTCCTCGTTTGCCATTGCTTCATTTAGGCGGGATAGCGCAAGGCGGTCAAGGGTTAGGCCACTTGCGCCATTGTCAAGATATTCGGCGCAATCTTCATAGCCCTGTGCCGCCGCAAAGCGGCGCATGGTCTGTAGCTGTTGCTCAATCGCCCAATCGTCTTTTTGTGCTACTCGGCAATAGATAGCGGCTTTCATTTTAGCTTGCAATTCTCTCAACCTCGCTTTCGTGGGCGGGTGCGGGTTGCTCATGTTCTGCCGCTTGCTGTTGCCGCTTCGCTTTCTTCCTCGCGTTGTATCGGCGTTGGCTCTCGCGCCGCTTCTTGATTTTCAAAAGCTCCTTTTCTTCTTCCTCGGTAAGCTCCTGCGGCGGCACTTCAAACTTGCCGATAAAGTTCAGATAAATGTCAACATCCTGTATGCGCTCATGGTCGATTGTTTCAGCTTCGTACACCATAATCCTGTCAATAAATTCGTTTATCATGGGGTTGGTGAGTTCCGAAAAATCCTTGTAGCGTTTTACCAGTTCGATAAACTTATCCGCTCTTGTGCTGTCGGCGTTAAAGCTGTCTAGTGCCGCCCCAATTTCGGTGATGGATTTTTCCAATCCATCTTGCTCGGCTTCGTACTCGGACGATAACTGTTCAAAGCGTTTGTCGTTCAATTTTCCGCTTGCGTTGTCCTCGTAAATCTTGCGGAATAGGTTGTTGAGTTCGGCTACTCGCTTCTCTGCTTTGGCAAGATTCTTCTTGTACGCTTTCGCCGTTTCCTCTTGCTGAACCTCGGACGCTTCGCGGATTTGCTTGATAAACTCGGCTTCGCCCGATTCCACTTGCGCGGTTGCCGCCTTTATGGTTTCCAGTATCAGCTTGCGGATGGAATTGGTGTTGATGTGGTGCAGGGAACACTCGTTTTTGAATTTGTTTTGCGCGTTGGTTTTGGTAGAGCAGACATAAAAATCAGACGGTGAGCGCGGATAAGTTTTGCCATCTACATTTTTATAAAGTTTGCCGCCTGCCTTTCTGTGGTTAAACATCTTCGCGCCGCAATCCGCGCAAAATAGCTTGCCTGTCAATGGGTTAGCCGCTCCAAATGTGTCTGTCCTCTTGACGGTCTTGCGACAACGCTGTGCGGTTTCCCATGTTTCGGGGTCTACGATTTGGGGGTGGGTGTCCTCAAAAATCAGCCATTTTTCTTGTGGGTTGGGTGAGTGGCTTTTGTCCTTATAGTTCTTTTTGCCGTATCGGAAATTGACGGTCGCGCCCTTGTATTCGGGTTTAGAAAGCATATACGCAACGGTCGTACCTGTCCATGTGTATTTGCCGTTTTCATCACAACAGGCTTGGTTGCCCCTGCCGTTTCGCTGTTGTACTTGATGGTAGCCGGGGCGGATGGTGTTTTCCTCGGTCAAGATTCTGGCGATGGTCGAGGGGCCGTTGCCCTCAATCGTTAGGCTGAAAATGCGCCGTACCACTTGCGCGGTGTCCTCGTCAATTATCCAGTTTTCGCCCCGCTCGTCATAGACATAGCCGAATATCGGGGAAGTGGTAAGGCGTTTGCCCTCGTTGCCTTTCGCTCGGTAATGGGCGGTTATTTTGCGGCTTGTATCTCTGGCGTACCATTCGTTTATGATATTCCGAAAAGGAATAAAATCATCATAGCCATGTTGTGAATCTACTCCGTCATTCACGGCGATTAGGCGAACATCACGCTCCCGCAAAGTTTCCATGAACAGCCCCACGCGCAAGTAGTCACGCCCCGCTCGGCTCATGTCCTTTATGATAACTACGCTCACATTTCCCGCTTCGATTTCTTCAAGCATATCGTTCAGCCCTTGCCTATCGAACCGTGTGCCGCTCACGCCGTCATCCGTAAAATGCCGTGTGTTCTTAAAGCCGTTTTTTCGGGCATAATCCTCTAATAGCTTCTTTTGGTTTACGATTGAATTGCTCTCGCCCTGTAAATCGTCCTCGGACGATAAACGCTCATAAAGTGCGGTGATTTTTTCAGACACGACAAAAGCCGGTTGCCTAGTGTTCATACTGAACTCCTCTCGGCAAACGGCTCATTCGCAACATCATCATAATACCATAAAGGGGCGAAAAAGTAAAGCGTTTTTTTCAATATCCCGCCGCCTTTCCCGCCGTTTCGTTTCTTATCATGCGGATGATTTTGTCGTTCACGGTTTCGGTGCTTGTTTGGCTGAAATGAACGGCTACACGGTAGGTCGTTGTGCCGATGCGCCGTGTAAATCCCTGCCTTGTCGGTGCGGCTGCGTGTGTGGTGGGTGTGCCTGTTTGCTGTTCGGTTTTCTGCATTTAATACTCCCTTTCAATCTGTTGGATTTTGGTGTGAGTATGGGCAGTTTTGGGCGCGGAAAAGCCCCTTTCGCTGTCGGCGGGGGTAAAACCGTCACGGCAGGGAAAGGGGCGTTATATGAGGTTGCAGGGGCGTTGTGGGGCGTTGGGATTTCGGCGGGTTTGGTGAGGGTGAAAAACTACACCATAGGCGGTATGGCGGGGGATTGGCAAGCCGCTACATGGGGTATGTTTTTTTGTGATTAAGGTTTACAGGGGATGGGATTTGATGGGATGGGGTGGGGTAGGTTGCGGCGGTTTTGAAAGGCTGTAAACGGAAATAGCCGCCCTGCGGCGGCTATTTCGCGTGGCTGTTAATCATCAGCCAGTAGTAGCTGATAAATCAATCTCGCCCCTGCTTTCATCCCCAATTCCGTGTACACAATTTCTTGTGCGTTCATGGCTTTGTAGAGGTCGGCGGTGGCTGTGTTAAACTGTTCTTCATCGGGGTAAATGCTTCTAAGCCTGTCGTGAATCGGCTCGCTTTCATTTTTCAGATATTCCTTATATGGAATCGTAATATGGTTTTCTGCGAATATGTCTTGCCCCTGCAATATGAAATTTCGTACCTCTTGTAAGGTCATTCGGGAAAAAATCTTTTTGATGTAGTCCACTAAAATCCGTCCTTTCGTGTTGGGCGCAACACTTGAAAGCGCGGACGATTTTTGGTATGCTTATCTCGCACACTTTCGGGTGTCGCACAGGGGAGTGGCGGTCAAACTTGTCAAAGGTGGACGCCGCTCCCCGCCTTGTTTATGTTCGTAAGTATTGGCGGCTTCGCGCCGCCTGTCCGCTATTCCCGCCCCCTCTCGCTGTTCGCAAAATCGCTTCAAACCGTTGCGAATGAGCCGTTTGCGATTATTATTGTCGGGGTGATAGTTTGCACCCCTTTATATAATAACCGTTCTTTGTTTACCATTGTGGATAGGGGGATGGGTGCGATACTCACGACCAAATATATCTCAATCATCCTGCCAAAGATGATGATAAAGATACACAGCGTAATGGCCTTCATTGCAAGACGGAGTATCAACGATTCGATTAACAGGCCGATTAACTCGCCTGTACCCATCGCTTCAAGCTGCGCTTCGAGGTCTGCCAGCGCAAGGTTAATATCAAGGCTGCCGCCAATGACCCCCGCGCTGCCGTTTATGACATACTGTGCCAGCCCGAATATAGCCATCACGATTTCAAAGGTGTTCGTCAAGATAAACACGGCCACGAATGTCTTAAATATCCATTTATAGATGATAAAGGTATCAAAATCGGACATATTATTGCGTTCTATGACCATGTGAATCAATTCGTAGCAGAGGATGAATGTCAAAATCATCCCTGCTATCGGGATGATTACCGTTTCGGAAAGTGTGCGGATGAGGTTAAATACAGCGGGGTTCCAAATATCGGGTGGCGTCCCGACCTGCGTTGCAACATCACCGACCCTGCCGTTGAGTTCCTCAAACATACCGGTGAAGTTAGCTATGATGCCCTCAAGCAGCAGGCCGCGAAACCATTCGGTTATCTGACCTGTTAAGTCGAACATTAACCGAACAACCCTGACAGCAACGGCACGAGAACGGTGCCAACGACCGCGACGCCTGCCCCGGCCATTAATTGCTTCATGCCTTGCGATTTCGCGCCCGGGTTATCATTGCCGTAGCCTTCGAGAAGGTTGATTACCCCCCACACGGCAAGCCCGGCTCCGAGGGCGATAACAAGGGTTCTAAGGGTGTCGATTGCGCTCATAAAAAAATCCATACTGATGCCTAACTGAACTCACGTTCAGCTTTTTCCTTTCTTGATTTTTATTGGTTTATAGATAAAATAAGAGCCTTACGGCTCAGCGGACTGAGAGATATGCTCTATCGTCGGTCTCCTTGTTTACGGTACCTTGCGGCTTTTAGCAGTCGGAATATACCCCGTCATGATATAGTGAGTTATATTAAAAACGCTAAAGCGTTTTTAATCAGCGGGCTTTGCCCGCTGGCACGCAGAGCGTGCAACTCATTATTTAGCAAGGTTAACGCCGCCTGCGGCGGCGCGCGGCGTTCGCCGCGAAATAAAAATACTGTAGTATTTTTATTTTAACCAGCTATAAAACGCCACTTCGCGGTTGTAGCAGAGATGGTACTCAAAGCCGCTATGCGGCACCTCGGCGGGGAACCCATTTCTGTGAATCCAGCCCGCCACCGCTTTGACAACGCGCCTGTCATATTGGATTGACACGCCAACAAGCCCGTAAGGGATGGCGATTGCGTGATCGGCGGGGAAGTCGAGCTTCGTAATAATCGCAGAAATGGCGTGGCCGTGCGGCCTTCCTCTTTCGGAGTAAATACCGAGCATTCCCGCGATTTGCGTAACTGTATAAAAGCTGCGGCCTGCGCCCTCTGTTACCACTTCGATGCCGAACGGCTCATATGCCTTGCGGAGAAACCCCATAACGCGCGCCGGTGCCGTGAAGCAGTATGCCATCCCGCTCAGCACATTCCGAACAGCGCAGTTAAATTCGCCGAGGTGGGGTTTGGCGCGGGCATTGATTTCGGCGTTGCGCTCCGCCGCTTCCATTTCGCTGAATTTTGCGACATAGGCGGCGGTGAACATGACGCCCCTCTCGCCGGATAGCTTATTAGCAATCATGTGGCAGCCCATTTTGCTTACGAGGTAGCGCAATCTCAATCTGCTGTTGACGTCGAGATAGCTTGATTCCAGAAAATAATCGCAGCCCTCAAAATTGAGGTTTGCGATTTTCTCGATAATATCAAGATAATTCCCAATGTCCCGCAATAGATTGTCATGCCGCTTGCCGATGGCTAAGGCAACCTCGCGGCTGTCTATGTATGCGCCGCCGTTTTGTTTGATGATGGTCAGGTCCAGCATTTCATCCTCCCCAGGTTTTATTTTTTTAGAAATAGAAAAGCCCCTTACACGGCCAAACGGCTGATGTAAGGGGCAGGGTACGTAATCAGACAGGCTCCAGGTCGTCCGGGTAATCCTCAAAACCGCCATACGCCTCGTCCGGCATATCGTCGCCGGCAGTCCCGCAGTCAACAAAATCGTATTCCTCGTCAAACTTGACTTTCAGCCCTGTAGATACGAATTTCCCGACGTCAAAAGCGTTTTTCGGGTTCGCGTCCGACAGGTATTTATAGTTCTTATGTGCCGTTATATCAAACTTATCCGAAAGGAACGGCCTGACGCCGCGTAGCTGTAAAATACACTTAGAGCCGTCCATGACACTTAGCTCGTCCAGAATGAATCTGCAATGGACGGGCAATCTGCCTCCATACTCGTTATCAGAGTATTATTGTCAAGGGGTAAGTTGAAAAATAAAAAGCCTGCCTAGAATTTTCTCGGCAAAGTTTCTTATTCTTTTGTCAAGTGTACAGAAGAATTTTCTTATATCGCTCTGGAAATGCGCAAAAAACACCGCCAGGCTATTGGTAACTTGACGTTGGTGTGCAATTTTGCTAAATTCAGTTTTTTATTCCTCTGAAACCGCGTCCCATAGATTCCATAAGCTCATCATAGACAGCTTTTTGTTCTTCGGTGAGCGATGCGATGAAAACGTCACGCTTTTCCTGCATTTCGGCCATCATAGACTCCATTGCTGTTTTATCGAACCGTTCAGTCCGTTCGGGGCGTTCTCCCTTTTCGATGCGTTGCCCCATTTCGGGACGTTGCATATCGGCGGGGCGTTCGGGCATCATGGCGTCATATAAAGCCTTTTGTCCGCCTGACAGAGTTTCTACAAACGCATTAAGCTTTTCCATACGTTGTGTGCGCTCCGCTTCCATCTGCGCTTTTTCCGCATCCGTCAGTTGAGTTCGATAACCCCTCTGCATTCCTTCAGGCCGTTCTCCGCGCTGCCCAAACGAAGGTCGCGAATTTTCTGTGTTTTCCGCGGCTAACGCAGTTATTGTTCCGATAGAACAAATCACAGCCACGGCAATCACCAGCATAACCAATCTTTTTTTCATACAATCAACCCTTTCATTTTAGTGTGATTCTGTGTTTTTTTGAACCACTGCTATTAGGAAAAAACACGTTTCTGAACTCCACCTGAAATCCGGCTGAATTTATCTGAATAACCCGAAAACACAAAACCACCTACAGCGAATAACCTTGCTATGCCGTCTTAATAATTCCACCCATATATCTTAATCAACATCTGCTCCTAATAATGGAACGCGCTGACCGGAAAATCCAGCAAATTTGCGGTATTTGACGCGATTAAATAATCCACGGTATTGCCGTCGGCGTCTTTCACAATATCCGTGATTATGACCGTATGACGCCAATCGCCGTTATACCCCATATGTATAACATCACCCGGTTCACCGCTGTAAAAGGGCGCATCGGTAAAGCCAACCATGCCAAAACCCCTGTTGCTTTGTACATAAACCAGAAACTCCTTAACGCCCGTCCATGCCGGGGCGCGGCCGGAAGCGGTAAATGCAGAGCTTGGCGTGTCGCCATACCACTTCCATTGTGCGGGCGCGGAATAGTCCATTGGGATACCGCCCGCAAATATAGCTTGCGAAACAAAGTTCTGGCAGTTGCCGCCCATCCGGTCATACATTTGCCAATCAGGATTGCGCGCTGACGCCCACTGGCGCGCATAGCTTGCGGCATCTTCGCGGTTATATGCGTTATCATATGAAATTTGTCCGGGTTGCTGACCTTGCTCACTCCGGCCCGCAACTGCTTCCCTCGCTCCCGCAATCCAATCATCCCTGCGCTGTTCGGTGGATATTTCCGGCATATCCGCGCTTGACCCGCCGAAGCGCCAACGGCCCATGACATTATTGCTCAAGCTGTCCGATTGCCGGTGATTGGAGAGAAGCCACTGACCGCCCTCTTTGGTAAACGTAAAATTGTGAGAAACGCCGAAGCCTTTGGAATCCACGCCCGGATAAGCTGTAAAGTTCTGTATAAAATCCTCCATAACCCGCACGGCAATATCGCCGTTATCCTGCTCGGTAATCGCTGTAACGGTCAATTCAAATGAATATTCGCTAAGCGTCAAATCTGTTTTTTGCATAGAGCGGATTGCAATCATCGCTTCCCAAACCATGCGGTTGTTATCGGCTTGCTCTTTCGCGTTAGGGGAAAACAGCGCGGACGGATCTCGGACTTTCAACTCCGCAAGGGAATTGTAATAGGTGTTCATGAAGTCAAGTATTATTTGTTCTTGGTATGAATCAAGAAGGTCAATATTTTCCGCATAGGCAACCGTTCCATCACCATAAGAAGCCGCCGCCGGTATATGCGC
>Ga0099364_10007596_pt1 | contig 15435 bp, 12 predicted proteins | sample TergutTh196P3_FD_73070 | JGI IMG/M metagenome (GOLD analysis project Ga0099364, IMG submission 73070) | Microcerotermes parvus P3 segment gut microbial communities from Pointe-Noire, Republic of the Congo - Th196 P3 | ecosystem: Host-associated > Arthropoda: Insects > Digestive system > Gut ... | reverse complement strand
GAACGACTTCGAGGGAACCTCCGAAAATCGCATAATGAAGCGGAGTATAACCATCGTCGTCTTTGGCGTTGACTTTGGCTCCTTTGGAAACGAGAAATTTGACGACATCGACCTCATCATCAAACGCTGCCCAATGAAGTGGATTCATACCCTCTTCATGGATGGCATCGACATTGACGACTTGCTCAAGGTAGCGTTCCTTTTCACGATCTATAGGAATTTCTCCGGCGTTCATCGTGAGTGGAAACAGAAACGAAAAGAAAACAGCAATGGGAATAGAGAGTTTCATAGTATTTCTCATAGTTGTAACGGAATTCGTTATAGGTTCGATGGACAGTCGAGTAGACGGGAAAAGTCATGGACATTTTGGATCAAGAGCCGCAAGTGTAGCGGAGCGAAACTTGCGGGTGGAACCTGCCCGGCGCTGTAATGTTTCTTGAGCACCTATACTTGCCGCTCTTGTAAAATATCAAGTTATTAACGTTGAATAGTTTAGTATCTCGGTTCGGTAGGCACAGTTGGCGGAAGTCGGTCAAGCCGTCCCTTAAATAAGGCATTGGCAGCCCGACCTTTGACATTTAAGCCGCTTCCATCACATGATGTGCAATGGCGGTAGCCTGTTCCCAAGCACATATTACATCGCTTATGTGCTGTAGGTCTACCGAAACCACCCTTAACACATTGACATAGCCAATTTCCACGGCCAAGGCAACCTGCACATTGAAAAGTGTCCACACCACGCAACAACTGGTCGTGGACTCGTATACCCCTTTCCTTTCCGACATCCGGCCTCTGTCCAGGATCAAACACCATAGTAGGAGCCTGAGGGACAAAAGACCTTCCTGCTTTCGGTTTCAGCGGTGTGCTGGAAAAGCCGAAATCATCGAACTGCGTCTGGAAATCACCGAACTGCGCCTGCACATTCGACGCCAATCCCAATAGGACAATCGATAGAATGATCGTCAGATTTTTTCTCGTCAACATGGTTTTCTCCTTTCAAAAAGAGGGGGTAAAGGTTTTCTCGCATTCTGTGACGCGATAGAAAAGGCAAGTATGCTATGCAATCTACGCTATCTCATTCGGAGACACCGTAAGACTGCTCTGAGGATGATTGTTCCTTCTTCGCGGCACTCTCTTCGAGTTTTTTTCCAAGCGAGACGGCTTCGGCCAGTTGCTCATGTGAGAAATAAGGTACGGTATACATTGCGTCGACTCTGGGCTTGTGTCGCTTATTCGACAATTCTTCCCATGAAAGGCCGTTGTTGTAGTGCCAAACGGCGGCTTGTGCTACATTTTGGTCGACCGCTCCGCTTCCGACTAAAGCACATAAGGCAATAACTTCGGGTTTATTTGTTACTTCCGTAAGTGGCTTGATTTCATACTTCATGCCACGATGGGGTTCGCGTTTTCCGTGTTCCAGACATACGGTCTTAACGTCTTGCCTGATACTCTTTTCCGGTGGAATGGTGAATAGTCCGCCGAAGTCACCACCACCAAAGCCACCTCCGACACTCTGGTTGCTACTACCTCCCCCCAAACCGCCTCCCAAGCCAGCCTGTGCCAAAGGAACTGCGGCGAAGGTTTCCGGTAATTTCACTACAAAGGGTACGTCTGATTTGTTTTTTATCGTAACCCGACCGTTCATTGAATTTGTCATCACGACTTTTACGTCAAGAAGGTCTTGGTCGACCGCCTCGAAAAGATCAATGGTTTGCGGGGTGTTCGTCTCATTAGCATTGACAGCAAGAGTGAACTGAATGGATAAACAAACAGCAAGGCAAATAATGCTCTTCATGGAATTTTCTCCGAGGATAGAAGGAAACAAACGACCAGAATATGCCGTCGCTCTGTCAAAGAATCTCGCCACTCGGCAAGAAATAAGAAAGGGCATCGGCTAATCATGTCGTCTGTAGCCGGTATCCTCTCAAGAAACCGTTCTCTGTTCGCACATGATCCGACGCCCTGTATCAACAGGGACGTTAATCAATAGAACAGAGAAAAGTTTCACAAAGCCAATCAGCAATGGCACAGCATTGGAACCATGCTATTCTGAATAACTTCTTGTCTTAAAGAATCTTGAGAGGATTTCGCTACAGACAAAATGACTTTTCGTCAACTAATTTTTTCGATGTTCGTAAGTTCGATAATGATTCTCCGAGATTATGGAAAATAAACCAACGTGGGTATTCTACGATTCCCCACCCATTTTGTCAAGATACCCGGAAAAATAATTGAATCCCGGCATCGAACCAGTCGGTCGAGTTGCGTCAGTGTTTCAATAGGCAGCCTCCATTGGTCAGCAGGTCAGGCGGAAAAAATGCCCTCTACAATACAGGTGGGCAGATGGAAATTTTCTTTTGGGTTCGGGGGTTTTTTATTCGACTGGCCGATTTTGCCCCGCTCCCGATGGTGAGGTGGGGTTTACATGACCGGGAGCAGTAAGCGTGGATGATAACCCTAACCGGGCGACAAGTTTTCATCGAAACCTTACCGTAACAGTAAGGATTGATGGCCCAGAGCCGGGGGCATCAGGCAAGGGACACTCTCGCCTGACCTGACAGGCAGAGGATTAAGAGAAAAGAAGCATCCGCCAAAACTGTCTCGAATCGCCTAAAACGCCGTAGGGTTGACGACGGAAACGATATACCATCTACACAAACGCCTCCTCCTTTTCATCATATAGGGGACACGGAAGGATGGGAGGTAAGAGAATGGCGTACCTGTGTCCCTACTGTGTAGAGGGGGGTAATATGGAGGAGTGCAGGGAGTGAAGTATATGCTGGACTAAGAATGATTACTGGTTTGGTGGTAATTGATGGGGTTAAAGGGGGGACAATCGTAAAGTTTGATTTATGTCCACGGCTCACATGATACACGTACTTTGATCTGGTACTTGTCCATGAAGGCTTGTTTGATGATCTTGGAGACGTTACACTTCTTACCGGCTTGTACGATGATACTGTCATGGACCGTCACGCATGGTTGTTTGATCTGTGGGATAATTGTATTAAAGAACATGTTCGCCTCTTGCCGTTGCATCTCTTTCGGGAATTCAGCCGTTTCGTATTTCTCGGCGATGTACTTGAACGCCGTGAGGGGATGTATCTTATCTTCGATCATCTGGTAGTAATCCCGGCATATCTCTGTAAATTGTCGCATCTTCCAAAGAACGCAGTATACCGCAGGGAACTTCGTGAGGAAGTAGTTCATCATGGTCTTTCGTTCGATCTTGGTATCGACTTTCCCCCACGCCGGTTTCTTTCCATAGAGGAAGGGGAACAATACATCGGTTTTGAATCTCTTGCGGTCGAATTTGCCGTCAGGTAATCGTTTCCAGTCAATCGTTTTCATAATGTCGTCATAGAAGTCTTTACTCAGTAACTTGCCAAGTTGTCGCATCTCGTTATCAAGAGTTCCGGCACTGCGTTTTCGTTTCAGTACAGCGAAGCCCTCTTGAACGTAATCAGGAATCGTCCCGTCTCCGCATTGCCTCATTGTTTCCATTATCTCACTGGCTTGTGTCTTGATCTCATTAAGAGTTATACTGTTTTCTTTGATGTATTCACGTAACGTTATCCATACGAATACGCATTGACTTGTTCCAAGGTCATAGGACACCATCTTGCAACCGTCGAATCGGATATAGGGACGCATCTCTTCCGACATGTTTGTCAGGTAGTAGTGTAGACGCCCTTGTTCATCGAGACTGTATATCGGAAATTCGGTCTTACCTTCCATTTCCAGAAACTTATCTTCGATGAAAAGTAGGCTGTCGTAGTGTTCGTCGTCTAACTTGGCAATACGTTCCTTGCTCCGTTTCTCCCACAATGCTTTTGCCTTGTCTATCGTTTCGTCCCAGTTTAATTCCGGGTGTCGTTTGGCCAATACAGGAACCTTGTTTTTAATATACTTGTTTTTGTCTTCTTGTATGTATTCATGGCGGATAAATTCAATCAGATGGTGACACTGTTCCTCATTCAATTCCAACGTGAGTTTCTTTATATGTTCGCAAACGATTCGATAGTTTTCCGGCCAGTTTGCGATTGTCTTTTCCATTTCCTCCTTGTTATATTTGAATCCGGGAGGGCTTGTTCGTTGGAGCCTGTATATCTTTGGTCTGACCTGATAGGGTTTAGTCAATCTGTAGATAGCGGCACTTTTCCCCTTCACGGCAGGTTTGATACGCTCCAGTACATCTATGAGAGGAAACGGAACATCTTGCCGTTTCTTACTGCTCATATCGCAAATCGTACTCAAAAGAGGCGTGGCGTTCTCACCAATGACCTTTCTCAGATGTTGCATACTGAGAGCGATTCCTCTTGTATAGTCTCGCTTCATTCTGACACCACTGCTATCGGCGTACACACTCTTTCGATAGACGTAGTTTAAGATCATCGCAATTTTATCGGCCTTCTCGCCAAATTGCGACATGTCGAGATTTTTAGGGACAAAGGCGTGTCGCATTATTACCACCCCATTTTCATTGCACTCTCACTTATACCCGGATACAGTTTGCGGACTGATTCCTTCCATTCCTCCGTCCATGCCGCTTCATTTGCCTTACATGCTGCTTCCCTTTCGGCACTTGCCTTACGGATTGTGTCGATTTCGGCATCTGTGTACTTCGATTGGCTCCGTGGCGGAACCGTCGATTTGCCGTTCCCGTTAAGGAGTCTGTCTAACTCGGCTTTTTTTATCCGTGAGATATTCCCATGCTTCACCTCACGTATTTTACCTTCTTTAATCCGACGAATGAGAGTCCGAACGGAGAACCTCAGATAGGCCGCCGCTTCCTCTCTCGTTAGCAACGATTCGTCCGTCAAGTTTTCCGGCAGGATGATTGGTTCCTGTTGTTTGATCTTGAACCGGGATTTTAGGGGCTTCTTTCGCATAGAGGTTATTATACAGGGCAGACCCCGCAAGCAACACGGAACGCCGTAGAATCAATCCTACGCAATTCTGGACGTGTTCTAAATCGGCGGTCTCTGTGTCCGATCCATACGCAATTATCACTATTATCACTGGTGGAACAGAGGAATACCGGAAATCTACACCAAAATCTACACCATTTTTTCAATGACGGTGATTGTCGGCGGGTGACAGGCAATGACATCAAAACAACGTCAAGTGTCGTAATAACAAGGGCTAAACCATTTCGCTCGTAAAAAAACCGCTTCTCCCGAAAACACGGAAAAAGCGGCATTTTACCCTAGGGGAATAGAACCCGTTTTGTAAGTCATTGATTTATAATAGTTTGCATCGACGGCTTCAATACTTGTACCGCCATCTATACCATTCCGTCAGTTTTGCGGCAAAATCGGCACACTCACCGCCGCCGAACGCCCTGCACTCTCCTACTTTGCCGTCGTCTCTGCGATCAAGTCTTGAACGCCTTCGAGACCATACTTTTCGACAAGGAGGCGTATCGTTTCAATATCGTCTTGTCGTGAAGTTCCGCCTGTTGCCCTATCCCATATCTCTTGAGGTATCGTCGCATAATGTTTCTCGGCAACGACCATCGAGTTGCCCGTCCAATCACATGCCGCCTTCAAACCGTAACGAATAATCCATGCACTTTCACACGATCCCCGCAAGTTGATAAAAGGCTTTTCTAACAACACCTTGGCTTTTTGAAGTAGTTTGGGCAATCGCTTACCCTGCCCCTTTCGCAAGCGGTACGTCTCACTGAAAACAAAGTCTTGGCCTTTCGGGAATCGTGAGACCATCTCCGCAATGTAGGCATCTCCATTTTGTCGCAACAAGTTGATTATATCCTTGGAACCAAACTCGAACAATAGCCCCGCCGATTGAATGTCTTTGATGAACGACTTGCACTGATGATAATGAAGTAGTTCGGCGACAAATGGTATCAAGTGAGGGAACATTGGGACTTCTCGAATCGTCTTACGTTTAACGTCCCGTACTTTAACCCGCTTATCAGTGAACGAGATATATGACCAACGCCACGATTTACATTCAGACGGTACACGGAACGCAAGGAATCGGGCAAGGAACAACGAGAATCGTAACTCTGGAACCTTACACGCCGCAACGATCTTGTCAAAGACTTCTACGGGTACGTTCTGTTGTCGTTCCTTGTTTATCTCATTACTCCGTTTCAAGACCCCAAAGGTATCTTGATAGAATTCCTGTGTCAGTAATTTAGACCGGATACCAAGCACACATATCTCACGGGTTCTACCTACAAGTCGGGAAGCGGTTGCGTGAGCGTGATTACCATAGAGAAAGTCTTGAAAGCGTTTTACATCCGTTGCCGACATATCACAGAGTATCTTATCCCTACCAAAATGGTTGACCAATTTATTGACGGCGAGACTCTGATTCTTCAGTGTGTTCTCATTGCCGCCTTCGTGGTGCTTCAAGTAGGCGTCCGTCAATGTTCCGATGGTAGCCGATTGTTCATATAGGTCTCGTTCGGTCTCCACGATCAAGTCTGCGTCCAATAGTTTCTTACGAAACGCATAGTCCACACCGTCGATAAATGCCTGTATCTCTTGCGGCAGCACGGCTCCCGGCGTCCTTGAGCATTGGACAAGACGGCTAAGGTTTTCAGCGTAGTATATAGCGTCTTTGTCCGGGACACCTTCGCCCAAGTAGATGACACGCCTTTCACCGTCCTTGTCGGTGAATCGATACTTCCAACAGAGGATAGGCTTTCCCCGCTTGTCCTTAACGATCTCCTTTTTTGCATTCAGTTTGGGGTAGGAGTTCAAACCCTTTACAGTAGTCTTTTTCGGCATATCAGACCGCAAGATAGGAGGGGACGGGACAGGGAATCACACCAAGCATCTACATCACGCAGACACAAGAATTATAACAAAACCCCCACTTTACTACAGGGGTAAAATGCCGACTTGACCCCAGCCAGAGCCGTAATTTTCCCCGTTCAACTTGCCGTGTTTAGGTGATTGCAAAATCATCACCAATCGAGTGGTATATCTGTTGTCACTCGCCACCGATTATCGGCTATGGATAGTCAGTTTTGCTCCCCGGTTAGTACAACTAACTTTTGCTGAATAGCCCGATTTTATAAAGGTACAATACCCGTGCGTACAACCCCATTCTCTCCCCGCCCCAAGGATGGTTTTTTAGTTCCGGTGTGAGGGGAAAGGACGGACTCTCCACAGTTTGACAAATTGTGGGGCGTCGGCGGCGGCAGGAACAAGGCCGATTTATCCTATCGGTTCCGCAGCCGGTTTCGACAATCCCATTGCTTCTGGTAGAGTACCGGCTAATTGAGTGAAAAATCGAGTTCGATTTTTTTCAATTCACGGTCATATTCTTCTTGTTTATCCGGGTCAATCTCCGTCCCATGACAACGGGGACAGTTGCCAACTATTGGGTTGACTCCCTGTATCTTGCACCGATGACAACGGCATTTTTCCCGTAACTCTTTGATAGCCGCTTCTTTGCGACTGTCAAACTCCATTTGGTCGAGTTTTTCTCTTATTTTTGTCATTGTTTAACGAATGGGTAAGTGGTTATCTCATTTGTGAAAAGTCGTGCCGGTTGCACGGTGCTTCCGGCCAAAATGGAAACGTGGATCATCTGAAAATGGAAATCTTAGGACGCCGCAAAATTGGACGATGGAAAACCGTTGTCGGCTTCGCCCCATTTTCAACAAGAAAGTGGACAATTTCACGATGACCACCTCGCACCGCCGTATGGAGCGGAGTAACGCCTTTGTTATTTTTGACGCGAATATCGGCTCCAATGGAGACGAGAAATTGAACGACTTCGAGGGAGCCTCCCTCAATCGCATAATGAAGTGGAGTAGAACCATCGTCGTCTTTGGCATTGATTTTGGCCCCTTTGGAAACGAGAAACTTGACGACATCGACTTCATCATCAAACGCCGCCCAGTGGAGTGGATTCATACCCTCTTCATGGATGGCATCGACGTTGACGACCTGCTCAAGGTAGCGTTCCATTTTGCGATCAATGTGAATTTCTCCAGCGTTGACCGTGAAGGAAAACAAAAACGAAAAGAAAACGGTAAGGAAAATGGATTGTTGCATTGTACTTTGCATGGTTTAGTGGATGATGGTCAAGTAGACGGGAAAGCCTGACACCTTCCCGTCTACTCGACCGGTGATTTCCTATATGTGACCGAATAATTTTAAGAACGGTGTTGTTCTCATGGGACGACGCGATTTCCTTTTCCATGTAGCAGTTCTTTGTTCTACCACCCGCTCGAGGGTGGCATAGGGACTTTTTTTAACTTCCGGGTCTGGTTCCACTTCCATGACATAGATTACATGGTGCTCGCCCATTCTTACAGGAGGTGTTGGGACAAGGCACATTCTTTTCATAAATGGTGCTATAGTATACCCTTGTGCCCTTACAGGAACGACAAAGAAGTGTGGTCGATTCTCCGGTTCCCTTGCAGGACCAACACTCTCTCCTAGACGTGGAAGGAGGGCTTGAAGTGGAAGAACTGTCGGACGTGGATTGCCCCGTTCTCGGTAGAAAAACAGATAGTGGTGGTACTGGGCTTCCTGGAAAGGTTCGTCGATATGACATCTGTTCCTGCATGGCGAATCGCTCCTGTGGTGTCGGCCCCGCCATTTTCCGTTGAACCTGCTGCTTCTGTCTGTATCGCTCTGCACTGGTGGGGGCTTTCTTCTTGCCAGAAGACCCTAAGAAGTCATCGAATTGTGCCAATGCACTCGACGACCATCCCAAGAGGACAATCAACAGAGCAGCCATCATTTTTTTTCTCGTCAACATGGTTTTCTCCTTTCAAAAAGAGGGGTAAAGGTTTTCTCGCATTCTGTGATGCGATAGAAAAGGCAGGTAATGATTGTTATGCAAGTTACACCATCTTATTCGGGAACACCGTAGGACTGCTCTGAGGATGATTGTTCCTTCTTCGCAGTATTCTCTTCCAGTTTTTTTCCAAGCGAGACGGCTTTGACCAACTGCTCACGCGAGAAATAAGGTACGGTATACATTGCATCGACTCTGGGCTTGTGACGCTTATTTGACAGTTCTTCCCATGAAAGGCCGTTGTTGTAGTGCCAGACGGCGGCTTGCGCCACATGTTGATCGACAATTCCTTTTCCGACCAAGGCACACAAAGCGAGAACTTCAGATTTATCTGTCACTTCAGTGAGCGGCTTGATCTCATACTTCATGCCGCGATGGGGATCACGTTTTCCGTGTTCCAAACATACGGTTTTGATGTTTTGCCGAATGCTTCTTTCCGGTGGGATATTCCATTGACCGCCACCTTGCCCCAAACCTTGATTACCACCCCATTGATTACCGCCGAGCATTCCCATGCCACCTTGCATTCCCGGACCGGCTCCGCCCCCAAAACCGCCTCCGACACTCTGGCTATTGCTCCCTGAACCGACTTGCGCCAAGGGAACAGCGGCAAATGTTTCCGGTAATTTCACTACAAAAGGTACGTCTGATTTGTTTTTTATCGTAACACGCCCATTCTTTGAATTTGCCAGCACAATTTTTACGTCAAGAACACCTTGGTCGATTCCTTCAAAAAGATCGACAGTTTGAGATGTGTTCACTTCACCAGCATTGGCGACATTGGCAACGAGAGCGAACAGAACAGAAAAGCAGACGGTAAGGGCAACAGCCTTTTTCATGGTAATTTCTCCAAGGATGGCAGGGGACGAAACAAACAGAATATGCCATCACCCGATCAAAGAACCTCGCCACAGAATCACGGGCAAGAAATTAAGAAAGGGCGTCAGCAATCACGTTGCTTACTCCCGGTATCCTTGCAAGAACCGTTCTCTGTTCGAACATGATTTGGACGCCCCTAAATCATAGGGACGCTAATCAATAGAACAGAGAAAAGTTATCAAAAGCCGATCAACAACGGCGTGGCAAAGCCACGCTACCGTGAACTTGAACGGCTTCCTGTCTTAATGCGAATCTGCAAGGATTTTGGAGTAAGACAAAATGACTTTTCGTCAACTAAATTTCAATGTTTATAAACTCGATAATATTTCTCCAAGATTACACGACAAAACAAACTAACGCAGGTAGTCTACCATCCCTTGCCGATTTTGTCAAGACCCCATAGAAAATGGCCGGGGGGTTTTTTATCGTTCCGGCCTCTAATCGTTACTGTTCTACTAAACATTCGTATCTTACGCAATAGACGAAAATCCCGTCGTCCGATAGACAAAACCACGGATTCTCGGAATCCTAAGTTTTTCACAAAATCGCCCCCGTGTCGTTCCACTCCAAACCGCCGTCCGTTGGCCAATCTGATCTGCCACATACCCCAAATATGATGCAGTATAGGGGCTACCGCTGACCCAAGCGGCAAAATGGGCAAATTGCAAGGACTGGGCAACTTGAAGAGTGGTGTACTAGCATCATCTTACAGCCGAGCAGTTATCTCCTCTTACCCGTTTTTCTCCCCGATAAATCATTTTTAACTCTATGGAACCATGCCCTCTTATGTCGAGTCAAGTTAGTACGTTTAGTAGAATTGCGAGGGATAGTAAAAATAGTAGAGCAGTTCGAGACGGTACATCGAGGCAGGTCATTGGTCAGGTCAGTGAATCAAGTCAATAGATTAGTTCAAGATTAGTTCATTAGATTAGGTCAATGAATCAGGTCATTAGATAGTTCATTAGACAGGTATCAAGACCTTCTAGCACTATCAAGACTCTCTACCACTATCAAGTCCTTATATCACTATCAAGACTCTATACCATTACCAAGACCTTCTATCTCTCTGTTTAATACGTATCTTGCATCTATCATATTTCCTTCTCAACAGTGTGTTTATGCTCAGCGTCAACACAATGGGCAATATAGGAAATTATTTTCGTTGCGATTTTAGATATTTTTGTAAGAATTATCTTACCCCATTGACAAAATGGGGTATTTTTGCTATAATGCCGGTACAATCGAAGACGAATTCTATTTTGATTTTCAAGTAAGGTCTTGGAAAGAATCGCCGATGAAGACGCTGATTAGAAAGGAGGGATTATGAAAGAAATTGATGCCGGGTTCCTCACCTACCGGGAGGCGGCCCAAGTCCTACGATGTTCTGAAAAGACGGTGTACAACCGAGTGAAAGCGGGAAAAATTCGTCCTCTGTGTAATGGACGATTGCGGTTGTTCACTATGGAAATTTTGATGGAGTTTCTACAGCAAGAAAACGACACTGTTCCCGATGGTCAGCAGACGCAGGATACTGTCAGTTTGAATTGACCGCACCCTCTCGGCTATGTGGAATGCCGACACCGCCTCTATAGGTGTCATCCTTTTATCCACAATGCCGACAACCAACGATTCCGGCATACAGTTGCCGGACTAAATCCCTGTTGGAACGATCACCCCTCAACTGCGATAAAGGTACGCGCCGAACGATTGACAGCAATTCTAGCAACCAATTTAATTTGCAAAGGAAGGAGACCCTATATCGAGGAAGTATAACAGGATTATTGTAACTTGCAATGGGGGGCGGCAAACATCGCCCCCCTCTTGACCTTCCAACAGTCCGGCATACGTTCGCCGGGCTAAACTGTTGGAATTTCCTCAAAACCAACTGCGCTAGAAGTACGTAATGACCAATTTTTGTATCAAATTTATTTGTCAATCACCACTTGATTTTTACGGCTCTTTATGCTATACTGCCGGAAGTAATACTGGTAGTGAAGCCGTAAAGGAAGAAAGGAGATATTGACATGGCTACACTATCGCCAAGAACGTTCGGAAAGAGCGGTAAGAGGATTTACCAAATCCAATTCCGCGATGAAAACCGGGTAAAACAGACGATCACCCTGCCAGCCTCCCGGTATAGGGAGAAAATCGCCCGTCAGTTGAAAGACGTTGTAGAGGTGTTGATCGATAAAAAGATCAATGACGATCCAAGGCAACACGGCCCGACAAAGGCATGGCTCGAAAACGCCCCGCCGGAGATACTGGCTAAACTTGCCAAGTACGGGTTCTGTATGTTGCCGTCGACGCACACGTTAGGGGAACTATGGGACAAGTATTTCGACAGTCACCCCGACATGATCCCGCAGACATTGAAAACCTATACCTACGCTAGGGAGCGTTTTTTCTCCTTCGAGTTTTTCAAGCCTAACGTGTTGCTTCATAAAGTGACGAAGGCCAAAATGGAGGAGTGGAGACAGTTTTTGCGTACCGAAACGAAACTTGCCCCGGCAACCATTGCGGGGACGCTTTCCAAAGCCAAGGCCGTTTTCAATTGGGCGGTTAAGGTGGGCTGGATCGCCGAAAGTCCGTTGCGAGGAGTTGGAAGAGGCACCTATCGGAATCCGGCCAAAGACAGGTTTATCAAACCGGAAGAGTACCACAAGTTGCTCACCGCTTGCCCCTGTCAGGAATGGAGGACGATTATCGCCCTTGCCCGATACGGCGGATTGCACCCACACGAGATTCTGAATCTTCGATGGTGTGATATTGACGGGGAATCGCATCGATTCAAAGTTTTCAATGCCAAAATGCGACAGCACGAAGATAAAATCCTACGGGAGGTTCCCATTTTTGAGGAAGTCGCTATCGAATTGGAAAAACTTCGTTCGATCCCCGGCAATGAGGATCAGGAGTACGTCGTCAATCGCTACCCGGATCGTGAGCAGTGCAATTTAGGGACGCAGTTTTCCCGAATTGCAAAGAAGGCGGGAATCGGCAAGGTTCCAAGACCGTTCGACAATATGCGAGCGAGCCGGTCAACCGAGATTCACAAGGTGTACGGAGCGAAAAAGGAGAGCGTGTGGATCGGCCACAGCCTCAAGGTTGCCTTGGAGTCCTACTTGATGGTAACGGACGACGATTTTGCGATTGCAGCCGGGAAAAAGGCCGTCAAGTCGGTGGACAAGACCGATACCGCCCCCGGATCGGAAACCTTGGAGGGCCAGCCGTGAGATTTTTACTGCCAATTCTCATTGTTCGGAGAGAGGACGTACTGGTTTTTACTGCCCGAATTACTGCCGCGAGGGGGGTGGAATCAGGAAGTGGGAACCGGCAAGAGTCCAAAGAGTAAGAGCCGTAACCCCTTGGAATTACGGCCCTTATCAGTTAATTGCGGGTTAATGCTTGTGTAGGCAAAAACCCCGTCAGTGCCGAAGCACCGGCTTAATTGTAATTGACCAAGAAATCGGGTATTATTTGGGTCGTTGGTCTATTCCGTTCCCAATAATCGACAAATTCGAGCCTAACGATAAACTTGATGCGCGACGTGTCTTTTCCTCTCGGCGTGTTCGTTGTCGTTTGGACACTGTTGACTTTTTCGTCGACGCAGTTGCCGCTAACATGGGACGAAGGCGAAATGGCTGCCCGCGTCGACGCCGCCTCGCAGGGAGTTTGGCGAGGAACGGTCATGGAGGAAGGTCATCCGCAATTTCCCATTGTTCTTACGGCACTGGGTTCGATGGTCTGTCCGACATTTTTTTCTGAGGAAACAAGACTCCGCTTCGGTGTCATTCTTTGGTTTTCCGCAGCATTAGCGACGGTATCCCATCGACTTCGTCGGGAATTTAGCACGGAAACGGCGGTGTTCGGTATCATTTCCATTCTTTTGGTTCCCCGTCTGTTTGCCCATGCCCAGATTGCGGCTTGGGATTCCCCGCTCACGGCATCTTGGCTTTTTGTTTGGGCGTTGTTTCCTCGCAACCACGATTCGTCTTTCCGAGTTGCCACCTTGTGGGGCGTGTTTCTCGGTATTGCCTTTGCCTCGAAATTTCCCGGTTGGGCGGCACCACTACCGTTCGTCGTTTGGACGCTTTGTCGATTCCGTTACTATGAAATCAAAGTGGTCGATCTTGGCAAACGAACATTGGTTATCGGCGTTACAGCACTGCTTGTCTTTTTTCTGTTGAATCCGCCGCTCTGGGGGGGCCCTTTCGATGGTCTTCGAATTTTTTTTGAATTGAACACGCAGCGGGAACTCAACATTTCGATCATGTTTCTGGGCAAGCTTTACGATCTGCACCATTCATTACCGTGGTACAACACGCTGTTTTGGACGGTCATCACGGTTCCTGTTGGTTTGCTTGGTCTCTTTGTGGTCGGACTCCAAGAGACCATTCGAGACGCTCCGAAACGTCAAGCCGGGTTGCTGATTTTGTTGAACATGGCCACACCGTTGATTCTTCGCGCTTTACCGGGTACACCGGTTCATGACGGCGTGCGACTGTTCGTTACCGCGTTTCCATTCCTTGCGATGCTCGCAGCCATCGGAGCCGCTTCACTCTGGACAACGTGGAAGAAAAGGATCCTTATCGTTACCGTCTATGGTGCTTGCGTATTCAATATGCTTTGGTACGCACCACAATGGCTGTCGTTCTATAATCTCGCCGTCGGAGGCCTGCCGGGAGCCGTCCGAATCGGAATGGAACCCACCTACTATTGGGACGCCCTCGATCAACAAACGCTCGATTGGATCAACGCTAACACGCAACCGGACGAATGCGTCGTCTTTTCCTACGGTTCACATCGCACGCTGACGTTTTACCGATGTGCCAACCGGTTGCAACCGGAATTTTTAGCGGTTTTTGAGGACATTTTGCCAGACGACTTCCAAAAACGGAATGGTCGTTGGTACGTTCTCCAACGCCGTACAGGAATGCTACTCGACCACGACCAAGAGTTGATCGCCCGCCATGTGCCAGTTTACGTCAAGACCATTCGAAACGGCGGCATCGGACCATGGAACCTTCGCGCGGTGCCGCTACTTGAAATCTACGAGCTGAAATGACAGGTATCATTTTTTCTCGTATTTTACAGTTTTAATGGAACGATCGACTCGACCTTCACAGTTTGGAAAAGACGAGTTTCGGCGTTTCCGTTGTTTCGGCGGAGTACGACGTTTGTCGGTATGGTGCGGGTTCTTCGGTGTTATCATAGCGAGGATCGATGCAGATAATCCGTCCCTCGGCGGGAATGTCGTCGTGCAAAAGCGGCGGTTCATCGACAATCGGTTCCGTGGTCGGCAGCTGCTCAAACACGTAGGATTTTGTCGATGGTTTCACGACGGAGAAAAACGAGGTGATCCGTCCAGGAATTGTCGCCGAACGCTGACGAGCAAACGACGGTGCGTTTGACCGATACAGCGTCATCGGTTCATAAATCGAATCGACCTCATCCTCTTGGAATGGGCCGAAATCGACGTCATCGTCGATACCGTCGGCCCAAATCGGTATACCGTTCTTGATCGGCGGTTGTTTACGCACAAGGTTCCGAATAAACACCGACGGGTCGCGGGCAACTTTGTCCGTGATGATCTTAACGTTGTGCGTGATCGGTTTAACGTCGTTCCGCAGCAACAGGTCAAACTGTTCAGTGATCGACCGGATGTTTTCAAGCGATCCCCTCAGATTTTCGGCGACCTCCGGTTGAAGCACTCGTTGCAAGAACGGCGTGTCGGAACTACCGATCCCGGCGATAATTGATCCCAGATCG
>Ga0099364_10007595_pt1 | contig 15437 bp, 14 predicted proteins | sample TergutTh196P3_FD_73070 | JGI IMG/M metagenome (GOLD analysis project Ga0099364, IMG submission 73070) | Microcerotermes parvus P3 segment gut microbial communities from Pointe-Noire, Republic of the Congo - Th196 P3 | ecosystem: Host-associated > Arthropoda: Insects > Digestive system > Gut ... | reverse complement strand
CGCTATTAGAGCACTTTACAATCTATCTGTCGCGAGTCCGTTTTGGAAACCTTTGTTGAGCAATGGTTTGTTAGAAGATTGAGCTGTTTAAATCGTAAAGTGCTCTAAAGCATCAAAAATCGAAATTGTCTTCCATGGCCAGGGCCTTGCCGGCCTTCTCCGGGCTCTTGCCCTTATGCCCGGCTCCGGACGGCGGGACCGCCGGCGGGGGCAGAAAACCGCTTCCGCCCTGTTGGCTTTGCGCCTCGCTTCCATAAGTTAGGGCTTTCATCTCGTCCACCGCGCTCATAAGGCTACCGGCCTGGAGCGACAACTGGCTGGCCGCGCTGGCCGATTCTTCGGCCGAGGCGGCGTTGGACTGGGTGACCTTATCCATTTCGCTCATGGCCGTGGTGATCTGCGTTATGCCCTGGCTTTGCTCCCTGGAAGCCTCGGCCACTTCCGAGACCAGCTCCGCCACCTTGTTAGCCTGGGTGCCCACGGTCTGGAAAGCTTCGGAGGTGGTGTTGACCATCTCTGAACCGGAATTGATATTGGCGATGGTGGCCGCGATGAGATCGGCCGTATTCTTGGCCGCGTCGGCTGAACGGATGGCCAGATTCCGAACCTCGTCGGCCACTACCGCGAAACCGGCCCCGGCCTCACCGGCCCGGGCCGCCTCCACGGCCGCGTTTAAGGCCAAAAGGTTGGTCTGGAAGGCTATCTCATCGATGGTCTTGATAATCTTGCTGATTTCGTTGCCGGAAAGGGAAATCTCCTCCATGGCCTGGATGACCCGGGTCATGGAATTTTCGGCCTTTTGCACAGCCACGGCGGCCTGGGCCGTGAGGCCGCTGGCCTCCATGGCGTTGTCGGAGTTGCGCTTGGTCATGGAACTGAGCTGTTCCAGGGCCGCGCTGGTTTCCTCCAGGCTGGCCGCGTTTTCCGTGGCCCCTTGAGCCAGGGTATTGGAGGACCCGGAGAGCTGCGCGGAAGCCCCGCCCACCTCATGGGCGCATTCCGAGAGGCTTTCGATTAGTTTGTTGATGGGCCTTACGATGCCCCGGGTCAAAAAAGCGGCCAGGGCCAAGCTGATGGCCAAAGCCAGAGCGGCCCCGGAGGCCATGACCGCCACGACCTTGCCGATGGCCGCGATCATGGCGTCGGTGAAACGGAAGGTGATCTCCTTTACCGCATCGGCCAGGCGCAGGGCCTCGCTCACGACGGCAGCGGCCAGGGCGTCACGTTTGACTGTGAGATCGTTGTCCTCATGTATCAGGGCCAGCGTTTCCTTCATTTGGGATTGGTATTCCTCTTTAAGGGTCTTACGGGCTTTTTCCAGGGCCGCCTTGACCGATTGGTCTTTGGACTCGGCTATGAGTTCGGCCAGCCTCTGATCGGCTTCGTCGGTCAGGGCCTGGCTCTGGGTGAACATCTCTTCAGAGTGCCGCAAAAGGCCCCAGACGAAAGACAGGCAGCTTGAATTTATTTTGCCCAGCACCAAGTTGAGTTTCTCAACTCGCTTGTTCGGGCGCCCTGCGCTGTAACCAGCTCTTAGTTCCTCCTCAGCGGCCCTGCTCTCCGCCTCCAGCGCCTCAGTCAATGATTTTACGGCATCATTGTAGGTAACCATAAACTCGTTGCGGAGCTTCAGCATTTTATCCTGCCGGTCGGGCGTGGCCAAGGACATCTCTGTATAGGCTTTGAAAGAATTGACTATCTCCCGGTAGGCGCCGGTGGTGGCCGGGGTCCGCAGGAAGGCCGCCTCAGGCTCGGACAAAAGAGAGTCGAGCCCCGAAATCTGGGCAGCCGCGGCCTTATTGTCCTCGATAAATTCGCGGAAAATAGCCCGGTCGTTATTCGGGCTGGCCAAAAAGGCCCTCATGGCCGAACGTTGCTCCGCCACCAAAAAGCAGATGTCTTTGGAATGTTCGAAGGCGGCTAAAACGTATTTGGTGAGCTGGCCAATCTCTGTCTTCACCGGTTGAACGAAAACGAATATTGACGACAGGAGTATGATGTAGACGATGTTGGTCAGGGCAAACCCCTGAATGATTTTGGAGCTAAGCTTCATGGTTCGCTCTCCTTCGCAGACGCTCGTAAAGTCATGCTTGAAACGTCTTTCCGGGCTTATGCCCTGTTCCTCATACCAAAACTCATGTTATACACAACCATATAATAAATCAACTAGTTTTTTCGCTTTAACCCGTTAATGGCGTGAAGCTGTTGTGCGCCAATGATTAGAGGCGTATTTCGCGCCCCATTTACGGCCTTTCATAGTCTTGACAACTATATGTTCTTATTGTATAAGAAATGGGTTGAACAAAGGCGTTCATCAAGATGGCCGGGTAGTTACAAATTGGTCATTGATCACTGATTGATCACTGTTTGCGCCCATCATCTGATGGGCGCTTTTGCTGTATGATTAAGGGGAACAATATGTAACGGGAGGGGCAAGTTTCATTACAGTTGATTCCCGAGTATAACTCTCCTTAAAGCCCAAGCAAGAATATGCTGCGAACTGAAAGGAATAAAATTATGCGCAATGAAATTCTTTCTCTCTTGGAGCGCAATGCCAAACTCGCGGCAGAAGAGATTGCTGTATATTTAGGCGTGTCAGAGGCTGATGTCCGCAATGCAATATCACAGATGGAGAAGGAGCAGATCATCTGCGGATATGGCGCCTTCATCAACTGGAGCCGAACAAACGAGGCTCTGCTTACAGCGCTCATTGAAGTGAAGGTTACCCCGTCGCGCGGAAAAGGGTTTAATGGCATTGCCGAACGAATATACCGGTTTGCTGAGGTTAAGGCGGTTTACCTTATGTCTGGCGGTTTTGATTTGGCTGTCATCATCGAGGCTAAAACACTTAACGATATTGCGATGTTTGTTTCCGATAAACTCTCGCCGCTTGAATCCGTTCTCAGTACCGCCACCCATTTTGTGCTGAAAAAGTACAAAGATCACGGTGTTGTTTTTGATGAGCAGGATGACGACACTGGAAGGATGGCTGTATCGCCATGAAAAGTTTAGTCTCGCAAACAATCCAAGATTTGCCCTATTCCGGCATTCGCAAGTTCTTCGACATCGCTTCAGAGATGAAGGATGTAGTTTCTCTTGGCGTTGGCGAGCCGGATTTTGCTACGCCATGGCATATTCGTGAAGAGGCTATCTTCTCATTGGAGAAGCGGCGCACAATGTACTCTTCCAATGCCGGCATGCCTAAACTGCGCGACGAAATCAGCCGTTACATGTCAGCCAAATACGAGTTAAACTACGATCCAGGCAATCAAATCCTGGTAACTGTCGGCGCCAGTGAAGGCATTGACGTAGCGCTGCGTGCCATTATGAACCCAGGCGACGAAGTATTGGTAGTAGAACCATGCTTCGTGTCATATAAGCCGTGCGTCCGGATGGCCGGCGGCACGCCTATATCCGTTCCGACCACCGCCCAAAACGGCTTTCGTGTGCTCGCGAGCGATATCGAATCGCGGATTACAGACAAAACCAAAGCCATCATGTTAAGTTATCCGAATAATCCAACCGGCGCGATACTTGAGCGCAAAGATTTGGAGAGAATTGCCGCCCTGCTTCGAGATAAAGAAATCGTTGTGATAAGTGATGAGATATATGCCGAGCTGTCCTACAATGACGCAGCGCATGTGAGCATTGCGGCACTGCCTGGCATGTATGAGAAGACCATCGTATTGAACGGCTTTTCTAAATCTTTTGCCATGACGGGATGGCGGCTGGGATACGCGTGCGGACCCAATGAAATCATCGCCGCCATGGCGAAGATCCATCAGTATATCGTCATGTGCGCTCCCACTATGGCTCAATACGGAGGCCTTGAAGCCCTGCGAAACGGCGAATCAAGCGTTTTGGCCATGCGGAAAGAATACGATACCAGGCGCCGCTTCATGCTCAGTGAGTTGCGGAAAATGGGTATAGACTGTTTTGAGGCGTGCGGCGCATTCTATCTGTTCCCTTCGATCAGCCGGTTCGGCCTGGCATCAGATGAGTTTTGCACCAGGCTGTTACAGGAACAGCGGCTGGCAGTGGTGCCCGGTACAGTCTTTGGTGATTGTGGCGAAGGATATATCAGGTGTTCCTATGCGTATTCTATCGAAAACATCAAAGAGGCATTGTCCCGGCTGTTTGCATTTACACAATGTTTTCAGGCGGACGGAATAGAGTCATGTGCGGCATCATCGGTTATGTAGGAAATAAAAACGCGGTCCCCATCATCGTTGAGGGGTTAAAAAAACTGGAATACAGGGGGTATGATTCCGCCGGTCTCGCTGTTTATGATAAAACCGGCATTCATGTTATAAAGCAAAAAGGACGCTTGGCTGCCCTGGAAACGCGGTTAACCGAGGTTCCGCTTGGGGGCAACATGGGTATAGGGCATACCCGGTGGGCAACGCACGGGGAACCATCGGACGTCAATTCCCATCCCCATGTCGGCAGCCAGAGTAAAATAGCCGTCGTCCATAACGGCATCATAGAAAACTATAAAAGATTAAAGGGAGGTTTGGAAGAAAAAGGCATTTCCTTCGCTTCGCAAACCGATAGTGAAGTTATCGCGCAGCTTGCGGAGTATTATTATAATGGCGATATAATAGAAACGATTATAAAAGTAGCGAACAGATTAGAAGGTTCCTATGCTTTGGGCATAATGTGCCTTGACGCCCCTGACACGCTAATTGCGATCAAAAAGGATAATCCCCTGATCATCGGGGTATCTGAGTACGGCCATTTCATCGCTTCTGACGTGCCTGCCATATTGAAGCACACAAACAGAGTCCATTATCTCAATGATAATGAGATTGCGGTGCTGAAAGAAGGAAGCGTAAAGTTTTTCAATATCGATAAAGAATCGATACAAAAAACACTGGAAACAATTACATGGAGCTCAGACAGCGCGGAAAAGGGCGGCTACCAACATTTCATGCTCAAAGAGATCTTGGAGCAACCGAAGGTGCTGCGCGACACCCTTAAAAACACCATGCGCGGCGGCGAAATCAAAAAGATCATAAATACTCTTGATATCACGAACTTCAATAAAATCGTGATAACCGCCTGCGGCTCGGCATACAACGCGGGCTTCGTCGGAAAGTATGTATTTGAGCGGCTGTGCAGGCTGCCATCCATTGAGGTGGAGTTGGCCAGCGAGTTCCGGTATAAGGACGCGGTCATTGATGAAAAGACGCTTGTCATCTTAATCAGCCAATCTGGTGAAACAGCCGATACCATTGCGGCAATGAGAGAAGCGAAGGCCAAGGGAGCAGTTACTCTGTCCATTGTCAATGTGGTAGGCAGTACGATCGCCAAAGAAGCCGATTGCTGCCTGTTCACGGCGGCTGGTCCCGAGATCGCCGTAGCGACAACAAAAGCCTTTTCCGCGCAGCTAGTAATATTATATCTTTTGGCCATATGGTTTGCCGTTAAACTGGGAAAACTCGGAGAGGAGGCGAAGCAGGCGCTCTTTTCGGAACTCGCAAGCCTGCCCGGCAAAATAGAGGCTATCTTGAAGCAGGTTGATTCAATCCAGAAGTACGCTTCCACATGCGTCAGCTATAAAAGCATCTTCTTTATCGGCCGGAACATCGATTACGCCATCGCTTTGGAAGGATCTTTGAAACTCAAGGAGATATCCTATATCTATTCCGAGGCGTATGCGGGCGGCGAGCTGAAGCACGGCACCATTTCCCTTGTTGAGGAAGATACCCTGGTAGTCGCGATCTCAAACTGCGAAAGGCTGCGCGGCAAAATCATGAGCAATGTGGAACAGGCGATTAGCCGGGGCGCAAAAGTGCTGCTTATCGGCAACAGTCCGGACGTTAAGCCGGATGACAAGCTGTCGTTCATTGGCCTGCCCGGCTCTTTCGATTTGTTTACACCGTCCTTATCTGTAGTTGCCTTACAGCTTTTCAGCTATTATGTAGCTGCGAATAAGGGCTTGGATATAGATAAGCCCCGTAATTTGGCTAAAAGCGTTACGGTAGAGTAGGAGGCTGTAATAATGAATGCTACGATGAATGACGTTCTTGAGTTTGTAAAAGAGAACGATGTTAAGTTTATCCGGCTCAGCTTTTGCGATTTGTTCGGGGTTCACAAAAACATCTCGATCATGGCGGATGAATTGCAATCCGCGTTCGAAAACGGCGTTTCATTCTATGCATACGCAATCCGCGGTTTTCGTGATGTAACGCGGTCTGACTTGTTGTTATTCCCCGATCCGGCAACGCTGACAGTGTTGCCTTGGCGGCCCGGGCCGGGCAGGGTCGTGCGTTTTTATTGCGACATAAAAAATCCGGATGGCTCGGCCTTTACCCAAGACAGCAGATATTTATTAAAGCGGGTTGTCGAACAATGTGAAAGCAAGGGCTACGTCTCTAAAATAGGAGCGGAATGCGAGTTTTACCTTTTCAAAACTGATCAAGAGGGCGAGCCGACCAGCGTAACGTATGACAAAGGCGGGTATCTGGATATCTCGCCTCTTGATAAGTGCGAAAATATCCGTCGCGATATCTGCCTTACGCTTGAAGAAATGGGGATCAAGCCTGAAACTTCGCACCATGAGCAGGGGCCGGGGCAAAACGAAATTGACTTCAGGTTCGGTGACGCGCTCTCCTGTGCCGACAACTTTCAAACCTTTAAATCGGTCGTTAAGGCGATTGCCATGCAAAACGGTTTATACGCCTCCTTTATGCCCAAACCCATTCCAGACGCTGCGGGCAGTGGGTTGCATGTGAACGTTTCTCTTGTTCAGAACGGATTAAACATTTTCAAAAACATAAAAGATGGGCATTCAAATATTGCGGAGAGTTTCATTGCGGGAATACTTTCAAAAACGTGCGAAATTACATTGTTTCTCAACCCGCTTGCCAATTCATATGAACGCTTCGGCGTATTTGAAGCGCCGAAATACGTATCGTGGTCGCATCAGAACCGTTCACAGCTTATAAGGATTCCCGTTGCGATTGGAGAAAGGGTAAGGATGGAATTGCGCTCACCCGATCCATCGGTCAACCCCTATCTTGCTTTCGCGCTTATCATCGCAGCGGGAATTGACGGGATAGAAAACAATATGCCTCTGCCGCCCCCTGTTGACATCGACCTGTATATAGCGGAGGCCGGCATTACCAAAACGCTTGCGTCTCTGCCGGACAGCCTGGAGAAGGCCATTGGGCTCGCCCAAAGCAGCGCCTTTGTAAAAGGTGTAATTGGAGAGGAATTTTTGGCAAAATATCTTGACGTCAAGGCAGCGGAAGCGGCCGCTTTTGCCGCTGCGGAAGATAAAGCGGAATTTTATAAGGAAAGATACTTTCGCGTGATATAACCGCCACCAGAAAAGAAACGGAAAGCAGGCTAGGCGATGGAAAGCGCTTTGATTGTTTCGAGCACGGACAAAGGCATAACAAATTATAGAGTTCTGCTGAACGCGGCTTCCATCAGCCACATCTCCGCCTTACCATCCTGTTCGGAAGCGCGGAGAATTATCTTGGAGCGCGACTTTGACCTGGTAATTGTAAATGCGCCGCTTCGTGATGAATCCGGCATTGAATTTGCCCAGCGAGCCGCCTCCAAAGGCGTATCGCAGGTCATCCTTGCCGTGAAAAACGAGCATTTTGAAGCAGTAGCAGCTCTATGTGAGGAATATGGCGTTCTGACCGTTTCAAAGCCGGTGACCAAGACATTTTTTTGGTCCGCATTAAAGCTGGCAGGGGCGGCCCACAACAGGCTAAAGCGGATGCAGGATGAGAATAACAAATTAAAGCAGAAAATAGAGGACATACGAATTATTGACCGGGCAAAATGCCTGTTGATTTCTTGTTACAATATGAATGAGCAAGACGCGCACCGCTATATTGAAAAGCAGGCGATGGACATGCGCACCACAAAAAGAGAAATTGCGGAAAGGATATTGCGAACATCTGATCCAAAATAGACACTTTTAAAGAACGGCTCAATTCGGAGGTTTAGTGTGATTAAAATTGTTGACTACAAGGCCGGGAACGCTCCGAGTGTAATGAACGCAGTTTCACGACTCGGATATGAAGCGGATTTTGCCCGGGCCCCGCAAGATATCGCGGGCGCGACCCACATTATCCTGCCGGGAGTAGGCAGTGCGAAAGCTACGATGGAATCTTTGCGCGAGACGGATATGCTGAATGCGCTACGAATTGCTGTGCTGCAAAAAAAGGTTTACTACCTGGGGATTTGCGTCGGTATGCAGATTCTTTTTGAGCACAGCCAGGAAGAAAACGCGGACTGCCTCGGCTGGTTAAAAGGTCAAGTGCTCAAATTCGATGTGTCAAAAGCCAGGGTTCCACAGATGGGATGGAATTTGGTGCACTTTGAAAAAAACACGATAACATATTGCGGGCAGAACGATTTCTTCTATTTCGTCAATTCTTATTATGCGCGGCCGGAGAACCCTTCTGATCTATGGGGAGCAGCAGATTACGCTGCCCCGTTCGCGGCGGCGGTTTGTAGAGATAATATATATGCTACACAGTTTCATGTGGAAAAAAGCGGCGAGGCTGGACTTGCGCTCTTGGACGGGTTTCTCAGTCTGCGAAAGGCTGGTGGGGAATGCTGACGAAACGATTGATTGCCTGTTTCGATATTATAAACGGCAGGGTAACAAAAGCGGTAAGGTTCCAGGATAATATTGATGTCGCCCCCGCTGAAGAACTGGCTGCAGCCATGTACGACGCGCAGATTGATGAATTGATATTTTACGATATTATGGCAAGCGCAGATAAGCGTGGTATCGACATTGAAATGGTGAAAAAAGTAGCACGGCGCGTATTTATCCCTTTTACCGTGGGCGGCGGGATCAAGGACCTGGGCGATATGTACGAGGTGCTCAAGGCGGGCGCGGAAAAGATCAGCATTGACTCAATGGCTGTCCGAAACTCTCAAATCATCGCGGACGCGGCTAAGGCTTTTGGCTCGCAGTGTGTAGTGTTATCCACTCAAGTGAAGCGTATGGATAAAATGCCAAGCGGATATGAAGTATACATAGACGGCGCAAGGCTCGCTACCAGCATGGACGCTATCGAATGGATAAAGCGAGGGCAGGACCTAGGCGCAGGAGAAATATGCCTCAATAGCATCGACAACGATGGCACCCTATCCGGTTATGATATTGAATTAATGAAGCAAGCCGGGGCAGCCGTATCAATACCGCTTATCGCTTCCGGCGGTGCGGGCTCACCTAAACACCTGGAGGCATTGTTTACTGATACGGAAACGCACGCTGCCATTATCAGCAGTATGCTCTATTCGCCAAGATTAGAGAGGAATTTTACGATTCGTGAGCTAAAAGAGTTCTTGATGGAAAAAGGCATCCATATGCGGCCGCCAAGCGAAAGGCATACCTGATTATTAATCAGAAGTTCTAAGTATTCCCATATACTCCTGAGTATTATCGGTTGATTAATTTCAGCAACTTAGTTATACTAAAAGTTACTGGGATGGCCCGAATTTGATTTCTGGCGATTCCCCCACGATTCCCTATAATGCCCAGGAGAGCAAAAATGAGAGAAGCGACAAAGACCCTCAAGCAAGGCATGAAGCTCACCAAGCAGAGAATTGAAGCCCTTAAACCGGCAAGTGACCGGCAGACGTTCTACGATGAAGCTCTGCCCGGCTTGGCAGTCAGAATCACTCCCAGCGGCCACAAAGCATTTTATTTTTTTTATCGGTTCGGCGGCTCCAGCAAAAAAATATGCCTTGGCTCATTCCCGAAAACGACTGTTGAACTAGCCCGCCTCAAGGCCAGAGATTTTGCGGCAGACGTGACCAAAGGCAAAGACCCGGCCCAGGAGCGCCAAAGCGCAAAAGAGGCTAAGTCATTGACCGAGATTGTTGATTTATTTCTGACTGAGCATGTCAGACCGAAACTGAAACCCAAGAGCATAGCGCTTTATGAAGGGTCTATCAAGAAACATATTCTGCCCGTCCTTGGCAAAAAGAAGATTGAAGAAGTCACTCACCGGGACATTGCCACACTGCATCACAATCTGCGAGCGGTTTCTTATATGGCTAACCGGGTTGCGGCTATCTTGTCGAAATTTTTCAGCTGGTGCGAAAAAAATGGTTATCGGGACAGGGGTAGCAACCCGGTTATCGGTTTGGAAAAATATAAAGAAGAAAAAAAGGTAGACTTCTTAGGGGCCGAGCAATTGGCGGCCCTTGGTTCCGCCCTTTCAATCTTAGAGAAAAGCGGCGCTATACCCGCTCTGCCAGCGGCGGCTTTGCGCCTTTTGATGCTTAGTGGTATGCGGTCGATGGAAGTGCTTTCCTTGAAATGGGATTATCTTGACTTTGAGACCGGCACGGCTTCCCTGCCGGATTCCAAGACGGGTTTCAAAGTCGTTCCCTTATCAATGCCAGCGCTTGATATATTGAAATCTTTGACCATTTACGGCGACTATGTTTTCCCCTCGGCGACATCAAGAACTGGACACATTGAAGGCATACGGAAACATTGGGAGGTTCTTAAAGCTCAAGCTGGCCTGATAGGACGTTGGAGGATTCACGACCTGCGGCACGCCTTCGCCTCCATGATGATAAATTCCGGGGCCAGCCTGCCGATTGTAGGAAAAATACTGGGGCATAGCCAGCCAGCCACAACAGCCCGGTATGCTCACCTTGAAAAAAGTCCGGCCCAAATGGTTGCCGATGCCGCTGCGAAGAAGATTGCCGAAGGCTGGAAAACCCACCAGACCAACAACAATGGTATAATCCCTTTTCAACCTCGCCAAGCGGCGGGAGAATGAGGTATAAAATGAAGACGAAGACACCCGACTATATCAGCGCTTACGATTTACAACACAGAGACGGATTTTCCCGGTCCCGGCAATGGGTGATTGAACTGGCTGAACAGGGGCCGGTCTATTGGAAGAATGACTCCCATTCATTGCATTACCCGTTAGACATTGTCAAGGAGTTATATCCCAAAGCTGACTTGTCAATATATACCCATGACCGTAGATATAGGAAGGATGGATTTGAGCAATTAAAAAAATATACTACGGAAGACTGGTTAGAAATGCGCAATAGCTTGCGTTTCATACTAGATGAACACACGGAATATGTGTTATCCGCTAACCCTGACGCGATGCCTAACGCTAAATATCTCCCCAATAGGGACAATTGGTGGGAAAAAGCTGAAATTGACAACTGGCTTACTGAAAGGTTGCCGAAAATTTTAACAGGGAAAGAAGCATATTTATTACTCCAGGAAAAATGTCCAGATTCAATACAAGCTGCCCTTAGCGCAGAATATACTATACACGAAATATTAAAATATGTTAGTCGTGACGATATTTTATTGCTTTTATGCTTTATCGTTAACAATTGGGAAGATGGAATTTGGGCATTTTTTGAAACCACAAATAGGGCTTTTGTAGATTTATATTTTTCGCAAATATTTCGCACCTACCTTTTCTTCGACCGGGACAACCTGCCAGGAGTCCAGGTGCCTCCACTACAAAATGTTGACAACCAGACGCAAGACACCACAAGCCAGCAACCTCAAGACCATGGCGCTTTAACCGATTTGGATGAAATCAAATCTAAAATAGAGGAGAGTCTGTCGTTAGTCGATAAAGGTTTATTGTCTGTAGGTCTGAAACCAATGGAACGCAAAAAAATCACGGCGCTTCTTAAACGCCTTGAGGAAGGAACTACTTATAAGGATTGTTATATGGAAGGTAATCCTAAAACTGAATCTAAGGATGAATCAGATATGGGAAAGCAAGGCAAAAAGTATTGCCAGGACGCTCATAAAATAGTGGCCGACAAATTCGAGATAAAGTTTGATTATGCTTTGATTGATGGCAGAAGGTAGATTACCGCCAGTCATTATCTAAATCCAGCCTTTACCAAAATTGCGGCCTTGAGGCCGTTTTTTTTGTTGGTTTACCTCCCATTTACCCCATTTACCCCATAAGACCCCATAAGACCCCCTTACAAGACCCCTATTAACCCCATTTATTCATTGTAATTATTATGGCAAAAAGGACTTACGTTATAAAAGAAAGGAGGCGCTTGATATGCCCCAGAACCATCTCGAATCAAATCTCCCTAAACGGTGGTTAAATGTTGCGGAGGCGGCTGAATACATTGGCTGTTCACAGGCTTTTCTTCATAAAGACCGCCTAACGAAGATTCACAGAATCCCTTACAGCCGCTTGGGGCGGAGCATTAGGTACGACCGCCTTGCCCTTGACGAATATCTTGAAAGGCGGGGCGGGTGTGAAGGCTAAGTCAACAAATTCGGGTCAAGCTGATTCAGCAAGCCCCGATAAAATCGCCCGCCAGGTAGTTGAACGCCTGGGGGCTTATCCTGCGTCCGAAGCAAAAACCGAAGGTGATAAATCTAGGCTCAGGCTTTTTTCCTGCACGGAAATACTTGAGGAAACGGCTCCGAGGTCACGGGTCAAAAATTTATTGCCAGAGGTTGGGCTGGGGATAATTTACGGTCCAACAAAAAGTGGAAAAAGTTTTGTGGGTTTAGATTTGGCATTGTGTCTTGCCACGGGTCAAAGGTTCTTCAGTCAATTAGTTCGTCCCTGTAAAGTCATATATGCTTTTCTTGAAGGCTGGGGCGGTCTACGGACTCGGTTAATGGCCTGGAGCAACCACAATGAGGAATCACTGCCCGAAAATCTGTCTTTTCTAAAGGGTCCGTTAGACCTTCGGAAGCCTGAGCACGTTGACAAACTGATAGAAACCGCTCCGACAAATGGAGTGCTGATAATCGACACTCTGGCGAGGGCAATGCCTGGTGTTGATGAAAACAGCGGGCGGGATATGTCGATTATCATTGATGCTCTTGATAGAATCCAGCAAGCTATGAACGGTTTGGTTTTGGTCTTGGCTCATACAGGGAAAGATGAGAGGGCAGGGCTTAGAGGCCATACAAGCCTCATGGCGGCGGCAGACGTTGCCTGGCTGTTTTCACGGCAAGGTGATGCTAGGTTTTTTCGCGTCGATAAGTCTAAGGATGGTCCTGACGGTGCCTGTTTCGGATTTAGCCTTGAGAGTGTGGCGCTGGGCAATAATGATGAGGGGGATGAAATGTCAAGTTGTGTTGTCTGCCAGGAAAGAGCCCCCCAGTCAAGGAAGGCAATGCACCCTTCCCTACAATATGCCCTTAGTAGTTTTGATGAAGCGGCGGCTGGAAAGTGCGGTGCCTCTAAAGAGGAATGGCGGAAGGTTTATTATAAGGGACATACCGCCGACAATGTCGCGACAAAACAAAAAGCCTTTGTCCGGGCAAAGAAAGACTTGATAGAGCAGGGGATTATTGAAATGCGAAACGATCTCTATAACCGGACAGACCGGACATGACCCGGACAAGTCCGGTCTGTCCGGTCGACACTACCCGGACAGACACGGACACACCCCTATAGGGGTGTCCATGTCCGGGTGTCCTGGCAAGGATTAAGAAGTTATGATTAGTCAATATTTACATAACCTGCAAAAGAAAACCGACACAGAATATTCCGCCTCCTGTCCGGTCTGTGGGGGTGAAGACCGTTTCATCTACTGGCCCGACTCAGGCAAGTGCGGACGGTTCTATTGCCGGGGTTGCGAGATTAAAGGTGACGGAATTGATTTTTTGAGGCGATTCCAGAGGATGACCTTCCCTGAAGCTGTCAAGATGGTGGGGCTGGAACAATCAGCCCCCAGCCGCCGACCCAAGTTTCCCACTTCTGCCAAGCCATACAAAAAGCCTTGGGAAGCACGAGAGACCACCCTACCACCTATGGAATGGACAGAACGTGCCAAAGTATTGCTTGATGAACTGACCCCCGGACTAAATACCAGGCCCGGCAGGAAATATATAGCGAGTCGTGGATTAACACTAGAGACTGCACGCCTTAATTGCCTTGCTTGGAATGAGGACGACCTATATGACCACCCGGAGGTCTGGGGCCTGGAGCCTTGGGTGAACAAGAGAGGGCGACCCGGCAAGATTTGGATTCCTGCGGGGCTTGTGATTCCGAATATCCGTAATGACGATGTTATCAGCTTGACCATTCGCCGGAGCGACTGGCACCCCGGTGATGAATTGCCAAAATACGTTTTTGTCAGGGGTGGGGCGTCAACCCCGATGATCTTGAGCCGGGCTGACCTCTCCATCATGGTTGTGGAGTCTTTCCTTGACGCGCAATTAATAATTCAGGAGGCTGGGGACATTGTTGGTGCGGTGGCTCTTAATTCCTGCCGGAACAAACCAGACCGGGAGGTTTTCAATATATTAAAAAAAGCCCCGAGCATATTTTTCTCCCTTGATTATGACAGCTCTGGTAAAGCCGCTTGGTCGTGGTGGCGAGATAATTTTCCTGGAATACGTCCCTGGCCTTCATCAGTGGGTAAAGACATTGGCGATATGCCAGTGACGGACGTTCTGCCCTGGGTTAAGGCGGCTCTAGCTCAGAGCTCGGCCCCATACAAGCCCAAAAAATCAATGGGTGCTTTGATTAGGATTAAGTTCCGAAGACTGGTATGAGGCAGAAAACAGAGGTGCTGAAATAATTACCCTGCCATCTCTATATTGCGTAGCAAAACTTGATGACAAAAAATGACCTCACGAGGATATAGGAAGAGGGAAATGTAAAATTTGTTTGGGTTACGGTGGAAAAATGAGAACTATCGGGATAAAAATAATTCTATTGCCCAACAATTTCAAGGCAAGCAGGGGGGGCGGGGGTTTTACCGTGATGATTCCCTGGCGATTCCCATAGACGAAAATTTTTTATAAACGTCATATTTTTAAGGCGTTAAACTATCAGAAAGGATGATGAGGTATCAGAAGGGAGGAAAAAATGAGTAATGAAAAGGTCAAAAAGTCCCTAAACAAGGCACTTATTAAGAGTCGCAATAGGGACCGTTCCGTCAAGGATAGGCCAGGGAATATCTCTGAATTGATAAGCGCCATCAACAGCGGCACTCTGGATAACAGAACAGGAGTAGCCAAACGCCTTGCCGCCCTCCGCTCCGCCTTAGCTAGCAACCCGCTTGAATCATGCCGGGGTGTTATCCGTGATTGCCTGGCGCTTGATTTGACCATAGCTCAGGTTGTTGTTGCCGAAGTCAGTCGGGTCGGATTTGAGCCGCTATTGGCAAATGGAAAACTCAACCCCATTTTGGATATTTGGAGAGAGTTGCAGAGAAGTCTCTTATATACAGCGCAAACGCTGTCCCGCATGGAGACTAGGGTTGACGTGAAAAAAACCAGCGGCGGAACGAATAGACCCGCCTCCGTTGATATTTCAGCCTTGGTGCTGGAGGCAAACAATGATGAAACCGAATAAGGAGACGACCATGTTTCAAAGAAATGGCAATTTACTAAAACTTTGTCCCGGCATCGGCACGGGAGGTAACAAGACTTGCGGATTTGAACCTGGTGAAGCTGCTTGCCAGTTAGC
>Ga0099364_10007594_pt1 | contig 15437 bp, 12 predicted proteins | sample TergutTh196P3_FD_73070 | JGI IMG/M metagenome (GOLD analysis project Ga0099364, IMG submission 73070) | Microcerotermes parvus P3 segment gut microbial communities from Pointe-Noire, Republic of the Congo - Th196 P3 | ecosystem: Host-associated > Arthropoda: Insects > Digestive system > Gut ... | reverse complement strand
TACCGCCGCAAATTTTCTGAAAGATTTGTGGGTATTTTTCAGATGTTTTTTCAGATTCGCCCTGTTTTTGAAATGGTCTCTGGCATCCATTACCCCGCACTGAGTGGCGGCGGCTTCGAAAACTACTTTTTTCATGGTATTAATAAGCGATTCACCTGCACATCGCGAGGTTTTTAATTGATGATTTATAAAATTTATTTGGGATATTTTTCATTCCTACATGCAGGTAGCCGAAGCTTTCGCGAACGATGCAGCATTTGGCAAAGAATTCGCGCGCGCTGAGCCTGAATTGAAAATATTTTGGATGATGGAATTCCCCAACAACCGAAACTAAAAACTTGAAATCTGAAACGTAAAACCCAAAAGTACGCGCATAAAAAAACGCGGAATAATTGCTTTTTATGGAATTATACCTCTTCTCTAGTCTCTCTCTCTCTCTCTCTCTCTACAAATGCCGTGCCAAACGGTAGAATTACCGTCCTGAAATGCATCATATTTTTTGAGCAAAATCGACATCATTTATGCTGTTGTATGGTACTCTTCATTTTTGACGGAAAATCACCTTTATCAAGGCGTATTTTCCATCATCTTTAAACGCTGCAAATATACTACTTTTTTTTGATTGAATATGATTTTTTTTATTTTTTTTTACATCGCTGACTATCAGTAGTTCGAATAAGTATCCGCTTTCTTTGCGCTATCGGTGGGGCGTCAAAAATTCCAGAACTTCTGAACCATTTATTTTTAGGAGATTGACTGCGTCGAGCTCGCAGGATCGGTTGCGGGTCAAGCCTCATAGCCATCAAGTTAAAAACGTAAGTTGCTCTGAAAGAGCAAAATCATCAAGATAGGGCAACGCCCTATTGGAGAACACTGACCTGTCACAACCTAAGCCCTGAAAGGGCGTAGTCAAGGATACCGCCCTTTCAGGGCTATGAAGATTTAACTTTCGATGGGCGTACTGCGTAGGGCGTTGCCCTACGTTACTGATATTTAAGGATTTCAGCCTAAACTTGATGGCTTGGGGTCAAGCCCGCAATGACGTGGATTTGTCTCATTTTGGCGTTGCCCGTACATCTTTATCAAGGGGGGTCAAAACAGCAAACTGAAGCACGTTCCTTCTCCTGTTACTGATTGCGCGTGTATATTTCCTCTATGCAGCATCATAATTTGTTTGCAGAGGCTCAACCCTATTCCGTTACCGTTTTTGCGCGTGCTGAAAAACGGAATGAAAATTTTGTCCATTATCTCGGCGGGGATGCCGACGCCGTTGTCTATCACCTTAATGACGGGATGTTTGCCGTCAGTGAGCGCTGCCGAAAGTGTAATATGTGGTTCGGATTTCCCCTTCACGGCTTCTACAGCATTCAATATCAGGTTAATCATTACTTGCTCCAGTAGTGATGAATCGGCATGGATGCTCATCAGCGGGTCTTTCAGGATAACTTCAAGTTCTATGTTCTTTTGTGCAAGCGATGGCAACATGAGTTGCGAAATGTGTTCGAACAAACTGCTAATCTGCACTCTGGATATATTAAGTTCTGTTATCTTGCTCAGGTTACGGTAAGTTTCGGCAAAACTAAGCAAGCCCTCGCTTCGTCGCATGATGGTATCTATACCCAATTCTATATCTTCGACAAAATTTTCGGGGTCAACGGTTTTGTCTTTTATTCTGTTCAGCAGGTTTTTGAGCGTACCTGCTAAGGAGGCAACGGGCGCCACGGAATTCATCAGTTCGTGGGTCATCACGTTCAATAACCGTTGCCATGCTTGCGATTCGGCTTCGTCTAACGCTTCGTTCACGTTTTGAAATGCCAGCAGCCGATAGTGTATATTTTGCATGGAGAATGTTCCCGCAGCCACCAGCAGTTTACACTGCATGTTGTCGCGAGTAACCGGAATCACTGTGTTGAGTTCGTTTTGGAGCGATTGCAGGCTGTTGAACAGGGATTCGTTTCGTTGTTGCAAAGCGTTAAAGTTTTTCAAGTAAGGGACGTCTATCAGGTTTTTTAGCGACTGGTTCATCCAAAGTACTTCGCCCGTATCGAGCCGGTACGACAGGATGCCGGTATCTACCAGTTCAATGATTTTTTTCAGGTATTGGTACTGCATCTCCTTTTCGAGATTAATAGCGGTAATGACGTCGCATATTTCATTGAATCCCTGATGCATGAACCGAATATCTGCGGGACCTTTTAAGGTATAAAAACGTCTTGAAAAATCACGGTAGCGCACAGTTTCCACCAAATCCCGAAATTCCTGCATACTCCTCATGTTGGTCATGATGATTTGGCGGCACTGGAAAATAATCACCAACAACAGCAACAATCCGTACCATACGCCTTGACTGACATACCATGCCAGCACGCTGATACTGATTATCAGGAAAAATATTTGTACAATTAACCGGTTCATATATCGTATTTTTCCAATCTCCGATAGAGTGCGGTACGCGTCAATCCAAGTTCTTTGGCGGCTTTGCTGATATTGCCGTTATGTTTGTCAATCACGCGAAGGATAGCATTCTTTTCTATTTCGCCAAGATCAGAGTTTTTTCTATTTTGCTTCAGTTCGGCGGTCGATGATTCTATGGGTGAAAAAACAAGGTCGTCTGCCTGCAACTCGCCGGAATCAGCCATGATAACCGCCCGCTCGATGATGTACTGCAATTCGCGCACATTGCCGGGGAAGCTGTGTAGCTGCAACTTATCAATTGCCGATTGCGACAGGACAATTCCTTTTTTCAGGTATTTGTCGGCATAGATACGTGTAAAATGTTTTGCCAACAGCGCTATATCTCCTTCGCGACGGCTTAATGACGGCATGATGATTTCAACTGTATTGATGCGGTATATCAAATCCTTGCGAAATCGCTGTTCGTCGGCTAATTCGTTGATTGGCAGGTTAGTTGCGCATATTAGCCGTATATCAATTGGTATTGCCTCGTTGGAACCAACGCGGCTGATGACCCTGTTTTGCAGAGCAGTCAATAATTTCGCTTGCTGCACCAGCGATATATTCCCTATTTCGTCAAGGAACAGCGTTCCGCCCTGCGCTGCCTCGAAGCGTCCCAGCCTGCCTTCGCGGGCGTCGGTAAAGGCGCCTTTCATATGACCAAACAGTTCGCTTTCAAACAGGCTGTCGGTAAGCGCGCCCACATCCACTTTCACAAACGGTTTTTTGGCGCGCAGCGACTGTTCGTGTATGGCTTTGGCAATTAAATCTTTACCTGTACCGTTCTCGCCCAATATCAACACGTTGGCGTCGGTAGGCGCAATCTTTTTGATCTTACGGAAAATATCCTGCATCACAGAGGATTCGCCAATGATACCGGGAGTAGTTACTATTGATTTTTCAGCAGTATGCGATGTTTTTTTCTCATTTTTACGGGGCAGCGCTTCTATAATGGTTTCTAAAAGTTTGTCGTTATGCCAGGGCTTGACGATGAAATCGGCGGCGCCTTCCTTCAAAGCCCGCACGGCAAGATCGATATGTCCGTAAGCGGTAATCATAATGACCGCCGTTGAAGGCGACCAGTTCTTGACTTGCTGCAACCAGTACAGACCTTCATTACCTGTGTTCAGAGCGCTGATGAAGTTCATGTCTAAGAGCAGCACATCAAACGTTTTATCCATCAGCAAGCGACGCAGGTTTTCGGGATTGGAATCGGTAACTACGCTTTTGGCTTCGGGTTTCAGCAACAAGCGCGCCGCTGTCAGGATGTCGGCGTCGTCGTCGATAACGAGTATATTGGCTTGACGAAGATAGAGCATATTTTATTTTTTAATCCTTAGTAATTGAATAATCTTTGCCGTATTTGTAAATATCCACATGTTTGTTCATAAAGCCGCTGAAAGGGTCAATCTTTTCGAAACGGAAATCGGATTGCAGCATGGGCATCCTGAAATCTGTAATGCAAGCGCCGAATCCCTTACCGTACTTTTTCATAGCCGACATAAAATAGTAGGTGATGTCGTAACCTAAGAAGGCAAGCTGGTATGCGTTGGGCGAAATACGACCAATACCGGTAAGCATGGTCGGCTCGGTAAAGTACATTTTCCTGTATTGCCGGAGGAAATTTTGTACTTCAGGCTTGTCGTAATCAATGTAAAAAGCTGTGGCATAACGAAATTCCAATGTGTGCAGGTATTCCATGTCGAGGTTCGTAAATTTTGTCCAGCCGGCAAGCCCGTAGAGATTGATGCGGTAATTAATTGACGCGGAATTGAGTTGTCCGGTAACCTGATTGACAAATGTTTCGTTTGCTGAAGGAACCACCACCACGTTCATTTTTTCTTTTTTCAGGTAACGGCTGGGTGGCTGCATGTTTTGGTGGTTCATTTGGAGCACGGTAAGGCTGGAGTCTGTAAACGCCGTTTTTAGCCTGTTTTGGTATGAGTTGAAGAGCGTTTGGTCAGTATCTGACGTGTTGCCAATCAGGATGACATGTGCGTCATTCTGCTTCGCGATATGGTCTACCATAGCGCCCACCGTATTGATTTCTCCGGCATTCGCCTGCATCAGATACGGGTTGTATCTCAGCGATTCTGCATTGATGGAAATCGGCGATACGTAGTAAATCCTGTTCTCTTTGGCAAAGGATGTCATCTGATTCACCAATTCCGTATAGAAGGGACCAATGATCAGATCCATATTTTTCAATTCCTGACTTTTCAGTAATTGCGCCATTTTTATGGTGTCGCGCATGGTGTCAAACCATGATATTTTGGCATTAAGCCCCTGTTTTTTTAATGAATCGATAGCCAACAGCGCGCCCATCTGAAATTCGATGGTATTTGCCGAAAGCGGATGAATCCAATACCGTCCGTCCCTGTATCTGAACCGTCCTTCGTTATCTCTTGTCAATCCCGAATCAGGCGGCGAAGCCGGAGCGTTGTCGGCAAGATACAAAGGCAAAAACATGGCAATGCGAAATTCATCTTGCGATGTTTCGACGCAACCCGAACTGTCGTCTGCCACATAAACCAGTGGTATCATTCCACGATCATTCGGTTGCAAATCCTGACGGATGATGACCGTATCGGCTTTCGATACTTCAACCGGAAGACCTATAGGCGCGGCGTCCGGCACGGGTATTTTAATTTGCTGCCCGATCCTCAGTCTGGGATCATTGACATTGATGTCAGGATTGATCTCAAAAACCTCGTTCAGATTGACATTGTAGTTTTTGGCTATGGAGAAAAGCGTTTCGCCGCGCCTCACCGTATGCGTCACATGGGCGGGCTTCGGATTGGCGGGCGGCATAACGCCATCGGTCTTTTTGGGAATGGTAACCACCTGACCGGCTTGTAATTCTGCATGTTCTAACTCAGGATTGAACTTGAACAGTTCGTCTTGAGTGATTTGGTAATGCTGCGTGAGCCAATACACGGTTTGCCCTTTTTCAGTGATGTGATAGATGAACTGCGCCGATTGAAGCATGTTTCCAGTCGGCGTATCATTTGCGTCGACTGGGATTCTCAGCTCCTGACCAATTTTGATACCCTCAAAGGCATCGGGATTATTGAATACCACATCCTTTTGCAATACATTGTATGCCCGGCTGATTGAATAAAGGGTTTCGCCCGGTTTAACGATGTGCAGGTAATAACTTTTCCCGTCGATGACTATTTTGGATTTTGAAGGGACAACCGTCACCTGCGATTTGCCCGTTTGTGCGGCAAAAACACAGGTGAAACAGAAAACGAAAGTACGCAATAAATTCATTTTTGTGATGTTTTGTTTTACCTCGCAAAACTAATGAAAATTTTAAACTGTCGCTTATTTTATTTTTTTTGATGCACTAACATGCGTATCTTTGCATCGAATTTGGAACACAATCAAAGCGAACATGGCAAAGGAAAAATCAGGCTATCGTCAATCAATAGAAGAGATTGAAGCAATATTGGCAAAAATTGAAAGCGGTGAAACCGACATCGACGATTTGGCAGAAGAAATCAAACGCGCATCAAAACTTTTGCAGGATTGCAAAGAAAAACTTTTCCGTACTGAACAGGAGGTAGAGAAGATCATGAAAGTTGAGGAATGATGGCGGTACATTGCCCACGTCAGCAGCAAATCACCTTATTGACTGTCACATACCAGAGGTAGCCCTTCACGGAGGCATATCCCATCTGGCGCAGATGGTCGGTGTAGCATAATACTTGTTTTCGGTATTTTTCCGATTCCAATTTGCCAAACTTGTAGTCGATCACCTGCACGCGATCGTCATCAAAAACTATCCGGTCAGGGCGCGCGATGGAGCCGTCGGGGAGTAGAATTTCCGCTTCGGTTTTCACTGCTAAGCCCGGCGCAAACCACTGTTTGACAGTAGGATTGGTAAGGGCGAGATGCACCATTTCAATGATATGATTCTGTTCTGCTTCGGGCAACTTGCCTTCGTTGATCATTGCACCGAGGCAATATTCCAAGTCAACAATGGTAACCATCTTGCGGAAAATCTCGTGCAGTAACCTGCCTTTGTCGATTTGCGCGTCGCGTACACTGTCGGTGGTAAAATAGGCTCTTTTTAGGGTATTCTGAAAAAAGGGAAGTAAAGAATGGCGAATGGCAAACGGGAACTGTTCTGTTTGCGATTTTTCTTGTTTTGACTGTTTCGCACTTAATTCGCCAAATTCAAAATATTGTTGTTTCGCTGAACAAAAATCATGAAGGTTCATTCTGTGAATCAAATCCTTTACGTCTGTAAAACCATCCTTCGTTTGTTGCGGCATTGAAATGAACAACGCTTTGCGGGCGCGGGTAAAAGCCACATACAATAAGTTAAGATTGTCGATGTACGACAACATTTTTTCACGCAGATAATCTTTCACAAAAATGGTATTGCGCAGCGCTTGCTCAAATTTCAACGGCAAGAGTTTTACCTCGTCAAAGGGTTCGCCGGAAGGTTGTCGCCACAGCGTTTTTCCCGATTTGCATAATGTCCAGTTACAGAAGGGAATAATTACGGCGTCAAATTCTAATCCCTTCGATTTGTGGATGGTGATCAGCCGGATGGCATCCTGCTTTTCAGGCATAGCGACGTACTTTTTGTGTTTTTCGCCCTCCCACCAATCAAGGAACGAACGGATGTCGGTAGCCTCGCGACGGGCGTATTGTAGTAATATATCCTGAAAAGCCTGTAAAAAAGGAGCCTGACCGACGTTTTGATACAAATTGTATTGATGGATTAATTTGTCGGAGAGTTCGTAAACGGGCAAAGATTTCTCCTTCCAATCTTCAGTTTGCAGGAAATGGGGAGTTGCGCATTCGTCGGCAAAATGATGCGCGTACTCATGTTCCAGAAATGCGCGGTTAATCAAATCGCAGGGATCGACAATATACCGCATAGCCGCCACTAACCATTTCACAACGGGCGAATTGCCCACCAACAGCGATTCATTGGATAATACGTCGTATCGGTATTTTGAATCGGGTTGCGCCTGACTGTATGCAAGCAGCGTATCGGCAATCGTTTGCGCGTCCTTGTTTTCGCGTACAAGAATGGCAATATCCGACAGTCCATATCCCAAATCCTGTAACTCTTCGATGCGACAGATTAATCCCTTGAGCGCCAAGTCGCGCCATGTTTCTTCCGCATCCTTTTCTTCGGGAATCATTGTCAGATGCGCATAACCTTTTTCTTCGTTTTGGCGTTCGGGTAAAAACTGGAAATAATCTTTGTAGGCGTCCGTCATCGAATGAGTCAGGCTATTCAAGTATTCTTCATCGGCAGCTTCTTTTTCGTCATTCAGAAAGGCGGTACACATTTGCGATACCGCTTCACGGAAAAAAGCATTGTTGAAATGGACTATTTCCGGTGTACTCCGCCAGTTTTTGTCCAAATTTTGCACCTGCACATACTGCGTTCCCAAATTGCGTTCCACCTCTTCCGACAGGATTTTCCAGTCGGTATTGCGCCACCGGTAAATGGACTGTTTCACATCTCCCACAATCCAGTTGCGGTAGCCCGAAGCGATGCTGTTGGCAATGAGCGGACGAAAATTCTCCCACTGTATCCCTGATGTGTCCTGAAACTCGTCGATCATAAAATGGTTGTAGAAATTACCAACACGCTCGTAGATGAACGGCGCGTCGGCATTGGCAATGATTTTTTTGAGAAATCCGGATGCTTCCGAGATCAGAAACAGGTTCTGTTCGCGGGTGTATTCGTTTACGTGGTGCATCAGATCGCAGAGTACGCCCAATACGTTGATCTGTTTCAGAATCACAACGGCTGTGGCTACTTCCCGCGCGCGTTCGTTTTGGTAATTTACCGTGTCTGACAGTATTTCTCCCAAGCCGGCTTCATACGCATGGATGATGTCTTTTTTTTTCGGCGAACTTTTGCTGTACCAGTCATCTACGCTTTCGAGCGCTTGCAATACATATGCATTATTGGCGTTCCCTTCCTGCCGTTCGGAAAGTTTGGCAAAATAGCCGCCAACGCCTTTCTGTTTCTGTTTCAAATCATCAATATCAATTCCGTAATGATCCATGATGGATATAGCGTTTTGGGCGTATGTTTGGAGGCGGTCCCTGTAAGTTTTTTCCAATTGCTGTAGTTTCACACGATAATGAACCAATTCTTCCTTTCCGGTGGTTTCTTCCAATAATTTTGGGTCGATGTTTTGCAATTCTTCACTGAAAATCTCGTTTCCAAGCCGCAACAGATCGCTATCCAACTTGAAGTTCCACGATTTGCCATCTTCAATCTTTCGATTTGCCCATTCTACCAGCCAATTTTTCAGAAACACGTTTTTGTCGATATGGTCGAGCATCAGGTTGGTTGCCTGATCGAGAACCGACTTTTGGTCGAGTTCCACGTCGTAACCGGCATATAAGCCCATTTCTCGGGCAAATGAGCGGATTACCTTCTGGAAAAAACTATCGATGGTAACTATCGAAAAATGGGAATAGTCGTGCAGCAGATGCGTCAACGCTTTCGATGCCTTGTCGGACAGTTCGTTTTCGCGTATACCCGTCGCTTGGGCTATATCCTTACTATACTGCTCATCAGCGTTTATCGCCAATTTGTGCAGATCACGTATGATGCGGCTTTTCATCTCTTCGGTAGCCTTGTTGGTAAAGGTTACGGCAAGGATGCGACGATGATAGTCGGGGTTGCGCAGCAACAACCCGATATATTCGCGGGCGAGGGTGTAGGTTTTTCCCGAACCTGCAGATGCGCGATATATGGTGAGACGACTGATGGCGAATTTCTATATGGTTTTAGCTGGCAAAAGTAAGTAAATTTTGAGATATATTTTTTTGAATTATCTTTGTCATTTCCATTAAAAAAATTACATCATGTTCAAATCACTGATAATATGTTATATAGTTGTTTTGTGTCTACCATTCGCCGCCTGCAAGTCTTCAAAAGATGACGCCGATTGGGACATCGCTGCCTTGGATCTGGCTAAAAACGTCAATTATCTTTCGCAGGCAGAGAAGGAGCTTATTCTGGAAATGAATAAGGTACGAACCGACCCCAAAAAATATGCCCAATTGTATATTCAACCGGAATTGCAATATTACGAAGGGAACAGCTACCAAAAGCCCGGGCAGATCCCGTTTGTCACTCGTGAGGGTAAAAAAGCCGTTGAGGACTGTATCGCGGCTTTATCAAAAATGGCAAAGGTTCCAGCCTTAAGTCCGGAGTTGGGATTATCCAAAGCCGCTAAGGATCACGCCGATGATCAGGGGCAGACGGGGCAAACCGGTCATACCGGAAGCGACGGGAGTAGTTTTGTCGACAGAATTCAAAAGTATGGAAAAGGTTTTTCGTATGCAGGCGAAAATATTGCTTACGGGCATCATGAAGCGCGAGAAATTGTTGTCAGCTTCTTAATTGACGACGGCGTTCCCTCAAGAGGGCATCGAGAGAATATCTTGAATGCTCATTTTACGCAAGCAGGCGTTGCTATTGGCGTTCATACTACGTTTGACCACTTGTGCGTCATTGTCTTAGCCAACGATTATACCAGCAATTAATCCGTTTGGAAAAAGAACGTATCATATTGGGCATTGATCCGGGGACGACCATCATGGGCTACGGATTAATTCGCGGCAAAAGCGCCGGTACGGTTGAGATGCTGGCGTTGGGCGCACTCGAATTGCACAAATACGACGACCATTACACAAAACTGAAAATCATTTTCGACCGCGTTATTAGTCTGATTGACCATTTCGGGGCTACGGACTTGGCTATTGAAGCCCCTTTTTACGGAAAAAACGTACAATCAATGCTCAAACTTGGGCGCGCTCAGGGTACAGCCATCGCAGCCGCTTTATCGCGCTCGCTTGACATTTACGAGTACGCGCCGCGAAAAATCAAGTTAGCCATCACCGGACAGGGAAATGCTTCGAAAGAGCAGGTGGCAGCCTTGCTGCAAAAAATGCTTGTTATTCCCGAAATGCCTTCCAACCTCGATGCTACCGACGGATTAGCCGCAGCAGTCTGTCATTTCTATCAGAAAAAGCATTCGTCGGATTCTTCGGCAGGTAAGACGGCAAAAAGTTGGAAAGAATTTGTCAATGATCATCCCAAAAGGGTCAAGAGATCATAACAGTTTTCGCTTGTCAAACAGATTCGTAAGTTCGTTGGTATAGGTAAGACCGTACTTGGTTTCAAGAAATTTGCGCGTGTACCAAATAGTAGATTCGTTACAGATGCGATTTTTCAAATACGGCTTTTCTCTTTGTAAGGACAGGTCAACTTCCCGCCAATATTTGTTAAATTCGGGAAAATTATCCAAGAGATCGAAGGCGGGCTGTAACAGCAACTGGTCATAGGGACATTGCGCCCGCGCCGCCAGTTGATACAGCAACAGAAATATTTCGTCGTCCTGCTGTCGACAAAATTCAATCAAATCCTGAAATTCTGTTCCACTGCATTTCAGCGCCACTCGCGCATCTTCATCAACAAACGGGAGCGAATCAATTGGAGCCGCCCAGCAATACAGCCATAAAGTGTATTTTTGATCGAAACTCCGGCGCACGTCAGGACTGATCCTGCCTGCCAAAGCATCCAGAATGTCCACCTCCTTTTGAGTTAATGCCGGTTGTACGCCACGATTCAACATGTCTTCCTCGAAAAACATGCCGGCTACATATTCATTCTCCGAATGAACGTACAAATTGAGTCTCTGTGTTTGATCCAATGAAACAACATTTCTATTGGAACATGACGCCATCACCATCCCTGCAACGAGGAACAGGATGATTTTCTGACCTTTAAAAACCATATCTTTTGTCATATGTGCTTTCAAAAAAATTCAACATTGTTTGTATACGTATATAGATGCAAAAAGTTTAAAAACGTTGCGTCGAAAATGAAAATTTTTTTTTATCGCATGGAATACACCTTTTCGCGTATGAGTTCAGTCCACTGATTCAAATCTTTCGATTTGTCGAAAGTAGCGTATGGTATTGGCGTTCCAAATCTCAATTGCATATGTCTGCCCTTTTGCTTGAAAAGTTCGTTCACCAGAAATGTCATTTCGATGTTCGTTCGGATTCTGAGTTTTTTTCGCAAATGAGCCAAATTGTAAAAAAAGTTTGAATTTCTGCCTTCAAAATACACAGGCACTATATCGCGATGATATTGTATGGCTTTCTGAACAAAATTTTTGTTCCATTTCGGGTCGGCGATCTTCCCGTTTATTTTTCGGGAACATAATCCGGCGGGGAAGTAAAGTACTTGTGCATCACTCGAATATGTTTCGTCAATTTTGCGGGCGTATGTAAACGATTGTCGTCCGTGTTTGTTCACAGGCACGAATACAGTCGCAAAATTTTTGATATTCAGCAACAAATCATTGACGATGAAGCGCAATTCTGAAAACGTCGTTCCGATGGCGTCCATCAGCACCAAGCCGTCGAATCCTCCCAGCGGATGGTTGGAAGCAAAAATATAACGTCCGTTGACCGGAATCCGTTCTAAACCTTCCATAGAATATGTAATCTTCAAATCGTTGAGTATACTTCGTACAAAATCCAAACCGTATTGGTCGCGGTAATCATAGATGAGCCTGTTTATTTCGTCCTCATGGACAAGCCTTTTCAATAGGGAAACCAGAAATCCCGGCATCATTTTTGCTAATGCCGGGTTCTTTTTCCGGATCACCTGCTTGACATCAATGAATTTTTCAGGCGATTGTATTCCAGCGGGTAGCAATTTATATGGTGTTACTGTTTGTTCAATTCCTGCCATATCAGAGCGCTGGCGCCCAAGATAGCCACATTGCCTTCGGCAAGTTGCGACAGTTCAACGGGTATTTTGCCTTGCCAGATTTTGAGCAGGTTTTTCTCGAAACTTTCGCGGGTAGGCTTGAGAATGAAGTCGCCTGATTTAGCCAAGCCGCCGAAGAGGAATATTTTTTCGGGGGCGGTATGCGCTACGGTATCGGCTAATTTGACGCCCAATATATCGCCGGTGATTTGGAAAGCCTCCAATGCAACCTTATCGCCGCGTGTAGCCGCTTGGAAAATCATTTCAGAGGTCAACTGGTCGAATGAATATTTGGACAGTTCGCTGTTTCCGTTGTACTCTGCCAGCAATTCAAACACGGTACGTTTGATGCCGGGCGCGCTCACGTATGTTTCCAAGCATCCGCGACGTCCGCATCCGCACAGGCGTCCATTGTCCTTCACGCGCACATGTCCTATTTCGCCTGCAAAACCGTCGTGTCCGTACACCAACTCGCCGCTGACCACCACGCCGCTGCCCAGACCCGTTCCTAAGGTTAACAGAACGAAATCTTTCGTTTCCTTGGCGCCGCCAAAAATCATTTCGCCAATGGCTGCTGCATTGGCGTCGTTGGTGACGGCGGCAGGCAAATTGTAGTGACCCTTGATCAAATCAACCAGATAGACTACTTTCTTGTGCGCCCATTTCAAATTCGGCGCAAACTCAATGCTCCCGCTTTTGTAATTACCATTGGGCGCCCCGATTCCGATACCTTTGATGCTGACGGCGTTGCCCAATTCGAGTATCACTTTGTCTATTGCGCCGTACAAGGCTGCAAGATATACATTAATATCATCTGTTTGGTCGGTAGGAACTGAACCTTCCACCAATACATTTCCTATGCGGTCGATTACACCGAATTTGGTAAACGTCCCGCCAATGTCTATACCTACTACTGCGTCTTTCATATTGTTTTACTGTTTATTATGTTTATTGTTATTGTTTATTAAATTCTATTAGAGACTTTTATATCCTCAATCGAGGAAACGTGTTGTTTTTCTTCCCTGCTGCGGTTTCTTAAAACGAACGGAAAGCATGACTTCATGGGTGTTTGCCGAAAGCGAGAGCGTTGCTCCTACGGAACGGTCGTAGGCATAGCCAACACGGAACATGCCATATTCTCCGCCCAGCATCAATGAAAATGATTTTTGGGGACGGAAGGATAAACCCGCCCAGTACTTTTTCTGATAGTAGCCGGTCAGGTTGAAGTCAAAAAAATTGCTGTGGTTGCCATTTCTAAACATGACGCAGGGCGCAATATCGATGTCCTGGTTTATTGCGGTTCGGAAGCGCGCATAAGCATACATTTCCCTTCCGGGAATACCGGTAAACGAGTTTTCAGGGCTTGCATTGAGCAAATGGGTGATTGAAGCGCCCAGCGTAAATCCATATCCGTTCAGCTCCATCCCAGCGTGAATATCAGGGGCGGTATGCGACGATTTTTCCACCAGCGTTTGCGGATCGTTTTCATCGCTGAATGTGTTTTTTCTCGGATCCCAATTGTTGTTGTACAACCCTCCCGACATCCCCAGCGAGAGATATATTTCGTCTGTCAGGTCTATGTAAAAAGCATACGAAAGCATGGCATTCACCGTTTGATGGCTTACGCCGAGTTTATCGTATATCAGGCTCATGCCCAGCCCCGACTGGATGTTGTTGAAATAACTGTGCGCGTTGAGAACGTTTGTTCTGGGCGCGTTGGCAAGTCCGATCCATTGTTGCCTGCTGAGCAGGAACACGTCTACATGGTTGCTGTTGCCGGTTGCAGCCGGATTCATGTTGATCCGCGAAAACCACTGTTGCGTCAAAAAAAGGTCAGATTGTCCGTAGGCGACAGAGCCTGCGAACAACAGCAACGCAAAAAATATTTTCCTTTTGAACTCCATCTTTTAATTTGATGCAAAAATAAGATATTTTTTTTACAAATGTCATTTTTTACAAAAAAAACTTCAAACTTGAACGGGCGACTGCAAGTATGCCCCTACTATTTTACCCCTTTCACATTCATCCGTAAACTGAACAAATTTTGCGAAGCGGTAATGAATAACGTTTTCATGTCCTTTCCGCCGAAACAGACATTAGCTGTCCAGTTGGCTTCCACCGGAATTTGTTCAATCTGTTCTCCTTTGGGGTTAAACACAGTAACGCCTCGCCCTGTGAGGTAGATATTTCCTTTATTGTCGATGGTCATTCCGTCTGATCCCATGGAGCAGAACAGTTTTCTGTTGGCAAGCGTTCCGTCGGGTTGGATGTCGTATACGTAGGTTTTGCGATCGCCTATATCAGCCACGTATAACTTCTTTCCGTCGGGCGTTCCGATGATGCCGTTGGGTTGCACAAAATTTTTATCCGCAATGACGAGGGTCTTGCGGTCGGGCTTCAGATAGTACAAGTATTGACCTTCTTGCTGCATTGCGGGGTCGCGCGTCCAGTAGTTGCGCCGATAGAGCGGGTCGGTGAAGTAGATGCCGCCGTTTTTGGGATGCACCCAAACATCGTTGGGACCGTTCAACTTTTTAGCGTCGTAATCGGTTACCAATACTGTGTGGCTACCGTCCATACCGACGCTCCAAAGTTCGTTGTCCATATCGGAACAGGCAAGCAGCCGTCCATCTCTGTCGAAATACATGCCATTGGCGCGTCCAAAACTGCCAAATTTGGTTAGCTTGCCATCCACAGACCATATGTAGATAAGGTCATTGGGTTGGTCGGTGAAATACACGTTGCCTTTTTTGTCGGCTATCGGTCCTTCGGTAAAACTGAAACCGTCGGCTAACTTTTCGACCTTAGCGCCGGAGGCAATGATGCTCTTTTGAGCGTTTGCAACATAGTGGGTTGCAATGATTAAGAAACTGATAATAAAGATTTTGTTTTTCATGAGTTTAAAATTTAATTGTTTGGGACAAAGGTAACCGTTATTTTTAATTTCAGGGGTTTTGGGCAAAAAAAGATTTTGCGATAGTGTTGTGTCAATCGTGAATCGCGACATTTTGTTTGTATTATTCACAAAAAGCGTTTCTTTGTATCCCTGAACCTGATTCAGGGACGTTGAGTGTAGGGAAAAGAATTTTGGAAGGATTTTTTTTCCCTACAACTCCTTAATATGTCAATTTTGTATAATTTTGTAATTTTGTAATAAATATGTACGCTGTGAAAAAGTCAATTTATTTTCCTCTTTTGGGCGCTG